>JGI12048J13642_10037569_pt1 | contig 18077 bp, 23 predicted proteins | sample ElkSlonscriptome_16_FD_13642 | JGI IMG/M metagenome (IMG submission 13642)
CGCTTGTCGATCGGATCGGCTGCTTCCCGCGGCTTCAAGACGCAGGCCGCCATGGTGCTCGCGACCGAGCTCGGCGACGTGCGTCGCTTCGAGAGCCCCCGACAGCTCATGGCCTACCTCGGGCTCGTCCCCGGCGAGCACTCCTCGGGCGAGCGCAGACGCATGGGCGCGATCACCAAGGCCGGCAACACCCGCGTCCGACATGTCCTCATCCAGGCCGCGTGGCACTACCGACGACGACCCGTCGTCGGGGCTGCGCTACGACGAAGACAGCGGGGTCAGGATCCCGCTGTGATCGCCCACGCCTGGAAGTGTCAGCACCGGCTCTACAAGCTCTTCCATCGGCTCGCCGAGCGCAGACCCTCACAGGTCGCTGCGACCGCTGTCGCCCGTGAAATGGTCGGATTCCTCTGGGCCGTACTCCGCGATGTAGATGTCGCCCGACTCCAGGAGGACGCCCGCGAAGCCGCCTGAGATCACGACCCGACCACGCGCGAATACGGGGAGTCCCGGGGCACGATAGGAGAACGCCCCGACACGTTATGAGGTACGGCTCCGACCCTTGGGCCTAATCCTCGCGTATAGACTCCGGCCAGCTCCCGACGAATCCGTCTCCTGATGCTCTGAGCCCTCAGGCTCAACCATCGAATATCAGCAGGATTCATCGTCGAAGACGCCCCGGGCTCCCCACCTCGCACGACACCCGAAGTTGACAGAGCCCTTCCATATCAACCTGTCGGGGTTGCCGGCGCTGCCCGAGAAATCGAGCGGTCCGGCAACACCGGCCGGATCACGCCCCCGGCTACTGCTCGAACCACCGATAGCGCTCGGGGCCGTGATTCTCCGAAGTGAGCGTCAGCGAACGGAGGCGGCAACTTTTCAGTTATGTGATGCTCGTATCCCACGAGTGGGATAGCCGACGCTACATCAGGGACCCAGCATCGACTACTTGGTAGAAGTCGAACGTCCGGGTCCCCTCTTCCTGCTCTGCGCGAGCCTTCAGCGCCTGCGAGTCTTCCCCAGAGATCACCCCCTTCTCCACCAAGAGATCAGTCAGCCCAGCAACCACGCCGCGGATGTAGGCCAGATGCCCACGAGCGACCTGATTCTGAAGATCGAGTGTGAAGGGACTGCCCTGCTCCGCATCGTACGCCTCTTCAACGAGCGTGATGCGGTACCTATTGAGCCGGTCGTGAGCCGACCAGAAAACTTGACCGAAGCGCATCGAACGATCGGTCTCGTCGATGCCAATCCTCTTCACCGTCATGTAGCCTCTCTCAACCCACAGGTCCCGAAAGGCCTCGTGTTCATCGCTGTCTAGCTCGGCGAGCACGTCGACCACCAATCCTGCACCAGCTTCCTCTGCTGAGTAGTCGATCACGCGAAGGGTGAGCCCGTCTATTCGAATCTCGTTCGATTCAAGCCGGTCCATCAGTTTGTCCTCAATTTGGGTTTCGAAGGATACTCCTGATCAGCGACATACGGACGATCACGCGACTGTGACGTCAGTTCCGACTCGGTATCCCTGGAGCGCATGCAGCCTCATGTACCATATCGGGCTTCCGCCTCACGCACGACGGACGCGGGTTGGGATCCCCTCAGTTCGTTGACGCGCCGCCAGCCACTTCCCATGTCGCACTGAGCCACGAACATTGATCCGTCTGGTACGACCCGCACCCGACGGCCTGGTAGTTTCGCCTCGGCACACTCCCCGTCCCAAATCCAATCGAGGCACAGGCTCCTCGCGTCCTGAAGCGCAGAGATGAACTCGGAGGCGGACGAGTATCGGCCTGCTGGGTCGGGGCGGGTTGCTTTCCGAATGACTCGCTTTAGCCGGTCCGGCACGGTCGGCGGGAGAGCGCCCATGTCGAGAAGCTTCGCCCTTGCCGCACGCCGAGCGATGGCCTCGTCGACGCATCGACTTCGCTCGAAGTCCCCCGCCGCGAGGCCCCAACACTTTCTGCCCTCGCGATCCAGTAGTGCCACCCCGTCGTGCGGCAGGTGCCCACCCGCGACCTCATAGAGGAAGATCCCGCACTGGTAAAGGTCCCCGGCTCGGCCGTACCGGCCGAGCTCAAACGACTCTGGGGGGCGATAAAGCGCACTATGCCCGGAGCCACTGACGTCGTCTTGATCAGACGGAATCGCTCGAACCGAGCCGAAGTCCCCGATCCGTGCGCGCCCGTCGTCGTCGAGAAACACGTTAGCCGGCTTCAAGTCCCGATGGACGAGCGACGCACCGTGGAGAGCGCTCATGCCAGTAAGGACCTCTGCCGTGTGCAGGATCGCCGTGTGGAGCGACAAGGTCGTTCGCTCTACCAGTCGCTCAAAGTCCCCCCGTGGACAGTAGGGAGTCTCGATCATTGCCCAGTCGTCGTCGATCACCCTGGCGGTGGCGACCTCAAGAATGTGGTCTGATGTGATCTCGGCCAGACGCTTCGGTTCCTTGTGCGCCCGATCGTCTGCCCACGGGTAAAACTTGATCGCGACACGCCGGTCCAGAAGCGTTCGAGTACCAAAGACTACATAGCCATTGGCACCCTTGTCGCTAAAGCCGGTGAACTCGATCTCGCCTTCGAGTGAGCGCAGCGCGTCGCGTAGCCCGTCTTCGACGTCGAGGCTAGCGAGATCGATCACGAACGCGAAGCGAGTGCATAGGCCATCGCTACATCGAACGCCCTGTGCTGGTACTTGTGTAGCGAGGCGGGGGGGGCGAAGCCGTGCCGCTCGACAGCCGAAGAGACAGCTTGGGGCGAGAGGAACCGGACCGGTATGTGAGTAACTACCTGGAGGACACCGCCCATGCGGAATGATGCCGCGCCACCGGCGTACCTGCCCTTCGCCGCCCGCTTCTTTACGACGACTTCGTCGATCAAGTGATCGTTGAGGAAGGCCTCAACGGCCTTGGCGAATAGCCGAACCTCCGACGTATCCCAGAAGTCGGCGAGCGTCACCCGCGTCGGGTCACTCGGCACGAACTCCCAGCCATCATCCTCTCGGACTAGCACGACAGGAATGAGAGCATGGCCCTGGAAGTCGACGCCACATACTCTTCTCGTCATCTAGCCTCACGGGAGTCCCCGTCAATCGAAGGTCGCTGAGTATCACATTACGTGTCGGGGTTGCCCGCGCGGCTCGTAGAACCGGCCCGATCCTGAACACGAGCCAATTTACGCTCCGGCTACTGCTCCAATACACGAGTCCGTGCGGGGCCGTGATTCACCGTAGTGAGCGTCAGCGAACGGAGGCGGCAACTTTCAGTTATCCGCCGATGGAATCCACCCAGCCGTCCCTCAGGATCCACCGGCCGTGAGTGAGACAACAAACGATACGATCGCGATCACGAGGGACCAAAAGGCCATGAGAGTTGCGGTGCGATACTTCCGATCGTCGTCCCGCAGATTCGCAACCACGGACGCGAGATACGTAAAGTTGATGGAGTGGATCTCATCCGCAGTCAGCCGGTTGGCGAAGAAGTGCACCATGGCACCGTCGTCTTTGCGATATCCGTACCTCTGATTTAGGTCGTAGTAGAGTCGGCCGAAGACGATATCTGCATCAATGCCGAGCTCCTCGGCGATGACATCGATATCGATCGGCACGTAGATCTTGGATGCACGTTCGGCGTCGCCCATTGAGTAGTTCGCGAACGTGGAATAATAACGGTCGTAGATCGCGTCTAAGATTTCAAGATCGGTCGGCGCGGCCGTCTTGCTGCCGGACGGTAGCAACTTCATTTCCGTGCCCTCCGATTCCATTGGCGGATTACGAAAAGGTGTTGCCGGCGCGGCCCCACCAGGGGCCTACAGACCGCCAAATACCCGCAGCCCAACCATGATACTGAGTCGGGCTACACGCCAGCGGGGCCGTGATTCACCAGCGAGCGTAAGCGAGCGCAGCGGCAACATTTAGTTAGGCGGCGACAATCGTTCGGCAATGACCACCGACTCGGGCAGAGTAGAAAAACGCCACATAATGACGTCCACGACCGCGACGGAATCCCCGACGTGCTGAGCAATCATTCCGCAGAACGACTGAACACACGGGAAGCCAAATCGGGCGGACAGCCGGCTCAAGTGGCGATCGGGCTTCGCCACATCGATCCCTAAGTTCTTCGCAAGATGAAACGCCGTGACCGGACCAACCCCAGGGAGGGTGGTTAGGCCGCTAGGGCCACCAGAACCCAACCGAGCCTTTAGCTTCGGAAAGCCCTCTACCGTCACCAGCTCGGCGAGTCGAAGGATCGAATCGACCTTTCTTTGATTACCGAAGATCTGCAGGGCGGCTTCCCTGCATTCCCGCCGCCTCTGGTGGATTGAGCGAGCACTCACCCAGTTGCAGAAGGCGCTAGAGATTGCGGGGAAGAGCCTTCGAACGACGGACTCCCGGAAACCGCTGTTGAGAATGACCCACGCCCCCTCGGCGAGGAACTCCGACTCCTCGACCGCGTCCCAGTCTCGCGTCTCCTGCCACCAGACCTCCCACTCGAAGCCTGCTTCTAGAACGGCGCTCTTCGCGTCGAGATAGAAGGACAGAACGGAAGCGGCTGCATCCGGCCAGAGGTCGGCGCTAGCCACGGTCCCTATCGCCGTCTGGCCTCGAGCGGTCACGAAGTAGGCCCAGACGAAGCAGTAGGAGCGGACGCCCGGGTGACTTCTCGATCTCGCGGCTCATGGCCACCTTGAGCTCGTGCTTGCCCTTGAGCTTCACGAAGAGTCCATCGGGAATCGGCGGTAGCTCGCGCATCACAAGGTCCGCCCTCTCGAACTGCGCCTGAAGATCATCATTCCCAGCTTCTGAGCTCGAGTACGTCCGAAGGCGTGATTTCACTTCAGCTAGGCGCTCAACCGCCTGGCCATGGCGAACACTCTGCTCGGCCCAGTTTACCCGCAGACTCACGACACTGAGGCCGAAAACCACGGCCCCCGCGATACCCGCACTGACCTGTGCCTCAACGGCTGAAAGCCCCAGCAGTCCCGCGATCTCGGCATCCAGGAAGGTCGTGGCCACTACCACGATGCCCGCCAGCAGCTGCAACAGGTCAACCGCAAGCTGCCGCTGATGGTAGCGATCGCGAAGGATGGCGTGCATCGACACCATCATGTCCACCACTCTGCGGCGACGGTCAAGCTCGGTCACCTAGTCCATCCCGAATAGTCTCTGCCAGTCTACCACCCTACCACTCGCATCGGCGTTTCTCATCCGCCTCGCAACTCGGCTAAACGCGTCGGAAATGACCCGCCTGCGTAGGCTCTCGGCGTCGCCAAGACTGTCATCCACGTGCACAGACTGCCCCGAGCTGTCACGGATGGGCCGAAGGACTCGACTTGCGGCGTCCGTGAAGAACCGGCCCAGCATCGCCTTCGTGGTGCGGCGCCCATCGTAGCTTTGGAAGATCTCTACGGCTAGGGATTCCGCGTGATAACCCGAGATCCGCTGGCCTTCACCCATCTGGCCAATTATGGCCTTCGCCAGCTTGACGACCGGGACGACCTTCGAACCGTTCGCTTGGTTCACCTCGGTGAGCTTTCTCGCGAACTCACGAGGTCGCACTCTCGCCCACGCTTCGCCGCTCTCATCGGAAACTTGAACACCCCCTCGGCAACTCACCGCCGGGAGCAGCTGAACCTGCGCATTCGGTAGGTTGAGGGTAACGGCCATCTGCCCGGTGGTGACCGACCCTTGCCCAAACTCCCTTGCGAGCGCGTCCGCCAGGAAGCGTTTTGCTTCTCCCGGGCCCGCCTCCGCGAGTTCACAGTTGTCTAGCATCACCAGCGAATCGACGTCGCTAAGTCCTTCCACGTACGTATGCTTTGCAACGGAACCGCCGAACAGAAGGTCGATTGTACCATCCAGTTCATTCTCCAACGCAGTACGAACTCGATCCAAGTACGCACGGGTCTGTGCCACGTCACGGTCGTTGACCTCCGACAGGTACGAGTCGAGGATCCGTGCAACGCTCGTCTCGTATTGCTGGGACTCCTCCTCAGTCCGACTCTCTTCGACTTGGCGCCTCAGCTCCTCCGGACTGCGACTCTCGAAGTACCCGCCGCCGCCGCCACCCATTATGCGACCCTCGCATTCTTGGTCCGAAGAAGCTCGAAGGCTTCATGCAGCAGCCCGTCGTTCGGGGCCAGAGCGGCGAAGTCACCGTCATTGAGGAATCGCCGCATTCTCGTAGTGAGGTCCGACAGGTAGTTCAGATTGTCCTGCATTGTCTTTGTCTTCACGAAGTCGTCCCTCCGCTGAAGTCCGATCGTCCGCGCCGCGAAGTTGTGGCGGTAGACGGCATCGCCGTGGAGGAATCCATACCGCAGCCACGACAGGCCGTCGAAGATCTCCGCGCCTGAAAGGAAGTAGAGGCAGATACTGATCGGGTCCAAGCTTCCGAACACATGGATGGGAGATCTAATCCCGGCGTCGTCGAGCTCAAGGCGGACCTTCGAGATGTTTTCCATTCTCTTTAGGAACGAATTCCCAAGCTCCTTCTCGGTGAGCCCGATGATCGAAAATCCAGACAGGTCTTCGACTGCCGCGAGGACATTCGGAATCTGAATGAATTTCTGGTCCTTGGTCTCCGGCTTCACCAAGATCGCGCTCATCTGCTTGGGATATCGACCGGCCATCTCCTTCGCTTGGGCGATCTGGTCGCCAAGCGGCTGGGGATCGTCGGCAGAGTCGAAGCTGACGAACACTGCTGGAATGTGATCCGGCCAACGCTCCAGAGTTTCGTGGTGGAGCTCGGGGGTCCATGTCTTAGGAGCTGTCGTCGTGATGAACGTATCGGAAAGGTCCTTCAGGTCCGACGTCTCGTACCCTCCGCTGTCGACGAAAGTGATCTCCGTGATCGCGCCGGTCGGCTCCTCCAAGTGTCCATGGTGCAAGTCGTATGCGCTCACGAGCATGGCTTCGGTCAGGTACTCGCGAGCGACCTCGTGGATCTTCTGAACCTCTGACATCCCACGGCCATCGAACCCGAAACCCTTGCTTGAGAACGACGGCACTAGCAGGGGCGTCTCGATCGAGACGCCTGCCGGATGTCGAAGCTTCGAATGCCTAGCGATCATTCATTGCGTCCAGGTCGAGACAGGTAGGGCACGTTCCGCAGGGCGTCTCTCGCCCGTACTCGCAACTCCAGGTGAGCTCGGTCGGCGCGGAATGAGATTCGAGGAAGTCCCAGATGTCGACCTTCGACCAGTGGACGAAGGGCGCGGCAAGGACGACGCGCCCGTCCGTAGCCAAGTCAAGCAGGGCGTTCATTCTCTGGACGAAATCGGGAGTACAGTCCGGGTAAGGTGTTCCCGCATGAATACCGAGCGCAACAGAGCGCGTCTCCGGCGGGACTACCATGAGTGCGGTCGAGACAAGAAGCGTGTTCCGGCCGGGTGTCTCGCGGCCCGCAATCTCCGGTATCCCATCGATCCGCGCGGTGACCAGCGGTGTCTCCGTATGCAGACTAATTGCCTCTGCCGCCCACCGCTCCCTCTCACGGGCAGGCTGACCGAAGTCCACAAAGAGCGCGGAAACTGACCGTCTTTGCTCGCGATAGAAGTAGAGGCAGGCAGTCGAATCGAGGCCCCCGCTAAGCAACACCACGACGTCTGACACTGACGTGACCCCCTCCTGCCAACCCAATTCGATTGTTGTCGCCTAACTGGTTCTTGGCGAATCTACGTGTCGGCAATCTACAGAGCGAAGAAGCGTGTCCGGCCGAGACACCAAGCGGGCTTAGCGGCCACCCCATCCACAAAGCACTTCCGTACGGAACTAGGAGTGCCCGTTCTATACGGCCATCTTCTCGGATTTGTCGATCTCGCACATTGAGGGGCTCAAGTCGGCCAGGATTCGCCTCAGCGTGCGCCTAGCCTTGAAGGCCTGACTGCGCGCTGATCCGGGGTGGAGACCCGACTCCTCAGCTACAACAGCCAGCGGGACACCAAGGATAGCGGTCCGGACGAAAATCCGCCTCTGCCCGGGAGCCAGGTCGTCCACAGCTCGACTGACGCGGTCTCGGAGAAACGGCGTGCACTTGCTCGGGGGCGTGTGGATTCGACCAGCGACGGTGTCAAGAGGCACAGTCATGTCTTCACGCTTTCGCCGCCGAAGCACCTCCATCGCAGCCGAACGACCGGCGTGGAAGGCCAGCGAGACCGGCGCGCGGACCGACGTTTGGCGCATCAGGGCAACCCATCCATCTTGGACGGCATCGTCGAAGTCGGCGTCTGTACCGCGTAGGACCCGCCCGACACCCGCCTGTAGACCACGTTCCACTCCGGGTGTCGACACCAATCGCTGCAGGCGGGCGGCGCCGCGAGCCACGTCTTCAATGTTCACTCCACTGCTTCCTTTGACGCCCCAGTCCCAGTCCGTCTAGCATTGCCACGTGATGGAGCACGTCGACTGAGCCGGAAGACAGGGTATAGGTGAGACGAGCTACGACTGGGACGTTCGTATCGAGCTAATCGTCGGCTTGCCCGTTGCTGCTCAGGCATCGGGCCCTCCTGCTGGCCGAACGTATGACGCCGAGAGTCGAACCCGCTGGAGCTCGGATGGGTAACCCTGAATTTCATGTCACTGTTCTGCCGTTGATGACTCTGGTGGCCAGTTGCCACACTTGGAGTCCAGCATTGCTACGAATGATTCGGTAGATGAGACCCCCCCGGCCATCACCACGTTACGCCCCCGCCTTAGCACTGCAGCTGGCACAGCGGAAACGCCAGCTTCAGCGAACAGGCCGGGCGAGACTTCTATCCCGAGACCGGGGCTCGACATGGCCCGAAGCGCCGCAGCATCGGTATCGCTGTCGGAAATCCAGCGGACCCTTTTGTCGGAAGGCGCGTTATCTCTCAATAATTCACGACAAGTTGGACAGGCTGGATCGAGAAATACCAAAAGCTCACACGTTTCGGAGTCAGCCTCTGCAAGCAGATCCCCCGCCTGTACCTTCAGCGGCTGTACTTCCCCGGTCCCCGCAAAGGATATGACGGCATGCACAACGAGGGACGCCAGCCCGAGACGCCAATAGGTCATCGTTCGTGACTCAGTGTTCCGATGTCCTCGCAGCCGTCACACCCAAGCCACGTGCACCATTTACAGCACTCCGTCGTGCCGTTTGTGAAGTCTGAGGTGCAAATAGCCGTTCGCCACCGCGCCTCAGCAGGAGCGGCAGCGATGCCGGTGTGGAGAGCGATCAGCAAGACGGGGGGGGCTGCGAGACGGGCGAGACGAAGTAGTTTTTGCATCACTTTCTCCGCAGTTCCAGTTCGGGAAGCAGTGTGTGAATGGTTCCACTAAGGTGATGGTCTCGTGTTCACGATCGGTTTAGTGGGGGATGACGTCCGCCCACATCAGGCCCCGTGGGCGGGGCTGGTGATGCTGCTGCTGGTCACCTTCACGGTGTCGGCCGTAGACGCGGCGTGGGTTGCGGGGAACCGCGGTGTGATGTACACAATGCGCCTCTCAGTTGAGACGGCCTACATCGCGCTCCCAGCAACTGCCGCAGCGGCTGTGACCATGTATCGGGTCAGTCGCGCCAAGGTGGCTTTGATCATCGTTGCATTCGCGACAGCGACCATGGTGGCGTCGGACTTCATCCCGACCACCGGGGCACCACGACGTGATATCCTCATACTCGAGGCTGACGGGACGGCTTCGACCCGTTTCCCGTCTACGCGTTGGACAGCGAGCGGGGCACTCGTCACGGTTGGGTCATGTGTAGCACAGCCGGATTGCCCGACGCGGAGTGACGGGGTTGTGACTGCGGGCACGCAGGTATTTCTCGAAGCACTGGCGTTCTTCAAGATCGCCTACCTCTTGGCGCCACTGGTCGCAGTCGGTGTGTGCCGATGGATCTACCTGTGGGCAGAACACAGTTTCGTCGTGATGAGTCGCAACGCTCGCTGGGCGCTGGACTTCACTCTCACCTGGGTCAGTCCGGTCCTTGTGGTCATCGCAATCCTCTCGTTCTCCAGTCAGGCGATGGAGGCGATGCTCGCTAGAGGTGAAGGTCCGGCACCGCTATTGTCCGCGTACGTTCCGCTGTGCGTCATATCTGGCCTAGCCTGGACGTTCACCCCGAAACGCAGCGCGACCGCTCATGACTGAGAACGAGTTCGTGGGCCTCGTACGGGACCGGTCACCGCGCTTGATTCGCGCAGTGCGTCCCCTCACGGAGACTCACGCAGACGCGGAAGAGATCGTACAGGACGCTTGGGTAGCCGTTTGGAACTCGCGCGGCGACAGGCCGGTTGAGGACATTTCGGACGCCTGGCTGTACGGCATCGCGATCAATATCGCCAAGTCGAAGCACCGAAAGGTTTCGCGACGGCGGCTTATCATGGACGAACAGACACTTGGCCCGGGAGTCGTAACCAATCAGCGACCGATTGAGGCAAAGTTGCTTCTCGACGAGGTTTGGACAGAGATAAGCAACCTCCCGGACGGGCAACGTACGGTGCTCCTCGCCCGTCTCATTGACGGAAGATCCGTTGGGGAAGTCGCAGACTCGATTGGCCGCGCACCGGGGACGGTCAAAGCACACTTGCACCATGCTCTCACAAAGCTTCGAGACAGATTCGGGAAATCTGTTGAGGATGCTCTTGGCCGAGTGAGTGTTTCCTCTTCCGAGAGAAGGTCCAATGATGCACAATCCTAAGCCTGATCTTGATCCCTTTGCGGAAGACCTCTCGTCTCTCATCGAGGCTGATATGCAGCATACGAGTCCGGTCAGCGACGAATTTGTCCGGAGTGTCACATCATCTGCATTCGCCGCGGCATCTGCCGATCCCGTGACCCGGTCCAGCCGCGCGGTATTGATAGCGTCGCTGTTTTCTCTAGCTGCTGGTGTGTTCGGTGCGGCTTTGTGGACGTCGTGGGCGCTTCTGGTTGGTGTCCTGCTTGCGGTACTCCTCCCCGTCCTTTCCAAGTGGAGAGAAGAGTCGGCGGTTTCCCAAGTCTCGGATACGCGGTCCTCCGGTGGGTCCCTTGGGTGAGTGCTCTGCACCCCGATCCTGATCCGATCTCAGGGTGAAGTTTCGAGCTCTGCTCTTCACCCCGAACCTGATCCGATGTCAGGGTGATTTTTCGAGCTTCCTCGGGCCATTGGAGTGAAGAGCGCCAGCCACGAAGTCGGCCGGCGTAGAACGGGCCAAGCTCCCGTGGGATCGGAAGTTGTTGTAGTCGGCCCGCCACCGATCAAGGACGCGGCGAGCGTCCTCCAGGTCGATGAACCAGTGTTGCGATAAGCACTCACGCCGAACGAGCGAGTTGAAGGCTTCGATGTGGGCGTTGTCCGTCGGCTTGCCCGGCCGGCTGAAGTCGAGCTTCACCCGGTTCCAGTAGGCCCAGTGGTCCAGGCTCTTCGAGGTGAACTCGGTCCCGTTATCGACCGAGATGACCGAAGGCAGCGAGGACCGGGTTGCTCCGACCTCGCTCAGGATCGCCGCGACGTCGTCCCCTCGGAAGCGCCGTCCGGGCACGAGGGCGACGCACTCCCTCGTGAAAACGTCGAGCACGGTCAGCACGCGGATCGACCCGCCCCCGGACAGCGTGTCGTGCATGAAGTCCATCGCCCACCGCTCGTTCGGGCGGTCGGCCTGGACCACCGGTCGCTCACGCCGAACAGCAGCCCTGCGACGCTTCGGTCGCTTCCTTCGGATGACCAGCCCTTCCTCACGGTAGAGCCGATAGACCAGCTTGTGGTTCACCGGCCAGCCCTCTCTGCGCAGCAGCGTATGGATCTGCCGGTAGCCCCAGCTCGAGCGCAGCCCCGCGATCTCCCGGATCCGCGCACGAAGAGGCTCGCGAGGCGCCTTCACGCTCCGGTACCTGACGGACGACCTCGATACCCCGAGCGCTCCAATCGCCCGACGTTCGGAGAGCTGATAGCGGCGCTGAGCCCACGCCACGCCTTCTCTCCGCTGCGCCGGGCTCACCATTTTTTTCCCAGCGCCTCCTGCAGGATCTGACGATCCACGCTCAGGTCCGCCACCAGTGCCTTGAGCCGCCGGTTCTCGTCTCGGAGCTGCTTGAGCTCCCGGACCTCCGGCACGCCCAGCCCGCCGAACTTCTTCTTCCAGCGGTAGAACCTCGTCTCCGTAATCTGCAGCTTCCGGCATACTTCCGAGACAGGCGTACCTGCCTCCGCTTGTCTCAGCGCCATCACGATCTGCGCTTCTCTAAACCTCGACTTCCGCATCGCCGAATCCTCCCGCCCGCTCCCGCAGGCACCAGGTGATCGGCCCAGAGTAGCTCCCGGTCTTCACGTCAGACCCGATGGGTCAGGAACCGGGGTGAAGAGCACCATCACGGCGGGTGGACATGACAAGCAGCTCTCCCCTTGCGAGCCCAAGTACGAACTTCCCACAGCCCATCCACATTGCGTCACGAAAGCGCGGTAGCCGCATGGTCCACTCCTCGACAACCACGTAGGTAGTCGCATCCAGCACAGTGACCTCTTGATACCCCGCTCCGGCGGAAGCCCACACTGTCTCATTGCAGCCACTCTCGAACCCATTTAGCAGCCCCGCGGGTCGCCTCCCGTAGCCGACCAACCCGTGCCGGCTTCCGGCCCGGACGAGGCGTTGGGGAAGCCACGAGACGAGTTGAGGAGTCCCTTCGGAGTCGAATTGCACCAACAGACCGTCACGGTTGACCGCCACATGGACTCGATTCCCACCATCCAAGGCTAGCAGCGCGTCCCCGTACGGTGAGACCGAAGCGCGCTGCACCTTCCTGTGGCGAGTTGCTGGTAGAACACCCCAGCCGCTGACTGATTCGCGGCGACCGATTCGGACTGACCTCTGGACTAGGAAGCCGAGTGCGGTCGGCGGAGCCGCAACCAAGAGTGACCCGTCGGGCCACCCGAGGAAGTCTCGACCTCGTGGGACGACTCGGGCGGGTACTTCGACTTGGCTGTTCGGCCAACCCACATGGACCACAGAGTCGCCCCATGTCCCTGCCACAAGGAGGCCCTGCGTGGTGGCCTCAAGGCGCTCACCGCGACCCGGTGGAAGCACTGCGTGGATCGGACGGGGCAACAGGCTGTCCTCATCCAACCTGACCTCCCATATCTCGGCAGAATCCCGCCCAGCGAGCACAAACAGAGAGCCGTCAGCGACCTGCCAGTCGACCGGGGCAACGATCGATTCGATCGCCTTCGCTGGGTGCAAGCCCGGAGACGGACTCGGCAACCCACCAACATCCGTGCAGGCGGCCATCGCTAGACACAGAAGCACGGCGAGAGCGTTTGGCAGCTTACCGGCGGTCAGGCACGTAGAGCGAGAGCCCCCTCGACCTACCGGTGATATGTGAGGCAACACGACTCCACGAATGCCGAAGATGAACCCCTGCGATCTATCCGGAGAGTGAGTAAAGCATGGTGCCCCCGGAACTCCGGAATAACGAGGCCGCGTGACGTCGCGCCAGGTACCGGCTGAGTAGTACCACTAATGCGATCGAACACGTATACGTGCCAGCGACTCTCACGCCCCTGCCCATGCTGCATCGAGAACGCGAGCTTCGAACCGTCGGGAGAGAAGGAGGCTTTGCTCGTCCCAACTCCAAGATCCAACACCAGTTCACAGCCCATGCCTTCGGAGTCGGGCAAGGAAAGGACGACCGTCGTCGCGGAAGTCTCATCCCGTGCCGACAATTCCGTCCCGTCCGGCGACACTATCGGGGTTGAAATCCACTTCCCCGGGCAAGCGGTTCTTCGGCTTGAAATAGGTTCAACGCTTCCGAGCCCGTTGTACGAGACCCGGTAGTCCCGAACGGCGATTCCCTCCCTCCAACTTGTAACGATGCGGTAGTGTGTAGCGCTGTCGACGCCCATGGGCGCCACGACCCCGATTGACGGATACTGATCGGTCATGAGGGAATCGACGAAGAGCGGCTGCAAGCTCGCACCTCGGCCCTCCGCCACCGCCGACGTAACCGCGTCTGCAGTGTAGAAGAGAAGACCCTCTTGCCCGGGCGTGACTAGGAGCTTGCCATCCGGGGAAGGAACCAAGTCTATCCACCCGGGGCCTCGCGCGACCGTCCCGTCGCTGATGTCTAGCAAGAACACGCTGCTGTCGTGATCGAACGTCATCACCTCCGTGTTGGGGACGTGACGGTAGAAGAAACCGGGAACCGGGGGTGGAAGGTCAAGAAGGGGGTTTGTCCGCAGCGGTCGGTGGGCATCGGACTTCCTGGGCTGGAAACCGCCCGAGGGCGAATGAAGGGTGTCACGCCCTGCCATCCGCGTGGACACCAGCTCGACATAAGAGCCGACAGACTTGAACCCCAAGATCGCTCCGCCCACTGGATGGCCATCCCGAGTGACCACAAGTGCCGGAGCGTGAAGCCCCGCCCCAGCACGGACGAGGCTGCCTGCCAATGCGGGAACCTCGCTCGTGGGCTCCGCGAGACCAAGCGACTCAAGCGTGACGATAGCAAGCGGAACGTCGAGTGTTTCGGCGACCGTGAGTACACTATCGATCGCTACTCGGGAAAGGCCCATGCCCGGGGTCCAGATGTACACCAGCCCAAAGCATGGCTGGTCATCGGTGCGGTCCTCACACTGCGTGAGGTACTCCCCGGCGGCGCCCAGATCGTCCGTCCGAATGTGGCGCAGTGATTCGGGGGCTGGAGACTGGCATGCGAGAACTGCGAGCGAGATGAGCGCGCAGCAGCCGAACCTACCCTCGGCGCACGTCACCGGAGGGCGGGCAGCTCATAGACCACGGCTGTCTGCTCCCCGAGCGCCCCAACCGAAACGCCGGCGACCAGTGCCCCAGAGACGCGAATCGGCTGGACCCCATCGAAGGGCAACTGGACCGCGCCCAAGAGTTCTCCGTCTCTCGACCAAATCTCCCAACGGTAAGTCCGAGAGTTCGGGTCGGTCGGCGTCAACATGACCCAGACCCGACCCACATCATCAAGGTAGAATGTGCGCCATGGTGGCTTGACATCAGGAAGCCGAGACAGGTCAACCCGCGCTCCGGGGCCAAATCTTTCCTCGAGCTGTCGCTCAGCCCACGACCGATCACGACCACCCACAGTCAGGAATTCCCAGCCTGAGCGAACCACCGCGTGTGTTGTGTCGCCTTCGGAGTCGCGGAAGAAGATGGCAGGCTCACTGCTACGACCAGCGGCGAACCCTCCTTTCGGATCGACGCGATCGACTGTCGCGGGCGTGAACGGAATCGGCCACTGGCCACCGACCGAGATGCCATTGCCCGTGCTTGCGAACCCAACCTGCCAATACTGCCGCTCTTCCCCTCGCGATGCGCGAAGGATGGTGTCAGCCGCAACAACGGAACCGCCGCGCTCGTCTAAGCGGACGAACGCACGGGTCGCCTCGTCGTCCCCCGGGAACATGACGTTTAATGGTTCCCAAATGCTGCCATCTTCCAGTCTTCGCGCTCCCCAGAACGCAGTCCAACCTGCCCTGAAATCGCGATTCAACGTTCGTACATCGCCGTCGCGCTGGAAAACCGTGTACCGACGGTACGATCGATCCGCCACCCACAAGTCTCCCGCGTTGTCGATCAGTAGCCCAGTAGTCCCGTCGCTGAGTTCGCCGGGTCCGGCCCCACGGCCCCCGAGCGTATCTATCGGGAGTCCGTCTGCCGACACCACATGTACCAGCGACGTCTGAGAGTCCAAGACAAAGAGCGTGCTATCCTGGCCAAACGCGATACTCCGGATGTATCCGAAGGGAATTGCGCCAGAGTCGCCGCTTAGGGACCCAACCCGGAAGAGTTCTTTGGCCTGAAGCTCCCGTGCTTCCCCTCCAACTACGGAGTGCGGAACGCTGACCTCAAGCGGAGGCAGGGCAGCCCCACCATCACAGGACGCCAGTGCCAAGACGACTGGAAGGACTCTTAAAGGATGAAGTGCCATCTGGAGGCGAACTCGCTGAAAGGGCCTCACGCCCCCTCACCAGCCCTTGGGGAGGGGGCGTATCGACCGGACTAGTGGAGCATTTCGCTCTTGCACCTTGACGCAGAGCGATCAGTTCGGCAAACCGCCTCCACCGTCGCACTCGTCCACCCACAGCGGCTCATTCGCCGGGCACTCTTCGAGGTACCCGGTGAAGCGGCACTGATTCCCGAAGCAGCTGCTATAGGTGCAGAAGCTTTCCGGAGTGCTCGGGCAAGTGATGCAGTAGTCGAACGTCTGCACGCATTCGCAGTCACTGCACTCAGGATCCTCGCCGGCAGACACCGCCGAAGGACTGAATACCAGCACCGTTGCCACCACGAGTCCGAGGGTGGCGAAGAGCCGGGCCATGCTCAGTCTGCGACCGATTACGTTGATACTCACGTGATGAGTCTCCTCGTTTGAAGAAAGAATCGGCGGACGAATGATCCCGCTCACTTCGCTGCGCCGCCGATCGCAGCGAGTGTACCCGCATCAACCGGCCACTCCCGAGAGGGGGAGAAAGCACCGACTACTGTCGAGTCCGAGTTCAGAACCAAGACGCTGGGTGTGACGCCAACGCGGAGCTGCCCCCGCACGAACCCCTGGGTGTCGATGATCACTGCAGCGTCGTCGGGGACGCGAGCCATGAACCAGTCGTCGTCGGCCGGCGCCGACGTCATCGTCACCCATCGGAACTCATGACCCGCCTCAGCCAAAGTCGGCACTCGGGTCGGATAATCATTCAGGAGCTCACGCTGGCACGCTGCGCAGCCGGTGGATGTAATCAGATACACAGTCAACCCGGAGTCGGCGACGGCCTCTATCTCTCGACCATCGGCATCGACGAGCCCCCCGTCCAACTGAAGCCGCGTACCGACTTCAGGCATCGACGGTCCTCGCTCCGCGGGGGCCGGGCCACCCGCTCCTACACGCAGTGCTACGACCGAGAGCAACACCAGACACCAAGCTGCGCAGATCTTCCAGAACGTCATACGATCCTCCGCGAGAAGCGACTGTACCGGGCCGTCTAGGACTGATGAGGCGGCCTTGGCGTGCGATTGCTTGTTGAATGGTGCGAAGCGTCGGCGGAACAAGGCAACGGCTTATCGGGCATCCGATAACTTGCCTCAACCTGAATGGAAGCGGTCTCGGTGATGCTCTTCACCCCGGATCTGATCCGATATCAGGGTGAAGAGCAATCAACCCACCGGGTGGCGGAATAACTGGGTCGAGATCGGGGAGCACCTCAGGCCCACGCACTTCACTGGGCATCCATACCGTGAGCCCCTCCGCTAGCACACAGCCTCTTCAGGTCTAGGCGTATGTCCAACACCCCAGCGATCGCGACCAACACCTCCACCGAGAACTTCGGCTTGCCCATCTGATCGTGCAGGGTGGCGTACGGAATACCTGATCGACGCGAGAGCTCGAGAAGACTCATCCCGTCCATACATGACACGATCCGGTCCCGAATCCTGAAATGGATCTCGCGTCGCCTCATCATCGCCACCCCGAGAGCTCAGATACGAAGTCTTCGACTTGGCCTCCAACGTGTAGTCGCCACGACGTCGGGAGAGGTTTAAACACATCCTTCGGCGCGGGAGCTTCTTTCGGCTGAGGAATCTCCGGTACGGTGACTTTCATACCAGCCCGACCCGGAGGTCAGAATGACGGGTTCTACCCCGTTTTCGCGGACAGGTGAGTTAAGGCAGTTTCGGTGGTGCTGAGCGCATCGATCCGTCGCCGGATGCGCGGGTTGTGGAAGCGCTCGATGTAGTCGAAGACGTCGGCCCGGCCCTCGCGCCGGGTGCGGTAGGTGGTCCGGTTCACGCGCTCGCGCTTGAGCATGCCGAAGAAGCCCTCGGCCGCAGCGTTGTCGGCGCAGTGCCCGACCGCGCTCATGCTCAGCGTGATGTCGTGGTCCTTCAGGAAGCGCTGGTACTCGTAGGACGTGAATTGCGTGCCGCGATCGGAGTGCAGAATCACGTTCTGCCCTCGCGGACGCTGCCAGCAGGCCATGAGTACGGCCTGGAGGACGAGCTGGCGATCCTGGCGCGCGGACATCGACCAGCCGACGACCTCCCCGCGGTAGAGATCGATCACGACGCAGAGGTACAGCCAGCCCTCGCCGGTGGGGATGTAGGTGATGTCCGTGACCCACTTCTGGTTCG
>JGI12048J13642_10806034_pt1 | contig 18077 bp, 10 predicted proteins | sample ElkSlonscriptome_16_FD_13642 | JGI IMG/M metagenome (IMG submission 13642)
TTTGTCAAACGTCAGTTTACCAGTGACTACTTTGTTGAAAATGCTTCATTCTTCAAACTGGACAATATCAGCGCCGGATATACATTCGAAAATATCTACCAGGATATGAGCGCAAGAATCAGTTTCACCGTTCAGAATGCAGCAATCATCACCAAGTACAGCGGGATCGATCCGGAAGTCCCGGGTGGAGTGGACAATAACTTCTATCCGCGACCCAGGACATTCCTGATCGGTGTGAACCTGACTTATTAATATTAAAATATTTGAAAATTATGAATAAGAGAAGTATAATCATAGGTGTCATCCTTTCCGCACTGATGATCACATCATGTGTGAAAGATCTTGATGTAACACCGCTCGATAAGGATAACATCCTGGCTGGAAACCTTTCCGACGACCCGGTATACATGAAGCAGGTCCTTGGTAAGATCTACGCCAGCTTTATCATCGCCGGGCAGGGAGCAAACGGAGGTGCTGATATCAGTGCTTCCGATGAGAATTTCTTTACCACCATGCGGGCACTCTGGAACCTCCAGGAGATCACCACCGACGAAGCCATCTGTGCATGGGGAGATGTCGGGATCTCAGATCTGAATACCCAGACATGGAGTCCCAGCAACCCGTTTCTTACTGCCCTGTACCAACGTCTCAGTCTGAGCATTACCTATGCGAACGATTTTATCAAGTTCACAGAGGACAATACCGATGCAGATGTGGTACAATACAACGCCGAAGCTCGCTTTCTCAGGGCATTGGCATACTATTGGGCCATCGACCTCTTCGGACAATTTCCGTTTACTACTGAAGAGGACGGAGTTGGTAAATTCTTCCCGGAAATAGGTACACGGACAGACATCTTCAACTATATCGAAGACGAATTACTGGAACTGGAAACTTTGTTGCCAGAGCCCGGGACCTCATACCCGCAGGCCGACAAAGCCGCGGCATGGATGCTCCTGGCAAAGCTCTACCTCAATGCCGAAGTATATACCGGTGATGAGAGATGGGACGATTGTATCACCTATTGCAACAAAGTGGAAGATGCCGGTATCTATTCACTGGCAGATGACTACAGGCAAAATTTCAGCGCCGATAACCACTACCCTGCAAATCCCGAGATGATCTTCGCCTGGGAACAGGACGGGATCAACACACAGGGATATGTGGGAACAACCTTTATCATCGAGTCTTCAAGCGATGCTGAATACATCACTGCTGAAGATTACCACGGCCTTACTGAAAACACAAACTGGAACGGGAACCGCACGCGTAAAGATTTCATGAATGTACTCGTGGATACAATCGACACCTATGGCAATGTCCCTGTTCCTGCAACAGATACCATCTTTGCACAGAATCCTGATGGCCGTATTTTCCTCAGGCAAAAAGCCAGTATCGACATCCCGGCTGCCTCTGCAAGTGGAGACTTCGGGATCGGTGTATATAAATTCACGGCACGGAACCATGACGGAACACTTCCTGCAAATTACCACACTGCCTATGCGTGTACCGATTTCCCGGTATTCCGTTATGCCGACATGCTCCTGATGAGGGCTGAAGCTCTTTTCAGACTCGACAGGGCTTCCGAAGCAGTGCCTGATATTAATGCACTACGGGAAAGAGCATACGGAAACACTTCGGGAAACATCACAGCAGGAGATATTACCGAACAATTCCTCCTGGATGAACGTGCAAAAGAATTCTATTACGAAGCCCAGCGTCGTACCGACCTGATCCGATTTGGTCAGTTCACCGACGGCACCTATCACTGGCAATGGAAGGGCGGAACATTCGAAGGTACAGCAACACAAAGTTACCGCAACCTGTTCCCGATTCCGGGAGAAGAGGTTTCTGCCAACCCAAACTATAACAAACAGAATAACCCCGGTTATTAAACCTATTAAAAGGAAGAAAAATGAAAAACAGAATATTCATATTGATCGCAATGATCGGTCTGGCCGGATTCTTCTCCGGTTGCGAAGAGGACGGGGAAAAAGTCTTCATCGACGACAACCCGGTCCCGCCCGCACTCCTGGAAGTGCCGGACCTCACTCTTCAGAGAAGTAATGCAACAGATACCCTTATTTTCTTTGGATCAGAAGTCGATCCCGGATTTACAGCATCCGCAACCTATATCCTGCAGGCCTGTCCTGCAGGCAACGGGTTTGAAGATGTGACACAGATCTATTCGGGCGCTGAGGTTGATACCATCAAAATATCGGTAAGCGACCTGAATGGTATCCTCATCAAAGCATTTCCGGCCGATGAAACTTCAGATATTGACATACGNCTNAGGGCTGTGCTTACAGTAGATGCCGGTACCGGTGCCCCTGGTACAGGAAGCAACCCGATGGAATATTACTCATCCACGGTCTCCACGACAGTGACAATCTACGGTTTGCCACGACTGGACCTGCTGAACTCCGGCATGGAACAGAAGATCGAATCACCCAATGGCGACGGCGTCTATTCCGGCTTTGTCAACCTGGACGATGCGCAAGCTTTCACGCTCTATGATCCCGATACCGAAACCACCTATGGCGGAACCGGCGGGACCCTGGCCGAAGATGGAGCTGCAATTGCAGCGGATGCTGACGGATGGCATGAACTCACGGTGAACGTGAATGACCTGACCTACGAACTGGGTCCCTATTCTGTTGGCGTGGTTGGCGAATTCACCACATGGGGTGAGGATCCCGACTTCCCGATGGTATACAACCAGGAAAAAGGATTCTGGACCATTGATATTGACCTCCCAACCGGCCCGATGAAATTCAGGCTCAACAGCGACTGGGGCGTGAACTGGGGACCGGGCTCCGATACCGATCTGCCGGCAGACGGCGGGTCGCTTGAGCTGCCCGACAGCAACGGCAATATCATCATCACCGGTGCCGGCAACTATACCATTGAACTGGTCGTCAACGGATCATCCGGTTCTGTGACATTCATTAAAAATTAAATGATGAAAGATCACCGTGGGTCAGCTCATGATCCGCGGTGACGCTTTCAAAAAAATATGATTACGATGAAAAATATACTTAAATACAGTCTCGTGACACTCCTCGCAGTGACAACGGTAATGCTGTCCTGCACAAGGGAGGAAGAAGATGTCAGGCTGGATCCCTCGCTCTCCACCATGCGGGTGATGGATATAGGCTCTGACTCAGCAGTAATTGAAGGATTTGTGGTCGCGGAGGGCGACGGCTTCACAGAAAGAGGCGTCGTTTATGATGTGACCGAAAATCCTACCATTGAATCCAACAAAGTGGCATATGCCGATACACTCGACGATGCTGCATATTCTGTCGTCCTCAGGGAGCTCGACTACGCTACGCATTACTATGCACGTGCCTACGCAATGAATGGTACCACCCCGCTTTACGGTGATACGGTAAGCTTTACAACATTGCCCATCCTTGCTACGGTTACTACTACCGAAGCCACAGGTGTGGATGGAACCTCAGCAACCACGGGTGGAGAAGTGACTGACAATGGTGGCGCTGCTGTTACCTTGAGAGGTGTCTGCTACGGCGAATGGGAAAATCCCACCGTGGACAGTATGACCACCGAAGATGGCGATGGACTGGGTGCCTTTACCTCTGACCTGACCGGGCTCGATGGACTAACGACATACTACGTCCGGGCATATGCGGTCAATGCTGCTGGTGTTGCCTATGGTGAACAGATCAGCTTTACTACCGATGTGGCAGAGCTTACCTGGTACATCCCGGGTGATTACGTGGAAGCCAGTTATCCTGGAACAGATCTGCTCAACTGGGCTCCCGATGCCTCACCTTATATCAAAAGCGGGATCGCCGATCCGAACAACCTGGAAGGATATGTCTATATGGACAATACCACCAATCAGTGGAAAGTAGCCACTACCATGAGCTGGGACGATACCAACTACGGCGGAACCACTGACGCCGGCACAGGAACATTATCGACCGACGGAGATAACATTACACTTCCACAGGGGTATTATAAGCTGAATGTGAACGCCCAGGACCTGACATTCGAATACGTGGATACCGACTGGGGCGTGATCGGTGACGCAACTCCCGGTGCATGGTCGACCGATACAAACCTGGAGTACATCCCGGATGTGCAAACCTGGAGAGGTGGGGTAACCCTGGCCGAAACCGGGGCCTTCAAATTCAGAGCCAATGACGATTGGGTTATTAGCTACGGTAGTGTACCGGCCGATGGAACACTCGATACCGAAGATGACAACAACATCCCGTCACCGGGTGTAGCTGCCGATTATGCATTCGAGCTGGACCTCAGCACACCGCTGAATTATACCTACAGCGCAAACCGCTGGGGCGTCATCGGTTCCGCTACACCCGATGCATGGGACAGCGACCAGGACATGACCTGGGATGATGTAAGCGGACTGTTCACCCTCACCGTTGACCTGGTGGTCGGTGAGATCAAGTTCAGGGCAAACGACGACTGGGTCATCAACTGGGGTGGAGACATCGGAGCGATGACACAGGATGGAGCAAATATTGCCATCTCCGAAGCAGGGAATTATACCCTCACACTGGATCCGTGGGAAGGTGTGGCAACAATCACTCTTAATTAAACATTATTAAACATCTACAGGGGCTGTCAGCTTTTCGGCAGCCCCTTTTATTTTTTTCTCATTATCAACAGCTGAAAAATGAACAGGATCCGTTTCCTCAGCCTGGCACTGATAATCGCAGGTGCGATCTCAGCAGGCGCACAGGTACAAAGAGTAGAACCCCCCAACTGGTGGGTGGGAATGAATAATCCCGAACTTCAGCTCATGCTCGTGGGTGAAGATCTGGCTGGCTGCACAGTCAAAGCGGATGGTGAAGGAGTACGGGTAACCTCCTCCTGTTCTGTCGAAAACCCGACCTACCTTTTCGTCAATCTGCTGATCGACGAAAAGTGCATGCCCGGAGAATTCAGAATCACCCTGGAAAAAGAAAGTGAAGTCTACGATTCCTTTCTCTATGAACTCCGGGAACGCCAACCCAATGCGGAAAAGGTAGAAGGATTTAACAGCTCAGACGTTGTCTACCTCCTCATGCCAGATCGTTTTGCAAACGGGGACCCTTCAAATGACATTGTAAAAACGATGCGGGAAACCGCCCTGAACCGCTCAGAACCTTATGGAAGACACGGCGGGGACCTGCAGGGAATCATTGATCATCTCGATTACATCAGCAATATGGGGTTCACTGCACTCTGGCTCAACCCGGCGCTGGAAAATGACCAGCCCCGCTCCTCATACCATGGGTACGCCACTACCGATTTCTACAAGGTAGATCCCCGCTTCGGCACGAACGAAATGTACAGGGAACTCGCCGATCAAGCCCGCGAAAAAGGGATCAAGCTGATCATGGACATGGTCTTCAACCACTGCGGTTCCAAACACTGGTGGATGGAGAACCTCCCCTCTTCCGACTGGATCAACTACTCCGATGGTTACCGGGTCACTAACCACCGGCGAACTGTCAACCAGGATCCCTATGCTGCTCAAACGGATATTGAACTGATGCGCGACGGATGGTTCGTTCCCTCCATGCCCGACCTGAACCAGCAAAATCCATTCATGGCAACATACCTGGTGCAGAACAGCATTTGGTGGATCGAATACCTCGGCCTTGCCGGGATCCGGATGGACACCTATCCCTATCCCGACAAAAATATGATGGATGACTGGTGCCGGGCGGTATTGAGCGAATACCCCGATTTTAACATCGTGGGAGAAGAATGGACCACCAATCCGCTTACCGTCTCCTACTGGCAGAAGGGCCAGGTGAACAAAGATGGTTACGAACCCGGATTGCCTACGCTGATGGATTTCCCACTGCAGGATGCAGTCAGAAAAGCACTCACCGAAGAAGAGGGCTGGAACTCGGGGCTGATCAGAATGTACGATGCCCTCTCCAATGATTTTATCTATCCCGACCCTTTTAACCTCATGATATTTCCCGATAACCACGATATGTCAAGGTTTTATATGCAACTCGGCATGCAACAGGACCTGTACAAAATGGGGATCACCTATTTCCTGACCTCCAGGGGCATTCCTCAGATCTATTACGGGTCAGAGATTCTTATGACACACACCGAGGGAGACGGTCATGGCTATATAAGGAAAGACTTCCCGGGTGGATGGACCGGAGACCCAACCAATGCCTTTACAGGAGAAAACCTCTCAAAAGATGCTGCCGCAATGCAGGATTATTTCATGAATCTCCTGAACTGGCGCAAGGAAAAAACCGTTATACATACAGGAAAAACGATCCACTTTACCCCGCAAGATGGTGTCTATGTGTACGCCAGATACAACGATAACGAGACTGTCATGGTAGTGATGAATAAAAACAACAGGGAGGTGAAAGTTGAAACGGAACGGTACAGCGAAATCATCGGGAAATACCGTGCCGGTACCGACGTGATTACAGGAAAAATCATCCCCCTGGACGAAAGCTTCAGGATTCCCGGAAAAACAGCACTGGTACTGGAACTGAATAAGGGAGAGAAATAACATGAAAATGGGAAGAATACTATTACAATTGTTGTTGCTGCTGGTAATGCCGGCATCTATATCATATGGCCAAATCCTCACAACCGATCCGGCCATCCCGGTGGCCGACCAGGGGGTTACTGTCTATTTCGACGCCACGGAAGGCAATGGCGGACTGGAAGGATTTGACGGCGAAGTATATGCACACACAGGGGTGCTGACCGACCAGAGTACCTCCAATACCGACTGGCGGTATGTCAAGACCAGCTGGGGAGAAAACACGCCTGAAACAAAACTGACCCGCATATCAGACAACTACTATTCACTTGATATTACGCCAACGATCAGGGATTATTTCGGAGTGCCCGAAGGGGAAACCATTACCCACCTCGCATTTGTGTTCCGAAGTGCAGACAATTCCCGTGAAGGAAAGGATGTGGGAAATACAGATATCTTTGCTGAAGTGTTCGATGAGGGTTTGAGTCTTTCCATCATCACCCCTGATGAAGCCCTGCTCCTGGAGCCGGGAACAGATGTGACACTGGATGCGGCCCTTTCCGAATCTGCCACAATTGAGCTATACCTGGACGATGCGCTTATCAAAAGTGTAACGGACAATCTGATCGAACATCTCTTTACCTTCGACACTCCGGGCGACTTCTGGATAAAAGTGGTGGCGACAAACGGGGAACTGACTGTCGCCGATTCTGTCTTTGTCCATGTCATGGGCAGCCAGGTGGAAGCGCCGGTTCCGGGCGGACTGGAAGATGGGATCAATTACATCGACGATCAAACGGTGCAACTCGTCCTCCATGCCCCCGGAAAGAACTATCTCTATGTGATTGGAGATTTCAACGACTGGACCCCGGGCAGTGATGCACGCATGAACCGAGACAACGATAAATGGTGGATCACGATAGACGGACTGGTCCCGGGGATGGAATATGCCTACCAGTACCTGGTGGACGGGGAACTGCGTATTGCAGACCCATATACCGAAAAAGTGCTGGACCCATGGAACGACCCGTGGATCAGTGAGGAGACCTATCCGGGACTCGGACCATACCCCGGCGAACATACTTCGGGGATCGTCAGTACACTCCGGACAGCAATCCAACCTTACCAATGGGAGCATGCCGATTATACGCCTCCGCCCAAGGAAAACCTGGTCATTTATGAACTGCTGGTCAGGGATTTCATTGAGGCACATGATTGGGAAACGCTCACCGATACCCTGGATTACTTCAGCAGGCTGGGGATCAACGCCATCGAACTGATGCCAATCAATGAATTCGAAGGGAATGAAAGCTGGGGCTACAATCCCGGTTTCTACCTGGCCCCGGATAAATATTACGGTCCCAAACGCGACCTGCAAGTGTTTATCGACTCCTGCCACGGACGAGGGATCGCGGTGATCCAGGACATGACACTGAATCATTCATATGGCCAGTCCCCGCTGGTGCAACTCTATCTGAACACCTCCACCTACAAAGTGACCGAAGAGAATCCATGGTACAACGTGGATTCCCCCAACCAGGTCTACTCCTGGGGATATGATTTTGACCATGAAAGTGCCGCAACACAATATTTCGTCGACCGGGTCAACGAATACTGGCTCACAGAATATGACATCGACGGTTTCCGTTTTGACTTCACCAAGGGATTTACCAATACACCGGGAGATGGATGGGCCCATGATGCCGCCAGGATCGCAAACCTGAAACGAATGGCCGACCAGCTCTGGACCCATAACCCCAACGCATATGTGATCCTGGAACATTTCACCGCGAACCCCGAGGAGGAAGAATTGTCCGATTACGGGATGATGGTATGGGGCAATCTAAATGAAGTATACCGAAATGCGGCATCAGGAAATCCCGACAATGAAAGCACAGATTTCAGCTGGATCTCATACCAGCAAAGAGGATGGAGCGATCCACATATCGTTGGGTATATGGAAAGTCACGATGAGGAGAGACTGATGTTCGAAAACCTGCAAAAGGGAAATGCATCGGTCAGCGGATCCTATGATATCACAAAGATCAATACGGCGCTGGACAGGATCAAGCTGGCCGCCTCCTTCTTTATCCCCGTTCCCGGACCCAAAATGATCTGGCAATTCGGTGAACTCGGCTATGATTTCAGCATCGATTTCAAAGGAAGGGTCGGAAACAAACCGATCCGCTGGGACTATTACAATGATGCCAGCAGGATAAAGGTATATGATGTGTTTTCCGCCCTGATTCACCTGAAAACCTCCGAACCGGCTTTTCTGACAAATGACTTTTTCATTGATGCCGGAAGCCCCCTGAAAAGGATCGAACTGAACCATGACGACATGGACGTGCGGATCATCGGAAACTTCGACGTGAAGACCGACTCCATCAGTGCGAATTTCAGCAAAACGGGTACCTGGTACCGCTATTTCACAGGCGAAGAGATGGATGTCTCCGATGTGAATGCCCCGATCAGGCTTCGGCCCGGCGAATACCGCATCTACACAACGAAGCGGCTGGAAACCCCGAGGATCACATCCGTCGAAAACGATCTCCGTGTGAATGAACTGTCATTGAAGGTCTACCCTGTCCCTGCCGCTGACCAGCTCAACATCGAATCGGGAGTGGAGATGAAGACGATCCGAATCTTCGATATCAATGGTCGCCAGGTCCAACGGATCGATCACCCGGGAACCAATACGGTAATTGACCTCTCTTCCTGTTCCCGTGGTTTGTATATCCTGAATGTTACCGGCCAGTCCGGCGCTGAAACCCACAAAAAGTTTATAAAGAATTAGAGGTGTTTTTTCATAGTAGTAGTTAGTTGGACCGGTCCGCTAGATCACTCGCGGACCGGTTTTCTACTTTGAATATTCCTTAAAACAATCACCATGAGCGAAGCAAACCTCTGTGGTCCTCTGTGCTTTTTCATCTACCGTAGGTTTAGCGAAGGTAGACTTTGTGGCTCTCTGTGTAACAGCATTTCAGCGAAGCGACCCAAATTCCACTGCCCCTTTGCGCATTTCTCTCCTTTTCCTATCTTTGTGCGTTTCAATTGAATAGTAGGGATAAGGAGAAACTGATTCCCCGTAAAACAGTATAATACAGGAAAGAATAAATGGCAAAGAAATTTCCGGAATATAAAAACTTCGATCTCGCCCAGATCAACAAGGAGATCAACGACTTGTGGAAGAAGGATCAGACGTTTGAGCGCAGCCTTTCCTCAAGGGAAGGAAAACCCTCATTCGTCTTCTATGAAGGGCCACCGTCAGCCAATGGAGTTCCGGGCATCCACCATGTGATGGCTCGTGCCATCAAGGATATTTTCTGCCGTTATAAAACCCAGTCGGGCTACCATGTAAAAAGGAAGGCCGGATGGGACACACACGGACTCCCCGTGGAGCTGGCTGTTGAAAAAGCCATGAACATCACCAAGGATGATATCGGTAAAAAGATCTCCATCACCGATTTCAACAAGGCGTGTCGCGAGGATGTCATGAAGTATACCGACAAGTGGGAACAGCTCACGGAGATGATGGGATACTGGATCGACATGACCGATCCGTATGTCACCTACGACAACAAGTACATTGAGACCGTGTGGTACCTCCTGAAGGAACTGATGGACAGGGACCTGCTGTACAAGGGGTACACCATTCAGCCATACTCCCCCGCTGCCGGATCAGGTCTGAGTACACATGAACTCAATCAGCCCGGCTGTTACAGGGATGTAAAAGACACCACTGTGGTTGCGCAGTTTGGCGTCAAACGGGATGAACAATCGGAATTCCTTTTCAACGAGACCGAATCAGAGGTGTTTATCCTCGCATGGACCACCACACCATGGACGCTTCCTTCCAATACCGCCCTGACGGTAGGAAACAAGATCGAATATTCACTGGTCGAAACTTTCAACCAGTATACCGGGGAACCGATCGCCGTTGTGCTGGCATCCGACCTGTTGGGGACCTATTTCCCGGAGAAGAATGCTGAACTGCTTTTCGAGGAGTATGAGCCCGGAGACAAGCACGTACCATTCAGGATAAAAAAACAATTCAAAGGAAGTGACCTTGTGGGAATCTCATATCACCAGCTCCTCGAATGGGTCACTCCGGAAGGAAATGCATTCAAAGTAATTGCCGGCGATTTTGTCACCACCGAAGAGGGAACGGGCGTGGTACATACGGCTCCCACGTTTGGTGCGGATGACCACCGGGTGGCTGCTGAAAACAATATTGCGGCGCTCACCGTGATCGATCAGTCGGGCTTTGTGAACCCGCTGGTGGATAAGAACGGGCGCTTTTTCAGGATCACCGACCTTGATGCTGCATTTGTAAAAAAGCAGGTCAACGAAGAAAAATACGGGGAGTTTGCCGGCAGGTATGTGAAAAATGAATACGACAGTGCAAGCACAAAAGATGACCCCACGGTGGATGTGGATATTGCCGTCTACCTGAAACAGCATAACCAGGCATTCAGGATCGAAAAATATATCCACAACTACCCCCATTGCTGGCGGACCGACAAACCAGTGTTGTACTACCCGATGGACTCGTGGATGATCCGTACCACGGCCCTGAAGGATCGGATGATGGAGCTCAACGATACCATCAACTGGAAACCTGCGGCCACAGGAACAGGGCGTTTCGGTAAGTGGCTGGAAAACCTCGTGGACTGGAACCTCTCGAGGTCAAGGTTCTGGGGTACACCACTGCCAATTTGGCTATCGGAAGACGGCAAGGAGCGGACTTGCATCGGATCAGTTGCTGAACTGAAATCGGAGATCAGCAAGTCGGTGAAGGCCGGGTTTATGAAAGAGAATCCACTCGATGAATTTGTTGAGGGGGATATGTCAAAGGAGAATTACAACCTCTTTGACCTGCATCGCCCATTCGTGGATGAAATTGTGCTTGTGAGTGCCTCCGGGAAGAAAATGTTCCGCGAGCCGGACCTGATCGATGTCTGGTTCGACTCTGGCTCCATGCCCTATGCCCAAATGCACTACCCTTTTGAACACAAAGATGATTTTGACCAGTTCTATCCTGCCGATTTCATCGCGGAAGGGGTGGACCAGACCCGGGGGTGGTTCTTTACCCTGCATGCCATCGCCACCATGCTGTTTGATTCTGTATCTTTTAAAAATATCATCTCAAACGGACTGGTACTCGACAAGAATGGGAACAAGATGTCGAAACGTCTCGGAAACGCCGTCAACCCCTTTGAAACCATCGACAAATACGGTTCAGATCCGCTGCGCTGGTATATGATCTCCAATGCACAGCCCTGGGACAATATCAAATTTGATATCAAGGGGGTGGAAGAGGTGAGAAGGAAATTCTTTGGAACACTTTATAATACCTATTCCTTCTTTGCTCTTTACGCCAATGTTGACGGGTTTAGTTACAGCCAGGAGGAGGTGCCCGTGAACGAACGTCCCGAGATCGACCGCTGGATCATATCGCTGCTCAACTCCCTCGTAAGGGAGGTCGGCGAACAGTATGAAAAGTATGAACCCACCCGTGCAGCAAGGCTGATCCAGGATTTTGTACTCGAGAATCTCAGTAACTGGTATGTCAGGCTGAATCGCAAAAGGTTCTGGGGAGGAGCATTCGACATCAATAAGCGGGCAGCATACCAGACGCTCTATACCTGCCTGGAGACGGTTTCGCAGTTGTCGGCACCAATTGCCCCTTTCTACATGGAAAAGCTTTTCCGCGACCTCAACGGGGTGACCGGGAAATACCAGGAATCCTCCGTTCACCTGGCCGATTTTCCGGTTCATGATGAAAAGCTGATCGACAAGGAGCTGGAGGAACGCATGTCGATTGCCCAGACCGTCACTTCAATGGTCCTTGGTCTGCGCCGCAAGGTAAACATCAAGGTAAGGCAACCCCTGAATAAAATCATGGTTCCAGTGCTTGACAATAAATTCAGGAAAAAACTTGACGGGGTGAAGGGGTTGATCCTCAATGAGTTGAATGTCAAGGAGATCGAATACATCCATGAGACTGAAGGGGTACTGGTTAAAAAGATCAAACCCGATTTTAAGGCACTGGGGCCGAAATATGGGAAGCTGATGAAACATATTGCCGCCGCCATTGGAAAAATGGACCAGAAAGCGATCGCACAGATCGAGAAAGAGGGGTCAATGGCCCTGCAGGTGGCGGAACAGACAATCAATATTTCACTCGACGATGTGGAGATCACTTCGGAAGACATCCCGGGATGGCTGGTGGCCACAGAAGGTGCCATTACTGTTGCGCTGGACATAACAATCAATGAAGTTTTGCGTTTTGAAGGTATCGCACGTGAACTTGTCAACCGGATCCAGAACATCAGGAAAGAGAGCGATTTTGATGTGACCGATAAAGTGGATATCCGCATCAGCAAACAGGAACAGGTGGAAAAATCACTGGAACGTTTTGGTGACTATGTTAAGTCCCAGACCCTTGCAGAACTGATTGAATTTACTGATGATCCAGGAGATGAGGATGCCCGTGAAGTAGAACTGGATGATGAAATAAAAGTAAGGATCAGCGTAACAAAAAAGTAGGTTTGTATGTTACCTGTCTGGCCTGTTAATTTTAGGTTTAGACATTAAATTATTTAGTATATTTAAACAAATTAAATACAATACCATGGCTGAGAAAACCAGATATACAGACGATGAGCTCATGGAGTTCAAACAACTCATCATGAACAAGCTCGATAAAGCCAGGGAGGATTATGAACTGCTGAAATCGGCCATTACACAAAGCGAAAGTAACGATACCCAGGATACCTCCCCGACTTTTAAAGTACTTGAGGAGGGAGCCGCCACGCTTTCAAAAGAGGAGGCGGGCAGATTGGCTCAGAGACAGCAGAAATTTATTCAACACCTCCAGGCGGCCCTTGTCAGGATAGAAAACAAAACCTACGGGATTTGCAGGGAAACCGGGAAGTTGATCTCCAAAGAGCGACTCCGTGCAGTGCCGCATGCCACTTTAAGCATGGAAGCAAAATCAAAACAGTAAAACGTATCTCTCTTTGCCGTCCTTTTGAAAGGGAAACTACCGCCTCCAGCAAAGAGTCAATACAACATCTATGTCCAGAACCCTGAAGTGTATCCTCATTATCCTGGCCATCCTGGTGGTCGACCAGGTCATTAAGGTCATTGTAAAGACCAACATGACATTGTATGAACAGATACCGGTATTCGGTAACTGGTTCATGATCCATTTCGTGGAAAACAAGGGGATGGCATTCGGACTCAACCTTCCGGGCAACTATGGCAAGCTTATACTCAGCATGTTCAGACTTGTGGCGATCGTTGCCATCGGATTTTATCTTCGCCACCTGATCCTTCTGAAAGCACATCCCGGCCTGTTGATCACCCTATCCATGATCATGGGTGGTGCCATCGGAAATATGATCGATTCGGCATTCTATGGAATGATCTTCAGCGCAAGCAATACGATTCACCCGGCCCTGGTGTTTCCGGAAGGCGGAGGATATGAGACCTTTATGCACGGGAAAGTGGTGGATATGTTCTATTTTCCGCTGTTCAGCGGTGTCTATCCTGAATGGTTTCCGCGCATCGGCGGACAATCTTTTACATTCTTTCGCCCGGTCTTTAATATCGCCGATGCAAGCATATCGGTCGCCGTCGTGATCCTGTTGTTCCGACAGCGTAAATATTTTGCTTTCCTGCATGAAGATGAGGAACAGCGCGGGAAACCGGACACTGAGGAATAAGGCAGGTTCTAATTCAGGACTCTCTTTTCACAATGCCATAGAAGATTACCCTGATCAGGTCGTCCAGAAGTTTTTCCTTTTCGATCCGCGAATCCCGATTCAGGAATAGCGGCAGTTCCAGCCCCTTCAACATGGTGGTAAAAGCCATTGCGCCGATATCAGCATTATTGATCACGAAAGCTCCGTCTGCCATCCCTTTTTCCAGTACCTCCCTGACCATCTTGAATTCCTCCTCTTCAAACTTCTGCCTGATCCTGTTCACAAAATTCATCTGCTCAAGCGATTCATCATTCAGTACCGAATAGAAATTGGTGACGGTCTTGACGTGGTAAAGCCTGAACATGATATAATCCTTCAGCTGTTCACGAGGTGTGTCGCCGGCACTGACCACCTTGTTCAACCTCTTCTTCAGCTCCTGTGCCTCGCGGACCACAACGGCTTCAAAAATATCTTCCTTACTTTTGTAGTAATAATAGATCGAGCTCTTGCCCATTCCTGTGGCCCGGGCGATCTCATCCATGGTGGTATACCTGAAGCCTTTCCTGGAAAAGACTTTCCTGGCTACACTGACAATGTCTGCACGTATTTCTGATTTCACAACAACCATGGCCGGGGAATTGATTTGCCGGTAAAAATATAACAGAATCGTTGCTTAAACAAATCTGCTATGCATGACCATCTTCCTCCTCTGCTATCTTAAAGTCGAGTTGCCTGCGGGAAAGGTTGGCATTGGTCACTTCGATCTTCAATGGTTGTCCGATCTCAAATTCTTTTCCTGAATGACGGCCAATGATCTTATAATCATCTTCGTCAAATTCATAGAAGTCATCCACAAGCCCCTGCAAAGAGATCATGCCTTCACACTTATTCTCCACGATCTCAACGTAGATGCCCCAATCGGTAAGTCCTGAGATCACCCCGTCAAATACCTGTCCAACCTTATCCTGCATGAATTCCACCTGCTTGTACTTAATGGAAGCTCGCTCTGCCTCAATGGCCCTGCGTTCCATTTCTGAAGCATGATCACAGCGACTTTCATATTTGCTGGCTTTTTTTGATTCTCCGCCGGCCAGGTAATGAGCCAGGAGTCGGTGAACCATCAAGTCGGGGTACCTCCTGATCGGGGAAGTGAAGTGTGAATAATCCCTGAATGCAAGTCCGTAATGCCCGATGTTTTTCGTGGAGTACCTGGCCTTCGCCATGGCCCTTAGCGCCATGTTCTCAATCACATGCTGTTCGTTTTTCCCTTTTACCTTGTTGAGCAGCCTGTTCATGGAAACAGCCACCTGCTGGTTGTCACCCAGGTTCAGCTCATACCCGAATTTCCTGATAAACAGAGTGAAAGATTCCAGTTTTTCTGAGTCAGGCAGATCATGGATCCTGTAAACAAAGGTTTTGGCCGCCTTCTTTGCCGCTTTCAGCTCTGCGCGTGGAACCTCCTTTTCATACTTTCCTCCGCGACTTGCATACTCCGCAACCCGCCTGTTCGCCAGCAACATGAACTCCTCGATAAGATGATTTGATTCTTTCTGCACCTTGAAATAGACGCCAAGCGGTCGCCCCTCTTCATCGAGATTGAATTTTACTTCGTCCCTTTCGAAATTGATGGATCCCTCCTTGTATCGCTGGTTCCTGAGTTTGGTTGCCAGGTCGTGCAGCTGCAGGACCTCCTCTTTCATCTCCCCGTCCCCGGTCTCGATGATCGCCTGGGCCTGGTCATAATCAAAACGCTTGTCCGAATTGATCACTGTACGACCAAACCACTCATCGACCACCTTCGCATCGGATGTCATCTCCACGACCACAGAAAAGCACAACTTGTCTTCGTTGGGTCTGAGAGAACAAAGATTGTTTGACAGTTTTTCCGGCAACATCGGTACAACCCGGTCCACCAGGTAAACCGAGGTAGCGCGATCGAAGGCCTCCTGGTCAACGATGGACTCCTTCTCCACGTAGTGGGAAACGTCCGCAATATGAATACCAACCTCCAGGTTACCGTTTTTCAGGGTTTTCACTGAGAGTGCATCATCGAAGTCTTTTGCGTCTGCAGGGTCAATTGTAAAGGTTGGTGTACCCCGCATGTCTCTCCGCTTCTTTATTTCGGCCGCGGTGATATTGGCCGGTATCGTTCCGGCTGCATCTTCCACCTCCTGCGAAAATTTGTGGGGAAGTTCGAATTCTGCCAGGATGGAATGCATCTCGGTATCATTCTCGCCGGGATATCCCAGCACCTCTTCTACCTCCCCGAATGGATTTTTCACCTTCTCTGGCCAGTCAGTGATCCGTGCAATCGCCTTCTGACCATGCTCGGCCCCGTTCAGTTTCTCATGGGGAATGAAAATGTCAAAGTGCATCTTGTTGCTGTCGGGCAGTAAAAAGGCATAGTTCTTTGAAACCTCCACGATGCCCACAAATGTTTCGCGGGCACGCTCAATGACCTCGATTACCTCACCGGCGAGACGGTTGTCATTCTTCTTCTTGGGATAAATATGCACCTTCACCAGGTCTCCGTCCAGTGCACGGCCAAGATCCGACCGGGAGATGAAGACGTCCTGCTCGATCTCTTCGGATGTGAGAAAGGCATATCCGTGCTGAGTCATATCAATGATACCGTTCACATACCCGGCCCTTTCCCTGAGTCTGAACTTTCCCTTATCAACCTGCTCCAGCATGTTTTGCTCAGTAAGATTGTGCAGTGCATTATTCACCATGTCTTTGTCCCGCTGATCGTTCAGCAGCAACTGCTTTGACAGCTGTTTATAGTTGTATGTCTTCTTTGGATTCCGGGTGAATATTCCCATTACCTGTGTCATCGCCTGGTCGATGGTAAATTTTCCCTTTCTCCTCTTTGTTCGCTTATGTGCCATTGCTCATTCGTTTGAAGGTGACGTCGTTTTTATTTCCCAAACACACCGGCACCTCATGTTAGCATTAAAATTACTAATTTTACCCATCCATATGCCCATTGATAAGAATACTTATGAAGAATCCCTTGAAGATCTACAATACACGCTCCCGCGAAAAAGAGAATTTTGTGCCCGCCAACCCTCCCTTCGTAGGGCTGTATGCTTGTGGACCAACGGTTTATGGTGATGCCCATCTCGGACATGCCCGCCAGGCCATTACCTTTGATATTCTCTTCCGGGTGCTTTCACACGTGGGATACAATGTCAGGTATGTCAGGAACATCACAGATGTCGGGCACCTGGAAAACGATGCAGACCAGGGAGAAGACAAAATTGCAAAGAAGGCCCGGCTGGAGCAACTGGAACCAATGGAGGTGGTGCAACGTTACATGAACGATTATCACCGCAACATGCAACAACTGGGGGTTCTCCCTCCAAGCATAGAGCCCCGGGCGAGCGGACATATCATTGAACAACAGGAGCTCGTAAGCAGGATCATCGAAGCAGGCTATGGCTACGAGGTGAACGGATCGGTCTATTTTGATGTTGAAAAATACTCAGCCAGTCATGCCTATGGCCAACTGTCAGGACGCAAAACTGAGGACCTGATATCAAATACACGCAACCTGGAAGGGCAGTCAGAAAAAAAGAGTCCGCTCGATTTTGCCCTGTGGAAAAAAGCAGAACCCAGCCATATTATGCGCTGGCCCTCCGATTGGGGAGAAGGATTTCCCGGATGGCATCTCGAATGTTCTGCGATGAGTGCCCGCTACCTGGGCGAAGTCATCGACATACACGGTGGAGGAATGGATCTGCTGTTTCCACACCACGAATGCGAGATCGCACAGAATGTTGCCGGTTATGGCAACGAGGGTGTACGCTACTGGATGCATAACAACATGATCACCATCAACGGACAGAAAATGGGCCGTTCGC
>JGI12048J13642_10543025_pt1 | contig 18055 bp, 13 predicted proteins | sample ElkSlonscriptome_16_FD_13642 | JGI IMG/M metagenome (IMG submission 13642)
CAGCAATGATCTCTGTCTCCTCTACCCGGATAATATTGCTTACATACTTCCTGATGATCGGGAAATTCTGGTCACCAAGCTGCGTTTTCAGTCCATCGGCGATGGTGATGGGGTTCACTGAGGGCTGAATTTTCCCCATTTTGAGTGAAAGGTAAGCGTCGTCTGCACCAAAAGGCTCACTGCCAATTGTTTGTGATTCGGGTAACAGGTAGTGCTGCACAAGTGCCGTACCGGCAATCAGACCTCCGCCTCCGACAGGTGTGAGAAGCACATCCAGGTCTTTCACCTCATTGATCATCTCCCACGCGGCAGTGGATTGACCCAATATTACATCCATATCATTAGATGGGTGTATGAATGTAGCCTGCGTCCTTTCCCTGTTCTCCTGACAGGTCTTTTCCCTGGCCTCCAGGGTGGGAGCACACTTTATGATCTCTGCACCATAACTGGCAACGGCTTCAACCTTGACTGCCGGAGCATTTTCGGGCATTACGATATAGGCTTTGGTATCCAGTGACCTTGCAGCCAGCGCAAGCGCCTGGGCAAAATTCCCGGAACTGTGCGTGATCACTCCCTTCGCCCTTTCGGATTTAGGCAGTTGTAAGATGGCATTGGTGGCACCTCGCATCTTAAAAGCGCCCATGCGCTGGAAATTCTCGCATTTGAAAAAGACCGATGCACCGGTTCGCTCATTGAAGAGCCTTGAGGTCATGACAGGCGTATTGTGTACGTAAGGTTTTACCCTTTTAACGGCATCCTTAATCGCATCCAGATTTGGTATCATAACTACTGTTTTGTTTGAACGTCCAGTAAATTACGATTTTTTGCAGTGAATTCCTGAGTTTAAGCAATTTTTGTATAACCGGAACGATGCGCCACTACCTTTTCAAACTCAATTGAGGTCCACCTTCACAGTCAGTGCCAGGTCTGCCGGTCCGTAATCGAAGATACGGAAAAAATTGATCATCGGTTTCCACTCCAGCCCGATAATGAGCGGTGCCTTCCTGAATGCAAATTCTGATCCGATCAGAAGTGCTGCTCCAACAGCAAACTCGTCCGACCAGTTGCCGGAATGAAGTCCGCCCCCTGCATAATAATAGAGGCGCTCCTTTGCATAGGGGGTGAACTGGTATTCGTATAGCGCTGTGAACTGGAATCCAAACGGATTATACAGGGCCTGACCCTCAAGTGCGATGCGCTTGTCGGTAAAGTGTTTGAATACAACACCCGATGAAAATCCTGCCTTGACCCCCACGGCGTTGCGGTAGGGCTGGGCTTGTGATCCGACTGTGATCATCAAAAGCAGGATGGAGATGCTGATAATGCTTTTCATAGCCTGTTTATTCCTGGTGTACGACCCCACCGGTAAATTCATATTCCGAACTTGTAATGGAAGGGATCCTGAGCCCTTCAGGGAGAGAGGAATTGTCTTTAATAACAGACAGGGTATGGATTTTTTGCTTGGAAACTCCCCTGATGATCCATCCGGTCCTTCGGTCCACAAGGTAATCAAAGGTCTGGTTTCCTTTCATTGTCGAAACGATGGTGCCATCTGAAAATTCAATTTCCCCGGTCGATTCTGTGATCATTCCGACGCCCTGTACCCTGAGGTTTTCGCTCCCCGTATTGCTGTAATACAAAGTTTTCTGTATTTCAACCGGTTTGGCATTAAAATAGATCGTATTCACTTTGTCACACCTGGTGTCCGAACTGTCATTGTATAAATCCGTCAGTATCGATGATAGACTGTAAACAGCAGCGGATCCAAAAGACTCCGTGAGGGTTTGCCTGATGACCTGGTTTTTCGCTGAATCAATCGTGCCGTCATAGGTTACATCGCTTATCTGGCGGTCCAGGTTCCATATCCGCAGGATTTTTCCATGGTCGGACAGCCTGATCCCGAATTCAACTTCTTCCAGCAGTTCCAGGTAGCGTTGTATNGGGGTAAATGCCTCGGACCGACTGCTGATGGCATGACCACTTGAGGGGGAAAAGAAATCAAGCGCCAGATCAGAATAACTGCAGGCAATATCGTATGAACCGCCAGGCAAAATGCCAGTAACATGCATATCCAGGCGGAACTTTATATCCAGGCTGGCATTCCCGGTGATCTCCATATTGTCAGAATCCGTACCCTGGTTAAGCTCCTGCCTGATGAAGTAACGATCACCCACCTCGAGTTGGTAGCTGGGAAATTGTTCCTGCGATTGAAGAGGAAAAAATCCGGTGATAAAAAGCATGATGTAGAAGATATACCGCATTTTTAAAGTTTGGTTAAAGGTAGGGAATGTACTTAAAATTCCTTACAATGACCGACTGGAATGTTGATTTGTGATCAACCTGGGGAGGTTTTTGTATCTTTCGGTACTTTACCTGACAATCCAATGAATATACGTACCAATGCCTTGCTCTGTATTTCCTTGCTCATAGCGGTGAGCACCGCTTGTAAGAGGGAACAGGAAACCCCTCCTAATTTTGTAATTATCCAGCTTGATGACCTGGGCTATGACGATCTGTCAATTCATCGGAATTACTTGGTAGAGACACCGAATATTGATTCCATGGGAGCAACAGGTATGCGATTTGAACAGTTTTATGTCAACCCCGTTTGTGCACCGACAAGGGCATCCCTGCTGACAGGTCGGCATTTTATGAAGACTGGTGTTACGCATGTGCATGGAGGGAAGGATTTTCTAAGTCTGGATGAAACAACGATTGCCGAAGTCCTCGGGCAGTCGGGTTACCATACCGGGATGTGGGGTAAGTGGCACAGTGGTCATACGGATGGCTATTATCCATGGCAACGTGGATTTGATGAAGCCTATATGGCACGGTTGTATAAACATCGCAACAGCTCTGGTTTATTGAATGGCGCAGAGGTTCACCACCAGCGGTGGGCAGACGATGTGATCACCACGTATGCAATTGATTTTATGGACCGAAACAGGGATGAACCATTTTTTGCCTATCTCTCATTCCTCTCTGTTCATGCACCGCTGGACACACCGGATTCCCTGAAGTTAAAATATATGGAAAAGGGGCTTTCAGACGGACTGGCGACAATATATGGGATGGTGGAACACCTGGATCACTACCTGGGCAGGTTGTTTACCGCCATGGATACCATGGGCCTGGATAGAAACACAGTGGTCATGTTCATGAGTGACAATGGTCCGGCTGTGCTGAATAACTACCTTACCGATGAAGACAGGGCGATACGGTATGTCAATGATCTGAAAGGGCACAAGGGGAATGTCTGGGAAAATGGGGTGCGGTCGCCTCTTTTTGTAAAATGGCAGGGCGTGACCCAGCCAGTGATCAATTATGAACTTGTGGATGTCACAGATATTTTACCCACGATCATGGAACTTGCCGGTATCGAGCCAAACAGACAAATGATGTCGCTCGACGGCGAATCATTTGCTGAGGCAATCCTTTGCGGATGCAGCGAGCCCAGGGGGAAAGTCTCTTTTAACATGGCCAACAGGGGATGGCCGCCAACCGATCAGCCATGGACACCGATTGGTGTGCTGGATGAGTACCGGCCGGTGACACAGGCCAAAAAAGAACAGGAGGTTTTCGATGACCAGATCATTACCGTGAGAAAAGGTGCGTTTAAATTGTTGCATCATCCCGGAGATGCAAAAGGTGCGGCAAAATCCGAAGATGGATATGTGTTGGTGGATATCCTGGCAGATCCGGGGGAAGAGGTCAACCTCTACAGCCAGATGCCGGAGGTTGCAGAAGAGCTGAAGCAATTGATGAAGCAATGGTGGCAATCGGTACTCGAAGCACCTGCATCATTCAAAATGCCTGTATTCAAGGTACATGGTGAGATTGGTGATACCTGTGAGATCCTCGCGAAAGCACCTCTCGAAACCAGCGCCAATGTCAAATCCACGTTTGCATGGCTGTCCCACTGGACTGAACCCGGGGATTTTGCACGGTATGCAATTCATGTAGAGGACCCCGGACTGTATGAGGTCAGCCTGCTCTACAGCGGTCGTCCCAATGGTGCAAAAGTTATGGTTTCGGGCAATGAAAGCAGTATCTCGAATACCATTGAAACCTATGACCGGGCATTCCTGGGCAGCCTGGAGCTGGATTCTCTCGACCACGAGCTAAAACTTGAGCTCATTGCCAATCCGGCAGGTACCAATGTGTTTGACCGGTTAACTCGTATTGAGCTGCAAAGAAAATAGCAACGGGTAAATCTACCTGAAGAATGGAGTGTTAACGAAATGAGATCTGCTCGCCCTGTGTTCGCTTGAAACGGCAACTTTCTCAATGCAGGGTATGGACTCCCCGCAGAAAAGTATCTCGTTTTATTCCTTAAAAATTTATTGTTATTCGGATAACAATATCTATATTTGTGGTCTCTGAGATGCCGGGAATCCTGTCATCGAGGAGCCAAAATAGAAATCTGATCCTGAGGAAGACCTGATGGAGAAGAGATCACAGATGGATTTCTTTGTATAGCTTCCCCGGGTTCGTAAATCAATATGAAAATGATCTACGATCCGCAAACATATGCCCTTCCCGATGAACCGATGAAGCCTTTTATCTCGGAAGATGAGATCAACGGGATGCTGGAAGAATCAACCGGTGACCCTGGCCTGGTTAGGGAGATTATCGCGAAGTCACTCAACAAAAAGCGATTGTCAATGCAGGAAACTGCAGTATTGCTGAATACGACCGACCCGGAACTGATCAGCGAGATCAAGGAGGGTGCCCGTACATTGAAGGAGAATGTCTATGGGAACCGGATCGTGTTGTTTGCTCCGCTCTATGTGGGAAATCTGTGCACGAACAATTGCAGCTATTGTGGATTCCGGACCTCCAACAAGGCGCAGCAGCGGACTACGCTTACCAGCGAGGAGCTGATCAATGAAGTCGGGATGCTTGAAGATGCCGGACAGAAGCGCCTGATCCTTGTATATGGTGAACACCCCAGGTACAGCCCGGAATTCATTGCCGATACTGTCAAGACTGTATACGGTGTTAAAAAGGGCAATGGCGAGATCCGTAGGGTCAATATCAATGCCGCACCTATGGATATCGAGGGATTCAGGACAGTCAAAGAGGCCGGCATCGGAACATACCAGGTCTTCCAGGAGACCTATCACAGGGAGACCTACGCAAAGGTTCACCAGGGAGGACTGAAACGTAATTATGATTACAGGCTCACCGCCCTGGACAGGGCGCAGGAAGCAGGGATCGATGATGTGGGGATCGGTGCATTGTTTGGTCTGTATGACTGGCGTTTCGAGGTGATGGCGCTGATCCGCCACGTGAATCACTTTGAAAAGGTTTACAATGTGGGACCACACACCATCTCCTTCCCGCGGATCAAGAATGCATCAAACGTTGAGGTGGACCCCCGTTACCAGCTTTCCGATGAAGATTTTACAAGAATGGTGGCGATCCTGAGGCTTGCAGTGCCTTATACCGGACTGATCCTCACCGCCAGGGAACCGGCACATATACGGGAGGAGGTGCTTCGTTACGGAGTCTCACAGATCGACGGGGGAACGCGTATCGAAATGAAAGGTTACTCCGGGCAGAAGCCTTCACAAAATCTGGATGCTGAGCAATTTGAGATCAATGACGACCGGTCCCTGAATGAAGTGATGGAGGAGCTGATCAGGAAAGACTATATCCCTTCATTCTGTACAGCCTGCTACAGGGTGGGACGGACAGGAGAACATTTCATGGAGTTCTCCGTGCCGGGCTTTATCAAACGGTATTGTACACCCAATGCGATGCTGACACTTGCCGAATACCTGGAGGATTATGCACCGGAACAAACGAAGGAGGCTGGTTACAGGTTGATTAGTGAAAACCTGGCGAAATACGACGACGAGCGGTTCAAGAGCATGCTTGAAGAGCGACTTGAAAAGGTCAGGCAGGGGGAACGGGACCTCTACTTTTAAAATTTTTTCTCTGCTCCAGGAAAAAATCATTCAGGCCCGTTCAACACTTATTCAAACATTCGTACATTTAGAAAAAAATGTACCATGGCTGCTCAGAACACAAAATCATTTGGCACCGCCCCGGTATTCTTTACGGCGATATCAACGATCCTCGGTGCGATCCTTTTCCTGCGTTTCGGTTTTGCCGTTGGGACACTTGGGTTCTGGGGTGTGATCCTGATCATTCTCCTGGGACACCTTGTAACGATCCCCACCGCACTTGCAATCTCTGAGCTAGCTACGAATAAGCGCGTTGAAGGTGGGGGAGAGTATTTCATTATTTCCCGATCATTTGGGTTGAATATCGGTGCCACCATCGGTTTTGCCCTCTATCTCTCGCAGGCCATCAGTGTTGCCTTTTACATTATCGCGTTCACAGAGGCATTTTCATTTTTCTTTGAATGGACGACCGAACGCTTTGGAATCGACCTTCCCCGCCAGGTCATCAGTCTGCCCGCCATGCTCGGACTGTCTGTGATGATACTGACCAAGGGAGCCAACATGGGTGTTAAATTACTCTATTTCGTGGTAGTGATCCTGCTCATCTCCCTGGTGTTGTTTTTTGCGGGGAAGACAGACTTCAGTACGGCACACAGCTTTTCGATCTTCGATCTTGAAGGCAGGAACCTGGATGACTTTTTTGTGGTGTTTGCAATTATTTTTCCTGCCTTTACAGGGATGACAGCAGGGGTAGGGCTGTCTGGTGATCTGAAAAATCCGTCTAAGTCAATCCCGTTGGGTACTACACTCGGCACGGTATCTGGAATGATTATCTACTTTTTCATCGTATATAAATTGGCTTCATCTGCGAGCATTGAGGATCTGACCGGGAACCAGCTGATCATGGCCAAAATCGCCATCGGGGGCAGTTTTGTCATCCCACTCGGTCTTGCAGCATCGACAGTCTCGTCTGCCATAGGATCTGTGTTGGTGGCCCCGCGGACCCTGCAGGCCCTGGCAGGCGACCGCTCGTTTCCGTCCAAAAGAATGAACCGGTTCCTGGCCCGTGGAAGGGGAGAGACCAACGAACCCTTCAACGCCACTTTGGTGACCATCGTGATCGCTTTTGTGTTTGTAGCCCTGGGAAATGTGAATACAGTGGCAGAGATCATTTCGATGTTTTTCATGGTCACATACGGGGCCCTGTGCCTGATCTCCTTCCTCTACCACTTCGGAGCCTCCCCGTCCTACCGGCCCAGCTTCAGATCGCGATGGTATATCTCGCTCGTGGGATTCCTTACAGCGATATGGGTCATGTTCAGGATCAATTCAATATATGCGCTGGCAGCCATTGTCCTGATCACGCTCCTTTATATCTATATCAGTAACTACCACAAGGGAAGGAAAGGACTCGTTTCGATCTTTTCCAATGCCCTCCTGCAATTGAATCGTGCCCTGCAGGTGTATCTTCAGCAAAGCAGGAAGTCCAGGGGGGAAAAGGAGTGGCGTCCCAGCGCAGTCTGTATATCCCAGGATTCATTTGAACGTCAGGATGCATTCCAGCTGCTCAACTGGATCAGCTACCGCTTCGGATTCGGTACCTATATCCACATGATCGAGGATTACTATTCAAAGTCGGTTCACAAGGAATCCCAGCTGATCCTCAAGAAACTGATCGACCAGTACAAGGGGATGGGAAGTCATGTCTATATCGATACATTGATCTCCCCGTCCTACACTTCGGCCATTGCCCAGACCATCCAGCTACCCGGGATCTCCGGAATGGAAAACAACATGCTGATCCTGGAATATGACCGCAAAAACCCTGTGAACCTGGACAATATCATCGATAACTATTCCCTGATCAATGCGGGAAATTTCGACATTTGTATCCTCGGAAGCAGCAAACGTCCGGTCAACTTCAGGCATGGTATAGATGTCTGGTTACGCTCGGTCGACTACAACAATTCACACCTGATGATCCTTCTCAGTTTCATTGTACAGGGACACCCGCAATGGAAAAAGAGCAAGATCAGGATCTTCGAGATATGTAAGCCCGGACAGAAGCAGGATACCCGACAAAGCCTGGAGGACCTGATCACCACAGGAAGGCTGCCCATTACCACGAAGAATATCGAGATCATTGAGGGGAATGATGCGAAGGATTTCCGGCAGGAGATCAATGAAAAATCGGAACAGGCAGCACTCACGATCATTGGTTTCACAGGTGAGTTGCTGAAATTCAAAGGCAAATCACTTTTCGAAGGTTATGATAAGCTTGGACAGATTCTGTTCGTCAACGCATTTGAAAGAAAGCAGATCCAGTAACCGTGCGATCATAACCGGTCATTAGCCGGGAGCGGAGCTTCGCTATACCGTTCAGCATAAATACCTATGAAATTGCACCTGCGATCCAGTCGCCCACTTCACTTGTCGATGCTGCTTTGTCTTGAGCGATGTCTTCGGTAACTACCCCCTGGTCCATGGATTCGTCCACAGCTTTTCGCACTGCAGCAGCCTCATCGGTCAGGTCGAGGGCTTCCAGCAACATGGCGGCTGAAAGGATCGTTGCGAGCGGATTGGCGATGTTCTTGCCGGCCGCCTGTGGGTAAGAGCCGTGGATCGGTTCAAAAACGGAGGTGTGGATTCCGACGGATGCAGAGGGAAGCAGGCCCAGTGAACCGGTGATCACGCTCGCCTCATCGGAGAGGATATCCCCGAACATGTTCTCGGTCACCATCACGTCGAATTTTTTCGGCCACTGGATGATCTGCATGGCCGCGTTGTCCACGAACATGTAATCGACCTCGATCTCCTTGTTGTCTGGTACCATCTCCTGCACAGTTTCTCTCCACAGTCGGGAAGTCGCCAGTACATTGGCCTTGTCAACCACCGTCAGTCGCTTGTTGCGCTTCCTGGCATAATCAAAGGCCAGGTCGACGATGCGGCGGACCTCCTCCTTCGAGTAGATGCTGGTGTCGTAAGCTTTTTCCCCGTTTTCGCTTCTTCCGCTGGGTTCCCCGAAATAGATCCCGCCGGTCAGCTCCCTGATCACCACGAAATCGGCACCTTCCACCAGGTCGCGACGCAGCGGTGATTTATGGATGAGTGAAGGGAAGGTTGTAACCGGACGAATGTTGGCATACAGGCCCAGTTTTTTACGCATGGCCAAAAGCCCCTGTTCGGGCCGCACTTTGGCTTTTGGATCGTTGTCGTACTTCGGGTCGCCGATGGCGCCGAACAATACTGCGTCTGATTCCATGCAGATCCGGTGGGTCTCGTCGGGATAGGGCGAGCCCGTCTGGTCTATGGCTGTGGCTCCCACGGGCGCCTCGGTGAAACTGAATTCATGGTTGTATTTTTGGGCGACAGCTTTCAATACTTTTACTGCCTGTTCGACGATCTCCGGCCCGATGCCGTCGCCGGGCAATACTGCGATCTTGTAATTCATAATGCTTTTACTGGATTGGGTTTATAAAATGGTTGATTTTTCATATTTGCGGGCGGTCAGACGTTGATCACATTGAGCATCCTTGTCGTGCCCTTGATCGCTGCGACTGTTTGGTCCGAATCAAGTCCGCGCGTCCGGAAGGTTTTGCCTTCATGTTGCCATGTGATGGTACAGAGAACGAGTGCATCGGTCTTCCCTCCCGGGGGGATTGTGACATTGTAGTCGGTCAGCACCGGGTGTGGCTTTCCCAGCTTGTCGTAAATCTTCCAGAGGGCCTGCATGAATGCGTCATACTGACCGTCTCCGCTGGCGGTCGCCTCGAATACTTTTTTATTGATCTCGATACTTAGGGTAGCCATGGAGCGGAGTCCGGCAGCGACGCTGAGTGAGTAGTTCCGTATCTTGATATTTTCTTTCACACGCTGACCCCGCAGGACATCGGAGATGATATATGGAAGGTCGTCCTGGGTGACCACCTCCTTTTTATCTCCCAGCTCGATCACCCGTTTTGTCACCTTTTTCATATCCTCTTTCGACAGCTCGATTCCAAGTTCCTCGAGGTTTTTCAGGATGCTCGCCTTTCCCGACATCTTTCCAAGTGCATAGGCACGCTTCCGGCCAAATCTTTCGGGAAGCAGATCATTGAAATAGAGGTTGTCTTTCTGATCCCCGTCGGCATGGATCCCGCTGGTTTGGGTAAATACATTCTCACCGATCAATGGCTTGTTCTCCGGGATCCTGACGCCAGAAAAAGTTTCAATGAACTTGCTTACCGAATAGAGTTTTTCGGTGTCCACCGACATGTCGTAACCGAAATGGTCCTCCACAATACCGATCACGCTTGACAGCGGAACATTGCCGGCTCGTTCTCCGAGTCCGTTCACCGTGGTGTGGATCCCGTCGATCCCGGCTTTGATGGCCGCGTATACATTTGCGGTGGCCAGGTCGTAATCGTTGTGGGCATGGAAGTCGAACGCAAGGTCGGGATACCGTTGCTTGATATCGTGGCAGAATTCAAAGGTCTCTTCGTGGTTGAGGATCCCCAGGGTATCAGGAAGCATGTAATTATCAATGGCCTCATCCTTCAGGTTGTCGAGCATGAAATAGACATAGTCGGGGGAGTGCCGCATCCCGTTGGACCAGTCTTCGAAGTAGATGTTAACCCTGATGCCTTTCTCGCCGGCCAGCTTTATGGAATTCCGGATGTCTGCCAGGTGCGCTTCGGGAGTTTTTCTTAGCTGGTTCTCGCAGTGGTTCCTGGAGCCTTTGGTGAGCAGGTTGATCACCTCGCCACCCGCCTTTTTGATCCAGTCGAGCGATGCCTCACCATCCACAAAACCAAGCACTTCCACGCGGTCGAGAAACCCGCTCTTTTTCGCCCAATTGAAAATTTCGGCAGCTCCCTGGAATTCGCCTTCCGACACCCTTGCAGATGCCACCTCGATCCGGTCCACCTTCAGCTCCTCCAGCAACAGCCTGGCCATATTTAGCTTTTCAGATGCAGTGAAGGATACCCCCGATGTTTGTTCACCATCCCGTAGGGTGGTGTCCATTACTGTTATTTTCATACTCCCCGTTTTTAATTTCGATGCATCTCGTATGCCTCAATCTTGTCCTTGATGCTGATCAGGTAATCGATATCAGTGTACCCGTTGAGCAGGCACTCTTTCTTGTAGGGGTTGATCTCAAATGATTCTTCTATGTCTGTGCCTGAAATCCGGATGACCTGGTCGGGCAGGCTTACCAGGATCTCTGTGGAGGGGTCACCTTCGATGGTGGTGAAGAGTTTCTGAAGGAACTCTTCGGAAACCTGGACGGGGAGCAGACCATTGTTCAGCGAGTTGTTTTTGAAGATATCAGCAAAGAAGCTGGAAACAACCACCCTGAAACCGTAATCATAGATTGCCCAGGCAGCATGCTCCCTGCTTGATCCGCTGCCGAAGTTCTTGCCGGCCACCAGGATCGTTCCGCTATAAGCATCCTGGTTCAGTACGAAATCTTCCCTGGTAGCGCCCGCCTTGTCATATCGCCAGTCCCTGAACAGGTTCTCTCCAAATCCCTCCCTGGTCGTTGCTTTTAAAAATCTTGCCGGGATGATCTGGTCTGTATCGACATTTTCGATCGACAGCGGAACTGCTGTTGAGACGATGGTATTGACTTTTTCTATTGCCATGATGTTCTTTTTAATTGATTAATGCAGAGGGATCTGTCACCTTGCCTGTCACTGCAACTGCGGCAGCGGTAAGCGGACTCGCAAGCATGGTCCTGGCACCGGGGCCCTGGCGGCCTTCGAAGTTCCGGTTGGAGGTGGATACGGCAAGTTTTCCTTCCGGGATCTTGTCATCATTCATGGCCAGGCATGCGGAGCATCCGGGCTGCCTGAGCTCAAATCCTGACTCTTTCAGTGCGCGGTCAATTCCCTCTTCAATGGCCTGCTTCTCTACCTGCTTTGAGCCCGGAACGATCCAGGCTGTCACGTGGTCGGCTTTCTTTTTGCCTTTCACAAAGGAGGCAAATGTGCGGAGGTCCTCGATACGCCCGTTGGTACAGCTTCCCACGAAGACAAAATCAACTGGTATGCCCTCCAGGGGTATGCCTGCTTCAAATCCCATGTACTTCAATGATTTCCTGAAGCTATTTTGCCCCGATGCCTCGATATCCGCTTCGGTCGGAATGCGCGCTTCGATCTTGGCACCCATCCCCGGATTCGTACCGTAAGTGATCATGGGGCTGATATCTGCAGCATCGTAAGTGATCTCCCTGTCAAACACAGCGCCTTCATCGGTTTTCAGCTGTTCCCACCTGCTCACTGCCTCGTCAAATTCCTTTCCCTTTGGCGCAAATTCCCTGCCCCGGATATATTCGTATGTGGTCGCATCCGGTGCGATCAGCCCGCCACGGGCACCACTCTCAATGCTCATGTTACAGATGGTCATCCGTCCCTCCATGGAGAGTCCGCGGATCGCGGATCCGGCATACTCGATGAAGTATCCCGTGCCACCACTGGCTGAGATCTTTGAGATGATATATAAAATGATGTCCTTGGCTGTCACACCCTTGCGGAGCTCTCCTTCGACATTGATCCGCATCTTCTTTGGTTTTGGCTGCAGGATGCACTGGGTAGTAAGCACCATCTCAACCTCGCTGGTACCTATTCCAAATGCCACGCTGCCAAATGCCCCGTGGGTCGATGTGTGTGAATCCCCGCAGACAATGGTCATTCCGGGCTGTGTGATCCCGAGCTCCGGTCCGATCACATGGACGATCCCCTGGTACGGATGATTTAGTCCGTACAGCGGGACCCCGTGATTTTCACAGTTTTCGGTGAGCTTGTTCACCTGGAATCTTGAAAGTTCATCGTGGATTGTCAGATGCTGGTCCACCGTGGGAACATTATGATCGGGAGTCGCAACCGTATTCTCCGGTCGGAACACCTTCATACCCCTCGCATCGATCCCGGCAAATGCCTGCGGACTCGTCACTTCATGAACCAGGTGTTTATCTATGTATAATACACTCGGACCACCGGGAATCTCCTCCACAACGTGTGCATCCCAAACCTTGTCAAATAATGTCTTTCCTGCCAATTTTCTGTTCTTTTAATTAATTAATCTTCTGTTCCTGACCTCGTCGTTGGTTGGGCTGATGAAGCCTTCGGCTGAATAAACTGGGTGCCAGCCGGGACCCCATGAGACCATTTTCTATTTTCATTGCGTTCTGATATCCGGGGGCGTGGAATCCACCATCGCTTATTGATTTCCTTCTTCTGGAACGCCCTGTTCAACACACCGGTCAGGGATCTATTTTACCTGTGATCGTTTTGCTACCCCCGGACAGCATTAACATCCAACAATAACAATGGTTGACAAAGATAAAAAACTTCTCTCATATTTATGCTTTAGAACATATTAATGTGGAGGATTGTTCTGAGCTGACTTTTCTTTTGGATCTCTTGCCCTCCGATGGGCATTTTCCAGCCTGTTGAATAGGGTTGACCGGGTGCTTTATGCAGGCTGTCGCCACTTTACGTACGTTACCTGATTTCCAGGGCGATATTGCAACAGGAACTGGAAAACGAATGCGTTATTAACCGGTCAGGTTCGAACTGTTTTTGAAGCCTATAGCTGGTTGAAAGACAAATGAGAGATCACTGAATCACCAGGAAGGGAGTGACTTCTGATTGCCGACCGCTCTGCAAAACCAGGTAATAGGCACCGTTACCTGTATCTCCCGGGTTCCAGGGAATCGAGTTGTGGCCAGGCTGTGCTTGTGATGACTTTTTTTCCCAGGTTTTCCTGCCGGCGTGATCGTAAATGGTCAGGAGGAGATCTCCGTGCGCAGGGTTGGTATAACTGATCATTGCACGAGAGGTCACGGGGTTTGGTCTGACGGAAAGTTCAAATCCGGGATCGATCCTGCTTTCAACTGCGTCCGTTGTTTCCTCCCCGGGTTTTCCTGCCTCGATCCATGCAGTGTATAACAATTCAGCCAAAGCATGCGAGGCCTCGCTGAACATCGCTATGGTCATGTTTTCGGTACGTTCCCAGAGTGCGGCGTAATAGAGGTCCGATTCATTTCCTTCTGCCATTTCGGTGGCGTAATCATCGGCGATCAGGATCGAGTCCATGTAGGTATAATTCCGGTAGATATAGTCAAATACATAGGATGTGACATCCGAAATTTCCTCTGCAGGAGTTCCCTGGTAATTGACCTGGTCGTGGTATCGTTCGATCATGTAGATTTCATAACGTGCATGGATGCCTTTATTGCCTGTAAACTGACCGTCGTAGTTCCTGGTCAGGTGCATCGGCATGTGTCCGTCTGCTACATAGTGACCAAGGTCTGCAGCATATTTTTTGGCAGATGTCCAGTCCTCCCGCTCCAGGCAATTGACCACCGAATCGTACATGGCCAGGGTGGCCCAGGGGAGGTAACCGTTGTCGTCAACGAATTGTGCCCCGTAATCTTCTATGCACACATCCAGGGAGTGAGGGATCGCCCCCTCTTCCGCGAAAACTTCGTAATTGTCTATATCAATATAGTGCTTTGGACCCTCCTCCGGATCGTCCTTTTTTCTCCAGTCTGCATCTGAAGCATGCTCTGAGAGGTAGAAGATCCAGTTATTGAAAACAGACATCTCCTCGTTGAAGGATAGATTCATACGGAAACTGATCATGGAATGACCTTTGTCACCCCAGCTTCCGAAAATGATTGCTGCCGACAAAATTATGATTGATATGGTAATTTTAGATTTTATCATTCTGCATTCTCTGTTTAATGGACGCAAATGTACATAAAAAAGAGAGGTTGAAAATCATCGTTTTGCTGCTGTAAGTGAAAAAACTGTTAAAACTGGCAGCTACTTGACCTGTATTGTTATGAATGCTATTTTTACTTTGTTAAACCTTAACTCAATCAACAAATGAAAATATTAAAGTGGATCCTGATCGTCCTGTTGATTCTGGCAGGACTTGTTATTATCGTGCCTGTATTCCTTCCCTCGCAAGTTACAGTGAGCGTTGAAGAAGAGATTGACCTTCCGCCCGAGCTGGTATTCAATAATGTTGCACAGTTTACCGACCGCGACATGTGGGATCCATGGCTCCAGATGGAACCAGAGGCAAAAGTTGTCATTGAATCGAAACCTGATTTTGTTGGATCTGTTTATACCTGGGAAGGAGAGAAGATCGGAAATGGTAAAATGTTGGTGGACTCTGTCAATTATCCAGATTTTGTTGCATCGGATATCTGGTTTGGAGGAAGTCCGGAACCTTCCAGGGTCGAATGGATACTGGAAGAATCAGGAGAAAATACACAGGTCACCTGGAGATTCATATCTGAAGGGTCCTATCCTTTTGGTCGTCTGATGTTGCAATTTATGAAGGGGCCGCTGCGCTCATCATTCGAATCAGGTCTGGCCGGATTCAAATCCTACATCGAAGAGAACCCGCCGAGGATGTACCGTCTGTCTGATATCGGAATTGAAAAATCTTACGAAACAAATGCCATGGTGGTCGCTGTAGACGGGAATATGGAGCAGATAGGTCAGGCGATGATGGAATGGTATCCGAAACTATCGGACGAGATCATTGCACAGGGCCTAAGCCTGAATGGTCCGCCGTTTGCCCACTACCTCGATTATGACGAGGAAACAGGCCATTCAAATGTACTGCTCGGTTTCCCGGTGAAAAAAAAGGGAGCAAAATCAGGAGAGATCTATCCAAAGTATTACGAAGAAACCAAGGCGATCGCAGTTACTCACTATGGTAAATACGACTACTTTGAAGATACATATAACACCATGGAGCAATACATCCATGAAAATGACCTGGAGGTGACCGGGGAGGCTTTCGAAGTATACCTGACAACCATGATGGAAGCCACCAATCCCATGAAGCTGAAGACCATGATCGCATTTCCATTGAAGAAATAGGCTGTGAACCGACCCGAACCATCTCCAGGTGCATCTGAGATCGAACAGGCTTTTTTCAGAGATGGCTATCTTCTGGCAGCTGATTTCCTGTCCAGGGAAGGGCCACCCGATCAGATCATGGAGGCAATTTCCCGACTGTATGCGATGCTGGATGATTTCCTTGCGGTCTTTCTGGAAAAGGCTGCTTCCGGCACGAATCCCGCAGCATGTAAAAAAGGATGTGCATGGTGCTGCCACCAGGCAGTTTTTGCACAGGTGTATGAATACAGGTATTTAAAGAATTGGATGTTTGAACATCTCGATGCGGAACTGCTGGACAATGTAAGGAAAAGAGCAAAGCAAAAAGTCTACCATACTGATCAATTGCCAAGGGAAAAACTATTGAAGCACAAAGAAGCCTGTCCGTTGCTGGAGAATGACAAATGCCTTGCATATGATGCGAGACCTGTTGCATGCAGGATCTATCTCTCAATGAACCTCGACAGCTGTATCAACGAGTTTAATAGTCCGGATGATAAATCCCGGTTTCCAATGCTTTTTGAATTGCCGCTTCAGGCGGGAAGGAGTCTCAATGATGGATTCCGTGCCGGTCTCAAAGAGGCTGGGATCGATACCCGGGAATTTTCCATGGAGAAAGGACTGCTGATTTGATTTCAGACCCCGGTTTTCCTTTTCGCGCCACCTGTTTTGAAAGTCAATTTTCAACTCTTCCAACTGCGGAGAGACAGCTGTCAGAAGCTTGTTCCAGGCAAGTGTTGGGGTTTGATAAATGGGGCATTCAGGATATGTGCCCGGCACTGACTACATTCCCCCTGGAATCGGATAAAGGAAATTCAAACTCTTGAGGATCGGACCTCCCCGTTGCCATGCTATCCGACATTCAGATATTTATTTCAGTATCCGGTGTAAATAACTATTTTCGAAAAAAATGGAATTGATCATGAAAATCGGAGTGCTCAGGGAGACCAAATTTCCGCCCGACATGCGCGTGCCACTGACGCCGGAACAATGCAGGAATCTCATTGATACTTATCCTGGTACTGAAATCTATGTGCAACCTTCAGGTATAAGGTGTTACAGAGACGAGGAATATGCCAAAATGGGGATTCCGCTTCAAGAAGACCTGGAGGATTGTGACCTCCTGGTCGGGGTAAAGGAGGTTGACAAATCTACCCTGATTGCCGGCAAAAAGTACATGTTCTTTTCCCACACCGCAAAAGAGCAGCCTTACAACCGGGATTTGCTGCAGGAAATCAGTAAGAAAGAGATTACCCTGATCGACTATGAGTATCTCACACGGGTTGATTACAGCAGGGTAGTGGCTTTCGGCAGATGGGCCGGAATCGTAGGGGCCTATAACGGACTGAAGGCGTGGGGTGAGCGAACGGGAAAATTCGTGCTGCCCCAGGCACAGAGGCTAAGCGGACATATGGAGATGAAGCAAAAGGTTGCAGGATTGCCAGTGGGAAACCTGCGGATTGCGATTACCGGAGGGGGAAGAGTGGCAACAGGTGCCATGGAAATACTTCAGGCAGCAGGCATCAGGGAAGTGACTCCCGAACACTATCTGTTGATGACTGACAAGAAAGCCGTCTTTTCACGCCTGGATCCATGGCATTACACGAGACATGCTGAAGGCAGACAATTTGAATTCAGTCATTTTGTATCGCATCCCGATGAATATGAAAATAATTTTCTTCCCTATGCGAAAAGGTCGGATCTCTATATCGCATGTCATTTCTGGGATCCTGAAGCACCGGTGCTGCTTAGCAGGGAAGACCTGGCCGAATCTGAAATGGCCATCAAGGTGATCGCCGATATCAGCTGTGACATTGACGGACCGATTGCTTCAACTATAAAAGCTTCCACGATCGAAACACCCGTTTATGGTTATGATCCGATTTCAGGAAAGGAGGCAGACGATCCCTGCGATGAAAATGCCATCACTGTCATGGCCGTCGATAACCTGCCAGGGGAGGTTCCGAGGGATGCATCTGCAGATTTTGGGCATGCTTTGCTTGAAAATGTGATCCCCAGCCTGATCGGAAATGATACTGAAGGGATCATCAAACGAGCCACCATCACGAAAAACGGAAAACTAACCGAAACATTCAGCTACCTGCAGGATTACCTGGAAGGAAAAGGTTGATGCGGTGTGCGGTATGCGTAGTGCGTTTGCATCAAACAATCTCTTAAGTTCAAAGACTAGAGACCGGCGACTGCCCACTGCCCACTGCCCACTGCCCACTGCCGACTGCC
>JGI12048J13642_10317138_pt1 | contig 18044 bp, 17 predicted proteins | sample ElkSlonscriptome_16_FD_13642 | JGI IMG/M metagenome (IMG submission 13642)
CGAAATTCTGGACGGGCGGGGCTGATGCCCACATCCCCCGCGACCTTGGCCGAGGCCCGCCGTCTGCGCGATCATTTTGCCGCCAGGGGCGCGCAGGTGATCAAGGCTGACGTCTTGCAATCGGCCGAGACGCTGCTCGACCTTTACGGCGAGGATATCCGTGCGCGGGCCTATCTGACGTCCGATCCCTTGCGCGGCGAGATGGTCTTGCGTCCCGATTTCACGGTGCCCGTCGTGCAGATGCACATGCAGGCGCATGCCGCGCCCGCGCGGTATACCTATTCGGGCAAGGTCTTTCGCAAGCAGGAAGCCGACGAGACCCGCGCGAACGAATACGTGCAGGTGGGATACGAGGTCTTCGACGGAGAGAACCCCGCCGAGGCCGATGCCACCGTCTTCGCCGCCATTGCCGAGGCGTTGCAGGGGCTGCCCGTGCGGGCGGCCACGGGCGATATCGGTGTGCTGATGGACGCCGTGCGCGGGCTGCGCACGACCGAGGCCCGCAAGGCGGCGCTGTTGCGGCACATCTGGCGGCCGGTGCGGTTTCGCGCCCTGTTGCGGCGGTTCGGGTCGGATCAGGTGCCTCCGGCGCGGGCGGGCTTGCTGGCCGCCGCGGATCCTTTCGCCGATGCGGGGCCCGAGATCGGTTTGCGCACCCGCGAGGAGGTCGCCGCGCGGATCGCCGCATTGCGCGCGGATGCGCAGGCCGCCCCGATCGCCGCCGAGGAGATCGCGATGATCGATGCGATCCTGGGCTTGCGCGAGACAGCGGGCCATGTCCTCAGCCACCTGCGTGATATCGCCGTGGACATGCCGTCGATCGGGCGGGCGGTGCTGCGGCTGGATGCGCGGCTGGATGCGCTGGCGGCACGCGGCGTCGATGTCGCGGCGCTGCCCTTCGAGGGCAGCCACGGACGGACCTCGCTGGAATATTATGACGGTTTCGTTTTCGGATTCTATGCAAGCGACCGGCCCGATCTGCCACCCGTCGCGACCGGTGGCCGCTATGACGCGCTGACCGCGCAACTGGGGCAGGGGCGGGTCGTTCCCGCGGTGGGCGGTGTGATCCGGCCCGATCTGGTCGTGGGGTTGGGCTGATGCTGAAGCTGGGTGTGCCCTCCAAGGGGCGGTTGATGGAAAAGACCTTCGACTGGTTCGGCAGCCGCGGTGTCGTCCTGCGCAAGTCGGGGTCGGATCGCGAATACGCCGGTGCCGTCGACGGGATCGCGGGTATCGAACTGGTCCTGCTGTCGGCGGGCGAGATCCCGCGCGAACTGGCGGCGGGCAATATCCATCTGGGAGTGACCGGATCGGATCTCGTGCGCGAGAAACTGGCCAATTGGGATGCCCGGGTGAGCGCGCTTGCGCCGATGGGTTTCGGCGGGGCCGATCTGGTGATCGCGGTGCCGAAATGCTGGGTCGATGTGCGCACGCTCGACGATCTCGATGCGGCGGCGGCCGCGTTCCGGCGGACGCACGGGTTCCGGCTGCGCATCGCCACCAAGTACCACCGGCTTGTGCGCGATTTCCTGCGCGAGCAGGGCGTGGCGGATTATCAACTGGTCGATAGCCAGGGGGCCACCGAAGGCACCGTCAAGAACGAAACCGCCGAGGCGATCGCCGATATCACCTCGACCGGCGAGACCCTGCGCGCGAACGGGCTGACCATTCTGGACGACGGGCTTGTGCATTCCAGCCAGGCGACGCTCTTTTGCGGACGCCGCAAGGACTGGAGCGCGGAGCAGCGGCAGACGCTCAAGGAACTCGAGGCGCGTCTGGGGATCTAGCGCGCGCCCGACGTCGGGTGTGCAGGCGTGCGTTCTGTTACGACGCGGCCTGCACAGCATCGTGGCAGGCGGTTTCGAGGGCTGCGCTTTTCTGTCGTGCCTCCGCGAAGCTTTCGCTTGCCGCGACACCGAGTGCAGCCGTTTGCGCGAGCGAATAGCTCTGCACCTGCGTGATCCCCTTGAGGGCGGCGCGGCTGAGCGCCAGCACCAGCAGATAATCCACGTGGTTGCCCAGAATTCCCGCGCCGCGTTCCTTGCCGCCTTCGGCATTGGCTTCGCAGGCCCCGGCATCGGTCGAGACGAAAGACCGGCATATCATCGGGCGCACGTCATAGGCGCGGCAGCTGCGCGTCGCGGGGTCGAGCGCGGGGCAGGCCTTGGGGTGCCACGCGCGGCCGTCGGGCTGCCCGGCCAGTGGCGTGAGCGCTTTGTGAAGTGCGGCGGCTTCGTGGGCGGTGATGACGCCGCCTTCGCCGCCCGACAGGATGCAGCAAAAGGCGCACCCCTCTGCGCAAGCGGCGTTGGTGACAACCTCGGGGGGTGATTTCATCAGCTCGTCGCGCAGGGCCATGCCAAGCCGCCATGCCGCCTTGCCGCTGGCCATTTCCGCCACGACGTCCCTTGCCGGAACCTGATGGGCGTAGGCGGTTTGCAGGTATGAGGTCAGGATACGCCGCGCCCGTTCGACCCGCGCCTTGTTCACGCCCGGCACCCGTGCCTTGGACACGCGCCGGGCGACGTCTTCGAGGCTCGGTGATCCCTTGGCGGATTTGGCGGACTGACGGCGGGCGGCGCGGGGCGTGGTCGGCTTCATTGGGTGTCCTGAAGAGGCGAATGGGGGGACTATAACGGCCACTCGGGTGCCGTCCAGCACCTCAGCCGGACACTCTGTCGCGCAGAAGGCGGCGGAGGATCTTGCCCGAGGCGGATTTGGGGATTTCGTCCACGACATGCACGGCATGGAGTTGCTTGTAGGTCGCCAGTTGCCGCGCGATGTGGTCCATGATCGCGGCTTCGGGGGGCGCGGGGTCGCCGACGACGACGAAAGCGACGGGCAGTTCGCCCGCTTCGTCGTCCGGCTTGCCGACCACGGCGGCATCGGTGATCCCGTCCATGGCGACAAGGGTGGCTTCCAGTTCGGCGGGGGCGACCTGAAATCCCTTGACCTTGATCAGTTCCTTCAGCCGGTCGGTGACGAACATGTAGCCGTCCTCGTCTATCCGGGCGATATCGCCGGTGCGGAGCCAGCCGTCCGCGGTGATCGTCCCGGCGGTAGCGTCGGGCCGGCCGAGATAGCCCTGCATCACCTGCGGGCCCTTGATCCAAAGCTCGCCTTCCTCGTCAGGGCCACGGTCTGCGCCGGTCTCGATATCGACGATCCTGGCAGAGGTGTCCGGCACCAGCATCCCCGCCGCGCCGAGGCGCGGGGCCTTGCGCGGCACCACGTGGCTGACGGGGCTGAGTTCGGTCATCCCGTAACCCTGCAGCGCTGTGCAGTGCAGCCGCCGGGCGATGGCATCCGAAAGGCCGGGGCCGGAGGGGGCGGCGGCGATGAAGACCTCGCGCAGGGCGGACAGATCGTAATCGTCCACCAGTGGATGCTTGGCCAGTGCAAGCGCGACCGGCGGAACCACCCACATGCGCGGGCAACGGTGGTCCTGACTGATCTGCAAGAAGAGCGGCAGGTCGAAGCGCGGCATCGTCACCAGCGCGCCGCCACCTGCCAGATGCACGTTCATCAGCACTGTCATCCCGTAGATATGAAAGAAGGGCAGAAAGGCGGCCGTTGTTTCACCTTTCTGAAAATCGGCGGCCACGATCGTCTGATCGACGTTCACAACCAGATTGCGGTGCGACAGCATCACGCCCTTGGGCAGGCCGGTTGTCCCCGATGAATAGGGCAGAACCACCGTGAAGTCGTCGAGATCGACGGGCACCTGTTCGGGGATCGGATCACCGAAAAGCGCGGTATAGTCGCCGCTACCGATGGCGATGACGGGCAAGTCGCCTGCGCCTTCGCGGGCGGTGTCGAGGAAATCGGGAACCGTGATCAGAACATCCGCGCCGGCATCTTGCAGCTGTTGCGCGACCTCGGTGGCGGTATAGGAAGGGTTGAGGGTCGTGATCGTGCCGCCGCCCCATGCCACGGCGTGAAACACGACGCAGTATTCGGGAATGTTCGGCGCCATCAGCGCCACCGTCTTGCCCGCCCCGAAACCCGCGCTGGCCAGCCCGCCGGCAAGTGATTTGACCGCATCGGTGAAGTCCTGTGCGGTCATGCTGCGCCCCGTGGGCCCATCGGTCAGGACCACCTCGTCCGGTCTGTTGTCGAGGCCTTCGAAAACACGTTCGGTGATGCTTTGCGCACGCACCGGCAGATCGGGGAAGGTACTGGTGAAAATGGTCATGATCGCTCCTCCTTCAGCGATCATGGCACAGCGGCGGGGACCTGCCTAGCGTACACCGATGGCCGACAGCGCCGTGGCGAGCGCAGGTGGCAGCGGCTCTTCGTCTTGCTGTCCTTGCGGCAGGTCGCGCGGTGCGTCATCGACCGGCAGATATCGCCACCCCTGAAACGGGCGCTTGGGTGTCGCCTCGACCCGGATCAGGCCGGGCTTGCAGACGATGGCGCAGCGGCGGATACCGTCGGCGGAGTGGTATTCATCCAGACGCAAGACCGGCTGGCGGCACAGAATCACGCCCTTGATCACCCAGAAGATCGAGCCGCCATCGAGGATGTCCGCCGCGCGTTTGGGCCACATGCGGGTGATGTGGCGCGGCAGCCCGTCATCGGTCTGTGCACGCTTTTGCGCCTGCCATGCGGCAAGGCCCGCGACGTCTTCGGTCCCGACCGAAAGCTTGAGAAGGTGAACGGTGCGTGTCATTGGTTCGTGATATAATCGCGGACGGCGCGCGCGGCAATCAAACCGCTGGCTTTGTGATCGCGCCTCGCCTATATTCGCAAGCCCGCCCAACTGACAGGAACGCTGCCGATGTCCGCTTTTTCCGCCCCGATTGCCGAACAGATCTGGGATATGAAGTATCGCTTCAAGCAGGCCGACGGCACCCCCGTCGACCTGACGGTCGAAGATACCTGGCGGCGGATCGCCCGCGCGCTGGCGGCGGTCGAGGATGATCCTGATGCCTGGGAAGAGACTTTCTTCGACGCCCTGACGGATTTCAAATACCTGCCGGCGGGCCGGATCACCGCAGGGGCAGGCACCGCGCGCTCGGTCACCCTTTTCAACTGCTTCGTGATGGGCACGATCCCGGATAGCATGGGCGGCATCTTCGACATGCTCAAGGAAGCCGCGCTGACCATGCAGCAGGGCGGCGGCATCGGCTATGATTTCTCGACCATCCGGCCCAAGGGCGCGACAGTCGAAGGTGTCGCGGCGGATGCCTCTGGTCCGTTGTCGTTCATGGATGTCTGGGATGCGATGTGCCGCACCATCATGTCGGCGGGCAGCCGCCGCGGGGCGATGATGGCGACGATGCGCTGCGATCATCCCGACATCGAAGACTTCATCACCGCCAAGTCCGATGCCGCGCGGTTGCGGATGTTCAACATGTCGGTGCTTGTCACGGACCCGTTCATGGAAGCCGTGAAGAAGGACGGGGCCTGGGATCTGACGTTTGGCGGAAAGGTCTATCGCACGGTGCAGGCGCGCGATCTGTGGAACAGGATCATGCGCGCCACCTATGATTACGCCGAACCGGGTGTGATCTTCATCGACCGTATCAACCAGATGAACAACCTGCAGTACTGCGAGACGATCGCGGCGACCAACCCCTGCGGCGAGCAGCCGCTGCCGCCCTATGGTGCCTGCCTGCTGGGATCGATCAATCTGGCGAAACTGGTCACCGATCCGTTCGGAGCGGCGGCAAAGCTGGACGAAGACGCCCTTGGCGACCTCGTCGCTACCGCCGTGCGGATGATGGACAATGTCGTCGACGCCAGCCGTTTCCCGCTGGAAGCGCAGGCGCGTGAAGCACAGGCCAAGCGACGGATCGGCCTTGGCGTGACGGGGCTGGCCGATGCACTGCTGATGATGGGCCTGCGTTACGGCGCGCCCGAAGCGGCGGCACAGACCGAAAAATGGATGCGCAGGATCGCGCGCGCGGCCTATCTTGCATCGGTCGATCTGGCCAAGGAAAAGGGTGCATTCCCGCTTTTCGATGCCGAGAAATTCCTGGCCAGCGGAGCGATGGACGACATGGACGAGGACGTGCGCGATGCGATCCGTACACATGGCATCCGCAACGCCCTGCTGACCTCGATCGCGCCGACAGGGACGATCAGCCTTTATGCGGGCAATGTATCGTCCGGGATCGAGCCTGTCTTCGCCTATGCCTATACCCGCAAGGTGCTGCAAAAGGACGGAAGCCGGACCGAGGAAGAGGTGGTCGATTACGCCGTGCAGATGTGGCGCGACCTGAAAGGTGACGCGCCGCTGCCCGATTATTTCGTCAACGCCCAGACGCTTGGCCCGCTCGATCATGTGCGGATGCAGGCGGCGGCGCAAAAGTGGATCGACAGTTCGATCTCAAAGACCATCAACTGCCCCGAGGACATCGGTTTCGACGACTTCAAAGAAGTCTACATGGCCGCCTGGGATCAGGGCTGCAAAGGATGTACGACCTATCGGCCCAATGATGTGACGGGGTCGGTCCTTTCGGTTTCGCCCGAGACCGAGGATCAGGAACATCCTGCCGCGGACACGTCTGCCGGTGGCGCGGACGCGGCCGGCGGCACGGCCTTTCCCACCGAGGGCGAGGTCGTCTACATGTCCGAACCCCTCGACCGGCCGCAGGAACTGGAAGGCGCGACCTACAAGCTGAAATGGCCCGACAGCGAGCACGCGATCTACATCACCATCAACGATCTGGTGGTCGCGGGGCACCGTCGGCCGTTCGAGGTCTTCATCAATTCCAAGAACATGGAGCACTTCGCTTGGACCGTGGCACTCACGCGGATGATTTCCGCGGTGTTCAGGCGCGGCGGGGATGTGTCTTTCGTGGTCGAGGAACTCAAGGCGGTGTTCGATCCGCGTGGCGGGGCATGGATGAAGGGCAAATACGTCCCTTCGATCCTCGCCGCCATCGGCGGTGTGATCGAAAAGCACATGATCGCCACGGGCTTTCTTGCCGGCGAGGGGTTGGGACTGAAAGGCGATCCGCAGGCCGATGTCATCGCGTTGCAGGGTGGCAAACGTGGCAAGGCCTGCACAAGCTGCGGGTCCTACGACCTGCGCATGGTCGAAGGCTGCATGACCTGCGCCTCATGCGGTTATTCCAAGTGCGGTTAAGCCTGCACCTCTAGTTTTGCCGCCGTCCCAGCAACCAGATGAAGAACACACCACCGATCAGGCCGGTGACGATCCCGATGGGGATGTCGTCGGGTGCCATGACGGTGCGTGCCAGGATATCGGCCCAGATCAGGAAGATCGCCCCGATCAGCGCCGAGACGGGCAGCACACGGGCATAGTCCCCGCCGACGATCAGGCGCACGATATGCGGGATCATGAGACCCACGAAGCCGATGATGCCCGAAAAGGCCACCATCACCCCCGTGATCAACGCCCCCGTGACAAAGACCGTCAGCCGGAACCGCCCCACGGCGATCCCTAGGGTCGCGGCGGTTTCGTCGCCGATGGTCATGGCGTTGAGGTTGCGGGTGTTCATCACCAGGTAAGCCCCCGCAAGGATCAGGATCACGAGCGGGTATGCAAGCTGGCCCCATTGTGCGAGCCCGAGCCCCCCGAGCATCCAGAACACCACCGTGTGTGCCGCCCGTGGATCCCCCAGAAAGATCAGGACGTTGGCTGCCGACATCACGATGAAGGATACCGCCACACCGGCCAGCACCAGCCGGTCCGCGCTTGTCGCCGAGGCGAATTGCGACACCCCCAGCACGATCAGGGTCGCACCGAGTGCCCCCAGAAACGCGAAGAGAGGCACCGTCATCAGCCCCAGAAACAGCCCCGTGTGCAACAAGGCGAGGATCGCGCCGAAAGCCCCGCCCGACGAGATGCCCAAGAGGTGCGGATCCGCCAGCGGGTTGCGTGTGACAGCCTGCAGGCTGGCGCCCACAATCGCGAGGCCCGCGCCCACAAGGGCCGCGAGGATCGCGCGTGGCAGGCGGATATCCCAGACGATGGCTTCGCGCCCTGCCGACCAGTCCGGGGTGATGACGCCGGGGATGATCTTGTTGACGATGATTCCCCAGACCGTGGGCAGAGGCACCGAGACCGCGCCGACGCTGACCGCCACAGAGACCGACAGGAACAGGGCGGCCAGCGATACGCCAACCGTCAGGCGTATCCCGATGCGTTGGGTCGCACGCGCAGGGATCTGGCGGTCGGCGGCTTCCATCACCTGGCGCGGAAGGCTGCGGCGAGCGTCTTGACCGCCTCGATATTGCGCGGGCCGGGCGTTGCCTCGACGTAGTCCAGTACGACGAAACGGTCGTTCCTGACCGCGTCCAGATCGGCGAAGGCGGGGTTCGACATCATGAAGTCCCGCTTTTCTTCGGCGGTGACAGAGCCGTAGTTCACGATCACGACGACTTCGGGGTTGCGCTCGACCACCGCTTCCCAGCCGACGGTGCCCCAGCTTTTGTCGAAGTCATTCATGATGTTGGTGCCGCCCGCCGCCTCGATCAGGGCGTTGGGCATCGCATAAAGCCCTGCGGTAAACGGCACGTCTTCGCCGCTGTCGTAGACAAAGACGCGCGGCGCTGCATCGAGGGGGGGCAGGGAGGCAAGAAAGCTGTCGAGGTCTGCCTGATAGCCGGAGATCAATGCTTCGGCCCGTTCCGGCACGCCGAAGATGGCGCCCAGATTGCGCAGGTCGTTATACATGTCATCCATCGCGGCCGGCCCCTTTTCGCCGATGTGGATGCAGCTTTCGGTCAGTTCGTAGACCTGGATACCGAAAGGTTCGAGCGTCTCGGGCGTGACTTCGCCGCCCACGCGCATGCCGTAGTTCCAGCCTGCGAAGAAGAAATCCGCATCGGCGCCGATCAGCACCTCTTTGGAGGGGTATTGTTCGGACAGCTCGGGCAGTTGTGCCACGCCCTCGGTCATGTCGGGGTCCAGCTTGTTCCAGCCCGAAATGCCCGTGTAGCCGACCATGCGGTCGGTCAGGCCCAGCACCAGCATCATTTCGGTCAGGTTCACGTCATTGGAGACCGCGGCCCGTGGCGGGGCATCGAAGGTGACCTCGCGGTCGCAGCTTTGCACGGTTGTCTGGGCGGATGCCGCGGTTGCCATGATGCCGAAGGCGAGTGTTGTGAGGATCATTTTCACGGTTTGTCTCAGGTCGTCGGAAGGTGGAAGGACAAATGGTTCTTGTCGCTGGGCGCAAGCCTTTCGCGCCGCGCGTCCACGCGGAAGGTGTTGGACACAAGCGGCTCGGTCAGCAGATCGTCCGGCGCGCCAAAGCCGCGCGCGTGCCCGTCTTCGAGGATCAGGATATCGTCGCAGATATTGGCCGCCATGTTCAGATCATGCAGCGAGACGACGATTGTCAGGTCCAGCTGTTTGATCAGCGCCAACACTTCGAGTTCGTGCCGTATATCGAGGTGGTTCGTGGGTTCGTCCAGCACCAGCACCTTGGGTTGTTGCGTAAGCGCCCGCGCGACCATCACCCGCTGCCTTTCGCCGCCCGAAAGCGTGCCGAAGTCGCGGTGGGCCAATGACCCCAGATCCATCAGGTCGAGCATCCCATCGATGATGCCCTGGTCAGACGGGCCGGGCCGGGCCATGCCGGTCAGATGCGGCGATCGCCCGAGCGCCACGATTTCGCGGACCGAAAGGCCGAAGGCGGCGGCCTGTTCCTGCAAGACGGCGGCGACCGATTGCGCGGCGTGCCGTGCCGGCATGGTCCAGATGTCCTGTCCGTCGACCTGTACGCTGCCGCTGGTTGGGGCCTGAAACCTGTAGAGCAGCCGCAAGAGCGTGGATTTACCTGCGCCGTTGGGCCCGACGACGCCCAGCACACGCCCCGCGCCCACCGTGAATGTCGTGGGATGCAGGATCACGGGGGCTTTCTTGCGGGGTCGCCAGGTGACGTTGTCGACGGTAAGAACGGCCCCGCTCATGAGGCCAGTACCTTGCTGTCCGCGATGGCGATCATTGCGGCGGGTATGCGCGCCAATGTGGTTTTGCGCAGCTTGCCGGGCCGGTCCACGGAGGAACACCAGCCGTCATGCAGCACCGCGTACTGGCGGGCGAAGGCCACGAGGTCTTCGATGTCGTCCTCGGGGGTGATGTCCCCGAAAAGGTAGACCGCTTTTTGCGTACCATGATAAGCCACGGTGCAGGGCCGATCGCAGCCTGCCATGCAGGCGACGCCCGAAATGGCGAAGTCCTCGGCCAGGCTATCGCCGGCCGCCGCTATCGCCTTGCGGAGTTTTTCGATCAGTTCGTATCCGGGCCGGCACTGCGACCCTTTATGTTTGCAGGATGTGCAAACGGTAATGCGGTGTTGTGTTGTCCGGTCCATGTCGCCCTCCGCGATGTAGCGGGGTCGGGCTTGGCATATCGCGTGCAGGCTTCGCGGCCTTGGTCAGCATCATGATCTCCGATCCAGGCACCCCGCCCGGTGTGGTTAAGGTCATGATGGCAGGTCTCCTGACTTGCGGGTCAAAGCTATCCCGATCCTTCCCGAACGTTTGTCCAGTGGTGATCTTCGGGGTCGCTCTCCGCTCACAGTTGCGGGGGCAGTCACGGATTCGGCGCGTTTTGGCTCTTCCTCACCGTGTTCCCTTTTCATCCCGCGCACGTTGTCACCACGCGGGAACCATCAAGGGAAGCATTCGGGAAATCCGGTGACTCGTCAAGGAAGGATTGCGACGTGTTGCCGCTTAATGCAACCACCACCATACCTTCGTGTTGGAATTCTGAACTCGAACGCTTGGGAACGTCGAACCGTTTGGCGAGAGGCCGCGGCGTTTTGAACAAGGGTTGCGAACCCACTAGTCAAATGCGGCTTCAGGCTGCATACTGTTGTATAGCCAACGAAGGGGACCGAGATGACGCTCTCTGTGCCGAATATCCGGTCATGTGCCGATTGCCCGATACGATACAATGCCGTCTGTTCGAAGTGCGAGCCGGACGAGCTCAAAGAGCTGGAGCAGATCAAGTACTACCGGTCGTATGCCGCGGGCCAAACAATCTTTTTCGCGGGCGACCCGCTTGAAACCGTGGGGTCGGTCGTGTCCGGCGTCAGCAGCCTGACGCGGACATTGCCCGATGGCCGGGTGCAGATGGTGGGGCTTTTGCTGCCCGGTGATTTTCTGGGCCGACCGAATCGCGACACCATCGAATGCGACGTGGTGGCCGAAACCGATGTGCTTCTGTGCTGCTTCCGCCGGAAACCCTTCGAGAAGGTCATCATGGAGACACCACATGTCGGCCAACGCCTGCTGGAGATGACGCTGGACGAACTGGACGCCGCGCGGGAGTGGATGCTGGTTCTCGGCCGCAAGACAGCGCGGGAAAAGATCGCCTCGCTTCTGCATATGGTCGCGACACGCATGGCATCATTGAAGCCCGGATCGGACAACGAAGCCGTCTTCAATCTGCCGATCACACGCGAAACGATGGCGAATTATCTCGGGCTGACGATCGAGACCGTCAGCCGCCAGATGACCGCGCTGAAGAAGGAAGGGTTGATCGCCTTCGACGAGCGCCGCGATATCCGCGTGCCCGACTTGCGGGCCTTGCGCGCGGAAACCGGCGAGGACGCCTAGCCGCACGTCGCCGGTGGGCACCTGACTGATCGGGTGCGCCAAATTTTCAGCGGTTCTTGTCGTGGCGGCGCAAAGGGGTGTGCGCCTCATTCCTGCCATGCCGCTTTTTGCGGGCCTCGCCCCTACCGCGACATCAGGATCGGAATCGATGCGCGTTCCAGAAGGTTGCGGGTGGCACCGCCGAACACGGCCTCGCGCAGGCGCGAGTGCCCGTAGGCTCCGGTGACGATCATCTCTGCGCCGACGCTTTTGGCCTGTTTGATCAGGGTCTCGCAAATCGGCAGGTCGGACCGCGGCAGGACGACCACTTCGGAGCGTGTGCCGTGGCGCAAAAGATATTGTGCCATCGCGCCGCCCGGGTCCGATCGTTCGGCGCCGTGTTTGGGCGGGTCGATAATGCAGATATCGGCGACCGAGGCCTCCTGCAGCAGGGGCAGGGCCGCACGGGCCGCGGCCAGCGCTTCGGCACAGTCGTTCCAGCCCACGAGAACATGGCCGTTGGGTTCGGGTGCCTTGCAGCCTTTGGGGATCATCAGAACCGGTCTCTCGGCTGCGAACAGACACGCCTCCACCAAGGCGGCCGCTTCGGGATTGTCCTGATAGGGGCGCGGCAGCACGACAAGATCCGAGAACCGCAGCTTGCGGGCGAGGTATCCCGAAAGCACCGGGCCCTGCACGGTGGCGCTTTCACAGGTCCAGTTCTTGAATTCGCCGTACATCCGGTCGTTCAGCCAGGCCTCGAGCTTGAGCCGCTGGTCGATGGCATCGCTCGTCTGTTCGGCGATCATCAGCGCTTCGGCCCCGATATAGTAGTTGTGCGTTTCGGTATGGCTGATCGTCACGATGTGGATGTCGAGGTGCGCCCCCAAACGGTTTGCAAGCGTGATCGCCGCATCGAGCCCTTCGGTCGATTCGTCGGTATCGGTCAAAATCGTCGCAATGATCTTGTAGGTCATGGTCTGCTTTCCCCAGTTCCGTCTGGCGTTGGGGGGCGATCGTTCGCGCAAAACCGCTCCTTGAAGGTCACGATGTCAGGCTTCGCACGGGCAAACATTGATTCAGGTCAAGGGGCCCGTTGATCCACATCAAGGACGCTGGCGTGCCGCGCTTCCATAAGCGGTTTCACAAGTAGCTGTCGGACCCATGTGCGATCCGGCGAAAGAAGGGGATCTCTTATGGGGAACTATGTGAAGCTGATCGCGCTGGGGCTCGTTGCGCTCTTTGCCGCGGTTGCAGCGAACTGGGGGCGTGATCTTGCGTATGTCGTGCATGCCGTCATCATCATGGCAGTCTCGGCGTTCATGTTCGTGCGGGTCCTGCGCAGCATGGATCAACCGGTCTACGCCACGCCGGAAGGTTATATGGACGACGTCGTCCGCGCCGGTGTGATCGCGACGGCATTCTGGGGCGTTGTCGGGTTTCTGGTGGGCGTGGTCATCGCGTTCCAACTGGCCTTTCCGCAACTGAATTTCGAAGTCCTCCAGCCTTACGGCAACTTCGGCCGCCTGCGCCCGCTGCACACCAGTGCGGTGATTTTCGCGTTTGGGGGCAACGCGCTGATCATGTCGACCTTCTATATCGTCCAGCGCACAAGCGGTGCGCGGCTTTGGGGCGGGAACCTGGCGTGGTTCGTCTTCTGGGGCTACAACCTCTTCATCGTGCTTGCGGCCACCGGCTATCTGCTGGGGGCGACGCAGTCGAAGGAATACGCCGAGCCTGAATGGTACGTCGATATCTGGCTTACCATCGTGTGGGTGGCTTTCCTCTTCGTATTCCTCGGCACGATCTTCCGGCGCAAGGAAAAGCACATCTACGTCGCGAACTGGTTCCTGCTGAGCTTTATCGTCACCGTCGCGATGCTGCATCTGGTCAACAACCTGTCGATCCCCGTCAGCATCTGGGGCAGCAAGTCCGTTCAGGTGTTCAGCGGCGTTCAGGACGCGATGGTGCAGTGGTGGTATGGCCACAACGCCGTGGGCTTCTTCCTGACTGCGGGCTTCCTTGGCATGATGTACTACTTCGTGCCCAAGCAGGCCGGTCGTCCGGTCTTCAGCTACAAGCTGTCGATCATTCACTTCTGGGCGCTGATCTTCCTGTATATCTGGGCCGGTCCGCACCACCTTCACTATACCGCGCTGCCAGACTGGGCCTCGACGCTGGGCATGGTCTTTTCGATCATCCTGTGGATGCCGAGCTGGGGCGGTATGATCAACGGTCTGATGACGCTGCAAGGCGCGTGGGACAAGCTGCGGACCGATCCGATCATCCGCATGATGGTGATCAGCCTTGCCTTCTACGGCATGTCCACCTTCGAGGGTCCGATGATGTCGATCAAGGCCGTCAACAGCCTGTCGCACTACACGGACTGGACCATCGGTCACGTACACTCCGGTGCGCTTGGCTGGAACGGCATGATCACGTTTGCCGCACTCTACTTCCTGACACCCAAGCTTTGGGGGCGTGCGCAGATGTATTCCATGTCCGCGATCAACTGGCACTTCTGGTTGGCGACCATCGGCATCATCCTCTACGCGGCCTCGATGTGGGTCACCGGGATCATGGAAGGCCTGATGTGGCGTGAAGTCGATGCCAACGGGTTCCTGGTGAACAGCTTTGCCGACACCGTTGCCGCGAAGTTCCCGATGTATGTCGTGCGAGGTCTGGGCGGGGTTCTCTACCTGTCGGGTGCGCTGATCATGGTCTGGAACATCTTCATGACCATCCGGGTGGGACAGAAAGTCTCTGCGCCGGTTGGCGTCCCAGCAGAATAAGAAAGGGAAAAAGATGGCAAAGAACCCAAAAATCCCGCAGGCCGAGGACGATCCAAAGGTCAGCACCGTCGGCGATCTGCCCGGCGAAATCCCCAACGAGCTGCCCCATCAGACGGGGCTGCTCAACCGGCACCACATCCTCGAGAAGAGCCCGACACTGTTGCTGGTCTCATCGCTCTTGGTCGTGACCATCGGCGGCATCGTGGAAATCGCACCGCTCTTCTATCTCGAGAATACCATCGAAGAGGTAGAAGGCGTGCGACCCTACAGCCCGCTCGAACTGGCGGGGCGTGATGTCTACATCCGCGAGGGCTGCTACGTCTGTCATAGCCAGATGATCCGCCCGATGCGGGACGAGGTCGAACGCTACGGGCATTATTCGCTGGCAGCGGAATCGATGTATGACCATCCGTTCCAGTGGGGCTCGAAGCGTACAGGACCCGATCTTGCGCGTGTCGGTGGCAAGTACTCGGATGCCTGGCATCTTGATCACCTGATCGATCCGCAGTCGGTCGTGCCTGAATCCATCATGCCGGGATACGGCTATCTGCTCGATACGATGGTCAACGCCGAGTATACGGCCGATCTGGTATCGACCCATCGTCTCGTCGGGGTGCCTTACACCGAAGAGATGATCGAGGTGGCCGCATCGGACGTGCTGGCGCAGGCCGATCCGGACACGGAGGCCTATGACGATCTGCTCGAGCGGTATCCGGGCGCGCAGATCCGCAACTTCGACGGCGAAGCCGGTGTGTCCGAAATGGATGCGCTGATCGCCTACCTGCAAATGCTGGGCACCACGGTCGATTTCTCGACGTTCACGCCCGATGCAAGCCGCTAGGAGAAGAGACATGACCGAGACAACGTTCTGGCAACAAGTTGCAGACAACTGGCTCTTGGTGTCGATGTTCAGCCTGTTCGTCGGCGCGATCCTCTGGGCCTTCCGCCCGGGCAGTCGCGCCGTCCACAAGGACACTTCGCACATTCCCTTCCGCCACGACGACTATCCCGCGCAAGAAGAGGCCGGCCGGTCTTCCAAAATTGAGGAGCTGCAGCAATGAGCAGCAATGACGACAGAGACATCGATGAGGTCACGGGAACCGATACTACCGGTCACAGCTGGGACGGCATCAAGGAACTGAACAATCCGTTGCCGCGCTGGTGGCTCTGGACCTTTTACGCCACGATTTTCTGGGGGATCGCCTATACGATCGCCTATCCTGCCTGGCCGCTCATTTCGAGTGCCACGGCCGGTGTCCTCGGCTATTCGACCCGCGCCGAGGTCGCGCAGGAAATCACGCGGTTCGAGGAAGCGAACTCGGAAATCTCGGCGCAGTTGGCCTCTGCCGACCTCAACATGTTGAACGAGAACCCCGAGTTGTTGCGCTATGCCAATTCCGCGGGGGCAGCGGTCTTCCGCAACAATTGCTCGCAGTGTCACGGATCGGGTGCGGCCGGCGCGGTCGGCTATCCCAACCTTCTTGATGATGCGTGGCTTTGGGGCGGTGACTTCGAGAACATCGAATACACGGTTCGCCACGGTATCCGGAACGAAGAGGACTGGGACGCGCGCTGGTCCGAGATGACCGCCTTTGATGACATCTTCAGCAACGATGAGGTCGACCAGGTCGTACAATACGTGCGTCAGATCTCGGGGCAGAGCCATGACGAGGCACTGGCCGGTGCGGGCGAGGGGCTGTTCCTCGACAATTGCGCAGCGTGTCACGGTGACAACGGCATGGGAAACCGCGATCTGGGTGCGCCGAACCTGACCGACGCCGTCTGGCTTTATGGTGGCAGCGTGGATGCGATCGAGGAAACGGTCCGTTATTCGCGATTTGGCGTCATGCCGCCTTGGGGGCCACCCCGCCTGACCGAGGCAGAGGTGAAAGCAGTGACCGCCTATGTCCACCAGCTGGGTGGCGGAGAATAGAGATCACGACCCCTGAACGACCTGTTCGCGCATCAGTTTGGGGGTAAAGTGAAGGGAAGGGCGTCCACCTTGGTGGGCGTCCTTTTCTGTCAGGCTGACCGAGAGCTTCGAAGCGGTCACGGGATCATTTGTCGCCGGGCGCAGTGCAGCATGTCGCAGCCCCTGCTATGGGGCAGTGTCGTAAATCGCGCGCGCAGGGGGGTGATCGATGCCGGGCTCAGGCCTCTTTTGCCAGCCTTGCCTCAAGCACATCGAACGGAACGCCGGGTTCATCCTTGGCCCCGCGGATGACCAGTGATGTCTTCACCGACGCCACGTTTTCCGCGCTTGTCAGCTCCTCGGTGAGGAACCGCTGGAATGTCCGCAAGTCGGGGGCGACGCATTTGAGGATGAAGTCCACCTCGCCATTGAGCATGTGACACTCGCGCACAAGCGGCCAGCCCTGACAGCGCCTTTCGAATGCCGACAGGTCGGCCTCGGCCTGACTGACCAGTCCGACCATGGCGAAAACCTGTACCTCGAAGCCCAGTTCGCGGGCGTTGACATCGGCGTGGTAGCCCTCGATAAATCCTTGTTCTTCAAGCGTGCGGACGCGGCGCAGGCAGGGGGGGGCCGAGATGCCGACGCGCTTGGCCAGTTCCACGTTGGTCATGCGACCGTCCGCTTGCAGTTCGGCAAGAATCATGCGGTCGATCTCATCCAGTTTCGTGCCAGGCATAGACTTCCCCATAGTTTTGCAAATGCTATGCAACTCCGCCGCCCTGCGCAAGAATATTTCGCAATTACGCAAGAAAAGAACCTGACGACATCCTTGATGCGGTCTCTTTCATCCGCGCGTCCGGACAGTTATATCGGAAACAGCAAGAGAACGAGGCTGCCATGACCGAGACGCGACACACGAAAGTTCTGATCATCGGATCCGGGCCGGCGGGCTATACGGCAGGGGTCTATGCCTCGCGCGCGATGCTGGAGCCGGTGTTGATTCAGGGCATCGAGCCGGGAGGCCAATTGACCACCACGACCGAGGTCGAAAACTGGCCCGGCGATACCGAGGTACAGGGCCCCGACCTGATGATCCGCATGGAGGCGCATGCGCGCGCGATGGGCTGTGACATCGTGGGCGATATCGTCACGAAGCTCGACCTGCAGAACCGGCCCTTTACGGCGACGTGCGACAGTGGCGCCGTCTACACGGCCGATGCGGTGATCCTCTGCACTGGCGCGCGCGCCAAGTGGCTTGGGCTGCCCTCGGAAGAAAAGTTCAAGGGGTTCGGTGTCAGCGCCTGTGCGACCTGTGACGGCTTCTTCTATCGCGGACAGGAAATCATCGTGGTGGGTGGCGGCAACACTGCCGTGGAAGAGGCGCTGTTCCTGACCAACTTTGCCAGCAAGGTGACGCTGGTGCATCGGCGCGATGAATTGCGGGCCGAGAAGATCCTGCAGGATCGCCTTTTCAAGAACCCCAAGATCGAACCCTTGTGGTTTCACGAGATCGATGAGGTGATCGGCGCCGACAGCCCGCTGGGCGTCGAAGGCGTGCGGGTCAAGCATACAAAAACCGGCGAGATCAGCGAAATCGCCGCCAAGGGTGTCTTTGTCGCGATCGGTCATGCCCCGGCCAGCGAACTGGTCAAGGACCAGCTCGAGACACACAACGGCGGCTACGTGAAGGTCGCCCCCGGGACGACGCAAACGGAGATCCCCGGGGTGTTCGCCGCAGGAGACCTGACCGACCATGTCTACCGCCAGGCGGTGACGAGCGCCGGAATGGGGTGCATGGCAGCATTGGATGCCGA
>JGI12048J13642_10390498_pt1 | contig 18030 bp, 14 predicted proteins | sample ElkSlonscriptome_16_FD_13642 | JGI IMG/M metagenome (IMG submission 13642)
ACCCGTGTGCTCTTTCACATGGTCCATCAAGCGTTGCTTGTTCGCTTGTTTGACCGCCCGCCATTTTTTGCGGAACGCGGGATCATCGGCATAGGGAGCAAGCTGCTTGATCTCTTCCATGTCCGATTCCCAGCCGCTGCCGATCGTCTCGCAAAGAAGCTCTCGAAGCTTCGGATTGCAATACGCCAACCACCGACGTTGGGTGACACCGTTCGTCTTATTGTTGAACTTTTCAGGCCAAATGTGATAAAAGTCGGCAAACAAGCCTTCTTTGAGTAGTTCGGTATGCAGAGCGGCAACACCGTTGACCGAAAAACTGCCGACGATCGATAGGTAGGCCATGCGGATATGAGGCTCATGGCCTTCTTCGATTAACGAAACACGGCGGCGAAGTTCGGTATCGCCAGGATGCTTCTTTGCAACTTGTGTCAAGAACCGCTCGTTGATTTCGTAGATGATTTCCAGTAGCCGCGGTAACAATCGGCTGAACAATGCGACCGACCAACGCTCGAGTGCTTCCGGTAGGAGCGTATGATTCGTGTAAGCCATGCATCGCGTCGTGATTTGCCAAGCAGCGTCCCACTCCAGATGATGTTCGTCCATTAGCAATCGCATCAACTCCGGGACCGCACATGCCGGATGGGTGTCGTTGAGCTGAAAACAATTCAAACGCCCGAAATCGCTGAAGTCCTCACCATACTGCTCGACCCATTTTTCGAGGACGTCCTGCAAGCTAGCCGAGACGAGAAAGTATTGTTGCTTGAGCCGCAATTCTTTGCCATTCTCGCTGGAATCGTTCGGATACAAAACCATCGAAATCTGATCGGCATTGTTCTTCTCTACGACGGCTTCGGGATAATTACCCGAGTTGAACTCGTCCAAATCGAAGATGTCGGAAGCTTCAGCTTTCCAAAGCCTAAGGGTGTTGACGGTACCGTTTTTGTGTCCTGGGATCGGCATGTCATAAGGGACAGCCATCAAATCGTTGGTCCCAATCCAACGACTGCACGCTTTGCCATCGTCGGTGATGACACGTTGAGTGTGACCGTAGAGCTTGATCGTCTTGGTGCTTTCGGGACGCTCAATTTCCCAAGGGTTGCCGTCACGAAGCCAATGGTCGGGGGCTTCGACTTGCCGACCGTTTTCGATCATTTGGTGGAACATGCCAAATTCATAACGAATGCCATAGCCTGCGACTGGCAATTTCAAGTTGGCACAACTGTCTAAGAAGCAGGCCGCCAAACGACCAAGACCACCGTTGCCGAGTCCCGCATCGTGTTCTTCCTCTTCAATCTCCTCAAGCGACACGCCGTACTGATGAAGCGCTTCGCGGGCCTGTTCATCCACATCGAGATTCTGGATCGCATTGTTGAGCGATCGGCCCAACAGAAACTCGAGCGATAAATAATGGACGCGGCGCTCGGTGCTTTGGCCAAAACGTTGCCGAGTATCACGCCAATTCGGAACCAAGTGATCGCGAACGGTATTGGCTAACGCGCTATACAAATAACTGGGTATCGATTCGGTATCCCGCAGCCCAAGCGTGTAATAGAGATGTCGCCGAAGCTCAAGTGGTAGCGGTGACAACAGGTTGGCAGAAGAATCAAACGTGGGGACTACCGGAGCGGACGTGGTTTGGTCAAGCATCTTCTTCGAGGTTCCTTAGTGATGAGTCGGTGCCGAATCAGCGCGAAAAAATCAGTATGGCAAAACAGGTTGCTTTTGTCGATTCCTTATACGCTACTGCAACCAACAAGTGTCAGGCCGAATCGATTTGAAGAGGCAATTGGGCAGGACAATTACCCGAATTCGCATTTAAGGGCAACGTTGACTGGCCTGTATTTCTGGCATTTTTTCAAAATCAACCACGCGTCCGTCTTTTAACCGGGGCTCGCGGGTTTCAAATGTATCGGCTTTTCGATCAAAACAACCCACCTTCCCAAGCTCCGTTTGGGGAGGGTGAACATTGCAAATCATTGCAAACAAACCACTTCAAAGCGGCACGACGTTGTTAGTGCGGATGGGTCTAAGTGGCAAAGCCACGACAGGCTTTCGCCCCGAACGCGAGTCCGGGGTCAGCGTCCCTATTTCGAGATGGTACGTCGCCAAGCGACGGTACGACGTAAATTCGTTGGCGATCGCCCGAAAAGATGAAGGCAACAGGGCATTTGCCCGTTAGGCGATCGATTCGGTGCGCCCAGCGGTCGAGGGCTTGTTCAGGGATTGCGACAGTGCTGTTTGTTCTTCGGCACGGCGAAGAGCGGCTTCGACGCGGGCGAGCAGGTCATCGGTTTGCGGCAGATTTTCGCAGTCATTGCTCTGTGCGGATGCCGTGAATTCAGCATGGCAATGTTGACAAGCTACGGTGCAACCAAGAAGGGAAGCCCGAATTTCAACTCGGCGACCACAGATAGGGCACGATTGCGTGAAGCGAACGCGTTGAGAAGAAGTCATCATCAAAATCCTTGTATGCTGATCGTTTCCGTAGGCGAAGTTGTGATTCTAACCCTTGCGAGTAAATAAGGCAAGGATTTTCCTTAGTGAATGTGCATTAGTTTTTGCGGTTTTTGACCGATGGAGCGAAAATCTGGCTCGTTTACGCTAAAAAGGCCGTTTCGTTCCTTTGCCAGCAACACGCAAAAAAATGGTCTCCGAGAAACTGAACGTGGTAGAAAGGTGGTGGAAAGTGAGCGGCTTTGGGCTCGGTTTCGCAGTTGACGACAAACGATTAAGATCATGTGAGGCAATGGCTCAAAGCGAAAATCAATACAAGTTTGCTTGGGTTGTTTGAAAGGTCATCCGTTTGGGGAAGGCTGAGTTTACGTGAGGAACCGAGAATGACGAAACGAGTACTGTTTGTTTGCATGGGCAATATCTGTCGCTCCCCCGCCGGAGAGGCGGTGATGAGGCGATTCGCTCAAGAGTACGGGATTGACGTGGTTGTCGAATCGGCGGGCACCCACGATTATCACGTCGGCAATTTCCCCGATTCAAGAATGATCGCGGCCGCAGAAGCTCGTGGCTACGAAATGTTAAGCCATGCTCGTCAAGTCCTGCCGATCGATTTGGAACCGGGAGCTTACGATCTGGTGCTGGCAATGGATGCCGAAAATCATGCATATTTGCATTCGTTGACCAAGGGACCAAAGTCTCATATACGAATGTTCGGTGATTACCTTGACGATCATTGGCCAAAAGATGTGCCTGATCCCTATTATGGCGAAGAAGAGGGGTTTGCCGAAGTTCTCGATATGCTCGAAGAAGGCTGTCCAATCATTTTACAAACGTTGGTTGGTGAGGGCATCTTCGAGGGCGAATTTGACGATTGACCATCTGTAACTGTCCGCTTGCAAAATGAATCCATGCGTTTGCTCTTCCTCGGCGATCTTGTCGGTAAGCCCGGCTATACGGCAGCTCACCAAAACGCTTTGCGACTCCGCCAGGAATTGCGACTCGATGCGTTGATCGTCAACGCTGAAAATGCAGCAGATGGCTCCGGTTTGACCAACCGACAATTTCGTCGCTTGATTGATTCTGGAATCGATGCGATTACGATGGGCGACCACATTTTCCGTCACTGGGAAATTGAGAAATCGCTTCGGACCAGTGACCGAATTGTAAAACCCGCAAATTATCCGCGCGAAGCGCCCGGTCGATGCTGGACGATCATCACGACAGAGTCCGGCGATCAATTGGCGATCGTTTCCTTGCTCGGACGTGTCTTCATGAAACCTGTCGATTGTCCGTTCGATGCGATCGACCGAGTCCTCAACGAAATCGGCGACCAGACCAAGCATATCCTTGTCGATATTCATGCTGAAGCGACCAGCGACAAACAAACCCTTGGGCGATACCTCGATGGCCGAGTTTCGGCAGTTTTGGGGACTCATACTCACGTGCCCACCGCCGACGCGTGTGTTTTTCCTGGCGGTACCGCATTTCAATGCGATGTGGGGATGTCGGGAGCCTACCAGAGCATTATTGGCCGCGACATCGATCGGGTCACTCTCACCACGCGAACCTCCGAACCGGCTCACTTTCATGTCGCGACCCAAGATGTTCGGCTCTGTGGAGCACTCATCGAAACGGACGACGGAGGACGGGCGATATCGATCGAGCGATTCGAACAAAAGATTCCTCGCCGATAGTGGTACTGCTGATAGGAAAACGGTTTATAGAATGCTATGCTAGGCCAGTGATCGCCGATGGGCGTTCTGCTCTCCGAGCGGAATGCGGCAAAGTTGTTATAGGTTTTTTTGAGGGATTGTCATGCTACGTACTTGTCTGTTGTTTGGATTTGCCGCGCTTGCCTGCGTCGCATTATCGGGGTGCCGCGAGGAAGCTCCCGTATCGTTTGAGCCCAATATGGTCCATTCGATGAAGTACCAAATCCAAGAAGGGTTTTCGATGGACCAAGCCGCCCAGGATACCACTTGGATCGTCGACAAGATGTTTGGCACTCCCAATGACCCCAAACTACCCGACTTTGCAGCCGAAGACGAAGATTTGGCATCGCTGATTACGCTCGATCGTTTGGTACGGGCGTCGGGTCCCGTTGGCGAGGAAGGCCGCGGTCTTTACCGCACGCATTGTGCATTGTGCCACGGTGTGACCGGCAATGGCCGAGGAACAACGGCAGCGATTTTGAACCCTTATCCCCGCGACTACCGTATGGGTGTTTTTAAGTTCAAATCGACACCGCGAGGCTCGAAGCCAACCGAAGAGGACGTTGCTGACTCGATCCGCAACGGAATCGCGGGCACGGCGATGAACAAGATTCCCGAACTCGACGAGGAAGACATTCAATCGCTCACCGACTATGTCATCTACTTGTCTTGGCGAGGCGAGTTGGAGCGTGCTTTGATTGATGACGCCATTTTCGAGCTAGACCTCGAAGGTGGCGACCGGATCATCAATCCCGACTTGGCCAACAGTGACGACGCTGAAGAAAAAGAGACATTCGAAGAACAATGGAGTTACGCGGTCGAACTTGCCTCGGACATCGCCGATTCTTGGCTCGAAGCGAAAGAGGAGGTGATCGAGGTCCCTGAACCGCCTGCGGAGTTGCCGGTCCCTAACAGCCGCAACGAGTATGAGCAGATCCTCAAAGGCAAAAAGGCGGATGCATTGTTAGCGTCAGTGGAAACGGGCAAAGAACTGTTTGTTGGCAAGATTGCGTCGTGCAGCAAATGCCACGGCGAAAAGGGTTTGGGCGATGGCCAAACGACCGATTACGACGATTGGACAAAAGATTGGACCAGCCGAATTGGTTTGAACCCAGAGGATCGCGACGCGCTGTTGCCGCTGCTCGCACGCGGAGCGTTGCCGCCGCTCAATGCGATTCCCCGTAATTTTGCCGAAGGAATTTTCCACGGTGGAGCGGATTCGGAAGATCTTTATCGGCGGATCACTCAAGGCATCGATGGGACGCCGATGCCGGCAGCCACCTTTGTCGATGGTGAATTTGAAAAGAAGGATGTTTGGCACCTAATCAACTACATCCGATCCCTGCAGGCTGCCGATTACGACCCCAGTTCGGATCCCGTCCTGCAAGAGAGCACGGTTTCGATGTAGTTGGGGTTGGAGTGTAGGCTTTAGCCGATTCGTGCGGCCCCGAGTCACCGAAAACCTACACTCCCACCAACGCTGAAGTAGCCTAATGACTTCCACCAATCCCCCCTTCGACAAACTCAGGCCTAATGCGAAACTATCTACAGCTTCTCGATGAAGTCCTCAACCACGGAAACGACCGTGATGACCGTACTGGAGTCGGCACGCGAGGATTGTTTGGCCAGCAGATGCGGTTTGATTTGGGAGCCGGGTTTCCGCTGTTGACGACGAAAAAACTACACCTGCGGTCGATTATCTACGAACTGCTGTGGTTTTTGCGAGGCGACACGAACGTCAAATGGCTCCAGCAAAACGGGGTCACGATCTGGGACGAATGGGCCGACCCCAATGGCGACCTGGGCCCAGTCTACGGCAAGCAGTGGCGAAGTTGGGCGTGTGCGGACGGTTCTACGATCGACCAGATGACGGAAGTCCAAAAACAAATTGTCGAAGATCCGCAATCACGGCGTCTGGTGGTTTCCGCGTGGAACGTCGGCGAAGTTAGCCAGATGGCACTGCCTCCTTGCCACTTGCTGTTCCAATTCTATGTCGCGGGCAACAAGTTGTCATGCCAACTCTACCAGCGAAGTGCCGACTTGTTCTTGGGGGTTCCGTTTAATATCGCCAGCTATGCGCTATTGACGATGATGATGGCCAAAGTAACAGGGCTAGAGCCGGGCGAATTCGTTCATACACTTGGCGATGTTCATTTATACCGAAACCATTTTGACCAGGCCCGTGAACAATTGACTCGGCATCCCAAGCCGTTACCGCAAATGCTCATTCGTTCAAAACCTGATTCGATCGATGGTTTTCAATTCGACGACTTTGAATTGACTCAGTACGACCCGCATCCTCGAATCAAGGCACCGATTGCGGTATGAACGACTTTCCGCTGATCGCTTTGGTCGCGATGACTCCATCAGGAGTGATTGGCAAGGATGGGGATATGCCGTGGCAATTGAGCAGCGACCTGCAGCGGTTCAAGCGACTGACGATGGGCGGGACGCTGATCATGGGGCGGAAAACGTTTGACTCGATTGGTCGACCCCTTCCAGGACGCAAGACGATCGTCATCACACGGAACCAAGATTGGAGCCACGACGGAGTCACAAAGGCCGGTTCACCTGAACATGCGGTTAGGTTAAGTGAGGCGGATGAGAAAAGGTTTGTGGTGGGTGGAGCGGAGATCTATCGGCAATTGTTTCCTCTGTGCAGCGAAATTTGGCTGACTCGGGTTTGGGCGTCGATTGAGGGGGACACTTTTTTGACAATTGACCTTGGCGAATTCGAAGAAATCGAACACACTACGCTGCTGGCGTCGCAAAAAGACGACTTTGCGACCGAATTTGTGAAGCTACGAAGAAAAATTTCTTAGAAAAATCGAAACCGTCGCGACGTGCCCATTGAGCAAATAGGGGACCGTTCGCTATAGTTCCGCTTTGATAGCCGTCATGCCTCGACATTTTTATCGTCCGCGTGATTAGCTTCTAAAACCAATATTACATCGAAGTACCTCGGATCGTTACCTCAGGAGTTCCGCTATGCCCCGATTGATGGGCGTCGACATACCAAACGACAAGCAAATCCAGTATTCGCTGACCTATTTATATGGCATCGGCTTGTATACGGCTCGCGAGGTTTGTGACAAACTTGACATCGACCCTGCTCGCTCTGCTGCGGATTTGAGCGAGGAAGAACTGAGTCGAATTGCTGCCCTGCTCGAGCGCGATTACGCGGTCGAAGGTCCGCTGCGTCGTTTCGTCACTCAAAACATCAACCGACTTCGTGAAGTCCGTTGTTATCGCGGTATTCGCCACCGCGTGAGTTTGCCGGTGCGTGGTCAACGCACCAAAACGAACGCGCGCACCCGGAAAGGCCCCCGCAAGACGGTGGCTGGCAAAAAGGGCGTCAAGGATTTGCGTTAAGCGTCCTGCTCCGAGCGTATTGACTTTCAAACCAACCCCCCATTTTTTGATCGAGACTTTGCAGTGGCAAAGACCAATAAGAAAAAACGAATTCGGCGCAATGTGACCAGCGGAATCGCTCACATCCATGCAACCTTTAACAACACAACGGTCACCATCACGGACCCCAAAGGGGACACGTTGTGCTGGGCCACTGCGGGAACGAGTGGTTTCAAAGGTAGTCGTAAGAGCACCCCGTTTGCTGGCCAATGTGCTGCACAACAAGCGGCTGAAAAAGCGACCAAGTTTGGCATGCGTGATTGCGAAGTCCGCGTGAAAGGTCCCGGCAGCGGTCGCGAAAGTGCCATCACCGCTTTACAAGCTGCAGGCTTGAACGTCAAGTTGATCGAAGAAGTCACGCCGATCCCGCATAACGGTTGCCGGCCTCGCAAGAAACGCCGCGTCTAAGTCGCGATCGACTTGGCTGCGATCGACTTGGCTGCGATCGACACATCCGCGATCCGTGGCGATCCGATCTGTCAGTCGCGTTCCGCTATTCGCCGACTGACATCCATCAAACCCAAACGACTTTGCCGTTTGGCTACACCTGTCCAAATTAAACACATAACTTATATCGAGGTCCCATGTCGATGCACATTCGATGGCGTGGTATGGAATTACCCAGTACGCTTGAAGTCGATCGCGATACCCTCACATCCACTTACGGAAAATTTTCCGCGGAACCGTTCGAACGCGGTTTCGGTGCGAGCGTTGGCAATAGCCTGCGGCGAGTTCTACTGAGCAGCCTGATGGGTAGCGCCGTAACCCAAATCAAAATTCGCGGCGCCCAGCACGAATTCACGTCGATCCCTGGTGTGATGGAGGACGTCACCGAGATCGTCTTGAACGTCAAGAGTTTGGTCGTCCGCAACCACAGCGAAGCGACTCGCGTGATCACGGTCGAACGTGACACCGCCGGCGTCATTACGGGTGCGGATATCGAAACCGATTCCGACGTAGAGATCATCAACAAGGATCACGTCATCGCGACCCTGACCGAAGACACGCCTTTCATGATGGAAATGGTTGTCGAAAATGGCCGCGGTTACGTGCCAAGTACCGAACATAGTAGTGTCGATCACGAGATCGGCATCATTCCGATCGATGCAGTCTTTAGCCCCATCACCCGTGTCCGCTACGAAGTGGAAGAGACTCGTGTGGGCCAAAAGACGAACTTCGACCGTTTGAATTTAGAAATTTGGACCGACGGTAGCGTAAATCCCGAGTTGTCGCTGGTCGAAGCGGCAAAGATTCTCCGCAAACACCTCAACCCGTTTGTTCAATATCGCGAACTGGGTCCGAGTATCTTCTCGGCCGCTCGCGGTGGAACCGGGTCGCCCGAAGCGCAGCTTGAGTCGAAGCTGAACATGACACTTGCAGAAATGCGATTGTCGGTTCGAGCCAACAATTGTCTCGAAAGCGAAGGCATTCAAACGATTCGCGATCTGGTTCAACGAACCGAAGATCAACTACTCGAAGTGCGAAACTTCGGGGACACCACGCTCAACGAAGTGCGTGAAAAACTGGCTCAGTACGGGTTGCATTTAGGCATGAGAGTGCCGAATCAACCGATGTTCTAAGCCGTTGGTTTAGGCTGCTGATGTTTTAGGCTACTGAGCAACAACAAACTTTTAAGATCATTTAACCATTAGACGGAATCTCCGCCATGCGACACCGCAGAAAAGGCCGCGTACTCGGTCGAAGCCCGAGCCACCGCAAGGCGTTACTCAAGAACTTGACGAGTGCATTGTTCTTGACCGAACGCGACGCTGAATACGACGAAAATGCTCCGAAGGTAAAGGGACGGATTATTACAACGCTTCATAAAGCGAAGGAAGTCCGACCGCTCGTCGAAAAATGTATCACGATCGCCAAGAAAAGTTTGCCACACGCTGAAGAAGCTCAAAAGTATGCAACGCAGGCCGAACGCGGTACCGATGCATACAAAGAATGGCGCAAGAGCGATGATTGGAAAAAGTGGGCTGCGGCTCGCGCACCCGTCGTCGCGGCTCAGCGTCGCGTCGTTCAACTCATCGGTGACCGGCAAGCAACCAGTATCCTTTTCGATACGATTGCCGAACGGTTTGTCGATCGACCAGGCGGATACACGCGAATTCTGAAACTTGCGACTCCACGTTTGGGTGATGCGGGTGCTCGAGCGATTCTAGAATTCGTTGGCAAAAATGATCGCGTCAAACGAAAAGCGGAACGACCATCGTTCGAAGACGATTCGCCGTCGCAGAATGACGAAAACGTAGAAGAACCAGTCGCTGCAGGCAGTGTCGCGTCGGATAGCTCCGAGTCCACTGAAAGCGACAAATAAAACGTCGTCCGCAGTTAGCGAAAAAACAAAGCGACGATTTGCCGATCGGCAGGTCGTCGCTTTTTGTTTGCCCTACGGATTGCTGCAAATCGAAGCTGGATAAGCGGCGCGTCTTCTATCGTGCGTTGTGAAGATTTGCCACGAATCACACGAATCATCACGAATTGAAAGAGATGCATTCGTGAAGAACGGTGAGCTTCATGGCGATAGACCGGTTTTCGCCCTGGTCATCTAGACTCCAGCGTTTCCAACGATCTCCTGTTGGCATTTATGCTCCAACCACGCTGATCGCAATCGCGAGGAACGCCTGATGACGCGCGGCCCGTTGGGCACGCGGTTTAACGGGAATCGCAGACCGTGCTACGGTTGCTTTTGCGAAAAGTATAAAGCTCCGGTTGGACAGGCGGTGATGCACTTTTCGGCAACGCTTCCGAGTGCCTCTTCCATCGTGGCATGAAACGGAACACCAATCCGTACGTCGAAGCCTCGACCCACAAAACTCAATCCCAATGCGTCTTCGGACTCGTTGGCGATTTGAATACACAATTCACAATTAATGCATTTGCCCGGTTCATAGATGACCGAGCCGTTGCGATTGACTTTTACATAAGCTCGACGCTCGCTTTGATAGCGTGTCGGATCCGCTCCATACTTGCCGGCGTAAGTCTCGAGCGAGCAATTGCCGTGGGCAATACATCCGCATTCCAAACATCGTTGCGATTGATCAGCCGCTACCGAACCTTCAAACAGCATCGGTAGTTGTTTTGAGGTTGATTTTGATTTTGAATCCCCTTTCTTGGCGGTCTCAACCAGTCGTCCGATCGGTTTTCCGTTCGACAAAAACTCGGCCATCTCCTCGGTAGGGATCTTGCCAACCCGGGAAGAGAATGGACGGACGACGGGCGTAATCTTTTGGCCGCGTACAAACTCGTCGATCGCAGCAGCAGCTTCTTTACCATCCGCTACGCTGCGAACGACTAAGCCTTTGCCACGAATCGCGTTGCCAGCCGCAAACACGCGTTCGGTCCCCGTTTCAAACGTTCCAGCGTTGATGTCGATCCCTCGGCGACTAATCTTCAATCCCCAATCACCAGCATGCTCTTTCGCCTCGCCTCCGATACAGACCAGAACAGCATCGAAATCATTCTGTAATTGGCTAAGCGTTACATCGGAGCCAAGCGAGACCCCGGCTGCGAAGCTAACTCCCATTCGCAAAATGACATCGATCTCACCATCGAGAACTTCCGCCGGCAAGTCTTTCGGAAACTCGCTTCGAAGTCGACCACCTGCACAGTGTGCAGCGTCGAATAGTTTGACATGGTGTCCAGATACACGCAAATGAAAAGCCGCTGCCAAACCGGTCGGCCCTGCACCGACGACTGCAATTCGTTTCCCAGAATCTTCTTTACACGTTGGAACGTAAGGAGATTCCGAAGCCAAATCTTGGTCGGCAACCGTGCGTTTCAAATCGCAAACTTCGACAGGCCCATCGGCGGACGAGCGTCTACATCCTTTCTCGCACGGCTTCGGACAAACTCGGCCGAGGACAGCGGGTAGGGCGATGTCTTCCTTAATCGTGGCAATCGCCGCGGCAAAATCTTCGTCACCGATGTCACGCAGCATTTTGGGAATGTCCATGTGAGCTGGACAAGCAAAGTAGCACGGTGCCAAACAATCACCGACATGGTCGCTGAGCAATAATTCAAGAGCCGTTCGCCGTAGCGCATGGACCTCGTCCGTCTCACTTTCCACTCGCATACCGTCCGCCGCAGGCATCCCGCAGGACGGAACGATACGCCCACTATCGACCAACTTGACCAAGCACACTTGGCACGATGTTGATGCTTTGTATCCCTTCAAATAACAGAGCGTCGGGACATCGATGCCCAACTTGCGAGCTGCATCGAGAATCGTTTCGCCGTCAGCGACTTCCACTTCGACATTGTCAATAACTAATTTTGGCATCGTTTATCAAACTCACTCAACATAAACGGCGTTCTCGGGACAAATTTGGAAACACGTATCGCACCGAGTACACAAATCGGAGTCGATCGTGTGGACCTTGTATGGCGTGATCGGGATCGCATCGACGGGACATTCTTGCGCACAGAGTGTACACCCGGTACATGCTTGGTTGATCTTGTACTCGATCATTGTCGTGCATCGGCCTGCTGGGCATCGGCCTTCGAGATGGGCTTCAAACTCGTCGCGAAAATACCGAAGCATCGACAGCACGGGATTCGGAGCGGTTTTTCCCAGACCACAAAGACTTCCCGCTGAGACATCTCGCGACAATCGTTCGAGAGTCTCCAAGTCTCCCTTTTTCCCTTTGCCTTCACAGATACGATCGAGGATGTCGAGCATCCGCCGCGTACCGACTCGACAAAACGTACACTTTCCGCACGATTGATCTTGCGTGAAGCGGAGGAAATAACGGGCGATATCGACCATGCAATCATCTTCATCGAGCACAACTAAACCGCCGCTGCCCATGATCGCACCGACTTCGGCCAGCGACTCATAATCGATCGAAGTATCGGCCAACTCCGCTGGCACGCATCCGCCCGAGGGACCACCGATTTGAACCGCTTTCAATTTTTTCCCATTCGCCACGCCTCCGCCCACTTCGTCGATCACTTGACGGATCGTAATTCCCATCGGAACTTCGATCAGACCGCCGCGAGCGATCTTCCCCGCCAATGCAAAGACTTTTGTGCCTTTGCTCTTCTCCGTTCCAAGAGCGGCGAACGCTTCCCATCCATTACGAAAAATCCATGGCACCAGAGCATACGTTTCGACATTGTTGATTAGCGTTGGCTGTTTCCAAAGACCGAGTTCGGCAGGATAGGGAGGTCTCAGATGTGGCATCCCCCGTTCTCCTTGCATCGAAGCCAACAACGCGGTTTCCTCGCCACAAACGAACGCACCAGCACCTTCCATGATTCCCAATTTTATTGAAAAATCGCTTCCCAAGAGGTGATCGCCAAGAATCCCGTCCGCTTCACAAATCTCGATCGCTTCACGAAGCCGTTTCACAGCCAGCGGGTATTCGGCTCGAACATAGAAGTAGCCTTCATGTGCCCCCGTTGCCAACGCGGCAATCATCATCCCTTCAATCACCCGATAGGGAAACGACTCGAGAATCATGCGATCCATGAATGCACCCGGATCGCCCTCGTCGCCGTTACAGATGATGTACTTCTTTGCATGCTCATCGTTAGCGAGGTCGACGTCATGAACTTTTTGCCACTTGATGCCCGATGGAAAACCCGCACCACCGCGCCCACGAAGACCGCTCTTTTTCACTTCATCAATGATTTGCTGAGGGTCGTCCATTTCGAGGCACTTTTTCAGTGCCGAAAAACCATCGTGGCGTTTGTACTCCTCCAAATTCATCGGGTCGATTTGTCCGCAGTACTCCGTTGCCAAATGCTTTTGCGGCCCCAGAAAAGCGCACACGCTACCTTCGCGTGGATCGATTGCTTTTTGAACCGCCGGTTCGTCTTCTTCATCGACGATAAATCGATCGAGCCATTTTTCGGCTGCATACGACAATCGTTTGGCCCATCCACGTGGCCTAAAATGTTCCATCACCAACGATTCTGCATCATCGGCTTGTACTTTTGCATAAAGTTGCGGAGCCCCTTTCTTGGGGACAATTTCCAAAAGCGGTGTTTGATGACACATACCAACACACCCGACTCGTTTCACATCCGCGCAAGCTCCCGATTGTGCCAACACTCGCTCGACCGCGTTGCGAACCTTGTCGCTGCCTTGAGCGACACAGCATGAGCCCATCCCGATTCGAATTTCGCCCAACGACTCACCACTTTGCTGTGTCCGAATCGGGGCTGGCGATGCAGCACGAGTGAGTTGTTGTTTGAAATCGCCGAGCATCTCAGGGACTTTTCGTGGTGTCAGACCTCCATAGGTCACGTCGTCAATCTGGACCACCGGTGCGAGAGTGCAGCAACCTAAGCAGGCGACCGATTGGACCGTAAACTGTCCGTCTTTATCGGTGTCCTCTCCCTTAGGTAGTTTCAGCTCGCTGCGAATCGAATCGATCACCAATTGAGCGCCTTTGACATGGCAAGCGGTGCCCAAGCAGACATGGATCAAATGCTCGCCGACCGGAGTATGACGAAATTGGCTGTAGAAAGTCGAAACGCCTTCAATCGATGCCGGAGTGATTTCGGTATGTGAGCAAACATGCCGAAGCGCAGGTTCCGGCAAGTAGCGATAGTGCGTTTGGATTTGCTGCAAGATCGGGATCACCGCTTCCGGTCCTCTCCCGATTCTGGCAATCGCATCGTCAACAAAGGTTAAGTCGATAGGGGTCATGGTTCTTTATTATGATTATTGATTTTCGTAGGCTGGGTCGACCAAGGGGAAGACCCGGCATCCACAGCTTAGCGGCCTGCAAACATCGACTCGGTTTCTTGCCGGGTCTGCTTCGCCATCGCGACTTGACCCAGCCAACGTCTACGTCCCTACTTTCCTACACAGATCAATCTCGTTTTCGTTCGGATGTAGATCCGCCCGTCCTTCACCGCTGGGCTTGTTACACACTCATCGCCCAAATTGCTTTCAGCTACCGTTGTGCATCCTTCCATCGTCGTCTTCAAGACGTAAACGTTGCCGTCTGTGTCGATCAAGTACAAATGATTGTCGATCATCGTTGGCGATGACGAGAACGATGCGTCGATCTCATGTTCCCAAAGCGGGTCTTCGGCTCCTTGTAAATCATAAGCACAAAGGAGTCCGTCGGAGGTCAGCAGGTACACGATCTTCTCGGTCGCAAGCGGACTGCACAACGCAGGTGCACCGTAATAGTTTTCCCACAACACATGCGTTTCGGTAACGTCTCCCTTTCCATCGGCTCTGATCGCCGCTACCCCCGGCATCTCGTTGGCCACCACAACAATGCCATCGACGTAGACGGGCGACGGTCCGACGTCTCCATCCAAATACTCTGCTCGCCAAATCTCGCTTCCATCACGCGGTGAATAAGCGGCGACGTGTGGCGGACCACAGACGATCAATTGGGGCTCGCCGCCGACATCGACGACGATCGGAGTGGCCCACGAATTCGGGACCTCTTCGCGAGCGGTCTCCCAAACTGTTTCACCCGATCGCACGTCCAAAGCAAAAAGCTTCGAAAGATTGTCTCCTTCATGCCCCTGGTCAAATTGTACGATCAGTAAGTTCTCAAACGTCGTCAATGAAGATGCGTGCCCATAAGAATTAACAGGTATCCCCAGACTTCGAGACCAAGACAACTTCCCTTCAAGATCAAACGCTCCGATGTCACCGTTCGCAAAAATGGCGAAGACGCTCCGTCCGTCGGTCGCCATCGTTGGAGCAGCATAGCCAGTCGCATCCATCACGTTGGGAGCTTCCGCCGTACTTTCGGGCGTCGACGGAACTTCTTTGTTCCACAGCATTTCGCCAGTGTCAATTGCAAAGCACATCACTTCGCGTTTCTCTTCGGTCGCACCGGACAGAAGAACTCGGTCTCCCCAAATGACGGGCGAATTATTTCCAGGTAGCGGCACATCGGTTTGCCAAACAATTCCTTCTCCCGAGTCAGCGTCAAACTCCTTTAGTACCGATGAGTCCGCAACAATCGCCAACCCATCTGGCCCCCGAAACCGCGGCCAATTCGCCTGTCGTTCTGCTTCACTCGGCAGCGGCGGCTGGGACTCTGTTTTCGGTTCATCGGACGCCGCTGCAACGGTCGACGGATCGGCTTCCGGCTGAGCCTCGTTCGCCGCCAAGACCAATGGGGGGGCAACCGAATGGATCGATGGAAATCGATTCTCCATCGCTGCAAAGAATCCGAAAGCGACAACAGCGGATAGAGCCGCTAAGCCGACGACCGCGTAACGACCTGTTCGGCTATCGACTTCATCGGCGAGCTCTCGACGCTCTGCAGGAGTGGATCGTGGATCGGGCAGGCGACGCCGCAGGACGGCCGCCCATTTGCCGAGTCCGATGGTGGCCGATGTGCTCAGCAACAACAGCCACCCGCCCCAATACGTAAACGTTCTTTGGTCGAAATAAGTTTCTCGAAGCTCCGTATCCAGCTCCCGAAACGACGCTTGTAACGCTTTGTTATTCGGATCCTTTCGCAGTTCGTCTCGCATCTCGGTATAGACTGCACCACTAAGCGGATCTTCGTTCGCCCGACCGATGTAGTCGTTGAGAAGTAGCAGCGCAATCACAACGGAGAACGCGCCTGTGACGATCGAGGTTCGGTAAGCAATTTTGTATCGGTCGTTAGGAGTCATCGAGGAGCTCCTTTTGTTTCGATGGAAACCAATTGCGACACATCGCCAACTAAGCCTTGGCGAACATGCTCACCCGGACAATACCAATAACATCGAGCACAGGATACACATCGAGCTCGGTCCGGTTCATAGTCGACTCGGCGACGACGAACTGCCAGCATCACGAGTTTGACACCGATTACGAGTCCGACCCATCCGCCCAGCACCATTCCGAGCCAACCAAATCGTTCGCGCCGATCGACAGCGTGCTCGATCAACAAAGAGGTTGACTGACCCGTATTGCGAAACGCTTCACTGGCATCGGTCATTCCTTCGACTTCGCCCGCGTCTTCTTGAATGATCCGCTCGGCCAAGCGAACGTCCGTATCCAATTTTGAAAGGGGCGTTCCGAGCAACATGCCAACGAGGACACCGCAAAGGATTAGCACGGGAACCGATAAAAGCGACTTGGCCAAACGACCGCGAGCTTTCACACGTTCTGTTTTTGGAATCGGTCGAGTCGGTGTCGCAATTGCTCCGTAAGGACAACTGTTTTCACAAAGGTGGCACTGGATGCAGGTCTCCGGTGCGATCCGTCCGTGCCACTTTGAGCCCTTCGACAACACGCCAAGAATCGCACCGTAGGGACAAAGGTAGCGGCAATAGGGACGTCCGATGAATACGCCCAGTAGCAAAATCGAACCGCCAAAGATCAGCATATTGATGTTGCCACTCATGCGAAACATCGCGACGAACGGATCGTAGCGGCAAATGATGAACGCCGTTCCCGTCGCAGCGTAGAGAATCGCCAAACCGAGATAGATATAGGGAACCAAACCGAGTGAATGATCGAGCCAAGAAGGAACGCGAACCGGGCGGATGGCAACCACTTCTTGAATCGCCCCCAAAGGACAAACGGCAGCACAAAACGTACGTCCGAAAAACAGGGTAAAGACGAGCGGCAAAACAAAGATCGCGATCACGGTCCACGGAATCGCGTAGCTAGAGTCGAACATTCCAAGCGTTACATTTTGCACCGCTCCGATCGCACATATACAACCGCCTCGAACGAATCCAAACCAAAGCAGCGACGCCACTGCCAATACGAACAATCCTTTCCGCGATCGGCTGACGATCGCCATGTAAGACGCAATCGACAAGGCGATAACCAACAGTGCGACGTGTAACCATTCCCACATCGGACTATCGGGAACCGATTGACGCGTGATAGGAACATCGTGGTTGGTGAACTCCGGCACGGGTATCAATTCCGATCCGACCGCTAGCGAACTAAACAAACCGAGACATCCCAATACCAAAAGGGCTCGGACTCTAAAAATCGACGAAAAAGGAATCATTCGAACCAAGCCTCCTGCGAATCACTTCCCGCTTGTTGACTCGCTCGCCACGCTCGTTGTCGTTCGGCTCGGGCAAGTAATTCGTTGGCTTCCGCCTCTTTGACTGGATCGATCTCCGTGCCAGCTTGCTGAGCATCACGCTGGGCAAGTCGTTCTGTTTGCAGACCGCGTGCCTGATAAACGGCCGCCGCACGTTCTTTCAATATCTCGGATTGGCTTTGTGGGATTCGATAGAACGCTTCGGTCGGACAGGCGGTCGCGATTGCACACTCGTTGCAGTTCAAACACTTTTGATGATCGATTTGTAAGTACAACGATCCGTTCATCAGCGCACAGCCTTCGACACACTTTGCACAACCAATACAGATGGGTTCGTCGATCGTATACTCGTAAAACCGTTGCCCCGATTTCTCTTCGACAAACTTGCGAACGATCGCGCCCGTAGGACAGGCTTGGTTCTCAGCGGCTGTGTCGAGCGATTTGTAATTCATCTCGAAATAGCC
>JGI12048J13642_10462860_pt1 | contig 18030 bp, 18 predicted proteins | sample ElkSlonscriptome_16_FD_13642 | JGI IMG/M metagenome (IMG submission 13642)
GCCCGACAAGAAGTTGCCCGACAAGAAGTTGCGTAATCGCAATGAGGACCAGCCTCGCAAAGCGCGTCCATCCACAGCGATGTTGATGAATCAATAGCAATGTTGATTGATCGTGACTGTCCTGCTCTCCGAGTGGAAAGTGTCCACCGATTGGCTCGGTCCACCGTCCGATCCTCGGCTTCACGATCGCTAGCGCGAGAACGCCTTCCGCTCGGAGAGCAGCACGACAAACACCGCACGCTATCATCAAACGCGGTGAGACCTGTTGCGATCAGCATGGCACAACGATTTTCTTCACTACCACTGTGTAGGCAGCGAATCGCAGCAACCAGCAGCTCCGCAGCAACCGCTGTCGCCACACCCACAACTGGGGGCATCTTCGACCGACCAGCTGTACTGGCATTCGGGGCACTTATAGCTCTTGGTTTTCAGCACCTTGATCTTGCGGACCGTGGCGCCATTGTGAACGCAATTCGTGCAAACTTTACAGCCACCTCCATCGCAAGAATCACAAGGGTTACCATGCGACTTTTTCTTGCCCCATGGGAACCAACAGCAATCGCCGGTTTGCCAAGGAAACACAACTCGCGGTACACAGATCGTCTCGCATTCGATCTCATAACACTTCTTCTCAACTTCGACCTCCTTCGCCTCCAACTTGCAGGTATGGTTGCACTCTGGGCAACAGTGCTGTTTTGCATGATGTCCACAACCCGCTTTGACGGACGTTGTGGTTGCGATTGTGAATGACAGGAACGAGGTCGCAATTAACATCGTTTTTAGTGCCAATTTGTTCATGATAAATCCTTTTTCGATGAATGTTTCATATTACGAGGGGAGACGAATTAGAAGTCGACCATGAATCGGCATCCGTAGATGTCATAGTCGCCGGATTCCAGTGCACCACCAGGTCCACTGTCCCGATTGCTGATATTGCCACTGATGTAGTTGAACTGCATTCGAGCGTTCGGGTTCCAATACCAATTGAGTCCATACGTCCATGCTTCGCCTTCGCCACCAAAGATGTCTTCGTCAACAAAATCGGCACTTGAATATCGAACAGCGATTTGCCAAGCACCCCATCCAGCTTCCGCACCGTCATCACAGCGGTCGACCATCCAGAAATTTTGGAATGGTTTAATACGATCGAGTGTTCCCGATTCACGATCCCAAGGCATATGCTCGCCTGTCAAGAAGTAGGACGCATAGACATAACCGCCGTCGAACTGAGTATCCGCAGCCCCGTTTTGTCGGTCTGCCCAAATGCGCTGATACTCGCCCACCAGCTGCACCGGACCGACGTTGACGACACTTTCGAGTCCCATCAAGTTGTACGAATCGGTGTTGTTGCGAATGTCAGCGTCCAGCCAAGTTGAGTCACTCGTACGACCTTCAGGTCTTGTTCGAAACCTTGCCTCGCTTTCGGCGGCGATTCCATTGCCGGGGTTGTCGGCGTGCGTTCCCGAAATGGCCAAGTGAGCGTAACCACGTCCGTCACTGATTTCGTCATACCAAATCGTACTCGCTAAGCGGCCTGCGAGTTCGAGTTGCAAATGGTCACCTACGTAGTTGCCCAGCCCTTGAATTTTCTGCTGGTTGTAAACGCCGTAACGCCAATTGTATCGCAGGTCGTCCGAAACGCCGTAAGAGGCTAGACCCAACCGCCGAGCATCTTGATTGAAGCCTTCGATCACGAAGGGCCGCTCTAAGAAGACATTGAAACGTGAACTGTTGAGGTGATCTAAACCGTAGGGACGTTTTTGGTTACCAGCTAAGACCGTTTGCAAGACTGGCAAGTCAACCCACCCCAAATAGACGTCACGAAACTCCGAGTCATTCCCCCCCGCGAACTCCATCTCAATTTTGTAGAGCATATTGTCTTTGATGTTGCCTTTGACACCAAAACGCACTCGGCGAAACCCGAGCCGGTTTTCAGGATCGCCACCATCCATAAAGTCCGGAGCGGGCTCCTCTTCAGGATCAAAACCCCAAGCATCCAAGTGGATACGCCCGCCGACTTTCATGGTTGATTTGCTCGTCCCGCTGCGGACGATCGTCTTGTCGGTTGCGAGGTCAGCGACGTCATCGATGGCCCCCCCGAGCTCTTCAAGCTCTTTTTCAAAGGCAGCAATCTTTTTGTTTAGCTCCGCCAGCTTATCCTCTGCTTCGCCTTCGCGGATCCCATCCTCTATTACATCATCCGCATTTGTCGCATCGTCGGCTTCATCGAGGGGGCTTTCCAGTTCCAACATAGAGTAGGCGGCTGGATGAACCGAACCGAAATGCATCTCCTCCGCAGAAGCTTGAAATGTAGAGAAAAGAGTCGTATCAGCGATGCAGATGGCAACCAACAGGCTGCCGAACACGCTAAATGTCCTAATCTTCATGTTTTGGATCCATCCATCATGACGAGTTCATTGAAAAGGCGACCTCCGCAGCATCCTATCTGTGGCAACGTCTTGATAAGGTCTTATCCATCAGAAAACGCTGGTCCGCCAGTCGTGTTCATCGACATCCACGTGTGAGCAGAAATCTGATAAAACGAAAAACTCGTTCAGTATGAACGTTGTGTTAAGACAATTTCGCCAAAGTCGGTATCACCTGAATAACCAGCAAAGCATGCCCACAACCGATAAAGCATGGAAACGGCGGATGCAAACCGCCAGCAAAGGCCCGAACGACGCGTAGAACGAGGATTCGAAATCTTCATCGTTGGTCACAATCTAAATGGACCTCTTGCGTTGCGAATCGCCGCAAGAGCGTTGACACCAACCCGTCCAGTTCTTTCTTGTTTCGGTCGCCAAAACGCAAGACTTTTTTGAAGCCCTAACGATGCGAAACCAGACGGGTCGTCAACTACTCGCCATCGTGCCGGACGTTGCTTCGTACGGCAAATTGAGCGGACCCGATTTTGCTGTCGGCCAGAATTGCCAACAGAACCTGTTCAACCGTCGGCCTCGGTTCCGTGACATCGATCGCACCGAAGCTGGGATGGCGTTCGCTTTGGATCAATAACAACTCTTGTCCTGGGAAACACGTTTCAACGTCGTCATGATTTGTTTCGAGGCTGATGTTTAATTGCATAGTAGCTCGCTTTGATCGCAGAGAGATACGGACCGCCGAATGAAAGCTTGGCGAAGAGAAACATTCTACAAAGGTCACGCGTCGTGCCGTTGCATTTCCCGCATGGCACGATTGCGATCCAGCGAAAAAAAACAACTTGTCAGGCGTCCATCGGAGGCGTTTAATTCGTCGTCGCCCGGTAACAAGTCGCCGATCCAACGAGCTCACGTCGCAAAAAGTGACTCATACTTCCAAGCATTTCGCTACAACCAACGAACAAACGTCCATCGGTTCCTAGCTTTCCTGCGAGCATTTTGAACGTACGTTCAGGATCATCGCCTGAGAAGTAGATGACGACATTTCTGCAAAAAATAACGTCAAAATTTCCGTTCGGTTGCGACCCGCCCAGCAGGTTCCCGACTTCGAATCGAATGAATCGTTTAACGTCATCGTTGATCTGCCAAAGATCCCCGGTTTTATGAAAGAACCGCTGTCGCTGCTGAGTCGTCGTTCCGCGATTCATTTCATGTTCGGGAAAGCTGCCCATTTTTGCCTTGGCGATCGACTCGGGCGATACATCGGTTGCCAAAATCTGCAGATCAAATTGATTGAGGGTCGGAACGGATTCCATCAGTGCCATCGCAATGCTATACGGCTCTTGGCCGGTGCTACATGCGGCTGACCAAATCCGCATTTTCGGACGCCCCGTTTTGGTCCGGCTGCGGATTTCGGGAGCAATGTGTTTCACAAGTGCTTCAAAAGGCAAACGATCACGAAAAAACAGCGTTTCGTGAGTGGTCAGAGCGTCGACAATACGGTCGCGAATGTGTGCACCTGCAGTCGATTGGGCCCTATCGATCAGTTCGGCTAAGTCGGACGTCTCGAGTTCATCCATCAGCATCCGTAGTCGGTTTCGGACGAGGTAGGTTTTTGAGGGCAACAATGTCACACCGCACCAACCGCGAAGCAACTGACAAATCGTTGCGAAACTATCTTCCGTTGCAATCATCGGCTGGTTCCCGCATAACAGAGCCTTGATTTTTGACATCCGCAACGGATGATGCCAGTTTGGATTTGATCGAGCGATAGAATTTCGTCGGCCAAGTTTGCTTCAATGACCCGTCTCGGCATACCAAAAACGGTGCACGATTGTTCGTCTTGAGCCCAAACGGATCCACCGTTTCTTGCGATCGTTCTACTGCTGTCGGTTCCGTCGTTCCCCATTCCTGTCATGACAATTGCCAGTAGATTTGGCCCGTAGGATCGCGACGCTGATTCGAACAGGTAATCGACACTTGGACGACAGTTATTGACAGCGGCATCGTCGGTGATTTCCAAATGCCGATTTGCCGCCTGACCAGCGACCCGCATCTGCTTGCCGCCTGGAGCAATGTAGACCCATCCGGGCTGGATCGACATCTGGTTTTCCGCTTCCACAACGTTGACGTTGGAGATGCGGTTCAAATCTTCCGCCATTGATCGGGTGAAGATTGGCGGCATGTGTTGGACGATGAGTAGGGGTATCGACATGTTTCCCGGTAACGCTGGAATCAGGTTTCGTAGTGCTTTGGGGCCGCCGGTAGAGATTCCCAATACGATCGCTTCGAGTCGTTCGGTTGGTTTGCGGACGTTCGCTGTTTTTGGGCGGAACGTTTGAGGAATCGCAGCGGCAACACGAGGTGTCCGCGCCACTGGTTTCGCATCATCACTGCTGTGTTTTTGCAGCACAGCAATCCGCTGACTCAATTGAACTCGGAGCTCGTTGGCGTTGAGCGCCGAATCATTATGATTCGGTTTGAGAACAAAATCGAAAGCACCGTTCTCGAGAGCCCGCGTCGTGACCGTAGCGCCTCGTTCGGTGAGCGAGCTGATCATGATCACGTTTGTGTGGATGCCGGCCTCCCGTAGTTTCAGCAGAACTTCCAATCCGTTTAGCCCAGGCATCTCAACATCGAGCGTGACAAGATCTGGCTGATGTCGTTTAATCTTTTCGACAGCCGACAGGCCATCTTTTGCGATATCGATCACTTCGACGCCTGCGATCGAAGCTAGACTATCTCGAACTGCTTTGCGAAAGACGATCGAGTCGTCAACGACGATAGTGCGTAGATTCATGGTAGGGGACTCTTTTGGGAAAACCAGCGTATTTGAAGCTAGCGGACTGTCGCAGCCAAAATTCAGGATCGCGGAAACGCGTCAAGCGTTTTTGGCGGGGAGGTGATGGCGGACGAAAGACTTTACGACTTCCACGACAAGCTCCTCCCCCACCTCTATCTAAGCAGCCGACTTCTTCATGTCAGTCGATTGGTCGATCACTTCCAATAAATTGGCTGGATCGAGCATGACGATCAACTCTTCATTGCGAAGCAATACGGAGTCGATCAGTTTTCGATCGATCGACCGAACATTCGCTGGCTTTTTTGACAATTCAGTCGGGTGAACCGTCAAGATGTCCGACACTCGGTCGACGAGTACACCGATTCGTTCGCCGCCGATATTGAGGACCAGATTCCGGCGATCTTTCAATTCAGTGGTCGACTCGATTCCAAACATTCGATGTGGATCGAGAACGGTGACCACGTCGCCACGCAAGTTGACGACGCCATGAATCATCTCCGAGGCTCCGGGAACCATCGTGATATCGAGGTGCGGATTGATCTCTTGGACAAAGGCGATGTCGATTCCGAGCGCCGCATCTCCTACCGAGAAGGTGACGAATTGACGGCCATCTTGGATGACATTATCGTGTTCATTATTACTCATTATGCTACGACTCCCACGGTGTGTTTGGTGATACTAGCTAGTAGTTCAGGTTTGTTCATTTTGACTTGATAATCATTGACTCCCGCCTCTCGCCCTCGTAGGACCGATTCTTCATCGGCTAGACTGGTGAGTGCGATGATGGGAAGTTTTTCGAAGCGACCATCGGCGCGGACACGTCGAGTCAGCTCGACGCCATCGAGCTCAGGCATTTCCACGTCAGTCAAGAGCAAATCGAATTTGCCTGGTGATTCGCTAAGTGCGGCCCAGCCCGCTTCGCCGTGTTCGAAACTCGAAACGTGATATCCTTCCTCTTGCAGCATGCGAGACAAGAAATTGCGGAAGAACGGACTGTCTTCGCAAACCAGGATCGCCGTGTTTTCACGCTGCGCTTGCTGTGCTTCCGTGTTTCGTTCGAACCATTCCGGTCGTACGATTTGAGTCAATCCGTAGAGGTCGAGTAGTCGTGTCGGTCGATCATCAATGACAGCGATCCCGGCGACTCCATTGTCACGACTTGAATCATCACCGAATAATAAATCACAGTCGCGAATATCATCCAAATGCGGAGCGACCAGACCCACTTCATGACCGTAGACCCTAAAGACGATCACGTGAACGTATTCGGTATCATCGACGGAGGTAACCGGAACGACATCGTTGATGGCGAGCAGCGGCAACGTTCCACCACGGTACTTCAAAACGCGGTGTTTTCCGACTTGGTCGATCGTTTCGTTCTTGACTCGTTCGATCCGGCTGACGATGTCCATGGAAACGGCGAAGTGATCATCGGGACCGACCGATAGCAGAACCAAACGCTGGAAATCGGTTGCTTGGTCTTTCGACAATTCGCGGTGTTTCTCCTTTTGCTCTTCATCGGTTTCCGAGACCAGATCGACCTTGCTCGAAATTCCCGCAGCGTCCAATATCATCGCAACGCGTCCGTCGCCAAGAATCGTCGAACCAGCCAATAGAGGCAGGTTGGATAGGTGGCGACCGAGTGGTTTGACAACAATTTCTTCACTGTCGAGAACGCGATCGACCGCCAAAGCGAATTGACGCCGGCCCGCCTCCACGACAACCAATTGGCACTCGTCTTTCGCCGATTCGCATTCGCTGGACTGATCTTCTCGTTTGAGTTTCAACGTCTCGCAAAGACGTACCAGAGGGATCAACTTGCCACGTAGACGCAGCACTTCGGCGCGATTGACTCGCTCGATCCGTTTTTCGCGTCCGTCGGTTTGAACCAATTCAACGATATTCGTCTGGGGAAGTGCATAGCGGCGATTATCAACAGCGACAATCATCGATGGCACAATCGCCAAAGTCAATGGCAAGGTAATACGTATCGTTGAACCGGAGCCGAGTTCCGATTCGATTTCCACGGTGCCGCCAAGCAGTTCGATGTTGGTTCGAACCACATCCATTCCAACGCCACGGCCGCTAACGGCGGTCACCTGCTCGGCAGTCGAAAAGCCGGGTGCAAAGATTTGATTGATCGCGTCCCGGTCACTCAGTTGATCGGCAGCTTCCTTGCTGAGGATACCCTTGCTGACAGCGATGCGACGTAAACGATCGGGGTCCATTCCGCCGCCATCATCAATGATCTCGATGATCACTTTTCCGGCTTGATGGAAGGCACGAAGTTCGACAGTTCCGATCGCCGGTTTGCCTGCCGCGACGCGGGCGTCAGGCATTTCAATTCCATGATCGCACGAGTTTCGCACCAAGTGAGTTAACGGATCGGCAATCGCTTCGACAATGGTTTTATCCACTTCGACCTCGGTGCCTTCCATTTCCAAAGCGATTTGCTTGTTCAGCGAAGCCGACAAGTCACGAATCACGCGTGGAAACTTATTGAACACATTGCCGATGGGCTGCATCCGCGTTTGCATGATGGTCGCTTGCAACTCCGTCGTTACTTGATCCAAGCCGCTAGCGATGGCATCCAAATTTGCGGAGTTTCGATTTTGCTCGCTGAGAACACGCAGAAGCTGATTGCGGCTAAGCACCAATTCGCCCGCCAGATTCATCAATCGGTCGAGAACGCGAACACCGACTCGAATCGTCGCTTCGGGCCCCGCTGCGTTGTGCTTCTTGGAGGCGTCCGCTGCGGAAGTCGCCTCGTTGGCTTTTGGTGCGGGCTTTGATTTCGACGAGCCTTTTGGGCTTGTATCGGGCTCATCGCTCGGCGGTTCGTTGAGTGCTTGCTCGACCGTTGCCTCGGCCGCTTCGAGAGAGGCTTCGGCAGCGACGGGCTGCTTCCTTTTCGCGGTCGTTTTTCGAGATGTCGCGACTTTGCGAGTTGTTTTCTTCGCTGCCGGAGCTGCTTTGCGAGTGCGAGGTTTGCGTGGCTTGGCGGGCGTCTTGGTTGGTTTTGCTTCTGCACTCTCGGTATCGGCTGGTTCCGCAGTACCAACCTTGCCAGCCAAGACTTCATCGAGGCGTTCGCAAAGCTCGGTGTTGTCAGTTTCATTGCTCGATTCGATCGAATCGATCAAGGTGCGAAGTCGATCCGCTCCTTTGAGCATGACGTCTACTTTGTAGGGATCGGGTATCAATTCATGCTCTCGGACTTTTCCAAGCACGTTTTCGAGTCGGTGGGCAACGTTGTTGATTTGGGTCAAGCCCAAGAAGCCAGCCGCACCCTTGACCGAGTGAATGGCACGAAAAACCGTGTTGACGAGATCGTCGTTGATCTCAGCCCCCATCGCCTCGATCTGTAACAGTTGCATCTCGATGCCCCCGAGATGTTCTCTTGCTTCTTCAACAAATTCGCTTAGTAGTTCTGTATCGTCCATTTTTGTCCCCGTACGATCAACTTGTGTTTGCGTTGAATGAATCACGCTGTTAAATAGGTAACCCATAAAACCGTTCGAGGAACCAAAAATCGATACATTTTCTGTAAAACGTTTTCTTTATCGTCGCGACGTTATTTCTGTGCTAGGTTTTGGGGTACGGTTTGCGGAGCGGTTCGCAAGCACGACTGATACAACGATTCAATATCGATTCACACTACTTCTTATTGCAGGTTTCTACCAATGAAGGTTCTATTGGTCGACGATTCAGGCGTTATGCGAAAAATTATCGCCCGAGCTCTTAGCAGTTTATGGATTGACGAGGTTGTTGAAGCGGGCGACGGTGTCGAGGCGCTTGATGCGTTTGGCGACGGCGAAGGTTTCGACCTCGTGTTAACCGATTGGAATATGCCAAATATGAATGGACTCGAACTGGTCCAAGCGATTCGGGCAAAAGGAACGAAAATTCCAATCATGATGATTACGACAGAAACGGAGAAAACGCAGGTCGTCAAGGCAATCCAAGCGGGTGTCAACGACTACTTGGTCAAACCGTTTGACCAAGACATGCTGCAGATGAAACTCCGGCGCGTTCTTCCCAATCCTCAAGGTGCTTAGCACTATTTCTTTCCTATTACTCACCAAACTTATTAGTGGAATTAAGCGTCATGTCGCTATGCATTGATACAAAAACTGCCGTCTTGGATGCTGTTAACGGATCGCTTTGCGAGGTCTTTGAAATGATGGTCGGAGAATCGATCGTTCCGATCGACTCTCGCGAGGTTCATGAGCCATTTGACAAAACCGATCCAGACCAAGAAGACCTTTCCGTCGTGGTCGGCTTGTCCGGCGGTTTGAAAGGATCCCTCAATATCTGTCTCGATCAGAACGCTGCCTTTCGCTGGACGGTTCAATTGATCGACCACGAAACCACGACGATTGACCAAACGGTTGTCGACGCCGCTGGCGAACTTGGTAACATGGTCGTCGGCGGTACCAAGCGACGACTATCCGACCACAATTTGACCATGGCTCTGCCAAGCGTGATTCGGGCCGGTATCGAATGCCTCGAGTTTCCGTCGACGGTCATTCCCGTCCGTTTGGACTATTGCTATGGCAATTGCCGAATTGCAGTAATCGTTGCGTTGAGCCAGCAAACCTAAGCTTTGGTAAAGTGTATGAGTCGAATCGAGCCAGCAACCGATGAAATGCTCGATCACGCTCGCGCTCTCTTGACGGAGGGGCGTTTGGTAGCGATTCCGACTGAAACGGTCTACGGTTTGGCGGCAAACGCGTGGGACTCTTCGGCCGTGCGGCAAATTTTTTCTGCTAAGAATCGCCCACCCAATAACCCTCTCATTGTCCATGTCGCTTCGCTTGCTCGAATTGCAGACGCGGTCAACATGCCGCTTGCGAAGCCGCTTGAAAGTCAGTTGTCCGCGGTCTCCGATCTTTGGCCCGGCCCACTGACGGTCGTGCTGCCACGCGGTCAACGCATTCCCGAGATCGTGACGGCGGGAAACCCTACCGTCGCCGTGCGGGTTCCTTCCCATCCGGTCACGTTGTCTCTGCTGAACCGATGTCCGTTTCCGTTGGCGGCCCCCAGTGCAAACCGATCGAACTACGTCAGTCCCACCACCGCGGACCACTGTGAAAATGGGCTCGACGACACCGTCGAAATGATCCTAGATGGCGGACCATGCGACTACGGAGTCGAATCCACGATCGTCCGGCTTCACGAAAGCGGGCCAAGATTGCTTCGCCCAGGTGGGATTACTGCCGAGACATTGGCCGAGCGATTTGGTCTATCGGTCGAGACCTTCGTTGCAGCTTCGGCAAGCCGCCAAGCGAAGAAGCAACTCGAAGCACCGGGGATGATGGCACAACACTACTCGCCCACCACGGCGGTACAGCTCTTGTATCCCGGTTCGACAGTCCCCGTTCCCAACAATACGGGCCGGATTGCCTTTCAAAAACTCACCGATGAACAAGCGAGTCGCTATGCGGTCGTCGAAGTTTTGAGCGAATCGCGTGATTTGGAACAAGTTGCCAAACGGTTGTTCGCAGCGCTTCGGCAGCTCGATCAAGCCAAACTAGCGTGCATCCATATCGATACCTGTCAATCACTCGGAATCGGGCGAGCGATCATGGATCGACTCGAACGTGCGGCTGCAAGAAACGGTGATTTTTGATCGCCCGGCCGGTATTGCTCGCGCATCCGCTCTTGCTCAGGTTACGTTAGCAGTATCATTCGTATGCGTACGCATATCCATCATCGAATCGAAGGAGCCAAAACCATGAGCGAAGAACGCCGCTACACTCCGATCGGAGAACGAGTCAATCAAGATGTCATGCACGATAACTTCGTGCCTAAGTACAGTGGGCTGGCATCGGCTCGACCAAGCTTGCTCATTTTAACAGGTGTTTGGCTGATCTTCGTGCCAATGGCCATCGGTGGACTCGTCATCGGTATAGTCAGCTTGGGTGATGGCGAAACGGTTGTCGACCGTGTTGTTTTTTCGATCATGCCCTTTACTGCGAGCGTTTTAGCAGTCGTCATTCTATTTACCCAAACATCTCGCTATCGAAATCGTGAAAAAGTGTCAGATGCAGACGCATGAGCACTGCGAGTCTCACCGAATCAATTACATCGACATGGTTGACAAACGTATTATCCGTAATGTCGACACTTAGTCGTAGTGCACATAGGCTGGATCAATACGTTGGGGTTACACGAAAACAGTCGCTGGGAATACTTAAACGTTAAAAAAACGGAGACATTCTGCAGTCGAGTTAGGTTGTGAGCGAATTTCAATGACCTTGGCGTATACCAACCATGCCGTCCCCAGATCCTAGCCGCCCTTAACAATACCTAGACGCATCGAGAACGAAGACTGCTGTCCACGCCGCCGTGCGAATCCAATTGGTGCGAACGAGGCGTTTGATGATTTTTAAGTCATAGCCTTGCCGTTGCAATGCATCGTGACAGGGGACGCTCAAGCAGAATGTCGCGATCCAGCAAGTGACAACCAATGCGAATCCAACCCAGTCGTGCCATCTGCCCAAAAAGAATGCTTGCCAAGCAAAAGCCGTTGTCTGCAAGAGCATCAATGGCGCGACGAAGATTGTAATCAAGCCCGTGTAACGTTTATGCCACTGAGTAAACGTTTCGACCGCTGCAAAAGCGAACGAGGGATAGATGATCAATTGAACGAGCCAGATCAAGATGAACAGCCCCATCGACACGATAATACGAAGGGGATCAATCAATTCAATCGGGCTGTCCATAGAATCCTATCGAAGTGAATGCTATCGGAGCAGATCAAGAATCCGCCGCATCTCAGCGACTGCTTCTCGCATCCCCACCATCAAGGCGCGACTGACGATGGCATGCCCAATGTTGAGTTCGATCAGATTGTCAATCGCTGCGACCGGCCGGACGTTCACATAATTAAGACCATGCCCGGCGTGCAAGCGAATTCCTGACTCCGTCGCCACTCGCCCCGCGTCGATCAATCGATTCCGTTCGCGGTCGATCGTGTCATGGTTCGCCAATGCGTAGGGGCCGGTATGCAGTTCGACGGCATCAACCCCAAGGTCGACCGATGCTTGAACTTGAGCGGGTTCAGGATCGATGAACAGGCTCGTCAAAATGCCTTGTTCTTTCAGTTTTGCTACCGCGGTTTTGATCCGTCCCTTGTCAGCGACAACGTCAAGACCCCCTTCGGTCGTGACTTCTTGACGGCTTTCGGGGACCAACAATCCCCATGTGGGTTTGAGCCGACAGGCGATGGCGAGGACTTCCTGTTCACAAGCCATTTCCATGTTGGTTTTCACGGTAACGGTCTTCATCAGAACTTCGACATCTCGATCTTGGATATGCCGTCGATCTTCGCGAAGATGGAATGTGATTCCGTCGGCACCGCCCTGTTCCGCCATCGCGGCCGCGACGACCGGGTCAGGCTCGTAGGTTCGCCGAGCTTGTCGGACAGTCGCAACGTGATCAATATTAACGCCTAATTCAATCATGTCATTTGTTTTGCAAGCTAAAGCTAGACGTCAAAATTTCGAAGCCGCTCTACGCTTTACCTGCCGCTTCGCGTAGCTCTTCAAGTTCGACCGTCAAGCGATGACGCAAAGGACTTTCGGCGCGAAGTTCGTCGTCCAAAAGTGATTCTGCCTTTTCGAATGTTTCCTCATTACGGTTGGGATCATTCATTAGTTTACGAAACATACTTTCAATCGTTCTTTCGGTAAGCAAAATCGTCTCCTTAAGTGTGCGGCGCTGAGTTTCATTGTCTGCCTAGGCTGAGTGTCGAGGCCGATTCGACACCCGAAAGAGCAAAAACGTAGGCAGATTGTCACTCGTATTATTTCATTCTAAGCGAGCAGAACGGTGCCGCAAGTCCAAACGGAGATAGATTTGGGTCGGGATGAATGTTTTGTATCCGAGCAAGGGCTTTGGAAGCCGAGTGTCCCAAATGTGAAAATATTCCGATTGGCGAGCTTTTTATTGTTGTAGCGGTTGTATCGAGTCGATAAATCAGACTGGATATCCGTATCGACACCGGTTCGGTCCTTTTTCGTTTGATCTTCGACGGGGTAACGGTTTAAAAATGCCAGTCATTATTGGAAAGCCAGCACTTGGTGCAATGCTTGTATTGGGCATGATCGGTAGCGCAAAGGCGGCAGATTCATCCCAGGTCACGTGGCAAGCAAAGCGACCGGCCGCCAACCAAGTGCGGGCGGAGCGTATTACGCCGAGACGATCACTCGTGTCTCAGGCCGCTACGGGCGAGGTGATCGCGGAAATGCCTTCCGCTCGGCTCGTGAAAGGAAATCGCTTGGCTGCACCCGTTCGGCAAACCAGTTACTATACTTCCGCCTGTGATTGTAGGGGGCCGGTTTGTGACTGCGGCGAAATCACTTGTGGAGCGGAACCGGTCTGCGGTATGGAAAGCCAATACCTTGTCGAACCAGGGTGCGGTGCAGAGCCAAGCTGTGGACTCGAAGCCTCGTGCGGTGCGGAACCAATGTGCGGTGCGGAATATTTCGCGCCCGCATGCGGAGCCGAAGTGAGCTGCAACGCTTGTGGTGACGACTGCGGCGGTGCATGTGACTCACCTTATGGCGTCGAAACAATACCACTGTTCTTGCCTCTCCTGCGCATCGAATGGTGTCGTTTCGACTTCTTTGCGGGCGTGCAGGGATTCACGGGGCCCCTAAGTTTTGCGAATACCGATGGCACCAATGGCAACAGCCGCAGCGGTTCGAGTAGTTTCGGTTTCTACGAAGGATTCAACGAAGGTCGCTCCCTCAAACGGTGGCTCGGTTGGGATATGGCTTGGCAGTTTGGGGTGCGGGCGACTCAAAACAACCTTTCGGGAGCCGAGTTCACGACCGAATCAAGAAACCAAGTCTTCTTGACGACCGGGTTCTTTCGGCGTGTTGATTATGGATTGCAATACGGTTTGGTATTTGACTACCTCAATGACGATTGGTATTTCCAAAGCGATTTGACTCAGCTTCGTGGTGAATTGAGTTGGAAGGACAACGGGTGTCACGTTTGGGGGTTCCAGTTCGCAGCTGGTCTCGGCGACGACACTTCACAGACGACCGTGGTCAATCCAGCCGGGGTCGCCGCCAGTTCGAGCATCACGTTTGAGCCAACCGATCAATATCGCTTGTTCTATCGTCGACTGCTCCATCAGGCTGGATCTTGGGAAGCCTTCGCCGGTTGGACGGACACCGATGATGGTTTACTTGGAGCGAGTATGAATCTACCGCTTCGGCAGAACTTGTCTTTGGCGACGGGAGCAACCTTCTTGATTCCCAACGAGGGCACCGGTAGTGGCGGCCACCAAGAAGAATCGTGGAACATTGCGCTCGGATTGGTTTACCGCCCCGGTGGACCGATGGGAGCGGGACGGTACAGCAGGCCGATGTTTGACGTCGCTGACAATGGAACGTTCTTGGTTGATCGACTGTAACGGTCAAGGTAGCGGACGTCCGATTTCATAGAAGTCCTTTATCTCCTTCGCGCTCATGGCACGGTTGGAAATGACAAGTTCGTCAATCGCTCCGAAGAAACGGCATTCCGAAACCCCGGCTGCGCGTTCTTGCGCACTTAAACTGAAGTTCCCCAGTTCCATGTATTCAAGCAAGGCCAAGATGGGACGATGCAATTGTTTAAGGCTCGTCGGTTCTCCGTTTCGATAACAGACCAGCCGTTCCCCCTGGGAATCCAACGTCACTGCAAAACAGGTCCATTTGCCGAGCAACTCCTCGGCTACATTTTTTCGAGTCGATCGGTCAATGATTGCGTCGGAGGCCATTCGGTCCGAGCTAACGTAGTCTAGCCTCAGCGTGGATTGTCCGTCATCGAGCAGCATCCAGCGAGCGGGGTCGAAGAGACTGGTGGTGGGACGCAAAATCGCTTTTTCCAATTCGACTTGCTCAATGTACCCATGGATGTTCCAGCGTTTTGGATTGACGGCCAAAAGCAAAACGGTGCTCGGCTGAAGAAAAGCATCTGCCCGCACCCAGATCATAAAGGTAAATTCGGAGTGTTCGCCCGGAACCTTGAGAAGGACGCGATCGAGCGGCTCACGGAAAGCCAATGCCTGTTTCTGCGGCCACCGCCCTTGCGTCCATTTGGCACGAAATATACCACCGTTACTGCCACGCTGTGGATGATTGGATTGATTGACGAGTTCGACGTCGTTGGCCTTTTGAGTCTCGAATGTGTAATGCACGAGCGTCGCTGGATCTTCGCTGATGGTCTTGGCGTAGCTCTTCCAGGCTCGATAGCGAGCTTTGGAGGTTTCTTTGTGCTGAGCAACGATTTCTTCGTACATCGGAAATCCTTTCGAGGAAAACTCGGTCGACGTCATCTGTCCTTCCGATAGCCGCACCGCGGAAGATTGGCGAATCGTTTCCGCTTCACTTGAAGGTTGGTCACGAATCGAAACCTCTCCCTCGAATACATGGACTTCACTTTCACCATTCGGAGCGACACGAATTCCAAACTCGGTCCCCAAGTCAATCACCTCGCTCGGTCCCGTTAGCACTTGAAACCCTTTGCCCAACTCGCCTACATAGCAAGTTGCTTCACCGGAGCGAATGCGGACGCTCTTCTCGGAGAGCACATCGATGTCCGCAGGGCCCCGCAAAATCAGACGGGCACCCGAAGCAAAGTCCAACTGCAATAATCCTGATTGGATCGCCAAGGGGCCAGCTTCGAGAGCATCACCAACACCTAGCAACAAACCCTGGTTCCAGCGAACATCGACCGATTCACTAATGGTTGCTAGCGACTGGGAAGTTTGGCTCCAAGACGATACGTCGGGAAGGGGAGCGGCTAATTCTTCGATCGGGGCGGTGCGAGTCACGATGAACAGAACCGATGCTGCTAACACCGCAACCAATCCACCGAGTCGAAGGTACCAGTTGGCTAGGTGACGTTTCTTTTCGGCAGGCTCCGTCGGCGATCCTTCATCTGGATGCCAACGACGCGACCAGCCCAAACTTGCATGAACGCGCATCATCCTTCGGTAGGTACGCCGATACTCTCGGCTATTTCTCAAAGCTGCTTCAAGCTGGTTGTGCTCTGACGCGGTGAGCTTTGCATCGATGCGCTTGCCTAGTAAATCGAAGAACTCTTCTTCGTTTAGATTCTCTTTGTTCATAAAGCACCTTCCGCTTTGATGACACGTTCAACACAGTCCGCCAGCATGCGGCGTATTTTATTGAGTGAAGACGAAATGGAACTAGCGGNTCTCTTCAGTTCCGTCGACATGACTGCAACGCTAGCCCCGGGAGCGTACCGAAGTTCGATCAGCATTCGTTGGTGCTCGGTCAACCCTTCTAGGCACCCACGCAATGCGCCTCGGCAAGACAGCATGATTTCGTTCTCTTCCTCATCCTGTTCCTCCAAGGCAATCTCGTCCAATAACTCTGTTGAAAATTGATGCAAGTGTCTTTTCTCGTCACGGTAGTACGCCTTCGCTTGCGTGCGTATGAATCCGCATGCCCAGCGAGTGAAGTCTCGCGTCGAGTCGAACTGGTCCGATTTCTCAAGCAAAACGCGATTGGCATTTTGAAGCACTTCATTTGCGGCATCCAAGTCGGTTAGCAGCATCACTGCAAACGCAAATAACCGCGGTTGGGATTGCACAAGCAGATCAACAAATTGATCTTTAGCGTGAGTGTTAGACATGACTAACCGAATACAGGAGTAGGATTCGTTCTTCTCTTCACGAATATACAGTTCACTAACACAGAGTGACTCATGTAAAGTCTCGCCGGTAAGTCAGGCAATCTAAACCGTAAAAACGGAAAGAATGGAGGAATCACCGTCGCCCCCCCTCTCTCTTTCTGCGATCGCACCCCCAGGCTTGCCCTGCCCGACTCAGGATTTCTAGGCCGGAGACGCATTGTTCAATAATTTCAAATTTTCGAGGGTTAGATACACGGCCAAGCCGGTAAAGCTTAAGTAAACAGGGGTTCGTTCTCTCTATGACCTGTTTTATTACCATTTCTCTACCTTTAATTTGGTTTGCCGATGAAAAACGATTTAACAAGAGCCGTGCGCCGTCTTCTTCTTTATCTGGTTCCTATTCTAATCCTGCCGCTTTGCGTGGTGGGCTGCGATTCGTCATCGGAGCCGACGATCATCGAGCAGCCACCCGGGCTATCCGATTATGAAAAAAGTCAGATGACGGAAGCCGAAATTGAACAAGAACTTGCCGACCGTGCAGCCAAAGCTGCCGCCAAGGGACAGTAAGCGAAAATCTGTTTCTATAGGATCTTTCCCCGTTTTTCTTGGATATTCACAGGAGTATTTAGATGAGAGTCTTTCGTAAGAAACCTTTAGGTTTCACATTAGTTGAATTATTGGTGGTGATCGCGATCATCGGCGTATTGGTAGGACTGCTTCTACCAGCCGTCCAAGCCGCACGCGAAGCCGCTCGGCGGATGAGTTGTAGTAACAATTTTAAGCAGCTTGGTTTAGCGATGCACAACTATCATGCTGCTTACAATCAGCTTCCCAAGCACATGGGCGGCTCAAAAAATGAACTAGGATACAATCAAGCTTGGAAGGCGAGCAACATGAATTCACTCAGTTGCCTTGTCGGCTTGACGCCCTTTATGGAACAACAGGCTATTTGGGAGCAGATTCGCGACGGAGTGGGAGCGAATAACAAAAACGGTCCTCCGCCATGGAATACGAGCTACGAACCTTGGATAACCGAACTTCCCGGTCTGCGTTGTCCCAGCGATCCTGGTAAGGGATTGCCTGCGAAAGGACGCACCAACTACGGAGCCTGTGTGGGCGATACGATCTATCTTGTTCACTCCGGTGGCAAAGACCGCAATGACTATTATGCGTGGGAAAGCGATCCCGACC
>JGI12048J13642_10433344_pt1 | contig 18023 bp, 12 predicted proteins | sample ElkSlonscriptome_16_FD_13642 | JGI IMG/M metagenome (IMG submission 13642)
CGCCGACGTGCGGGAGGCTTGGCTGGAAACCCACCTGGCCTCGTTGAACCTTGCGGCGCACTTGGTGGCCGGCGGTCTCTCGGATCGGCTCCCCACCGACGCCCTGGATCCCGGGCCCACTGCAGCCCAGCGCGTCCTCCTCCAGACGGCACTGGACCGCTCGGTGACCGCCGACAGTCTGATCCTCGGAGGCGCGCTCCTGGATGCCGCCGGCAATCGCATCGTGATGGCAGGACGTTCGGTCGCTTCCCGCCCGCCCGCCCCCGAACTCGCCCGGGCCACCGCCGACACCCCACTCATCTCGCTGGTCGCACTGGATGCGGCCCCCGAGTTCGCAGAGCTTCGGGTCGCGCCCCTCCAACAACCCGGGGACGACCCGATCTACCTGGAGCTACTCTTCTCAGGGCGCGACCTCCTCCGCGTCTCCAACGGGTCCGCCGGATTTGGGCCCGGGGTCGAAACCCTCCTCGGAATCCGACGCGACGATGGCACGGTGGTCGCCGTGGTGGATCCGGTGCACTCCCGCGACGGTCGCCCACTGCAGCCCCTTCCGGAGAGCGAAGCGACCCAGGCGCTCGAGCTGGCGCTGGACGGACAGGAGTCCTTCCTGGAAGAGGGGCGGGACCATCGGGGCGTCCGGGTCGTCGCCTCTACCCGCCACCTGGAGGGACCGGGGTGGGGTCTGGTGGTGAAACAGGACCGGTCCGAGGCCTACGCTTCGGTGCAGACGCTGGGCCGGACCCTGCTGGCCGGGGGCGGCCTCATCAGCCTTCTGGTTCTGGGCATCGCCACGGCGGTGGGGTCGAGGGCCGACCACCTCAGCGACCGCCTGCGGACGAGCCGTGAACGCTTCCGGGCCCTCTTCCAGAACGCCCCCATCGGGATGGCTCGAGTGGCGGTCGACGGCCACTTCCAGGAGGTGAACCCGGCGCTGGTGGAGCTCCTGGGCTACCCGCCCAACGAACTCCTTGCCAGGACGGTCGAAGATCTTACCCACCCTGAGGACTGGCCCAAGGAGCAGAGGCCCGTCCGGGATCTCCTCAAGGGACGCAGCAATCGCTTTCAGCTCAGGAAGCGCTACGTCCGGGCCGACGGGTCCATCCTGCCCTCCCGGACGACGGTCTCCGTCGTGCGCAGCCCGAACGGCCGGGTCCGCTACTACGTGGCGGAGGTGGAGGATGTCTCGGCGGAAGAAGCCGCCGAGCAGCGGACCCAACGGGCCTTGAACCGCCTGGAGGCGACGCTGGACGCTACCCCCATCCCACTCTTCGAACTGGACCCGGGAGGCCACGTGGTCCGGTGGAATTCGGCGGCGGAGGAGGCCTTCGGCTGGACCGAGGAGGAGGCGGTAGGGCAGCTCCTTCCCAACGTCCCCGACGAGGGCCGGGAGACCTTCCACGAACTCCGGGAACAGCTTCTGGCCGGCGGACGGCTGGAGGGGGTCGAGCTCCTACGACGACGGAAGGACGGCTCCCTGCTCCCCATCCGCGCCTACGGGGCGCCGGTGGTTGGCCGGGAGGGAGAGGTGGTGGGCATCGTAGGTCTCACCGAGGACATCCGTGACGAGAAGGCGCGGGAAGAAGAGCTCCGCTCGCTGAACCGGGCCCTCCGCTTCGTGAGCGAGTCCAACATGGCCGTGGTGCGCAGCAAGAGCCGGGAGGCGCTCCTGGAGCGGGTCGGTCGGACCGCGCTCGAAACGGGCGGCTATTCCCACGCCTGGATCGCCTACCGGCGCGAAGGGCGCCAGGGCCTGCATCTCTTCCAGTGGGCGCCAGCGGACGGCTCCCGACTGGACATCCTGGCGCTCCCCGGCTTCCTGGACGAGGTCCGGGGGCCGCGGGCGGTGAGCGTGGCCTTTGTCGTCCAGTCGCTGACGGAAGCCGGAGGGGGCTGGCAGGCACAGCTGCTGGAGCGGGGGTACGGCTCGCTCGCCATGCTCCCCTTCCCCGGGGTCGATGGCGATGCCGATGGAACGGTTGAAGGCGAGGCCGAATTGGGGTTCCTGGTCCTGGCCCATCGCGACCCCCAGGCCTTCGACCACGCCGAACTGGCTGTTCTGGAAGAGCTCACCTCCGACCTCGCCTACGGTCTGGGCATCTCGGTCCTGCGCAACCAGTTGTCGCTGATCCGGGCGGCTGTGGAAAGCCTGGACCTGGGCGTGGTGATCCTGGACGCCCGCACCGAGGACCTTCCGGTGACCTTCGCCAACGCCGGGCTGGCCGGGATGATGGGGTGCGACCGGGAGGAGCTCCAGGATCGGCCCGGGACGTGGGCGCTGGGCGCCGAGACGGATCCCGAGCTCCGCCGGGATCTGGAGGAGGCGCTGGCGGCGAATCGCCCGTGCCAGATGGTGCTGCAGGCCCACCGGGACTCTGGAGAGGCCTTCTGGGACCGGATCACGGTCAGCCCGGTCCAGGAGGACGGAGAAGAGGTGGCCCACCTGGTCTGCATCCACGAGGACGTCTCCGAACACAAACGGATGGGAGAGGAGCTGGATCACCGCTCCCGGCTGATGGCGGTGGGCGAGCTCGCCGGCGGAGTCGCCCACGACTTCCGCAACATCCTGACGGCGGCGCAGGGCCTCGCCCAGCTCTCCCTGCAGACGGCCGAGCTCCCCACGGAGATCCAGGAGAACCTACACGACCTCACCCGAGTGGTGGCCCGGGGTACCGCCGTCACCGAGCGACTCCTGGCCCTCTCCCGGCGGGGCACCACCAAGCCTCGACCCGTCGCCCTGGCCTCGCTCCTCGATGAAATCGTCTCCGTGGTGGGGCACACCCTCCGCGACGACATCGAACTCCACCACGACGGGCTGGAGGACGTGAAGCTTCACGTACACCTGGACCCCGACCAGTTCACCCAGGCGCTCTTCAACCTGGCCCGAAACGCGGAGCAGGCCATGCCTCGAGGCGGGCGGCTCACCGTGGCCGCGACGCACCCCGTCCCACCGGCGATTTGGGAGGGCGCCCCGCCGCGAGTGAGGCACGGTGCCGGAAAGGAGTGGATCTATCTGGGCCTCTCGGACACAGGGGTGGGAATGGACGCAGAGACGTTGAAGCGGGCCTTCGATCCATACTTCACTACCAAGCCCTCCGGCGAGGGCACCGGATTGGGGCTCGCCGCCGTGGTCGGCGTGGTGGAACGGATGGAGGGTCGCATCTGGATGACCTCGACGCCGGGGGTGGGGACCGTGGCCCACCTCCTCCTCCCTCCGACCGAAGCGGTCGACGCGTCCGAGGGGGAGGCATCGGCGGGGGAGGACGCCGCCGCCCCGGCTCCCGGGAAGCCCACCGGAACCATCCTCCTGGCGGAGGACGACCCCTCGGTGCTGCGGGTCTTCACCCGGGGCCTGGAGCGTCTGGGGTTCACCGTCATCCCGACGGAGGACGGGGCCGAGGCGCTGGCCGAGTTCGAGAAGGACCCGGCCGCGGTGGACGTGGTGGTCACCGACGGGGTCATGCCCCGGATCTCCGGGGCGGGCCTCGCGGATCGGGTGTGGCACCTACGACCCGAGACCCCCGTCATCGTCACCTCCGGCTTCGGATCCGCCGAGCTGCGCCATGAGTTCCCCGAGGATCCCCCGGCTCCCTTGATCTTCTTGCCCAAGCCGCTGGAAATCGACGAATTGCGGGACGCGTTGGCCCCCCTCCTGCCGAACGGACACGATGCCAGCGAACCACCCGCCTCCTCCGGCATGCCATGAACGACACCTCCTCCAAGACCCTCACCTACGTTCCCGGGCTGGACCACATCCTCGGGGGTGGCCTGCCCACCCGCAGGATCAGCCTGGTGACCGGCGGGGCGGGCTGCGGCAAGAGCGTCCTGGCCGCCCAGTTCCTCGTCGGTGGTGCCGGAGCCGGAGAGCCTGGCGTCCTGGTGACCTTCGAACAGGGGCTGGACGAGCTTCGGCGTGATTTTCGCGGTTTCGACTTCGGCTTCGCGGAACGTGTGGACGCCGGGGAGATCCAGGTGCTGCATGTGGATTCCGATACGCTCCCCGACACCACGACCGGCTCCTTCACCCTGGACGGCCTTCTCCTGCAACTGGAAGGCGCCATCGAGGAGATCGGAGCGAAGCGAGTCGCGCTGGACACGCTGGAATCCGTGATCTCCGAACTGGGCGACAGCGCCAACCTCAGGCGGGAACTCCGTCGCCTCTTCCGATGGCTCGAGGAGCGGGGCCTGACCGGCCTGGTCACGGCCGAGGCCGGCCATGGAGAGGCATTCACCCGGAGAGGGCTGGAGGAGTATGTCGCCGACTGCGTGATCCTCCTCGACTTCCGGATCCGGAACGAGCTGGCCACCCGACGGGCCAGGGTACTCAAGTATCGAGGGGGGAGTCACAGTGGGGACGAGCATCCCTTCCTCATCGGACCGTCGGGGATCGAACTGTTCCCCCTCACCGCCTCCCGGCTGGAGTACGAAGCCTCCCGGGAGCGCATCGGCACCGGGATTCCCTCGCTGGACGAGATGCTCGACGGGACGGGGGTTCATCGCGGCTCCAGCACGCTGGTCTCCGGGAGTCCGGGCGCCGGGAAATCGTCCTTGGGCGCCGCCTTCGTGGACGGAGCCTGCCGCCGTGGGGAACGCGCGCTCTACTTCTCCTTCGAGGAGTCGCCCGAGCAGATCCTCCGCAACATGGAGGCCGTGGGCTACGACCTCCGTCCCTGGGTGGACGGGGACCTCTTGGTCTTTGAATCGCGGCGGCCCTCCCAGCGAGGGCTGGAAGGACACCTCTTCGGCATCCAGCGAGCGGTGGAGGAGCACGACCCCCAGGTCGTGGTGCTCGATCCCTTCACCAGCATCGCCGGGCCGCAGGAGACCGGTCCCAGCCGGAGCATGCTCGTCCGTCTCGTGGACCTTCTGAAGGGGCGGAGCATCACCACGATGTTCACCGCCCTCGAAGCGGCGAACCTGAGTGGCCACTCCGCGTCACAGAGCCACGTCTCCTCTCTCATGGACACCTGGGTCGTGCTCCAGGCGAAGCGGACGGAGGGAGCGCGCCACAGGTACGGGTGGATCCTCAAGTCCCGGGGCATCGAACACTCCCGCTACGTCCGGGAGCTTACCGTCACCGACGAGGGCATCGAATTCGTGGCGACCGACGGCGGCAGAGGGGAGGCTGCGGACTAGCCCATGGACGAGACCCCGAAGGCTCTGGCGAGGGATTGGCACTTCCTCCTCTACGTGGCGGGCATGACCCCTACAGCCGAGGCCGCCCACCGGCGGCTCGAGGCGCTGGTGGCGGACCACGTCGGACCCGATGCCACCGTCGAAGTGGTGGACCTGAATCAGGAGCCCGCCCGGGCCCGCCTCGATGGCATCGTGGCCATCCCCACCGTGATCCGAACCCGCCCGACCCCTCCCCGCACGGTCATCGGGGATCTCACCGACACGGCCGGGGCACTCCGGGGGCTAGGGATTCCCGACGTCTGACGTCAACTGATTCCACCCTCTCTCGGCCCACCCTTGTCCACCCAGACGGGTCGGTCCGCTCGCTCCAGAAGGGGCCCGTCCCCGGCGCTGTCCCCGTACGCCGTCACGTGCCAGCCCACGATGGACCCCACCTCCTCCTCCAGCCGCCGCACCTTCTCCCGTCCCCAGCAGTAGGCCCCGGAGAAACGACCGGTGGCCCGGCCGGTGGCGTCCATCTCCAGCCTGGTCCCCAGGGCGTGGTGGAAGCCGCGTTCCTCCGCCCAGGCTTCCACGGACACCTCCAGCGAGGCGGTGACCAGCACCACGACGTCCCCCTGCGTCCGATGTGCCTCCAGGCGGGCCACCATCTCCGGCCTCAGGAGGGGCTCGATGCCCTCCCTCGCGAACCGCCGTGCCACCGCCTGGAGATCCTCCCACCGGCGACCGGCGAGCACCGTCCGAGCCGCCGCCTCGTGGACCCGGGCCTCCCAGTCGCCCCAGGAGGCCGGGTCCCTTCGCGCCGCCCGCAGCGATGGCGCACTCCGACCCATCCGCTCGAGTGCTCCCCGGATGCCCACCGGGAGGAGCCGCAGGAGGGTACCGGACCCTCCGACGGCCTGGAGAAAGGCCAGGCTCGTATCGCGGCGGGTCAGGGTGCCGTCCAGGTCGAAGACGGTCAGGCGGGGGCGAGTCGAAGACACGGCCCCACAATGCCGGAGGAGCGTCCCGGAGGCCACTTCTCCACCCCCCGAGCCCCGGCCACGGGAACCCTCCACCAGCTTGCCCGCACCCCCCTCCCCCGGCAGATTTCCTCCACGCTGTCCCCCCCGGACCCGACCCCGGTGCCCTCCCCTACGTGCCTCCTCCCGACACCCCCCTCACCCGTCGACTGGGACGGGAGCACGTCCTCCTCACCGGGGCCACCGGCTTCCTCGGGGGCGTGGTCCTGGAGAAGCTCCTCCGCCTCACGCCCGGTGGCGAGCCGGTCTTCGTGCTCCTGCGCCCCCGCCCGGGGCGCAGCCCACGGGAGCGACTCCACCGGCTGATGCGCTCGCCGGTCCTCCAGCGCCTGCGGGAGACGGAAGGGATCACCGACGAGGAGTTGGACCGGCGGCTCGTCCCGGTCCCGGGAGACCTCCACCAGAAGGACCTGGGTCTGGAGGCTGGCTTCCGCAGGCGCCTCCAGGACCAGGTGACGGCCGTGCTCCACTGTGCCGCCGACTGCGACTTCGACGCCCCGCTGGACGACGCCCTCCGGACCAACGTCCTGGGTGCCCGCTCGGTCCTGGCGTTGGCCCGCGATGCAGGAGACGTGCCCCTGGTCCACGTCTCCACGGCCTTCGTGTACGGAGCGGGTGGGGAGCCGGTTCCGGAGGCCGTCCTCGGACCTCCGGCCCACCGGAACGATCCCCCGGAAGCCAGCGCCTTCGACCCCCTGGCCCACACCCACCACCTCCTGTCCCAGGTGCACGAGGTGCGGGACGCCCACCCCTCCTCCGCCACCCGACGCGCGCGGCTCATGTCGGTGCGGGCGGCTCGGGATCTGGCGTGGGGGAACGCCTACACGCTGTCCAAAGGGCTGGGCGAGATGGTGCTCCAGCAGGAGCATGGCCGGGTGCCCCTGCGCATCGTCCGCCCCTCCATCATCGAGCCCTCGGCCGTCGACCCCTTCCCCGGATGGATCGACCGCTCCCGGAATCTGTCGGCCTTCATGGTGGAGGTGGCGCTGGGTCGCCTGCCGGTGGTTCCAGGCCGTCCCGGGGCGGCGCTGGACGTCATCCCGGTGGACCGGGTGGCCAATGCGGTCCTGACCAGCCTCCCCGACCCGGACGATGCCGGGAGCTTCTCGGTCCATCACGCCGTGGCCGGCGAAGAGGGAGCCGTACGCATCGGGGACCTGGTGCGCTGGATGGCCGACGCGCTCTCCGAGGGAGCGACGACCCTGCCGGGCGAACCCCGTCCGGAGACCATGCCCCTCCTGGAGCCGGACGAATTGGACGGGCTCCTCCGGGATCGGATCCGCGAGCTCCGCGCTCAAGGCTCTCCGGAGGCGCGGCGCGAGGCTCGCATCCAGCTCCGGATCCGACAGATGACCCGGCTCTACGAGCCCTTCCTCACGGCCCGACACCGGCTGGAGCGTACCCGTCTGGATCGCCTCCAGGCAGGCCTGGCCCCCGCCGATCGGGCCCTCTTTCCCCTGGGTACCGCCGACCTGGACTGGTCCCGGTACGTCGCGGAGGCCTGGCTTCCGGCCATCCAGCGACTGGTGACCGAGGCCGGCACGCCCCGCGCCGTCGCCCCGTGAGCCCCACCGAGCCCACGCCCTCCATCCCCGACCCGGCGGCCAGCGACGCCCGCGAGCCGTTTCGGCACAAGTGGTGGGGATGGGGCGCGGAAGGAGCCCGCTTCGACATCGAGAACCGGCCTCGCCTCTGGCCGTGGATCTTGAGCCTGGACAACCAGAGCGACGAGATCCCTGCCCGCCTTCCGGAGCCGGACCGCGCCTCCATCCGCCTGCGGTCACCCCGGGACACCGACGCCTTCCGGACCGCCCTCGCCGACGTCCTCCCGGAGGGCCGCCTCACCGGCGACGAGGACGAACGCCTCCGCCACGCCTTCGGACGCTCCTTCCGGGACCTGGTGCGCCTCCGCACCGGGGACGTCCCCCATCCACCGGATCTGGTGGCGTTCCCGGAGTCGACGGAGGAGGTGGAGGCGCTGGTGGCCGCCGCCGTGGCCCATGACGTGGTCCTCATCCCCTTCGGTGGGGGCACCAACATCGTGGGGTGTGTCGAGCCCGATGCCGAAGTCCGCCCGGTGGTGACGGTGGACATGACGCGGATGAACCGACTGGTGGAGCTGGACGAACGATCCGGGCTGGCGGTGCTGGAGACCGGGATGTTCGGCCCCCAGGTGGAGGCTGCCCTCCGGGCGCGGGGGTTCACCCTGGGGCACCACCCCGACTCCTTCGTCTATTCGACGCTCGGCGGGTGGATCGCCACCCGCTCCGCCGGAACCCAGTCCAACGAGTACGGGAAGATCGAGGACATGGTGGTGGGGCTCGACGTCGTGACCCCCACCGGACGGCTCCGGGTGAAGCCCCTCCCCGCTGCCTCCAACGGCCCGGACCTCAAGCGACTCCTCACCGGCTCCGAGGGGACCATGGGCATCATCACCCGGGCCACCATGCGGGTGCATCCCATCCCTGAGGTCGAGGACTACCGGCTGATCCTCTTCCCCTCCTTCCGCGACGGAGTGCAGGCGCTCCACGGCTGCGTGCGGGAGGGAGTCATGCCCAGCCTGGCCCGCCTCAGCGACGAGCGGGAGACGGAGTTCATCGCCCACAGCCGGCCGGTCGCCACGGGGCTGGAGCGGTGGCTGCAGAAGCCGGTGAAGGCCTGGCTGGGACTCCGGGGGTACGACCGGCCGGCCCTCATGATCCTGGGCATCGAAGGTCCACGACGCCGGGCCGAGCACCTACGGCACAGCGTCCTCCGCATCCTCCGGGAGCACGGAGGTCTGGACCTGGGGCGGAAGGGCGGCGAGGCATGGAAGGAGTCCCGCTACGACGTCCCCTACCTCCGGGACTACCTGCTGGACTACGGCTTCATCGGCGATTCCTTCGAGTCGGCCACGAGCTGGGGACGGCTGGAGGAACTCCACGCCCGGGTCGTCCCTGCCGTCGAGGCCGCTTGCCAGGAGGTCACCGGACGGCCGGCCTACGTCGGGGCCCACGTCTCCCACCTCTACGAGACCGGGGCGTGCCTCTACCTCACCGTCGGGGCCCACAGCGGCCGGGGGTACGAGCACCTGGAGGCGGAGTACGATGCCATCAAGGCCGCGGCAACCCGGATCTTCGTGGAGGAGGGGGCCGCCCTGAGCCACCACCACGCCGTGGGCTACGAGCACGGACCCTGGCTCGGCGCCGAGCTCTCGGAGCCCGGCGTCCGCCTGGTGGACGCCGCCGTCTCCTCGCTGGATCCCGGCGGCCACCTGGCCCCCTGGAATCTGGGGCCCACAGCCCGCCAGGGGCGCTCGGGATCCCCCTGATGGCGAGGGCCTGATGGAGATCCGACCCTGCTCCGGCGGGGCCGAGCTCCGGGTCTTCGAGGAGCTCCCCGAACGCCTGCACGGGTCGGATCCCTGGTTCGTGCCTCCCGTGCCCGGGTCCGTCCGAGCCCTCTTCCGGCAGGACCACCCGGTGCAGCAGGCCGTCTCCATGACCCCGTACCTGTGCTGGGCGGACGGGGAACCGGTGGGACGCATCGCCAGCATCCGGAACCAGGTCCACGAACGGGTCCACGGCGACGGTGTGGGGTTCTTCGGCTTCTTCGACTTCCGGGACGGCGCGGCGGCGGCAGCGCTCCTGGAGCGAGCTCGCGACGACATGGACCGGGCCGGCCGGAGCACCCTCCGCGGGCCCTACGATCCCACCGCCAACCACCCCGTGGGCATCCTGGTGGAGGGGTACCGGCAGCACCCCGCTCTCCTCACCACCTGGACGCCGCCGTACTACCGGGAAGCCTACGAGGGGCTGGGGCTGGAGGGCATTCGCGACCTCTACAGCTACGAGCTGAGGAAGCTGCCGGCCGTGCGCACCAGGCTCGGGGGCATGGTGGCGCGGGGCCGCCGCCAGGGCCTCCGGAGTCGGGCGGCGGACCCGCTGGGTACCCCTGCGGACCTGGACCTGCTGCACCGTCTCTTCAACGAGACCCTCCGGGGCGAGTGGGGCTTCATGCCCATGGCCCGTGGAGCGCTGGAGCGAGGCTTCCGGGACCTGAAGCCGGTGATGGACCGGGAGCTCCTCCGGATCCTGGAGCGGGGCGGCGAACCGGTGGGGCTGGCCCTGGGCTTCCCCGACGTGAACCGTTGGCTGGCGGAGCTCCGGGGGACCCCGTCCTGGTTCCGCCTTCCCCGGCTCCTCTTGCGGAGCTGGCGGGGACGGCCACGTCGTGCCCGGGTGGCGGTCTTCGGCGTCCAGAAGGAGTTCCAGGGGGTGGGGGCCGCCGCCGTCCTCCTGGACGATGTCCTCGAGGCCCTCGAGGCGTACCCCGACGGAGGAGAGTTCTCCTGGGTCCAGGACCAGAACCGAAACGTCCACCACGTCATGCGGTTCGGGGGGTTCCCGAGGACCCGGGTGCACCGCGTCTACGAGCTGCCGCTTACGGGCGCCCGGGGACGGGCGGACGCCCGATGAGCTGGAGCATGTGGCCTCCGAAGCGTCCCGATCTCGGTGCCCTCGATCTGGCCTTCGCGGTTCGCGCCTGCCTCGTGGGGCCCGACGCCGAGGAGGTGGAGGAGCGCCTGGACGCCCGCTGGGCCCCGGGCCGCACCCTGGCCACCCTCTCCGTGCGCTCGGCCTTCGATCTGTTCCTGGCCGCCGCCGACCTCCGCCCCGGCGACGAGATCCTCTTCAGCGGGCTCACCGTGGGCGACATGCCCCGCATCGCCCGGCACCACGGTCTGGTACCGATCCCGGTGGACGTGGAGCTGGAGACCGTCACCCCCGCGCTCCCCACCCTGGAGGCGGCCCTCACCCCACGCGCCCGGGTCCTGGTCCTGGCCAACCTCTTCGGCGGTCGGGGAGCGGTGGAGCCCCTCATCCGGAGGGCCCGGGAGGAGGGCCTGCTGGTGGTGGAGGACGATGCCCAGGCCTTCGACGGCGGGGAGTGGCGCGGCCACCCCGAGGTCGACGTCTCCCTGGTGAGCTTCGGGTCCATCAAGACCGCCACGGCGCTGGGCGCCGGGCTGGCGCGGGTGGACCGGCCGGAGCTCCTGACGGCGATGCGGGCCCGGCAGGATGCCTGGCCTCGACAGTCGGCCGCCGCCTTCCTCCAGCGCGTCCTCCGCTACGCCGTCATCACCGGCGGAGCGCGTCCGGCGGCGTACGGAGGCATCGTCCGCGCCGTGCGTGCCGTCGGCGCCGACCACGAGGCCGTCCTCCACGAGACCACCCGGGGCTTCCCCGACGCCGACCTCCTCCAAGGCATCCGACGGCGACCATCCGCTCCCCTCCTCGCACTCCTGGAGCGACGCCTCCGTCGGGGGTCCCGGCGCCTGGACCGTCGCAGGGCCCTGGGCCAAGCCCTGGTGGAGCGCCTGGGCGAGGAGGTGACCGTGCCAGGGCGCCGTCAGGAGGCCCACCAACACTGGCTGACCCCCGTCCTCTCCCGGGATCCCGACGGCCTGGTGGACGCGCTCCGACGGCTGGGCTACGACGCCACCCGGGGCAGGAGCCTGGTGGCCGTCCAGGGCGGAACGCCGCCGGATCCGGATCGAGTGGGCGGGGTGGCGCGCCGGATCGTCGAGCAGGTGGTCTTCCTCCCCGTGGACGGCGCCATGAGCGAGGAGGACGTCCGGCGGATGGCGGACGCGGTCCTGGGGTTCGAGGAGGCGGGAAGGGCCGCTCCATGAAGGCGCGAAGCACGCCGGTGGTGCTGGCCTGGTGGGTTCTGACCCTGGCGGTGGGGGTGGCGGTGGCCGGCTTCGCCACGGAGCTCGGCACGGCCATGGACCGGCTGGGCACCGCCGAGCCCCGCTGGCTCCTGGCCGCCGTCGTCCTGAACTTCGCCGGGCCGGTGTTCCAGGCCCGGGCGTGGCATCACTTCCTCCCACGCGACAGCTCGGTCTCCCGCTCGCGCCTTCTGGAGACGGCGGGCGCCATGGCCGCCGTCGCCAACAGCGTGCCCTTGCTCATGGGAGGACTCGCCACCGGCGTCCAGCTTCTGGCCACCCGGGGCGGGGTGGGCCACTCCCGGGCCCTCGCGGTGGCCGCGCTGGACCAGCTCGCCGAAGGGGTCGCCAAGGTGGCCCTCCTGGTGACGGTTCTTGTGTGGGCCCCGATCCCCCTCCCCGGGCAGGCGGTGGGGGGAGTCTTCGTGGTGGGGGTGGCGGGGCTGGGACTGGGACTCCTTTGGGCCCGGCGGCGCGACGCCGGGGGCTCCGGGATCCTGGCGCGGTGGGCCCGCTCCCTCGACGCCCTGGACGACCCCGGACGCCTCGCCCGGGGCATGGGGTTCATCCTCGCCACCAAGGCCGCCGAGGTCCTGGCCGTGGTGGCCGTCCTCCAGGCCCTGGCGCCGGAGCTGCCCGCGTGGGGCTCCGCCCTGGCCCTTCTGGCGGTGAACCTCGCCACCATCGTCGGCCTCACCCCGGGCAACCTCGGAATCTACGAAGGCGCAGCCTTTGCCGCCTGGACGCTTGCGGGTGCGGAGGCCGAGACGGCGCTGAGCCTCGCCCTGGCGCAGCACGGCGCCTACCTGGCGGCGAGCCTGGGCGGAGGGTGGCTCCTCGCCACCTTCGCCGGCAGGGATCCCGGACTGGAGAAGGAGCGGGGACCCCCAGGCCCGTAGCGGGACGGATGGGCGCCAGGTACCCTTCAGCCGTCGCCCGTCTCCTCCACAAGGCTTCGTCCCATGTCCGGATCTCCCTTCCGCCAGGCCGCCATCGCGCTGGCCCTCGTCATGCCGTCGGTGCTTCCGGCCCTTCTGGGCGCCCAGGAACCGACCACCCGGCAGATGAACCTCCTGGGCTGGCAGGAGTTCGCCGAGCTGGTGCCCGAGCGGGTGGAGACGGTCCTGGTTCCGGTGGGCACCCTGGAGCCCCACGGCGTCATCCCCAACGGCGCAGACAACCTGGCTCCGGAGGCCATGGCCCAGGCCCTGGCCCCCCGACTCAACGCCCTGGTCGCCCCGACCTTGAACTACGGGGTGACGGGACGGCTGGACGGCTTCGCCGGGACCTTCTCCATCGGCGCGGAGACCTACCAGGCCTTCGTCACCGACATCCTGGAAGGGCTCGCCGGCGAGGGTTTCCTGAACATCATCCTCCTGAACGGCCATGGGGGCGACCAGACCGCCCTTCTGGGCGAGGTGGCGCGCCGTGTGGGGCAGGAGCACCGAGTCCGGACGCTGGTGGCCAACTGGTGGTCCGCCGCCGGCGACCTCGTCTTCGACATCTGGGGCGAGGACGGAGGCCACGCAGGCAACAACGAGACGGCGTACGTGCAGGCCATCGTTCCGGAGCACGTGCACCCCGATCGCTACGACCCGGACATGGCCAGCGCCGGCGTCCCGGGAATGCAGCCCTATCCCTTTCCCTCCTCCATCGTCCTCTACCAGGAAGGGGAGGGCTACCCGGACTTCGATCCCGAGCGGGCCCAGGCGTACTTCGAGGCGGTGAACCAGCGCATGGGGGACCTGGTGGAAGAGACGATCCGGCGGTGGGATCTGGCGGAGCTCTTCCGCTAGTCCGTACGCGACGCTCGACAGCCGCCGGGGAGCACGGATCCGGGATCACCCTCGAGCGTAGGAAGGCGCCACGGAGTGTGTCCCCTATCCACCCGAGTTCGCATGCCGATCCTGATCCCCCTCCTCCTCTGGCTCCTCTCCCTGGCGCCGGCCACCCCGGCAGCCGCCCAGTCGGTGCTCCGGGGTCAGGTGGTGGACGCCACGACGCTGGCGCCGCTGCAGGGCGCCGAAGTGGTGGTGGAGGGTCGGGACGCCCGGACGCTGACCGACGTCGCCGGGCGCTTCGTTCTCTCGGGGTTGGAGGCCGGGGTGGTGGCGGTGCGGGTGTCCCTCCTCGGCTACGCCCCGTCGCTGCAGGCCGATGTGGTGCTCCGGTCCAGCCGGCCCACCGTGCTGGACCTTCGCCTCAACCCTCAGGCGGTGGAGCTGGAGGGCCTGGTGGTGGACGCTCCGGCCTTCCGCGTCCCCGATGCGGCCCCCACCTCCGTCCAGCTTCTTTCCAACGAAGAGCTCCGTCGCACCCCCGGCGGACTTCAGGACGTGTCCCGGACCCTCCTCTCCCTCCCCGGGGTCCTCGGCGGCGTGGACAACCGGAACGACCTCCTCGTGCGAGGCGGCGGGCCGTCGGAGAACGCCTACTACCTGGACGGGATCCGCATCCCGCAGATCAACCACTTCGCCACCCAGGGGGCCTCGGGTGGCGCGCTGGCCCTGGTGAACGTCGACTTCATCCGTGAGGTGGAGTTCTTCACCGGTTCCTTCCCCGTCCGGTATGGAGACGCCCTCAGCTCCGTCCTCTCCATCCGGAACCGTCCCGGCACCCCGGACGGGGTCCGTGGGGACGCGACCCTCGGCGCCACGGAGGCGGGGCTGACGCTGGACGGACCTGCCGGAGAGAACGCGAACTGGCTCTTCAGCGTCCGGCGCTCGTACCTCCAGTTCCTCTTCGAGGCCCTCGACCTGCCCATCCGGCCCGACTACTGGGACAGCCAGCTCCGCTTCGAGTGGACGCCCACCGACCGGGACCGGATCCTGGTGGTGGGCCTGGGCGCCCTGGACAACTTCGACCTGGTACCCCCAGGCCCCGAGGGGAGCTTCGAGAACCAGGAGATCGCCCGGCGAGTCATCGACAACGACCAGTGGAGCTACACGGTGGGGGCGAGCTGGCGCCGTCGGGTCGGCGGAGGGATCATCACCACCTCGGTGGGCCGTTCGCTGAGCGACTACGCCTTCTCCGACGCCGGCGACGACGGAGAGGGGGTGCTTCGGAACCAGAGCCGCGAAGAGGAGCTCCGCCTGGCCTCGGTGGCCGAGCTCCCGCTGGGGTCTTCGTTGCGTCTCGAGGTAGGCGGCGAAGCCACACGCTCCCAGTTGGGCGCGACGGTCTTCCAGAGGGCCGTCCCCGGCGGAAGCCTCCCGGACGACCTGGCCTTCGCGGAGGAACTGTCGCTCTGGAAGCTCGGCGGGTGGGCCCAGATGGTGACCGAGCCGTCGGCCACCACCACCCTCACCCTCGGGCTGCGCCTCGACGAGGTCACCGCGCTGGACGACGGGCTGGCCCTGTCGCCTCGCGTCTCCGGCCGCTGGGAGGTCGGCGCCGACGTATCCCTCCAGGCGGCGGTCGGCGTCTTCCACCAGGCACCGCGGCTCCTCTCCCTGGCGGTGCGGGAGGAGGGGCGGAGGGTGAACCTGGGGCTGGAGCAGGAGCGGGCCCGTCAGGTGAGCGGAGGGGTGGCCTGGCTGGTGAACCGCGGTCTGCGGATCAGCGCCGAGGCCTTCTGGAAGGAGTACGACCAGGTGCCGCTCCTCCGGGACGACCCCCGGGTCGCCCTCTCCAACCTCGGAGGAGACTACGGCTTCATCGGCGCCGAGCCCCTCGTGGACGACGGCACCGGACGAGCGCGGGGGGTGGAGGTCTTCGCGCAGCAGAAGCTCCTGGACCAGGTCTACTTCCTGGGGGCCTACACCCTGTCCTGGAGCGAATTCGCCGGCCTGGACGGCGAGCTGCGCCCCTCGTCCTGGGATCGGCGTCACGCCCTGGACCTGACGGCGGGGTGGCGTCCCGACCAGCGCTGGGAGCTGGGGACCAAGCTCCGGGTCCTCTCGGGGGTGGCGGCGACGCCCTTCGACCAGGAGGCGTCGGCCGAGGCGTATGCCATCACCGGCCGGGGTGTCCCCGACTGGGACCGCATCGGAGCGCTTCGCACGCCCGCCTACGCCCGCCTCGACCTGAGGGCGGAACGCCGCTTCGACTTCGACGGGTGGAACGCGGTGGTCTACCTGGACCTGCAGAACCTGTTGGGTCGGGAGAACGCGGCTGGGTACGCCTACACCGAAGATCCCGAGATCCCAGGAGGGCTGCGACCCCTGGACGGCGCGGGCCTCCTCCCCACCTTCGGCTTCAGCGTGGAGTTCTAGGCCCTCCCACCCCGGACCGCTCGTCCACCTCTCGCGTACCCTTCCCCCGCACGTCGACCATCCACCCGCAGCGGAGGAAGCTGGAAGGCATGGAGCTGGGCATCGAAGGACGCGTCGCCATCGTCACCGGAGGCAGCAAGGGCATCGGATACGGGATCGCCCGTTCGCTGGTGGAGGAGGGATGCCGGGTGGTGATCTGCGCCCGGTCCGAGGACGAGCTGGAGCAGGCCTCCACCACCCTGGCCGCCCGCTGCGCCCCGGGGGGCCAGATCCACGCCGTGGCCGCCGACCTCACCCGGGAGGAGGACCGGAATCGCCTGGTCGCGGAGACGTTGGAGCACTTCGACGCGGTGGACATCCTGGTGAACAACGCCGGGACCATCGGTCGGGGCGGGACGGTGCACGACACCACCCTGGAGATGTGGCGAGAGGTCTTCGAGCTGAACCTGTTCGCGGTGGTGGACCTCACCCGTCGGGTCCTCCCCGCCATGCGGGAGCGAGGCTGGGGGCGGATCGTGAACATCTCCTCGGAGAACGGTCAGCAACCCTACCCCGACATGATCCACTACAGCGCCACGAAGGGCGCGCTGGACAACTTCACCAAGGGGCTCTCGAAGGCCTACGCCGACGACGGCATCCGGGTGAACACGGTGAGCCCGGCCTTCATCATGACGCCGCTGGTGGAGGGCATGATGACGGAGATGGCCGAAGAGGCCGGCACCACCGTGGATACCGTGGTGGACGACTTCCTGGAGGAGGCTCGGCCCCACATCGAGGTGGACCGGCCGGGGCGGATCGACGAGGTAGGACCGGTGGTGGCCTTTCTCTGCTCCGAGCGGGCCAGCTTCGTGAACGGCGCCAACTACCGGGTGGACGGCGGGTCGGTGGCGTCGGTCTAGCTCATCCCAGCTCCGGCTCGTCCCCAGCCACCGCCTCGGGGTCCACCGCGAGGGGCTCGGGACGCACCAGGGCGGACCAACCCTCGGGATGCGCCGCCACGATCCGTCGGGTAGCCTCGCACCGCGACCGCAGATCCGCCACGTCCACCCCCAGGTACCGGTCCGGATAGTCCTCCAGCCGGTTGAGCGCCTTGCCCAACTGGGCCCGCACCCCGTGGGCGTTCTCCCGCTCCCAGTGGACCCACGCGCTGGCGTACAGGATGAGTCCCTGGTAGAAGTCACTCCCCGTCTCGCGCCAGGCGTCCTCCAGCGCCTCGTGGCTCTCCCAGAACTCGGCGTCGTGGTAGAGGTCGAGGAAGCGGCGGAGGGGGTCGGGGAGGGGGGTCATGGTCGACCGGGACGGAGTCGGGAGGGCCGGCACGGCCGGCGTCGAGGCTGGGCCATGATGACCTCCCGGCCCTCCGGCGCGCCACCGGACCCCTCGCTCGCTAGGGCGTCGCCGGGCTCAGCGTCTCGGTGCGGTGCCCGAAGAGAGCGTTGCCGATCTGTGGGTGGGAGAACATCTCCGGCGGCGGATGCCCGGCTCCGTGGAAGAGGACCAGGCGCCAGTTGAAGTCCCAGCCCCGTTCGTGGGCCAGGTCCACCGCCGAGTTGAACCACCGCAGGTTCCGGGAGTAGCGATGCACCCCCTGATCGTAGGCGTCGCCCCGGGGGAGCTGACCGTCCTCCACGTCGTGGGTGCCGATGGCGATGGTGAGGGGGAGGGCCAGGTAGCGCCGGATCCGGTCCTCGTCGGACCACTCCTCCGGCAATCCCCCGAAGCCCAGACCGTAGTCCAGCTCGGTGGTGGGGAACATGGAGGACCCGGGGCTCATGGCCACCAGCCGCTCCGCGTCGAAGTCCATGAAGGCCGACATCCGCTCCAGGAACTGGGCCCCGGCGGAGTAGCCCAGCATCACGTAGGGCAGCTCGGCGTCGCCCTCCCGGGTCCGGATGTGCTCGATGAGCTCGGGCACGTAGGCGAAGGTGTGTTCCTCCACCT
>JGI12048J13642_10102540_pt1 | contig 18017 bp, 15 predicted proteins | sample ElkSlonscriptome_16_FD_13642 | JGI IMG/M metagenome (IMG submission 13642)
GGAACGGGCACGGTCGACGTGACCGTGACCAACCCCGATACCCAGAGCGACACCCTGGCGGCAGCATTCACCTATATCCAGCCGCCGACGATCGCCGCGATTGCCCCAAGTACCGGTCCGGCAGCGGGAGGCACCGCCGTCTCAGTCAGCGGGAGCGATTTCGTCAGCGGGGCAACGGTTACTGTCGGCGGGAACGCATGCGCTCCCGTGGTATTCGTCAGTCCCTCTCAGCTCGACTGCACAACCCCGGCGGGAACGCCGGGCAGCGCCGACGTCAGCGTGTCCAATCCGGATCTCCAGAACGACACTTTGGTTGCTGGCTTTACCTATGATCCGCCGCTAGCACCTGTCGTGGCCAGCGTGACTCCGAGCAGCGGCCCTGAGGCAGGCGGAACCCTGATCACTATCGGCGGCAGTAATTTCGTCGCTGGCGCAACGGTAGATGTTGGCGGTGCAGCCTGTGTAACCGTCACGGTGGTTGACCCGAACACGATCACGTGCACGACCCCGCCTGGCACGCCCGGCCCGACCTCGGTCGTTGTCACCAACCCGGACTTGCAAAGCGATAGCCTCGATGCTGCATTCAGCTATATCGCCGCGCCACCGCCGCCGGTCCCGACCGTCTCCGTCCCGGCCTTGGACAGCTGGTCATTGCTGCTGCTGACTATGACCTTGTTGATGGCTGCAGCCTGGATCGGTCGAGGACGCCTCTGATCGGTTGACGCCTTTCAACCCTAGGGCGCTTGAGCGCCCGCAGCGGCCGCCGGACTTCGGCGGCCGTTGTCTTTTACCAGCGGCAGTTCAGTCGGCCCTGAGAAGGCAATTCAAGCGCAGTTTTGACCCTTAAAACTTTATTATTCGAGCGAATCGCCGTTGCTAAGGCGAGGTCTGTGGTTTTATCGGTGACCTAAACGCTTTTGGAGAATCAGAAATTCCGTCCATTGGATACCGGCGGGAATTTCGATGCCTGGCTGCGTAGGGCGGGCACGCTGAATAGCGGCTCGACTGCCTGGCGGTTCCTAGACATGATTACTAACCCGGCTTGACGGCTGGTGACTTTTTTTAGTTTCTTCGTCGTATTGGTACTGGTAAAGACCGCTCGAGGAGGCACCGATCCCCGCACCTTCCACGTTTCCGAGCGCCGAGCTTCCAATCATCCAGATCGGGTCGCCGTCGGAGTCATAGGTAATGACTCCGAAAGCCTTGTGCCAGACACTGACTCAGGATGCGCGGGCTTGTACCTCTATCAACGATAAAAGGTGGGCAACTCTGACAGATGGCGGCTCAAATCAGGATAGGCTGAGCCCCCGTGGTTTCCGGATATGTTTAGAACGGGACGATTAATGCAGGTGATGACCGTTGCGTCGATGCTAGTCCAAAATATTAATGTGTGGCCTGATTCGTCCCTCGGTTCGCCCCTAAGATAGCGACTAGGTCGTGTGTTAGTACTTACAAGTGGTCCGGACCTTGCGGCCGTTGGAATTTGCCCAAAACACTATATACTCACGGTGTGCTTTCGGGGAGCTCGCCATTAAATTCAGAAAGATATCCAGCGCCATCAGAGGCTTGCGGCAAAGGGGAGGGGATCGGTCCCCCGAGTCGAATGCTAAGATAAGTCGGTCGAAAAGTAGATGGTCGAGCGTTCCTTATCACGTCAGGTTGATCCTTGCCGCGGTCGTTGCGGCCTGCTTGCTCGTAAGCCTTATCGAACGCGCCGGGCTTCTCCAGCGGCTGGAACTCGATACGTTCGATGCGCTCGTTCGAGCGATACCCGATAAAGGGCCTGATGATCGGCTGTTGATCGTTTCTGTGACCGAGGCGGATACGCAGCGTTTCGGCTATCCCCTCCGGGACGAGACGCTGGCTCGCGCGATTGCGGAAATCCGTCGCCATGACCCGCGCGCTGTCGGGCTTGATTTGTACCGGAACATCGCTTATCCGCCCGGTGAGCAGCTTCTCGCCGAGCAACTCGAGGCGCCGGATGTGGTCGGCATTCGCTATGTCGGTGCCGGTCCCGAACTAGGCCAGGTTCCCGCTCCTCCCGCACTTCCGCCCGATCAAGTCGGTTTCAGTGATTTGGTCATCGACCCCGACGGCATCCTGCGTCGCGCTCTGCTTTACGTCGGAGGAGCACCGGGGCACTTCTCATTTGGCCTGCGAAGCGTTCTGGTGGGCCGGGGGCCGAATGCGATCGAGTTTCAGAGCAGCGAACAAGCGCTTCAGTTGGGTGAGAAATCGATTCCCCGCCTCCAGAAGCACTCCGGCGGCTACGCCGATGCGGACCATCGCGGATATCAGACCTTGCTGCGATTCAACTCGCGCCGGCAGCCGGCAGAGATCGTGTCCATCAGCGCGCTCCTCGATGGGTATGTCAGTCCAGAGCTGATCAACTCACGAATTGTCCTGATCGGCGAAACCGACGCCAGTCTTGCGGGTCAATTCTTCACTCCCTACAGCGCCGAACTAACCGAGAACGAATTCTCGATGAGTGCCGTGCTGGTTCATGCACAGATCATTAGCCAGCTTCTCGATGTTATTGAGGGCAAGCCGGCGCTGTTCCGTCACCTCTCGCGCGCAGGAGAGTTGGGTTGGCTTGCCCTTTGGGCAGCACTTGCCGCACTGCTGACCTATTCGATTCGGCATCCGCTTCTTTCCCTCTTTTCCCTGCCCGTGGTGCCTGCTGTTATCGCGGTGATCGGCTGGCTGGCGGTGAGCTATCTGCTCTGGCCACCTCTGATCGCGCCTGCATTCGCGGCAGTGCTCGCAGCTTTGATCGTGGTCGCCGGGCGTTATCTCTTTCGTGAGACCCACGACAGCGTGACCGGCCTGCTGGGCCGTCGCCAATTTGTCAAACGGTTAGGGGCTGCAGCACGCGAAGGTCGGCCCGCTCCTGAAGTTGCCATTGCAGTTCTGGATATCGATCGGTTTCAGGTGATCAACAAGGCCGTGGGGCATGATGCGGGAGACGAATTGCTGGCCAGGATTTCGGAACGGCTACGCCGATGGATCGAGGAGGAGAGAGATCTGGCTCGGATTGGTGGCGATCAGTTTGCTGTCCTTCTTCGCGACGGGGATTCTTCCAGCGTCGAGCGCCGCCTGAACGAGTTGCGCAAGAGGATTGCCGAGCCGCTTCAGCTTGGTCGCCATGCGCTCAGCGTGACCGTCAGTATCGGTGTCGCCTTTGTCGGAAATCACTCCGACCGGGACCCTGACGCACTACTCCGAGGAGCGCTTACGGCGATGTATCGAGCCAAAGCGCGGAAAGAAGTCCAACTCGAGATCTTTTTACCCGAGATGGCCGATCAGGCCCGCTCACGCCTGGATCTTGAAAGCGACCTGCTGAACGCGGTGCGTGATCGCTCGTTTTTCTTGAAGTATCAGCCGATCGTTGACCTGCGTTCTGGATCGCTACGTGGTTTCGAAGCATTGCTGCGTTGGGAGAGCCCGGTTCGCGGAGTCGTCGAACCGGGGGAGTTCATTCCGATTCTCGAAGAAACTGGAATGATCGTGCCTCTCGGTGAGTGGTTGCTCGAGACCGCGGCGCGGCAGGCGGCAGAATGGCGCTCAGCGTTCCCGCAGCTTGACCTGGTGGTGAGCGTGAACCTGTCAGGTCGCCAAATCAATGAGCCGGGATTGAGAAGCGTAGTGCAGCGAGCGCTGTCGACGACCGGGCTTTCGCCGCAAGGCCTCCAGCTTGAGTTCACCGAAAGCGTGATTATGAGAGATGTGGAATCCACCCATGCCCTGATGTTTGAACTTCGCTCGGAAGGCGTAAGCCTGGCTATTGACGATTTCGGAACCGGTTATTCGTCCTTGAGTTATTTGCACAGGTTTCCAGTCGATACGCTCAAGATCGATCGGGCTTTCGTCGAAAACCTGACAGATCAGGGGGAGGATCACAACATCGTTCATACGATCATTGCGCTGGCAAACCGATTGAATATGACCCTGGTTGCTGAAGGCATAGAAAGCCAGCATCAGGCCGACCTATTGCGCCAGGCGGGTTGCCAATTTGCGCAGGGATTCTTTTTCTCCGTTCCGCTTTCGGGCACCGAAGCCAGAGAATGGCTCACAGCCGCTGCACAGGATTGAACCTGATCGATATTTTCGGGCGGTATCTGTCATAAGCGACCTTTCGCAGGCTGCCTCCGATGCTCTCGTAGTGGAATGCCCCCGTTCTTTTGCCACTGCAGTGCTAGTGTTTGATTATTAACCGTAATCCAAAATACGTCATTGTTGGCGTGATGAAGTTCTGCGAGCTGTGCGGTCGATGTTCTTTGTAGCGTTGTCTCTACTTCTCGATCACCACGCGTGCTTCGGTCAAGCTCGCAAAGACCTCCGCGTTCAAGCACTCCTTTCGGAACGTGCCGTTGAAGCTTTCGTTGCTGCCGTTTTGCCAGGGACAACCGGGATCGATCGTTCCAAGCTCGATGCCGTGCTCGTCCATCTCGGCTTTTAGGATGGTCGCGACCAATTCGCTTCCGTTATGGCTACGGATTGCCCGAGGGCGACCCTACAGCGTGATCAAGCGCTGTAGCAGGTCCCTGATTCGCTGGCTGTCCATCCGGCGTCCGACCTCAATGGCCAAGCAGTAGCCGATCGCTTCGTCCTTCACCGTCAGGCAGCGCAACTTCTGCTCGTCGTGATACCGATTCTGCACCAGGTCCCACGCCCAGACATCGTTGCGCCGCAGCGCCAGTTGATCCAGCTTGGCCCCGGTCTTGATCTTCCGCCTTGGCCGATACGGCGGCAAAGCCAGGCCATTCAGGCGCCATAGTCGGTACACGCGCTTTGCGTTGTCCTTCCAGCCCCGCAGCCGCAGATAGCCCCAGGCGAAGCGGTAGCCCCATCCAGGATCGCTCCGAGCAATGATCCGAAGCGCTCTCGACAGGTGCCGGTCACGGGCCTGCCGGACCGAACGGTAATAGATCCCCGAGCGCGGCGTGGAGCAGAGCCATGCGGCCCGGCGCTGGGTCAGGCCACGATTGATCGCGTAACGTGCGCAGGCCCGCCGTGCCCCGGGGCTTAGAACTTTTTTGCCTGGAGCTCCTTCATGACTTCGACTTCCAGGTCACGCTCAGCCAGCAGTTTCTCCAACCGCGTATTCTCATCGCGCAGCCTCCGGAGCTCCCGGACATCCGAGACCTGCATGCTGTCAAAGGTCTTTCGCCAGCGGTGGGTCGACTGCTCGGAAACGCCGTGCTTGCGCGCCACAGTTACCACCGTCGTCGCTTCCGAGTCGCGCAAGGCGCCACAATCTGTTCGTGTGTAAATCGGGACTTCTTCATCAGGTTTTCCTCCGTGTGAGGCAAACCTAATATTACCTTGGCCTATAGGACGGGGAGGGCTCCACTCCGACTCCATGATCGAAAAGATCAAACGCGACGCCTGCGGATATCAGCACGGAAAGTGCTTCGAGGCGGCGATTTGTATCTGCCTCGGAGAACTCGATCTCTAATCCGTGGGGGGTCGGAATCGGTATAGCCCTTACAAATTAGAAAAAGGCATGTGAGCAAAGGAGTCGCTCTAATCAAGCCCTACGCAACGCGGCGGTTGTAATGCATAGCGTTATAATAGGTTAGTCCGAATAGATTAAGAATGATTCGGTACTTCATCACGGCTAAGTTTTTTTATTGGAGGAAAACGAAAGGATGACAAAGGAGATCTGTTGTAAGCAATCAGACCCGGCGGAGCTAGGTATTTCTATGGAAGTGCGCCCTATCGCACTCAGCACAATCGATGTTTCGAATAGTAAATTTGGAGCCTTTTACCGAATAATTTTGCGTTTTCAAGCGGAGCCCGATTGCCTTGATATCCAAAGTTTTAAGGTTGTAGCTGACCGCACGTACTATGATCCAGAGCTGTTTGCAGATTATCTTCCATTTTCGGCTGTTGATATTCCTAATGCATTGGAACTCGAAGAAACACCAACTTTCTTTTATGGAGAAGATAATCCCAAGAGATACCTGCTCTTTAGAGAAGATGGCCAACCAGCGGATTGGTTTACGGCTGAGATTAAGATCAAAGGCCATTTTAAGCATCTTTTTGATTTGAGGCGCTTCCCTTTCGACGAGCAGAAGCTCCGAGTCAGGCACGTAATTTTTCGAAATAACCAAGCCGACTTTCGCCGAAGATGGAGCGCAATGATTTCCGATAGCGAAAATATTGATAAGGAGATGCTGGCGCTTTCCGATTATGCTATCCGCTATGCTACGGTTGAGACCGTACTGGAAGAACCCATGACAGTGGACATGCTCATCAATATTTCCAGACGACCCTGGTTCTATACAATTAAAAGTACTGTTTCCCTTGTAATCATAGTGTTTCTGGCTCTCCTGACCTTCCGTTTGCCTATTGAAGCAATGCCGGACCGCCTCGCGATAGTCGGATCTCTTGTGATTGCTACAATTGCGATTAAGTTTGTGACAGCCGCCGATGTTCCACGGGTCCCCTATACGACCCGTATTGACCGGGAGACATTGGCCACGCTTTTTTTTCTATTCATCTGTTCGGCTATACATGGAGCAATCGGGATAGTATCGGCTAATCATTGGGGGTCGATCGTTGCATTTGTTATTGGAGGGGCTTTGATAAGCTTTTTCTTGATCAGGCCTATCAAGCACTCTTGGCGCCGAAGGAGGCAACGCAGAACGGACCCTCTTTTTGTTCCGCCATTCAAGTAGGGTGGTGTCTGGCGTTAGGAATCAAGGCGCTTCTTTTAGGGCAGTGCAAAAACAAGGCTTTCTGAGGCACACAGCATCAACAGTAAGGCTAGAGCAAAAACTTTGGGCTTGGAGCTGGGATCAATAATTTTGCCCTTGATGCAGGCCTTATCAGTCGTAAAACACTTCGATTATCGGATAAGCATGTACAGCTAAGTTCTGAGGGAAGGCGCGATCTCTCCGTATCTTTTCGGAGTCCGTCGTTGCGTTTGAAGAATTGAATGGTCTTCTCCAGGCGTCGCTTATCCATGTGCCAACACAGACAGAATCCGTGATCGACTGGGCCTTGCTCCAACCGTGAAAAAGCGATTGTACCAGCTGATCTTGGCGGGTCTCGTTGCCTTAAGCGCCCCCATTGCTGCGGAGCCACCAACGCAGTGGTTGCTGTTCGATACACAACGCGTCTTTCCACCGCGCTTTGATAGTGATTTCGGCCTCGACGGTCGGCTCGTCAACACGCCTGCTGCGGTCGAATCCTGCCGCGGACTGCTCGGCCCGGTGGCCTGGAGAGCCGATATGCAAGTCTGTATCTCCTTGTTCGCGCGGCCTGCTCTCCGCGCTCTTGCTGTCGGGCTCCCGATTCTTGGATCGGACGGCGACGAGCTCTGGAAGATTCTAGACAATGGTGGTTTCGTTTTGTTGTTTAGACATCAACAGGTGGCTTGCCTTCCGGGCCATTGTCCAGTGACCATGCGGCCGCCTCCACCGCGCTGCAACCGACCATTCTGCGACTCGGTGTTCAATGATGCATTCGAGGTGGCGATGGGCGGACGCTGAGCCCAGGGTCGTGCCACTCACTGACACGAGATGTCCTGGCTGACGGGACGGAGTTATTGAGACGCCTCGCGCTGCCCGGTCTGGTGAAATCGATGGGGCATCGTGCATCCTTTTAGGACCAAAGTCTGCCGCCGCGGAAATCACTCCTGGAAATCGTAGCTTGCCGAAGGCACCAGCAACGGGCATCCTGTTCGCTCCAAAACTTCTTGTCTTGCGAGCCCATGACAGTCGAATCTTCCAAGTACCGCCGCGATATGGGGACGCTTGGCGTGCTTTTCATCGTGGTCAATGGCCTAATCGGCGCCGGAATCTTCGGGCTGCCGGAGGCGCTTCACGCGGCCGTTGGCAGCTTTGCGCCCTGGCTGCTGCTGATCGGTGGTGTGTTAGTCATGGCAGTTGCGGTCTGCTTTGCTGAGCTTTCCCGGCTGACCGATCGGTCGGGCGGGCCGCAGCGCTATGTCTCCGATGCCTTCGGTGCCTATCCAGGGTTTGTCATAGGCTGGACCTTTTTTGCCGCGCGCCTGATCAGCCAGGGAGCGAACGTGCTGGTGCTCGTGGCCTATGCGAGCGCGCTATCGCCAGCGGTCGGGGCAGGGGCGGCTAAAGTGGCGCTCATCGTTCTGGTGCTGGGCGGCATCACCGCCATCAACGTGGTCGGCATCAAGCGGGTTGTGACCGCTCTCGGCGCGATGACCCTCTTCAAACTCTTACCCTTGCTGGTGCTACTGGTGGTTGGGGTGAGTGCTGCGGCAAGCCCTGGGCCGCTGGTCCTGCCGCAGTTTAGTGCCGTCGAGGGCATCGCCCTGGCGGCGCTCTATGCCTTTGTCGGCTTCGAGAACGCCACGATTCCGGCGGGAGAGACCCGCAATCCCCAGCGTTCCATGCCGCGTGCCCTGCTGCTGGGCCTGGCGATAACGACTCTGATTTACTTTGGCCTGCAGTGGGCCTACAGCCACAGCGTTGTCGCGGGGACCGGGCCCGAGGCACCCTTGACCGCATTGGCGGGGCAGTACGGCGGCGACATCGGTGCCTGGCTAATTGCCGCAACCATCGTGATGAGCGTGCTTGCAAACCTGACTGCTAGTCATACCACGGCCAGTCGCATGCCCTCTGCCATGGCCGATGATGGCCTGCTGCCCGGTTGGTTCGGACGGGTCTCGCGCTGGGGTACCCCAGCCAATTCGATCGTTTTCTACGGCGTCGGGGCTGTCCTTTTTTCCCTATGGGACGATTTCTTGGCCCTCGCCGCCGTCAGTACGCTCGCACGGCTGCTCGCTTACGTCAGCTCGATCCTGGCCCTGCCCGGGCTCCGCCGCCAAGCTGGCCTTCCCCCTTTCAATGGGACGATCGTTCTGGCCGCGCCCGTTGCTCTGGCCCTTAGCATCTGGGCGGCCACCCAGACCAATGCCTTCCATTGGCAAGCTTTGGCGGGCGTCGCGCTGGTGGGCACGGTGCTCTTCTTCCTGGCTCGCCGTGCAAATCCGGCCTGAGGCCTGCGTTGGCGGGCTGCCGCGCGCCCGGTGGGTGAGGACTTTATGGGGACAAACGGGAACGATGCGCCCGCCGTCGCTTTTGACCCCGACGGCTTTGAAATCTGAACTTTTCGGGGCGAAGGTGCTTTCAGGGCAGTCGTCAGCGATCAGATCCTGCTCGCCAGGAGGCACCCGCGCTGTCAGATTAATCTTGAATCCTGCGTAATAGGAAAGGGTGCGCAAACCCTGTCACTTTTAACGGCTGTTATATCGCCAAGTTCGTCCATTTCGCCAATTGGAAACCGACTCCTATGATCAGAACCCCGATTTTCTGTTTTAGCCTGGTGCTTGCCGCCGCCATTTTGACCGCCTGCGGCGGAGAGCCTGCAGACACCGGGCCAAGGGGCCTCGATATCCGCTTCGAGGCGGTCAATGAGGGTCAGCCGCCGTGCCAGATTCGACGAATCGCACGGGTCGATCAGGCCCTCCATTCCCTCTACATGGTTCGAGGTGAGGGGCGCTATCGACTCAGCGACGGGCAGGTTGTGGATATACCTGTGCAGGTCCAGTTTCGTGCGACCGACGGGGTTGTGAGTGATGAGGCGATCACCCTGACGGAGTTCGATGTTTCCTGTGACCAGGTCGCCGTCGAGTGGACCATTGAATACTGTCAGAACCAGGCGCGCGAGCAAGTCGAGTGTCCCAGTTTCGAGGTCAGTGGTCAGGACGAAATTCGCGAATTCTCACTGAGCTTTGAGTGATGCTTTGGGGCCGAAAGGCTTGATTTCGGGTTCCTGCTGCGACTGGCAGTGAATGCCGCCGCCATTGAAGTTGAACACTAGGATGTTACCGGTGCCGATGCTCTCCCGATCCGGCCTTGGCGACGATCTCGATGCGCCTGACCTTCCAGTCGAAGCGCTCAGCCAGGTCGGGGTCGACTTGGCCGCGAACATAGTCAATCTCATCACGGAAGGACGCTCGCGATGATTCCAGGGGTCTCCTAGCGCAGCTGCTCAAGACCGCCCAGCCAGCCGCCCAGGTCTTGCGCCATTTGAGTGCCGCCGTAACCGCGGTTATTGAAAAAAGCGAGCGACGCGCCAAGCACTTCCCTCGCCGCTGCTGGATCGCCGCCAGAGGCCGCTTCGGCGAAAGCGATTGCGCCATCGAGAAAGTAGTGCTCCGGATGACCTTCGGGCCAGGCGTAAAACTCACGAGCGCTGCGTAGCAGATCCAGCGCCTCCTTGCCGCGACCGGCTTCGAGGTAGGCATAGGCCAGGAAACTACGGTTATAACGCTGTTGCAGAGGATGGCTGTCTGATTCGTTCTGCAACAGCGCCTCGAGGATCACGATCGACTCATCCAGCCGACCCTGGGCACGCAGTATTCCGGCGCGGGTCCGGCCGATGCGGCGGAACTGCTCGTCGCCCGGTTCTGTTCCGAGATCTACGAAGCGCTCTCTAGCATCCTCAAGAACGATCTCGGCTTCATCGAGTCGGCCCATCCGCAGCAGAGCCACCGCGATCGAGTAGGTCACCAAGGCCTCGGGATACGGGCGTGGCGTCTCGCCGGCCTGGATCATCTCCATGCAGCGGCTGAAGGCATCGAGTGCCTCGTCGTAGAGTCCGTTGGCCATCAAGGCCTGGGCCAGGTTGTTGTACTCGACGGCCATCCGAGGATCGTCATCGCCGACGATCGCCGCGCGATCGGCCAGCTGCTGGCGCTGCAGCGCGAGTTCCTCGTTCCAGTGACCGAGAGCGCCCTGAATACCCACGAGGATGCCCCGGAACTGGATCATTGAATAGCGGACTTCCTCCGTGGGCTCGAGTTGTTCGAGGATGGCCAGCGCCCGGGAGCCGTTCTCGATCGCCGCTAGGTACCGCGAGGTCTGCCGCTGCGCCTCCGCGAGGTCATAGTAGGCGATGGCAAGCGCGAGCGACGGCTCTGGCTGAACCGCCTCGATCTGCTCAATGCCTTGCTGCGCGAGGGCCAGCCCCCGCTCGACTTCGTCGAAATGGGTCAGGCGGGTGCCGACCACCACCTTCAACTCGCCCAGGGCCAGCGGCGTTTCCGCGAGGCGTTCGTCGCTGAACTCGTCGAGAAAATCCAGCACCGCGCGGACCGTGCCGAGCCCGCGCTCCGCTTCCGGCGACATGTTCCGTACGCTGTTAATGAGGAAGTCCTTGCTCGTCTGGGCCTCGAAGCGGGCTTGCTCCGCGTCGACCCGCGCGATCTCGGCCTCTTGCCGGGCCGACTCGGAGCGCTGCAGCAGGAACAGCGCCGTCGCGAGGCCCAGGACGAGCGAGGCGACGAGCGCCCCGATGGCCCGGCGCCGAAAGCGTCGCTGAGGCGCCTTCGCTAGGGCATCCAGCGTCGCTCGGACCTCGTCGAGCGAGCTTCGGTTCTCGGGGGCCGCAGCTAGCAGCGATTCGATAAACCTGGCTTCAGCGGGCGCTTGCTGTCGAAGTGCAGAGAAGTCCGGCCGATGACCAGTTTGGTGCGCCTCGCGGATGTCCCCGATGGTCTCGCCGGTCAACGGGTAGGTCCCGGTGGCAGCGAAGTGAAGCACAGCGCCGAACGCATAAAGGTCAGTCTGAGGCGTTGGCGCCTCTCCCGCGAATAGCTCCGGGGCCATGGTCAATGGCGATCCGTAGCGAGCGGGCGACGAGCCGCCCCGGTTCTCCGAAGCACCAAAATCCATCAGAATGCCACGCTCATGCTGGTCTAGCCAGACGTTGGCAGGCTTGAGGTCACCGTGGATGATGCCCTCCTCATGGACGGCTGCGAGTCCCGCAGCAAGGTCGGCGGCAAGGCCGCGAAGCCTGGAAGCTCCGAGTGCTCCACCGTTGCGGACCCGCTGCGCGAGATCCTCGCCCTCGAGGAGATCGGTCCAGAGTCCGGCGATACCGTCGTCGATGTCGGCGCCGTGCACGGCGAGGACCCGGGGATGATGGACGCGTGCGTGCTGCCGCGCCTCGGCGATCAGCTGGTCGGCATCCAGGTCCGTGCGGTCATGGCGGAAGAGCTTCAGCGCCACGTCGCGGTCCAGCACCGGGTCGTGTGCCTGGAAGACCCTGGCGAAGCTCCCCTGGCCGATCACGGCCCGCACTTCAAGACGACCCCAGCCGAAGGGGCAGGTCGGCTCCTCGGGCTGTGCGTCGTCAGCGCGCGAGCTGAACACCCTGCGCAGAGCGGAGATCTCCCGGAGGCGGGCGGCGATCGCGGCCCCGTCCGACCCGTCGGTCTTGCGGTACATAGCGTCCGTATCCTCGCCGTCGGCAACGGCGAGGCTGAGGGCTTCGAGGGGATCAGGCTTATCGTTTATGGCCATCGCGCTTCCAGCGGCTGAAGCATCGCATTTCGCGAGCGCGGAGTCAGTGGCAGGAGTACCTGCTTTTGACGCTCAAGCGTTCTCCGCGCCAAGACCTGCGCATTAACCCTGGGGTCGCCCTTTGACACCTCGTCGTCGCACGGCGAGCGCTCGATTAGCGGGTGTGTCGATTTAGTGTCCATGATTATTACTCATAGTGTCGTGATTATCCCTCACCTGCAAGCAGCGCGACCAGCGCTGCCTTAACCCGTCGGGGTATCTCTGACAGAGAATGCTGATGCTCCAGCAAAAAAGGGTCAGCGGCCTCACTCGGCCGGAGCTACCGCTACTGTCATTTACGCCGAGCCGAACGATCGGCGACTTTTTCAGACTGAATTTCGCTCACGGCGAAGCGAGTCAGAGTTTTCTTTAGCTGCTTTAGCCACGAGGGCTTTAGGCAAGCCAATCATCCGCGGGTCCTTCAATTCGGTGGTATGGGGCTGCCCCACACAGGGTTGAGGCGCCGAAAAGACTCACGTGAGGACTGTGTTAGATTCCGAATACCAATAACTTATCGATCCTCTGCGGTTGAGTGCTGATGGAGCTTAAGTTGTTGCGAACGCGGTTCGTGGTAAGCCACCGTTGATCTTCGGAGAACATGTGTATGAAATGGAACGATAATTTAAAGATTTTAAACGTCTCGATGGTCATCGTATTTGCGCTCGCGGCAGACTCTGCGCTGACTGACGATGGTGCCATTGAGATCAATCAAGCCTGCGTATCCCTTGGCTGCTTTGATGGCGATGAGCCTGGATGGCCGATTACAATCGAAAACGCTGGAAGTTACATCCTGACGTCCAATTTAGCGGTGGATTCAACAAGCGACGGTATTGTGCTGGAAGCATCACGCGTGTTTTTGGACTTGGGTGGCCATCTGATTTCAGGCGGTAATGAATGCACTGGTGAACCGCCCGTTTGCACAGCCAAAGGCGCGCTTCGAGGGATTTTCAAGGGCGCATTTAATTTCCCTCAGAACATCACGATTCATAACGGCTCAGTTGCTGGATTTACAGACGATTGTCTTCGGGTATCGGGCTCTGGCGTCGTTTTGCACGACCTGCAGATTTCAAGCTGCGGCTCCAACGGTATCCTGCATCAGGGTCAGGGCATGATTGACCGGGTCGTCGTTCGAAATGCGATCGGCAATGGAATTCAGGCCAACGGATCGGTAATTGTGCGTGAAAGCTATTTTCTGAACAACGGCGGCTATGGCGTCAACTTCGGCATTTGCAGCGACAACGTCTTCAGTCAAAACGGTGAGTCCAACGGCCAATCCGTGGGTGAAGAGAACTGTTCATTGAAAATTCATGAAAACATTTGCGACTCCGCGCCTTGTCCATGAATAAGGCTTTTACTCAAAGCACGTTAACGAAACGCCTAATGTTGCTCGGATTGGGACTGTGCTTGCATTCAGGCCTCGTGACGGCAAAGACGGAGTTGGTGGAAATCCACCTTTCAGCCGATATCCACACCACCGCTCCTACGTCTGGCGGCGCGAGGCTCATCACCCGCGATGATGACATTCTTACCTATGATTTTTCGACCGGCTTGAGCGATGGAACGGCTTTCCTGGGCGCACTCGACCAATCCGATCTCGATGCTTATCACGCGGCCGATGTTTGCGGTCAGGCTTTGTTTTCGGTCGACAGCACGGCTGAAATTGCCGGCACGGTCATGCGTCCGGCCGACGTGTTTCAGTCCAACGGCGTGAAAATTCTGGATGCAGTAGCTGAAGGCATTGCTGATGGTGCCAACCTCGATGCGGTCAGCCGAGTACCCGGCCTTTGCGACCTGGTCGTGTCTTTTGATGTGACCGTCGAAATTGACGGCACCGTGTTTCGGCCCGCCGACCTAGTTCGCTTTGGTGCCGGTAGCTTCAGCCTGTATCGCGAGGGGCCCGACAGCGGCAATCTGGACGCCGTACACGTACTCGATGCCGGCTCGGTGCTGGCCAGCTTCGCAGCGCCGGTACCCAATCTGGGCATTGGCTTTACCGACCAAGATGTCATTGAGCAGGCCGAAGCCGGCGGAAATTGGGCGCTTTCCTTCCAACCTAGCGCTATCGATCCAAGCTGGGAGCCGGCCGACACGGACGCCCTATCTGCGGTTCGCGGTCCTGCCCCTGGCAATTTCAGCTGGGCCAACGCCGAGGTCGAGGCGCTCGAGAGCGACGGTAGCGTTGAGCTGGATATCGAACGACTCGGTTTTAGCGACGGCCCGGTTACGGTCAGCTATGCAACCGCGGATGATACCGCGTTGGGCGGTATTGACTATGGCAGTTCTTCGGGCGGCGTGGCCTTTTCAGATGGTGAACTGCTCGATCGCGCCGTCATTACGTTATTCGATAACGGAACGATGGACGGAGACAGGTTTTTTTTCGTCGACCTGACTGCCGCCACCAATGGCGCCAATCTGGTTAGCCCCACCCGCGTGCGAGTGCTTATCCGCGATGACGAAGGGTCGCTGTTCTCAGATAGGTTTGAATCTAACCAGCCCCGAGACCTCCGTGGCCAGCTATAAAATCTACCGCTGATTTAACCGCGGGTATTGTTGCGTAGACTGGGTCTTGGCTCGCTACTGAGACTACGTCAATATTGAGGGATGAATAATATTGCACTGACGGGCTTGGATCGGCAGGGATGGGGAGCTGCCGTCGGTTTGATAACGTGTTGTCTCTCTGATCGAATTTTGGTGCCGTACTATGGATCAGGATTGCTGGCAAAGGCTGCAGGCTGCGCTCAGCGCGCTTGTCGAATGCTCTCGCGCCGATCGTCCGGCCTTGTTGCAACGACTTAGCGAGGGCGATCCGGCGTTTCGCGTCGAACTCGAGTCTCTGCTTGGCCATTTCGATTCTGACCCGGAGTTCCTTGAACATCCGCTTCCGGGCTGGGTGGCGATGCCGCAAGATGATGAGCGTGCTGATCCCCTTGTTGGCGAAACCGTCGGCGCCTGGATAATCGTCAGTCGCATTGATCGCGGCGGCATGGGCGCGGTCTACCTTGGTGAACGCAGCGGCGGTGATTTCACGCAGTTCGCTGCGATCAAGGTCATTGCCCCCGGGATGGACTCGGAGGGCATCATCTCGCGCTTCCATGCCGAACGTCGAATCCTGGCCGCGCTTGATCATCCAAATATTGCGTCGATCTTGGACGGCGGGGTCACCGTCGACGGGCGGCCATGGTTTGCCATGCGCTATTTGGAAGGGGCGCTGGCGGTCGATGCGTACTGTGACACGCACACGCTGTCCCTGAACGAGCGCCTGCGCCTGATGATTCCCATCTGCGAGTCGGTCCAGTTTGCGCACCAGAACCTGGTCATTCACCGAGACATCAAACCCGCCAATATCCTGGTGACGCCGCACGAGGTCCCGGTCCTTCTCGACTTCGGCATCGCCAAGCTGTTGGATGCCGATGGCGAACTGACCGGAGCGACCCGCCTGTTTACGCCGGATTTCGCTAGCCCCGAACAGCGCTCGGGCGCCATCGTCACGACCGCCACCGACGTCTATCAGCTGGGCATGCTGCTGTTCCAGCTGGCGTGCGGCCAGCGCCCGCCAATCGAGTCGCGGGACGCTGCTTCGCCCTCTCATTCATCCCGGCCATCGGAGTGTGTCGTCCCCGAGCATGCTCGGCTTATGGGCGAAACGCCCGAGGGTCTGCGCCGAAGGCTGCGCGGCGATATCGATGTGGTCTGCCAACAGGCCTTGCACCCGGAACCGCAGCGCCGCTATCGATCCGCCGAAGCGCTTGCCGACGATCTTTCGCGCATTCTCGAGGGATTGCCCGTGCGCGCTCGACCCGACACCCTGGGCTACCGTATGGGCAAGTTCCTGCGCCGCAATCGCTGGAGCGCTTCGCTAGCGGCCGCCCTGTTCGTCGTCGCCATCGGCTTCGGCGTTTTCGCCTCCCTCGCGGCCTCACGAATCGCCGAACAGTCGAGAACCGTGAGTCTCGAACGCGATCGCGCGCAGGCGACGGTCGACTTTCTCACTGATCTGTTCACCCTGGCTGATCCGACCCGGGCTGAACGGGAGTATTCGGCCTCGGAGATGCTTGATCGCGGATTGGTTGGACTGCGCGAAAACGATGCGCTCAATAGCAGCGAGAGAAACGCGGTGCTCACGGCCGTTGGCAGCGTGCTGCAGGTTCGCGGTGACCATGAGCGCGCGCGAGACGTCTTGGCCGAGGCCGTTGATATTTCACGCGGCGGGGGGACCGGCCCTGAATCCCATGCCAACAGCCTGCTTGAACTGGCCAAGGCCGAATATCGACTGGAAAACTTCGTCGCCTCGGAGCAACTCGCCCGAGAATCACTCGATGTGCTGGATGGAATGGCTGATGTCACGCCCGACCTGCGCGCCAGCGCGCTCAACCAGATCGCCATTGCACTTAGTGACCAGGGCCGACTGGAAGCCTCGGCGGCGATGCTCGAGCAGGTCGTCGAGGTGCGTCGGTCTTTACCCGGGGCTGAAGTCGACGAAGATCTGGCGGCTAACTGGAACAATCTGGGTCTGATCTATGTCGATCTCGGTCGACTTGAGCAGGCCCGCGCCGCCTACGACGAATCACTCGAGATCGTCGATCGGCGCTTCGGGACACAACACCCTTACGGCGCCTTCCTGCTGCACGCCCGCGCCGAATTGCACGAAAAGCAGGGCGAATCGGAGCTGGCCATGGCCGATTTGCGCCAGGCCCTTCGAATCGCCGAGGTCACGCTCGGTGAGGAGCATCCTTTTGTCACGCAGGCTCGAGCGAGCCTTGAGGAACTCGGCGGCAGGTCGCCATGAGCGGTCACGTCACACAACTGATCCGTGAAGCGCGGCACGGCAACCGTGACGCCCTCGATCAACTTATGCCCTTGATTCACGACGAATTAAGCGTCGCGGCCCGTCGTCATCTGCGCGGCGAGCGCGCCGGTCACACGCTCGACACCGCGGCGCTGGTCAATGAAGCTTACCTGCGCCTCGCGCAGCAGGATCGGGCCGCCTGGCAGGATCGGGCGCATTTCCTGGCGGTGGCCTCGATGATCATGCGCCGTGTGCTGGTCAACCACGCCAAGCAGCGCAAGCGCCTTAAGCGGGGCGATGGGGCAAAGCACCTCACGCTTAGTCACGCCGACGATGCCGCGCTTGACTCATCGGATCTCGACATCGAAGCGCTGGACGATGCTCTGAACCGCCTGGCCGAAGTCGATGCGCGTGCCGCGCGGGTGGTCGAGTGTCGATACTTCGGGGGGCTCAAGATCGACGAGACCGCCGAAGCCCTCAATATTTCCCCCGCGACAGTCAAACGTCAGTGGCTGCTGGCTAAGACCTGGCTCAGGCGCGAGATCGGACCGTCGACCTGAGCGTCTGTTTCTTGCCTCTGAGTGGGTCATTCCCTCTCGCCCGCCTCCGTTTCTCGCATGAATTCAGGAATTGATTGAGCCTTTTCTTGCGCTTTTGTTGCGTTACCAACTAAGCCGTCCTGGAATCTGGACCACGACCCGCGGACGGGCCGTGGTTGGCGGTGCGACTTGAAATGACGGGAGACACAGCCATGGCAATACAAGTACAAGTAGGGGAGAACAAGCAGGGCCGGACCCGGACAGCCGATAGCCCGACCGCGGCGCGCGCCAGCCGGATCGTCCGGTCGAGCGCTCGCTGCGGCCTCCTGTTCGGTCTGATCTCGGTCGCGCCGG
>JGI12048J13642_10624370_pt1 | contig 18015 bp, 17 predicted proteins | sample ElkSlonscriptome_16_FD_13642 | JGI IMG/M metagenome (IMG submission 13642)
GTCGCGGCTATAGCGATTTACGGTACTGATCCATAGCAGGCGCTGACCTACGGCGCCTGTGAGGATGCTCTGCTGTTGCCCGAGGGCCGAAGCCAGACCTCGACGCGCCGATTCTTGACTTGGCTGATCGGACCGGTGCCCTGGGCCAGGAGAAGCGCATCGCCGAAGCCGCGCGCGCGGTGAACGGTCACCCCCGATTGCAGCAACAGGCTGGCGACATAGTCCACTCGGTCATGAGACAGCGCCAGGCTGAAATACTTCATGGTTTCCGACGGGTCGGCGAAGCCCATCAGGAGCAGTTCGTATCTTCCGTTTTCCGGCTGCCGCAGGAATTCAACCAGCCGGTCGAGATCGCGCATGGATTTGGTATCGAGTTCGGGGCGCCCCGCCTCGAACCTGAAGTTCATCGATGCACGCAGCGCGCCGTCGACGAATTCCCTGTAGTTGTCCGGTGCCGATTCCGGCGTGGCGATCCGCTTGACTTCGACCGCCTGGCCAACGAAGCCGATCTCGTCGACGATTCGCTGTCCGGCCGGGCTGACGGCGAAGCGGGCCAGTTCGCCGCCGGGCCCGTCGAGCTGCCGGTCGGGCACGTACATGTAGAGGCGACGGCTCAGCGGGTAATCCTCGGTGGCCGACGAAAAGCGATCGGGTGCGACCGGCGTGTCGCCCGAGGAGACCGACAGCGCCCTGGCGTTGCGCACGTAAGGCAGTCCGATGAAGCCTATGGCCGATGGATCATTCGCGACCAGGTCGGAGAGCTCCGATGAAGACTCGAGTCGTGCGGCGTCGGGATCCAGCGTCGCGCCCTGCAATACCATCGAGTCGAATGAGTCCCAGGTGCCCGATTTTTCGTCGCGCGCGAAAAGCCTGATGCGGGAATCCGGCCCGCCCAGCGCACGCCAGTTTTCGATTTCGCCCGAAAACACGGCCCTTATCTGGTCGACGGCGAGTGCCGACACGGGGTTGGATGGATGGACAATCACTGCAAGACCGTCGATACCGACGACGAATTCGTGGCCCGGCTGGTCGAGCGGACCGAGAAACGCCAGCTGCTCGACCTCGGATTCGCGGATTCGTCGCGAGGACATGCCCATATCCGCAAGACCTGCATTCAGGTCGCGAAACGACGTCGACGATCCGTGTGCGTGCAGCTCGACCGTAAGCGATTGCCCGGCGGCATTGACGCCGGTAATGGTGCGCTCGAGTTCGGCATGGGTCTCGACTTCGACCCGGTCGAATCCCTGCTGTTCCAGCCAGCCGCGAACCAGGGCGGGCGCCAGCTCCTCACCGATCGTATTGGAGCCGTGCAGGCGCAACTGGGCCTTTGCCGGCATGGAAACGACCGCGGCGAGCGCGAATATGGCGCAGATCAATTGCTTCATTTGGCTGGCAGAATCCGTGGAGTGCTCGAACCCCGGAATTGTCGGCCGGCAAAGTTACGGCTGCATGGCGTTTTGATGAAGAAACCGCGAGGAAGTCAGGCCGGCGCGGGAACCGGGCACTCGTCCGCCGGACCGGCGGTCGTGTCAAGGACGCAGGATTCTGAGCCACCACCAGAAGTTGACCAGACCCATCATCGAGGCGGCCACATAGGTGAAGGCCGCCGCGGTCAGGATCTTGCGCGCTGCGCCCCGATCTTCCTGCTTCAAGTAGCCGCCCTCGGTCAGGATTGGAAGGGCGCGGCGGAAGCTGGCGTCGAGTTCGGTCGGCAGCGTGACCAGGTGGACCAGGATGCCCGACGCCAGCGCTGCCAGGCCGCCCACCAGTAAGGTCAGGCCGGCACTGGGTATCTTGAGCGCAATCAGTGCCACCGGCATCAGCGCGATCAGCACCATGCCCAGCTTCTGGAACTTCTGCACCGATTTGACCAGACGCGTGCGGGCGATCAGCGGCTGGTAGCCGTCGGCGTGCTGGATCGCATGCCCCACCTCGTGGGCGGCCACAGTGACTGCCGTGAGCGATGCCGTCCCGTAATTGTCCGGACTCAGCCGGACCACCCGTGCTTCCGGATCGTAGTGGTCGCCGTGCTCGGTCTGCTCCACCGCCACCGATTCAAGTCCGGAGCGATCGAGCAGGTGGCGAGCCAGCTGACCGCCCGTACCCGGATATCGGTCTACGGGTTCGCAATAGCGCTTCATGACGCGCTTTACCCACCAGCCGGGGAAGACCACAACCCCCAGAAGCACAATGATGCCTAAAAGTATATGCACGTCAGTCGCCCCGCATCGATTCGACCAGTGCGAACGCCTCGCGGCGGTCCATGCCGCCGATCTTCGCGAGTATTCGCGCAGCCCGTGCCGGGGGAAGCTCGGCGGCCAGTTCGCGTGCCAGCAGCCGTGTATCCAGAGCGACGGACGAGGCGTCGTCCGCAGCGCCTTGCACGACCAGCACGGCCTCTCCGCGCTGCTGGTCCGGATCTCCCTGGACCCAGGCAGCCAGATCGTCCAGCCGGCCCCGCCTGACGGTCTCGAAGCGCTTGGTCAGCTCCCGCCCGACGGTTCCCAGTCGAGTCGAGCCGAGCGCGTCGGCGGCGTCGGCAAGAACAGCGGGCAGGTCGCGCGCCGGCACGTAGAACACCAGGGTGGCCCGCTCGGTTGAAAGTGATTCCAGACGCTTTCGACGGTGCCCGGCCTTTGCAGGCAAAAAGCCTTCAAAGAAAAAGCGATCGCTGGGAAGCCCGGCCGCGGAAAGTGCTGCGATGGCGGCGCAGGGGCCGGGCACCGGCGAGACGCGGATGCCTGCTGAATGCGCCCGGTCGACCAGTCGGTAACCTGGGTCGGAAATCAGCGGGGTGCCGGCGTCGGACATCAGGGCCACGTCATGTCCCGACGAGAGAAGCGCTACAATCTCTTCGGCCCTGCGCGCTTCGTTGTGCTCGTGCAGCGCCACCCAGCGAGGCGCGTCCTGGCGCGGCGGCAGAAGTTTTCGGCTCGTGCGCGTGTCCTCGGCGGCGATCACGTCGACCCCGGCCAGCACGTCGCGCGCCCGCGGCGAAAAATCGTCCAGGTTGCCCAGCGGCGTGGCGACTATCCACAACGTTCCGGACAGCGTCCCGGGCGTGACCGGTGATGGCGTCAAAGAGTCATTCCAGAATGAGCAACGCCGGTATTATGGCACCCATGAATCGAATCGATAGCAACAGGCCGGCTCGACTGGCGCTGATCCCGATAACAACCATTCTGGTGCTGATACTGTCTGCATGTGCCCCGTCGGGCCCGGAAATACGTCCCGATACGCAGATTCGCGATCCGGATCGGCTTGCCGAACTCGGGCGGCATGCCGAAGCCGCCGAAGCCTGGCTGGAGTCGGCCGCCGAAAATCCGGCCCGCGCGGTCGAGGCGCGCGTTGCAGCGGCGCGTCAATGGCTGGATGCCGGTCGTCCCGAGGCGGCAAAGGCACTGGTCGTGGAACTGAGAGCCGAAGATCTGGCGGTCGAATTCGATTTCGAGGTCGACATGCTCACCGCGGAAATCGCGCTGGCCGAGCGCGATTTCACCACCGCCGGTCGCATTCTTTCGCGGCCGCGAGAACAGGTGCCGATGTCGTTTCGTAGTCGGTTCGATGCATTGAACGAGCAATTGGCCCAAGCCAACCCGAATTCGCCGACCGCTCGCGTCGGGGCACTGGAAGACGCCCTTGCCGAACCGGATTTTCGCCCCGAGACGGCGCTTGCGTTGCTGCTGGAGCTTCCGCTGGAGACTTTGCGCAACCTGCAAGCCGAGCACGCCGACAGCGCTGCGCTGACGCCCTGGCTGGATCTGGCGGTGGCGGCGCGGTCCCGCCTGATCGACGATCCGGAATTGCAGCGCGCGCTCGCCGACTGGCGGCAGCGCTACGGGCTGGAGCCGGCCGTGGCCGAAAATCTTTATCAATGGATAGCGGCCTGGCGCCGGACGCTGCCGATGCCCGCATCGGTCGCCGTGATGCTGCCCGGCGATGAGCCGCTCGCGCGTTTCGGCGAAATGCTGCGCGAGGGTCTGCTGGCCGGCTGGCTGGAGACGCCCCGCGACAGGCGACCGCAGCTGGATTTTCACTACCTGGACAACGATCCCGACGCGGCCGTCGGCGCCTGGTTCGAGGTTCGCCGGCGGGGCAGCGAATTCGTGATCGGACCGCTGGCGCGCGGCCAGGTGGATGCAATTCTGGCCTTGCCGGACATCGTCTTGCCGACGCTGCTGCTCAATCGGCCCACCAACGACAGCGTGGCGACCGGGCGTGCGACGGATTCTGAACCGGATACGCAGCAGCCCATGGTCGGGCCCGTTGCAATGCTCGCGCTGCCGCCGGAGGAAGAGGCCGAACTGGCCGCCGTGCGTGCGCTGGTCAACGGCTTCGATCGCGCCGTGGTCGTGGCCCAGCAGAGCGATTTCGGCCGCCGGGTCGCCGACAGCTTTGGCGAGACATTCGAGCTGGGCGGTGGCCGGGTGATTGCGCGAACAGAGTATCTGCCGGGCGAATTCGATCATACGGAGACCTTGGAAGCACTGTTGGAAATCGACAGCTCGCGCGACCGGATCGCGCGGCTGCAACAGATTCTGCGATCCGATATCGAATCGGAGCCTCAGCGTCGGACCGATTTCGATCTGGTATTTCTCGCTGCTCGCGGCGGTGACGGCCGTCAGATCATGCCGCAGCTTCGCTTTCTTGGCGTTCAACCGCGCCCTGTCTACGCCACCTCTGACGTCTGGCCCGGCGGCAACGTAGGCGCTGACCTGGACGGCATCCAGTTCGCTGCCGCACCCTGGCTGCTGCAGGAGGGGGACGCGGCCGGCGAGCGACGCCGTGCCGAGCGGACTTATCCTGAACTGAAAGACGACCCGGTGATGAGCGAACTGCACGCGCTGGGTCGCGACGCGTTCGCGCTGGTGCCGTGGATAGACATGATGAAACGCGATCCCATGCTTTATCTGGCCGGCAACGTGGGTCGACTGCGACTGGCCAACGGCGTCGTGCTGGAACGCGATCTGCCGTGGGCGCGCATCGAGAACGGTCGGCCGGTTCGCTACGAGCCCGAGCCGACCAATTGATCTTTAAATAACGTCCAGGTCATGTTCAAGTGATTTTCAAACGTGAAGCCGGTGATGCGGGTGAGCGAAAGGCCGAAAGATTTCTCAAGCGCAACGGATTGAAATTCGTCGCGCGCAACTGGCACTGTCGGCACGGCGAGATCGACCTGGTCATGTTCGACGACGAATACCTGATCTTCGTCGAAGTGCGCCTGAGAACGCCCAAAGGCTTCGCCAACAGCGCCGAAAGCGTCGATTTCCACAAGCAGCGCAAGCTGGCCCAGGCCGCATCGATGTTCCTGGTCTCCAATACGTCATGGCAGGACCGACCCTGCCGCTTCGACGTCGTCGGCATCGAGGGCGACACCGGCGAACTGGCGTGGATCCGGCATGCGTTCGAGGTTGATTGAAGCAGGAAAAGCCAAAAGGCGAACCACAGATTACGCAGTTTGGATCTTCAGTCAAAAGCATTAACCACGAAGGACACGAAGAGCACGAAGAGAAGCGAACAGGAAAACAGTTATTCCGGTTTTGCCTTTACCTTTATGTCCTTCGTGCTCTTCGTGGTTGGCGCATTTGCGGTTCAACCAGAGTGGGTCGGGCCGGCCTAAGAAAAAGAATTAACCACGAAGGACACGAAGAGCACGAAGAGAAGCGAACAGGAAAACAGCTATTCCGGTTTTGCCTTTACCTTCTGTGTGTTCTTCGTGCTCTTCGTGGTTGGCGCATTTGCGGTTCAACCAGAGTGGGTCGGGCCGGCCTAAGAAAAAGAATTAACCACGAAGGACACGAAGAGCACGAAGAGAAGCGAACAGGAAAACAGCTATTCCGGTTTTGCCTTTACCTTCGTGTCCTTCGTGCTCTTCGTGGTTGGCGCATTTGCGGTTCAACCAGAGTGGGTCGGGCCGGCCTAAGAAAAAGAATTAACCACGAAGGACACGAAGAGCACGAAGAGAAGCGAACAGGAAAACAGCTATTCCGGTTTTGCCTTTACCTTCGTGTCCTTCGTGCTCTTCGTGGTTAATGCTTTTGCAGTTCAACCCGCCAACCCGCCAACCAGCCAACCTCCGAGCCACAGCACGGCCAGTGCATAAACCGCGGCGATCAGGTCGTCGAGCATGATCCCGAATCCACCGCTTACACGACGGTCCAGCCAGTCGATCGGCCAGGGTTTGCCGATGTCGAATACGCGGAACGCGACAAAAGCCGCCAGCCACCAGACCCAGTCGAACGGTACCAGCACCAGAACCAGCCAGATACCGACGAATTCGTCCCAGACGATACCGCCGTGGTCGTGTACGCCGAGCCGCTTCGATGCCCGGTCGCAGATTGGGATGCCGGCCAGGAAAACCAGGGCAACGAACATCAGACCGGCCCACAGCGGGATTCCGGCCAGTGGAAACGCCAGCAGCACGCCGACCGCGGTGCCTGCGGTACCCGGCGCCTTCGGACTCAGCCCCGAGCCCAGACCGAACGCCAGGAAGCCCAATGGCGAGCTCGTCGCCTCGTTCCTGAGCGCAGCGGGGTCCGGGGTCGGATCCTGTGGCCTCGACGTATTCATCCGCGCCCTCGTAGGAGCGAGCCCTGCTCGCGAAAGCTCATGTCGAAGAGCCGGGTTGACGCTTTTCAACCGTCACACGAAGTGATCCCAGCCAGATTCGCTCGTCTCGAAGACCTTGCCCTCTGCGTCCAGGCATTCGATTTTGCCGGAATCGGTGACTCGTCCGATCTCGGTCAGTTCGACGCCGCCGACCGCTGCGGGCAGCTTCGCATCGTTGGCAACCACCGCCAGCAATTCGTAATCGCCGCCCGCGAATTGCAGCAGCCAGCGCTCCCGATCGTCCGGCAATGCCTCGGCCAGTGCGGAGGAGGTCGGCAGCTGATTGCAATGAATCTCGGCGCCGAGTTCGCCGATCAGGTGCGCGAGATCTGCGAGCAGGCCGTCGGATATATCGATCAGCGCATCTGCAATTTCGGCCAGTTCCAGACCCGCCGCAATGCGAGGCACGGGTTGCAACAATCGCTCCCGTAGCGGATCGCCGGGCGGCCGTGCCAGTGTCAGCCCGGCGGCCGCATCACCCAGCGTGCCGGTGACCACGATGCGCTGGCCGGGGCGGGCGCCGCTGCGGGTCGCGAACTTTCCGGCCGGCACTTCCCCCAGTGCGGTGACGCCGATGTTCAGCGGCCCGCGCGCGATGTTGCCGCCGACCAGCGCGCAGTGGTGTTCGGCCGCCAGCGCCAGGAAACCGTTCAGGAATTCCCGCAGCCAGGCCGAATCGGCTTCCGGCAGGGTCAGCGTCAGCAGGCACCAGCGCGGGGTCGCGCCCATGGCCGCCAGGTCGCTGAGGTTGACCGCCAGCGCCAGGTGGCCGATTTCTTCGGCCGTCGCGGCGTTATCGCCCTTATCGACGAAATGCCTGCCGGCCACGAGATTGTCGGTGGTCGCGACCAGTTGCGTGCCGGGTGCGGGCTGCAGTACAGCCGCGTCGTCGTCTATGCCCAGCACCACCCCGGCCCCGGTCGGCGCGCGCGCCTTGATCTCGGCAATGAGGTCGAATTCGTTCATTTCGTCCAATGCCCCCCAACCATGACCCGCGCCACCGGGTTGCCGCCGAATTCGAAGGCCAGGCTGCGGGCGTCGGCGCAGTCGAGCACGAGCAGGTCGGCGCGCATGCCCGGTGCGATCCTGCCTCGATCGGGCAGGCCCAGCAGTTCGGCCCCGGCGGCTGTGGATGCATGAATGGCCTCGGCCGGTGTGAGCCCGAGCCTGCGAACGGCCAGCGCCACGACGAACGGCATGGACCAGCACGGCGCCGAGCCGGGGTTGTAGTTGGTGCCCAGCGCCAGCCTGCCGCCGGCATCGATAAATGCGCGGCCGTCGCCGTAGCGGTCGTCGAGATGAAAGCCGGACGCCGGCAGCATCACGCCGAAGGTCCTCGATCCCGCCAATGTTCGGAGTCCGCTTCCATCGGTGGCCTCGAGATGGTCGACGCTGGCAAAGCCTCGTTCGACTGCGGCCTCGATCATGCCCAGCGCGTTGAACTGGTCGGCGTGGACTCGGATCGGGTGGCCGGCAGCCTGGCCGGCGTCGAACAGCGCCAGGCAGTCGTCCAGCGACCAGGCGCCTTTCTCGCAGTAGGCGTCCAGCGCGATGCCCGGGAACTCGGCGGTGATTGCCGGCAGCGTTTCATCGATTGTTCGGCGAATGAACCGGTCATGATCGTTGTCCGGATCGATTGCATGGCCGATGCAGGCGGTTGGAATCACCGTGCCCGGAAACGACTCACCGGCCCGCGCGATCGCCCGCAGCATCTTCAGCTCGTTCCCGGTATCCAGCCCGTAGCCGGACTTGACCTCGACCGTGGTCGAGCCGTGCGCCAGCATCCGGTTCAGTCGTGTCAGCAGCAACTCGGCCAGTTCGGTCTCGGAGGCCTTGCGCGTGGCCCGCACGGTGGCCATGATGCCGCCGCCGGCTTCCATCAGCTCCAGGTAGGACGCGCCTGCAAGCTTGCGTTCCCATTCGTCCAGCCGCGACCCGGCGAAACAGGCGTGGGTGTGGCAGTCGACGAATCCGGGCAGGACGGCCCGGCCCCCTGCGTCGAATACCGTTTTTTCGCTGGCGCCGGCATGGTTTCTTTCGCCACCTTCGGCGATCTTCCCGTCATCGATCACGATGTCGGCGGGATTGCCGTCGACAATGGCATTCACGATACGCGTTTCGGTCACGTTGAAGGCCGCTGGTTCAACCCCGCCAGAAAGCGCAGGAACAGGTGCGCGGCCAGCCGGGCGGTGCGGCCGTTGTCGTCGTACGGCGGCGACAGCTCCATGATGTCGAAGCAGCACACCGACGGCATCCGGCCGGCGGCTTCGGCGTAGTCGGCGAGTCTTCGCGCCGGCCAGCCGGCCGGGTGGGGCGCGCTGACGCCGGGCGCCTGGGCCATGTCGATGACGTCCAGGCAGATCGAGACGAACTGCGCCGCTGACGGCGGCCACTGCGTCGGGGGCCAGTCGGCCAACGCACCGCCGTTGTCTTCGAACCATTGCAGGTGCGCCGGCGTATTGGAAAGCGGGTCGAAGCCGAACAGCTGCAGCCGGCCGATGCCGCCGTGTTCGATCAGTCGCCGGAACGGCATGCCCGAGCCGTCGTCTTCGCGCACGTCCAGGTGGGCGTCGAAGTACACGCCGTCCAGCGTTAAATCTTTCGGCCGCACAAGACGGTCGATCACCGCGCGCACCTCGGGAAACGTCATGTCGTGACCGCCGCCGATGCCGATCGGCATCAGCCCGGCGTCCAGCATGGCGGCAACGGTTTCGGTCACGCGCGCGTGGGTTTCGGCCAGCGAACCGCCAGGCACGATGTTGCCGAGATCGACCACCGGGATGGTGAAACCTTCCAGCGCCACCGAATCTGCCGCGCCGTAGCCGGCCAGTGCCGCGCGAAATGCGTCCGGGCCTTCGGCCGCGCCGGAGCGGCCGCCGTTGAGGCGCACGCCATGGTCGTCGGCAAGGCCCAGCAGGCCGAGCCCGCGAAAGTCGTGGCCGGCGGCGTTGAAGCAGGCTTGCTCCAACCGGTGCAGCGCGTTCGCTTCGTGGTGCAGGTCTACAATCTTCGCTGCGAACCGGCCGGGCCTGCATTCGGGCCAGTTACCGGGAGTCGAAAAGCTCAGCAGTCTGGAGTCACGCTCAGTCATGGCGGAATGATAGCGTGCCATGAATAACGGTACTCGCGTCTGCCCGAAAGCGGATTTACGAACTCAGATCGAGAATGCGCGCCGCCGAATGGGAAGTCAACGACCCAACGTACTTGCTTGTCGGCGCGTTGTCACTATCCGTTCTCGAGTGCGCTGATCAGCGCCTTGCAGAACGCCGGCAGGTCCGGCGGCGTGCGGCTGCTGATCAGATTGCCGTCGACGACGACTTCCTCGTCCACCCAGTTGCCGCCAGCGTTGATCATATCGTCCCGGATCGAGGCGAACGAGGTCACGCGCCGGTCGCGGATGACGTCGGCCGAAATCGCCATCCAGCCGGCATGGCAGATCCAGGCTACCGGCTTGTCCTGGGCGTGCATGTCCCTGACGAAATCGACCATGTCCCGGTTGCCCCGCATCTTGTCCGGCGCCATGCCGCCGGGGATGACGACCGCATCAAAGTCGTTTGCGTGGACGTCGGCCGCGTCGGCGTCGACGTCGACCGCATAGCCCTTTTCACTCACATATTCGTTCTTTCCCGTGCCGATCACGCTGACGCGCGCGCCAGCCTCGATGAGGCGCAGGCGCGGATAGTGCAATTCCAGTTCCTGGTAATCGTCTTCGGCGAGGATCGCGATTTTCTTGTCGGACAATGGCATGTGGATACTCCGTTCGAGTTTCACCTGTCATTATTACAAACCGAGACTGCCTGCACGAGCCGTCTCCGGCCGCGATCAAAGTCGGCCTGGCGCCGACTGATCGGTGGCCTCAAGGCCCCGCTTACGCCCACCGATCGAACGGGATGTCGAGTTCCCGTTCTTCCGCGCATGCACGGGCGTCGTGGTAGCCGGCCGATACATGACGGAACACGCCCATGGCCGGATCATTCTTAAGAACTCTTTCAAGCCGGGCCGCGGCGTCGGGCGTGCCGTCGGCCACGATCACCTGGCCGGCGTGCTGGGAATAACCGATGCCCACGCCGCCGCCGTGGTGGAAACTGACCCACGACGCGCCCGAGGCCACGTTGACCATCGCGTTGAGCAGCGGCCAGTCCGAAATTGCGTCGCTGCCGTCTTTCATGCCCTCGGTCTCGCGGTTGGGCGAGGCCACCGAACCGCAGTCGAGGTGATCGCGGCCGATCACGATGGGCGCGGAAACTTCCCCGCTGGCGACAAGATCGTTGAAGATCAGCCCGGCCTTGTCGCGCTCGCCCTGTCCCAGCCAGCAGATGCGCGCCGGCAGGCCCTCGAATTCCACTCGTTCGCGCGCCATGGTGAGCCAGCGCTTCAGGCCTTCGTGCTCGGGGAAAGCCTCCAGAAGCGCCGCGTCGGTGCGGTAAATGTCTTCCGGGTCGCCCGAAAGCGCGACCCACCGAAACGGGCCGCGTCCGACGCAGAACTGCGGCCGGATGAAGGCCGGCACGAAGCCGGGGAAGTCGAATGCGCGTTCGAATCCCTCGTCGAACGCACGCTGGCGAATGTTGTTGCCGTAGTCGAAGGTAACCGCGCCGGCGTCCTGCAGCTTCACCATGGCTTCAACATGCCGCTTCATGCTGGCCAGGCTTTTCTCGGTATACGATTTCGGATCGCGTTCGCGGAATTGGTTGGCCTCTTCAAACGTATAGCCCGTCGGCACGTAGCCGTTGAGGACATCGTGGGCGCTGGTCTGGTCGGTGAGCGTGTCGGGTTTGATGCCGCGCTCGATCAGTCGCTCGAGCAGATCTACGGCGTTGGCGACCACGCCGACGCTGATACCGGATTTCGCTTCTTTCAGTGCCAGCGCCCGGTCGATGGCCGTGTCCAGGTCTTCGTGCACTTCGTCCAGGTAGCGTTTTGACCTGCGACGCTGAAGCCGTGATCGGTCGACGTCGGCGATCAGGCAGGTGCCGCCGTTCATGGTAACGGCCAGCGGCTGGGCGCCGCCCATGCCCCCGCAGCCGGCGGTCACGTTCAGCGTGCCCTTGAGGTCTCCATCGAAGTGCTGGCGCGCGCACTCGGCAAAGGTCTCGAAGGTGCCCTGCAGAATCCCCTGGGTGGAGATGTAGATCCACGACCCGGCCGTCATCTGGCCGTACATGATCAGCCCCTTCGCGGCCAGTTCGTCGAAGTGTTCCTGCGTGGCCCAGGCCGGCACCAGGTTGGAGTTGGCGATCAATACTCTCGGTGCATCGGGGTGGGTCCTGACGACGCCCACCGGCTCGCCGGACTGCACCAGCAGCGTCTCGTCGGGCGCCAGTCTTTCGAGCGTGGCAACAATCGCATCGACCGCCGGCCACGACCGCGCCGCCTGGCCGCGTCCGCCGTAGACGATCAGGTTGTCCGGATCCTCGGCCACGTCCGGGTCGAGGTTGTTCATCAACATGCGCTTCGCCGCCTCGGCGGCCCAGGTCTTGCAGGTCTTGTGAGCGCCGCGCGGCGCGCGGATGGTTCGCGATCGGGGCATAGCGCTCTCCGGATCATTGGACATCGTCCGTCATTGTACTGGTTGACCCGCCGATTGGCCTTTCCGGGTATTCGGGATTTAGGGAACGTCTGAAAACTCTTCGCGGAGCGCGGTTCAGTCGGAAAAGCCGCAGATTCTGTGGTGCTATTGTCACGACAATCGGAGCAACATTAGCCATAGCTACGGCCAAGGGACTTGACTTTCTTCAGGGGGGAAGGTAGGTTTTTTGGGGCTTGTGAAAAAATCTACTGTTCAATGTGTTAGCCAAGCTCCGTGCCGTTTTTCATAAAACGTCGAAGGAGATGGATAATGTCACGGACATTCATTTCAGTACTTATTGGCGTATCAGTGCTGGTCGGGATCAAGAGTGCAGCAGCGGGTAATTACACGACTGCATGTTCGTACGGGCCTGATGTATCCATCGGTCAGTTGATTGCCGGAGACCCGACCGAATGTCGGCTCGTTTTGCTTGACCCAAACTGATTCAGGTCTCAGCGCAGGTCAACCCACAGCGACGCCATCGGGTCGCCGATGGCGTCGTGATGTTTTCAGTGCCAACCAAGGAAATTCATTCATGCGTCATTTCATTGTGATCGTTCTTCTTTGTGCTTCTGCCAACGCTGTCGCCGATGAGTGGGATGAAGCACTGCAGCTGGACTCCTACGGGGCGCTTGAGGAATTCTGGGAAACCGACGTATTGCCCATGGATTCCCTTCGGAAGTTGATGGTATTCCGAGAGCCCCTCCGGACTGAGGTGGATGTCTTGATCCGGGAAGACGGCACAACTGTCGGCCGCATTACCGCCGGTTCCGGGAACGAGGAATTCGACGCCGCTGTCATGGAGGTGGTCGGACGCTACCGTTATCGGCCGACCGAACAAAACGACCCGCCTCAGCCAGTCGTCGTGCCCTACTACCGAGCTGTGGGAACACGTTATTAACCCGGCATGCAAGTAAGCATGCCGGGTTAATGCCCGACCGGAACGGCCGGGACCGCGAAGCGAAGGCATTTGCGGGCATGCGCCGCAAATGCCGTGCATCAAATGCCGTAGGTATTTTGATGCCGGATTAATAATTGCGATCGCCGGGGTAGCAAAGTGCAGACATTCTTAGTGGCGTGACCGATATGATTTCGGCTGTTCAATAGCAACCATTCGTGATCAGTGGTGGAACGTTGATCAGGATTGGCGGTCTTGATCTTGAGTCGATAGTTGACAGGGGTAGGCGGGCGAATGGATGTCCAAATCGGAAAAAGGAGCCGTGTGCTGCGGAGCAGGGTCGTGCTTGTCGCGTCGGCCGGCCTTTCGTTTGTCGCGCTGATGGTTCTGGCGATATGGATGGGCCAGCGGCCGCCGGCCATCGACGGCGACAGCATCTGGACCGGCGAGGTCACCCGGGGCGAACTGATCCACGAGGTGGTCGCGCCCGGTCGGCTGGTGGCCACCGATGTGCGCGCCGTGACCAACCGCAGCGCTGGCGTGGTCGAGCAATTGAAGGTATTGCCCGGCGCCCCGGTGGCGGCCGGCGACGTGTTGCTGGTCATGACGTCGCCGGGCATCGAAGAAGACCTGGCCGCAGCCCGCTGGGAACTGGCCGGCACCCGCGCCGACCAGGCGCTGGCCCGGGTCGAGTCGCAGAATCGACTGCTGGACCTGGAGGCCCAGGTGGCCAGTGCCGAGGCCGATTACACAAGCACGAAAATGGAGCTGGAAGCCCAGGAGCAGCTGGGCGAGGGGCAGGTGTTTTCGGCGCTGGAGGTCGAGCGCACGCGATTGAAGGCCGCCCAACTTGAAAAACGCATGCTGGCCGAAAAGGCACGGCTGGATCGCTACGACGAAGTCCAGCAGGCCGAGCGCGAAGCCGCCGAGGCCCAACTGTCCGCAATCGAGGATCGCGTCGCGCGCCTGGAAACGCTGCGCGACGACCTGAACGTCAAGGCCAGCATGGCCGGCGTGGTGCTGGAGATCACGCCGGAGGAGGGCGAACAGCTCGCGGCCGGTACCGCCGTGGCGCGAATCGTCAACCTCGATCGGCTGATTGCACGAGTTTCGGTGGACGAACGCTCGGCCGCGCGCGTGCAGCCGGGTTTGCCGGTTTCGCTGGAGCTGGGTCGCGAGCGGTTGCAGGGCCGGGTGCAGCGGGTGGATCCGGCCGTCGAGAACCGGCTGGTGACGGTCGACGTCGCGCTGCCGGACGAGACCGGAGAGGTCGATCTCAGGCCCGATCTGAGCGTCACCGCCCGGGTCGAGCTGGACCGCATCGACGACACGCTGAAGCTCGATCGGCCGGCGCAAATTTCAGAGTCCTCGGCACCGATGCGGCTGTTCCGGCTGGGCCCCGACGGAAAGCGGGCGCGCCGGGTCGAGGTGCAGCTCGGCCGCGCTTCGATGCGCGAAGTTGAAATCATTCACGGATTGAAGGCAGGCGACCGCGTCATCCTGGCCGACATGAGCGGGTGGCTGGATCAGGAACAAATCCGGATACGCTGATGGACAAGAAACAATAAAGGAATCTCTGGCCATGACCGACCCATCTCCGCTGATCGCGCTTGCCGGCGTCGAGCGCATCTTTGCCACTGAGACGCTGAAAACCCACGCCCTGGCCGGTATCGATCTTGAAATCGCATCGGGCGAGTACGTCACCATCGAGGGGCCGTCAGGCTGCGGAAAGTCGACGCTGCTGTCGGTGCTTGGCCTGCTCGACGAGATCGACGGCGGCCAGTATCGGCTGGCCGGCGTACCCACTACCGAAATAGACGCCGAAGAGCGCGCCAGGCTGCGCAATCGCGAAATTGGTTTTGTGTTCCAGAGCTTCAACCTGATTCCCGAAATGAGCGTGCTGGAGAATGTTGCACTGCCGCTGGTTTATCGCGATGGTGTAGGGGCTGGTGACCGACTCAGGCGCGCCGGTGACGTGCTGGAGCGGGTTGGCATGGCCGCGCGCGCCGATCATCGTCCCAACCAGCTCTCCGGCGGCCAGCAGCAGCGCGTCGCGATCGCCAGGGCGCTGGTCGGCGAACCGTCGCTGATCCTGGCCGACGAGCCCACCGGCAATCTGGATCACGACAACGGCGAGCAGATCATGGCGTTGCTGGCCGAGTTGAATCGTGGGGGCGCCACGCTGGTCACGGTCACCCATAACCCCGAATACGCCGCTCACGCCCGGCGACGAATCGCGATGCTGGACGGCCAGCTGGGTGCACGAGCAGCTTCGGCATGAAGGCGCTGTTGCCCGATATCGTCCACGCATGGCGCGTCCATCGCGCAACGCCGGCGGCCAGTTCGATCGCGGTTCTGGTGCTGGGCGTTGCGCTGGGCTTCATGACGGCATTCCTGTCACTGTTCAGCGACCTGCTGCCGCAGCCGCATCCCGGTTTCGGGAACGCCGACGGCGTGGCCACGCTGGTGGTGCAAATGCCGGAGCACGCCAATCCGGTCAATACCCGCTTCCTCGAGCACGCCGGTAATGAGGTTTCCGGCCTGGCGGCCGTTACCGGTGTGAACGTCAACGAGATCGAATGGCGTGATGGCGCAAGCGTCGAGTCGCTGACCGCAGAGATGGTCACGCGCGGTTTCTTCGACGGGTTGCGCGCACGCCTTGCCCTGGGCGATGGAATTGGGGCCGAAGACCACCGGGAGAATGGCGCATCGGTCGCGGTGATCTCTTATTCGCTGTGGCAGCGGCGCTTCGGCGGCCGACCCGATGTGCTCGACAAGAAACTCGACCTGGCTTCCGAGGCCATGGGTTCGAACGACGACGAAACGGTCGATCTCGGCGGCTACCGGATCGTCGGTGTCGCGCATCCGGACATGAACGGCACTTTCGACGGCAACGTCGATCTATGGCTGCCGGCCGAGCAGCTCCTGCCGAAACGCCTCACCGGGCCTCTCGCCGGCATTGGCCTCGACAACATGTCGATGTTTAGGGCGCTGGCCCGGATTGCGCCGGATCGCAGCCTGGAATCGGTCCAGCGCGAGCTGGCCGCGGCCCACGCCAACGGGGCTTTCGACGGCCTGGGAATACCGGCAGATGAAGCTCGCATGCTGATTTATCCGGGTGTCACGCAGGATCCGGGCCGCCAGGCCGAGGCGCGTCGGCAGGTCGGGCTGTTTTCGCTGGTCGGGCTGCTTGTGGTGATTGTCGCCGGCGCCAACGTGGGCCTTTTTCTGCTCGCGCGGGCCCCCGGGCGTCGACGCGAACTCGGGGTTCGTCTCGCCGTTGGTGCACCGATGAAGCGCCTGCGCAGACAGCTGCTGATCGAATCTGCATTGCTGGTGGCCGCGGCGACGCTGGTCGGGCTTTTACTGGCGCTGTGGCTCATGGTCTGGTTCCAGGACCTGGCGTTTCTGGAGCGCGCGCGGTTCAGCAGCGTCTCTTTGCTGGACTGGCGCGTACTGGCCGGCGTGGTCGGCGTGACCGCGCTCGCCACGCTGCTGGTGTCGCTGGCGCCGATCGCCGGGCTGAAGCGGCTTGGTGTCATTGGCGCCACCCGCCAGGTGCGCGCTCGTGCGGGGTTGTTTCAGCGCCTCGGCGGCGCGCTCCAGATTGCAATCGCCGGCGTTGTGGCCTGCGTGGCGCTCGGCTTCGTACTCTATTTGCTGGATCTGAGTTCGCGCGATCTCGGCTATTCGACCGATGACCTGGTCGTCATAACGCCGGCGTTCGGCGGCACGGTTTTCAGTTCCGATCCGGGCGATGCCGAGCGCACCCTTGTGCGGCGCGAGCGTCAGCGCCAGACGCTGCTGCAGATTCCGGGCGTCGAAGCGGTGGCGTTCGGCAGTCCGGTGCCGGCCGGGCAGGTCCTGATGACGTTTTCATTCGGACTCTCGCCGCCGGATCGCCCGGACCAGCAGATCGCGGTCGCGCTGGGGTCGGCCGATTCGGCGTTTCCGGAGTTGCTGGATCTGCGCGTACTGCACGGCCGCTGGCCCGATGCCGGAGACGAATCGGGCCACGTCATCAGCCGTGCGCTGGCCGAAGCCGTGTTCGGCCGTGCCGACGTGGTCGGCGAACTGCTGCCACCCATTCAGGGGCCCGGGCTCTCGGAGTCCAAGCCGGTCGTAGCGGTAGTCGAAAATGTTTTTTTCGCCCATCCCGAAAAACCAGACGATCCGCGAATCTACAGCGAGAGCACGTTCATGAGCGGCAACGATCGCATCCTGCTCAAGACCCGGCTGCCGCTGGACACGCTGCGTCGGGAGCTGGACCGGTTGATCGAGGCCGGCGAGCTGGAAATCGAGATCCGGTTCCTGTTTCGCCCGCGCGATCGATTCGATGAACTGCTCGCGCCGGATCGCGGCCGTCTTTATTTGAGCGGGTTCGCCGCGCTGACCGCGCTGGCACTGGCGCTGTTCGGCTTTTACGGCATCCAGCGCTTCCTGGTCGACGCCGGCCGGCGCGAATTCGCGATCCTGGCCGCGATCGGCGCCGGGCCGAAGCGGTTGCGCCGGCGCGTGATCGGATCAGGTTTCATGCTCGGCCTGCCGGGGCTTGTCTTCGCCGGCCCGCTGGGCTTTCTGGCGCTGGCCGCGCTCAAGCCGGAGTTCTTGCCCGAGTCGATTCCTGCGCTGGCCATAGTCGTGTTCGTGCTCGCGGCACTGGCCGCGCTGCTGGTTGTGACCTCGCTGGCGCCGGCAAGGCGGGCTGCCGAGATTGCGCCGGCTGCGCAACTGCGCGAGGACTGAAGCCCCGTCGTTTCCGGTACCCCCTTTATTGGCCACGCGCCTGGTGGATGCGCTTCGCTTATCCACCCTACGACTGCGGGAATGTCAGCGGTGATTCGGATACTCAGCCGCAATCGACCTGAACGATTTCGCGTTTTCCGTCTTCGACCACCAGCGCGGTGAGGCAGCCGCCCCAGACGCAGCCGGAATCGAG
>JGI12048J13642_10188460_pt1 | contig 18000 bp, 14 predicted proteins | sample ElkSlonscriptome_16_FD_13642 | JGI IMG/M metagenome (IMG submission 13642)
ATCAGGAAAACACGGCTAATCGAACGGGGCCTCGGAAAGATGATTATTTGAGCCGTTTAATCCGTCGCGTTTGCAAGAGCATACCAAAGTTTCCTGCGATCGCAAAATTGAGATACACCACGGATCCTGACACGTCATAAGGCGCTTTAAAAAGATTCGGGTACCAACCCGCTTCCACTTTCAAAGAGAAGTATTCGTATTTCTTTTCCTCGCGCTTTTCCCGGCTCCTCAAAAGTTGTTGAAGCTTAAAATCGGTAGCCAGACTAAAGCCATAGGTAAGATAAGGCCCCGACTCAAGCGGGTCATTCAGTTCGCCTTCCCCGGAATATTCATATCGCTTGTTTCCCAAGATCAATGAAGGGCTAACCGTAAAAAAATCTGAGTTCAAGACTTGGTAGCCAAGGACTAGTTCGTATCCGAAAGCGGAGAGATTATCGTACGCAGTGTTGCGAACCGTCTCGGGATCAGGAATAAAATCCTGAAAAGAAAGCCGCTGTCCCACTCGAAAATTATTGAGTATAAAGGTTAAACTTATCACGTTTATGGACACTAATCCCGACTCGATAAAGCCTCCGTCGCCGGTATACCAAATTGGCCCCACGGCTGCGGGTATGTCTATCGACATTCCGAGATAATCCAGTTGACGCCTCAGCCGGTAGTTTTGCGGTTCATTGCCGGTAGCGATTTTATAGCGGGCCGTCGGGTTTTTATAATAGTTATTCAGATAGGGTAAAATAATACGCTTTCGATCCTTGCTTACTTCTACTCCCTTCACCGGACCTTCGATCTGAGAGATAGGCTCATCAAACTTGAATTCCAATAGGGGAATGCTCTTGATAAAACCACAGGTATCGAAATGAACATCTTGTCGATCGGGGTATGCTATCAGAACGTAGCCCGAACTGTCGCCAAACGTGTAGGTTGGACCCGTACACGTAGATAGTCGACCGGTAAGGCTGTCGGTTTGCAGGTCGGTGAAACTTGTATCGGCAGTTTGCTCTCCCGGATATAAATGAGATACCGAAAGGTCAACGGTCGGCTCATTGGACTTATACGTAATGATGGCTTGTTGTGGCACGCAGGACGATGCTATGAGCAGAAGAAGGAGGCTTGGCCATAGGACTAGATCGGTGTATCTTCTATGTGCACATCGCCTCATTGAGTCAAAGAAACTAAAAACCTGTAAAAACAGCGCCTGCTATATATCCTTCCATCTAACTATTACCCGAAGTTTGCTGCACCTATTAAGAAAAAGGGCAGCTATATTTGTCAATAAGTTTCGGATGATTACATCACTAAATTTACCCCATTCTGCTCAAAACAATCTGAGCGCGACCGCACCTCAACACATGTCGGGGTTGAGGCAGGGAGGGAATAAGGTCGGAATGTGCTCTGCCTCGCTCTCGCGTTTCATTCCACATTGCTATCAATCCGAAGTGTTCTACATTTATCCCCAAAACCCAAGGCCATGCTCCCACCCTTTCACCTTGCCATACCCGTCAGCGATTTGGATCTCACACGTAAATTTTACCACGAAGTTTTGGGCTGTAAGGAAGGCCGATCTTCTGAACATTGGGTAGACTTCAACTTCTTCGGTCACCAGTTGGTTTTGCACCAAAAAGAGGGACTTAAACGGGCAGCTGTTTCCAATCCCGTAGATGGTAAAGACGTTCCCGTCCCCCATTTTGGCGTAGTGCTGACCATCGATGATTGGAATGGTCTCGCCGAGCGATTGAAGCGTCAAAAGGTGGAGTTCATCATCGAACCCTACATCCGATTTGAAGGCGAAGTGGGCGAACAACGCACCATGTTCTTTCAAGACCCGGAAGGAAATGCACTGGAGTTTAAAGCTTTTGCCGATTTAAGCGGGCTTTTTGCGAAATAATGGTTGCAGAAAACAGCACGATCGGCCAAAGTCAACTAGTCAATCATTCGTCCGGAGACACTCGTAATCTTTCGATGACGAAACGAACAGTCCGCCGTTCTAAAGAACCTAATCATACCAACGACACCGGCCTGCACAACATTTCATTGCACAGGCCGGATCTGTCGTTTTAATGGTTGCCTAGTTGTTTTTTACTACGCGTTGAACGGTTCGCTCGCCTCCACTTGTAACGACCGAAATGAGGTATACACCTCCCGCAAGGTTGGCGGTGCTGATTTCTACTTGGTGCTTTCCGGGAGCCAAAGCAGATTTGTTGAGGGCCTGTTTTACAGGTTGCCCCAGCACATTGGTCATGGTAATGCTCACGTCTTCGTAGTCCTCGACTTCGATTTCGACGAATACCGCCTCGTTAAACGGGTTGGGGTAGACTTTCACCGCACCGAGAATCGATTTGTCTTGATCGGCCAATTGCTGCTCATGAAAATGCCCCTCGGCATGGGGTTCTGAGTCACCAAGATTTTTGGCGCTTTGATCGAATGAAGAGCAATTATTGAGATATGCTTCGAAAAAACTTCCTTCATTGGCTCTGAACCCTTCACCCAGAGTTACAACATCCGTGGCACGGAAACTTCCCTCTGAACCACTCTGTAGCGTAAATAAATTACCAAATATGCCGCTGTAGGTAAAGGTAAAGTTAGAAGCCATGTGTACGGCTTCATTTTCTGTCAATGTGTAATTTCCGGCATAAACTGCGTTGGTTGGTGAAACTTCATGATTTATCACGGCACTTCTTGAGAGAAAAAGTCTGTCTGCATTTCTGAAGTTTATATTCCCAATAGACCTGTCAATACCACCGCAGTTGTAGGTATCTATTGATCGGCTGTAAATATTAGCTACCGGGCAGCTTTCCGTTCCACAGGCTGCCTGATAAGCCATAATGGTTCGGAAACAACCTTGCGGATCGCCCCAACCTGCGTAGGGAATAGTTCCGGGCTGAGTGGTATTTACGACATCATGTGTGCATAGCATATTGTGGCCGAGCTCATGGTGAAAAGTGTAGTTAGTAAAATTTGGCGTACCCGTTAAAGAAAACTGATTTTGGTATGCCAAATCCAAATACGCCCTGCCACCGCCTGTGGGCGTGATCAATGCACATTGATCTGCTTGCCATATACCCCTAAGGGCGTGGACTTCATCCATAAACCCATCACTGGTTCCGCGCCACAAGTCCAAATCAACTACATTATTGCCGGTAGATGTGTAATCGACGCGATAGGCATTAGCCAATTCAATATTAAAATTGACGTCTCCGTAGTCGAAAGCAGTATTTGCCGTATTGAAAAGATTATTGATTTGAGTGAGAATGCTCGTATACAAAGCCTCTGCCTCGGGTGTAAAACCAACCAAAACCCTGATTTTGCAATCACCCGTAGATTTTTCCTCGGAAAGGTTATTAACGTAATCGGGATGAGTAATTTCAGGGCGCTTGTCTTTGTCGCCTTCAGCGCTATGGTCGTGATCGTAGCAATCTTCGGCCGTTGGTGCCGAAGCATTTACTTCATACAACACATGCAAACCATCTCCTATATGGGTCACGGCGTAGATCATGTGGTCTACGGTGAAGTGCCCTGCTAACTCTTCGCCGGCTCTGACCATATTTACATCTCCACCGCCGTTTTCGTAGCCTGAAATTTTCCCGCACCACGAGGTGAATGAATGCGTGCTTTTTCCGCGCTCAACCTTATGCACCTCGTACTTTTCAGTCGGACGAGGATTAAAGATCAATTCCTCTCCTCGTAGTGCTTCCATGTTTATTTCAACGAATTGAACGTTTTCATTAATCGGATTCTCGGTAACCGTGCGCAGGTAGTGTTGCTGCTTCTTATCCATCGGCGGCGTGTAGCCCAAGTGTACGATGAGGTCTTGCGCCTGTAAGGTCGCTATCGTCATCAAGCACATGAGAGCAGTCACCATCAAGTTTCCCGCGCGTATCCGCGGATTTGTTATGTGTGTCTTCATGGCTCTCTTAGTTTTCAAGTGCTTCAATTCGCGTGCGGAGGGCTTCATTTTCGGCTTGCAAAGCTTCGCTCTTTTCGTTCAGTGCATCATTGCTCTCTTTGAGCTCAAGCAAATAGAGCGTAAGCTCTTCCACTTTTTCGATGGTTAGCCTTTGCATTTCGCCGAGGTCCACCCCGCCCTGCTCTTCGAGTTCTGCGGCAGACGGCACATTAGGCAGGTGCTTTTCGGTGCTGATATACTCTTCTAGCTCATCGAGGCTGAGTCTTTCGTAACTTTCATCGAAGACATAGTCAGGCCAGTTATTTGTGACTTGGACCCGCAACTCATTGCAAATCATATTTCCGTTAATGGAAACTTTGTAGCCTGCAGCACCATCGATGGTACCCACTCGAAGATCGCCGCTCACATAGGTGGCACCTGCAAAATATCCGGCCCAGCTCTTTGTACCTCCGGTAGCAGTACCGTAGACTCCTATTCGAGTACCACCGTTTCCCGATGCACTACCAAATACTCCGTAAGCCGTAGATGATTCAAAGCTTGCCGCATTTCCAAATACAGCTCTACCCTTGCTTTCACCGAATACGCCGTACCCTTGGCCATCATGGACGCCTCTCACTCCGATTCCCAGGAGGCCTGTTCCTGCGTTGTAACCATAGACACCCGCTGAGTTGGCTCCCGGACTGGTGCTGTTTACAAATCCGCGGACACCCGATGCATTCGATGATGTAGATTCCGTTTCGCCCCACACACCCGGAAAAGTTCCATTCCCGGTCTTCGTTCCTCGGATGGCATAAGAGCTTGTAGTAGCCCTAACGGTGCCGCTCACGTGCAGCCGATGACTAGGGTCCGTTAATCCTAAACCAACATTGCCATTTGGAAGCATGGTCATTCGGTCGCTACCGCCCGTCCTGAGAATCAGGTTACCATTGTCAGTAGCGGCGAAGCGCATGTTGTTCTGATCGGTTGATATTCTGCCAATTACCACACCGGCTTTTGAAAATGCCAAACGGGTTTCACTGGTCAATCCTATGGTGCCGGGAGCAGCTCCCGGATTTTCCAAACGAAGCAGGTTACCCGTGCTCCCTTCGGGCGATCCCGGTATAGCAAAGTTACCGGGAGTGCCTGTAACGCGCGCAGTTGAGGTGCCGGCTGTAATAGCCGATCCACTTAGTTTGCTACCATCCCACCGCGGCACGTCAGATGATTCCATAGCATCTATACTTGGGTCAACCTCTGAATTGATATAACCGGCAGCAGCATGGTCTCCCCATGCATGGGCTTGGTTCCACTGATTGGACGTACCGCCTGCAGCAGTCACCGTACCGGAGGTTTCAATGTCTCCGTTTGAGGCACTAACCTGAAAAAGCGAGTTACCTGAAGAACCTCTGAATTCATAGCGCAGATTGCTACTGCTGAAAAACAAACCGTAATTTGGATTGCTTGCCGCTCGGAAAGCATACCGGTTATTGGGTACCAGGTAATCGGTGCCGGGGGTAAAAAACAGATCGGTTGTCAAACCTCCGGTATTGGCATTGAAGGCGAAGACGGGCGCTGCATTCCCATCTCGGAACTCGTATTGGAAGGTTGATGAATTAAAAAACAGCCCGTAGTTTGGATTCTGGGTGTATTGAAATGCGTATTGATTTGGCCCGATGTCAATAGTCTGGGCAGGTAATTCTGCCGTCAGCATAACTAAAAAAATGGCCAAGAAGGCTAAGATGGGTGTCGTACACCTTGTAGAAAGTTTTGTAGTTTTCATGGGAATTGGTTTTATGCGACTATGCCGTTTTTTTAGGTTGAGGCATCACCGCTGATTTATTGATTAAAAAAGAATTGTAAGGAGCGATTAGCATTTCCATGTGATGTAATTAGCGCCATGAATCAAAAGTATCTTACGCTACCAGGTCACGCTAATAGCATAGTGTCATTTCTTGACACAAGAGTCTCAAAGCTTCATTATCAGGAAAATCAATAGCTCGGATAGTCGCTTATAGCGGCGCTTTACTTCTTTTTCTTCGCGTAAGCAGAAGGCGTAACTCCAAAAAGTGATTTGAAGCATTTGGCAAAATATGAGAGGTTATTAAACCCGACGGCATAGGCCACTTGAGTAACATTCTCGCCCTTTTGTTCTAAAATTTGAGCGGCTCTCCTTAAACGGAAGTTTCGCAGGAGTTCGCCGGGAGTTTGGGAGGTAATGGCTTTAAATTTCCTGTGCAATTGCGCCTTGCTCATCGCCAGTGATTCTTGCATTTCGGCAATTCCAAAATCAGCATCAGCGTACCTTTCTTCAAAAAGCTCGAGTGTTTTCTCAAGAAATTGCTCATCCATGGAGGTTACGGTGACCTCATTGGGGTGTATATAATCGCTCTTGCTGAAAAGTTCCTTTAATTTTTCTCGCTGATCAATGAGGTTCTTCACCCGGACTTGCAATTCGAGAATGTTAAACGGTTTAGTCAAATAGTCGTCGGCACCGGTTTCGAGTCCCTCAATTTTATTTTCAATACCTGCCTTTGCCGTGAGCATAATAATGGGAATGTGGCTGGTATGTATGTTTGATTTCAATTTCTTACACAAGGTAAGTCCGTCTAGTTGAGGCATCATCAAGTCGGTGATGATAAGATCGGGGGTTAGGTCCGCGGCTTTTTCCAAACCTTGCTTACCATCAAGAGCTTCTTCAATGCGGTAATCTTCCACAAGTTGTTGTCGAATGAAATCGCGCATATCGACATTGTCTTCAATGATGAGGATGGTTTTTTGCCCGGCTCGATGCGCTACTTTGGTTGTTGCAGCGGGAACGTCTATATCACTCTCGGGGAGGGAGTAATCAGTCACGACTTTTTTATTGGGCGGTTTGATTTCTTCCAAGGGAATGATGACTTTAAACACGGTTCCCTTTCCGAGTTCACTTTCAACAAAGATCTCACCCTCCATCAAATCAACCAGTTCCTTGGTCAAGGAGAGCCCGATTCCCGTACCCTCTTTTTCTTTGGTAAAGCTATCGTCCACCTGATAAAACCGATCAAATACTTTGGAAAGCTGCTCAGCCGGGATTCCGTGGCCCGTGTCTTTGACTTCCATGCGCAATTGGCCGTGAGCATATGATGCCGAGAAAAAAACGGAATCATCGTCAGAAGTAAACTTGAAGGCATTGCTGAGTAAATTGAATGCGATTTTCTCCAATTTGTCCCTGTCAAAAGAAGCCCACAAGGTTTTCGTGGGAATTTTGATGTGGTAGTCCATATTTCTCTGTGCCGCATGCGAGCTGAAAGAAGACGCTGCCGCCCTGAGACACTTAAAGGTATTCCCTTCTGAGGGTTCTGCCTTTAAGCTGCCTGCATCGACTTTTGACAGATCCAGTAATTGGTTGACCAGCCTGAGTAAGCGGTTTGCATTTCGCCTTACCATTTTTAGGTTGACCAGAGGCATCGGTTTTTCGGGCGATTCTTCAGCAAGCTCAATGGGTCCCTTGATCAAGGTGAGTGGTGTTCTGAACTCGTGAGAGATATTGGCAAACAGCCGCGTTTTCATTCGGTCGAGCTCCTTTAGCTGATCGGTCTGGGCCCGCAACTGTTCCGTTTTGGCTTTCAGCTCAGAATTTTTCTCTACGATAGCTTCCGTGCGTTCGCTTACGATGGCCTCCAATGCCAGGTTTTGATTCCGTAGTTGTTTTGTTCTCCAATAATTCACTCCAAGAAAAAATAGCACGGCTATCAAAACATAGAGAAACCAGGCCCACCAACTGCGGTGCCACGGCGGAAGTATTTCAAAAGCGAAGCCGGTTTCAGGACTTACTTGCCCGAAAACATTTTTTGAGCGTACCTTAAAAGCATAGCTGCCTTCGCTAAGATTCGTGTAATCTTTTTGGGTTTCTGCGGTCCAGTCAGACCACTCGTCTTCAAATCCTTTGAGGTGGTACTGGTAGAGGTGAGCGTTTTCATCGTAATAACCGCTGCTGCCGTAAGCTATCCTCAGCGATTTATTCGAGTACGGAAGTGAAATACGGGCGCTGTGGTAAGGACCGCCGATAAGCATGGAGTCAGTGTCGTAGATCACTTTGTTGATCAGCGCCGGACTTTCGCTATTGTCCAGCTTTTTTTGATTCAGGTCATGCCTGTATACTCCGTCGTTTCCGCCATACCAAATTATCCTGTCCTCGGGTTCTACGAGCGCCACAATTTGCGGCTGCCCGGCAATTCGTTTCTCCTTCAAGTCCTCAACCTCATATTCTGTGTCGGACTGTTTCCACGCGATATAGTTTTTCGGTGATCCTCCATCGTCATATGAGGTAAACAAGAGATTCTCAAAAGCGTCAACATAGTTCAGCCGTAAGTTTTTGTTGCCTGTTTGGAAGAGTGTGTGAAGCGTTGTATCCACTCCGAAAAGGCCCTTCTCCCTGTCGTAGAAATAAGTCAGTTTACCCTCTTGATGCGGAGTAGCGTATACACCGCCATTCACATTAAGAAGCAGAATTCTTTCGCCGGGCAATCCCTCTTCGAGACCGAATTTCTCGAGCGTAGGACTTTCTAAAGCGCTTGCTTTTTCCTCATTTTCAAAACGGATACGCCATATCCAGTCTTCACTTGTTTCAAGCCAGATACTTCCCGAAGGCTCCACGAGGATGGAGTACGTGTCACTTTCGATATCCATTACAGGACCTTCTCGAATCCATTCGCCATCCTCAAAATAGATCGATTCAAAGCCGAGCGCCATCGTCAGAAAGATGCGATTTTCGTCGAACGGGGATCGCTTAAATTTTGAAATATTCTCCGTAGGAATGCGTCTTTTCTCACCGTCCTTTATTTCGTAAATCCCCCCGGAACCGCCAACCAAAAGTCGGTCTCTAAAAACAAGCATATCCCAAATCCGGTCTTTCATGTCAAAGGCTTGTTCAAATTGTGCATGTCCCGATTTACCCTGTTTTAAAACAAAAAGTCCATTATCCGAACCCACATACAAGTCTCCTTTATAACGGACTAGCGCAAAAGCCCTGAAGTTTCCATTCAGATGTCTAAACGTGGTAAATGGTGAAGGGTACTCAATTTTAGTGATTCCATTGCCCATGCAAGCCCAAAGTATGCCCGACTTATCCTGAAATAAGCTGTACACTTCCAGCGAACCCAAATACTCACTATCATCCAATAAAAGTTTGCGTTCTCCTTTTTGGTCGATTACGACTAATCCGTCGTTCAGCGTAGCTATGGCAAAAGATCCGTCGTTCAGTACTATTCCACCATACGGGAAACTCTCCTTCAAGTAGTCCTCAGCTTCATTTGAGAACGGAATTGTTTCGGTATCGCTTTGTATAAAAAAGCCCTTTAAGGTACCTATGAGCAGTTTACCATCAGGAAATGGCAGCATAACCGTTACTCCTTTTTTCAAATAAAACGCTCCGTTCGGAATCAATTCCAAACGGTCGTTTTTCATACACATCAACCCTTGCGAATTGTGCATGACGTAGAATTTCCCTCTGACGACAAAAGAAAAACGAAATTCATTTTCCTCAGACTTCCAGACATTCAATTTTTCATTTTCCCATCGATAAATGGCTTCGCTGCTCCTGAAATAAATTCCATCTTCTGCAGAGAGCACGTTCCAAATCGTGGTGAACTCCCGATCGGATTCGGGCAGCATATCCGACAGTGAAACATAGGTATACTGACCTCGTTCATCGGGTTCGATATAACCGAATTCTCCCGAGGCGCCCACATAAACGCGGTTCTTATGGTCTATCGCGATACATTTTGTGTGGCTCTTCTTTGGCAACTCAATGAGGTCCCAAGACACACCGTTATAAATCAATACTCCACCACCATTTGCAAAATACAGAATACCGAGGCTGTCCTGAACACACCCCCAGTTTTGGGTTAGTGCGTCGTAGTCAGCGGGAGAATAATGCTGAATGAATGGAAGGCCTGCTTCAGCCTGCGGTGATTCGGTCTTATCCCTTTCATGATCCTGAGCGGTCAATGAAAAACTACCGGCCAAGAAGCAATAAAACAACAGATATATCCTGCAGACATGCATAGGTTTGGTTTCAAATACGGAAGATAGAAATAAAGCCTCAAAAAGTTTTTCCAACCATGAGAAACCCTTGACTATCGCGTCCAACGAAAAAAGGAGGAAACTTCATTTAAGTCTAACAGAATAGTCTCAAATCTTACCACTGTATATGCGCAACTTTGTTGTAATCCATCTTCATGGGCGCGCGAATCACATGGTGCACAAAGGTTTGGTCTTTCAAGGAGTGACAGGCACCGGTGAAACCTACTTCTCACCGATCTAAAATAAAATTAAATTAGCCATTAACTTAGGTGATGAAATACTGTATTGCCAAGACGGAAGAATACTTCCCTCCACAAAAAATAAAATCCGACATGCATGATCTTTCTGTAAAGACAATTTTAACAAGAGTTGCGCGCAAAACAGAGGCGTAACTTACCTTCTCACTTAAAATGCTTTTTACCAATCGAACCAAAAACAACAAAACCATTATGAAACCAATTTACGGATTGCTCATCCTGATCTCATTCAATTCGGCTTGGGCCCAAACATCCTCCACCTTTTCATTGGAGAAAACTGAGCAGGAGGAGATTAACAAGAAAATCGCCAGGGATTTCTATCAAGACCTCTGGTTCACGAACAATACCGAGAATTATTCAAAATACTTGTCCGAAGAGTACATGGTACATGACATAGGAGACCGAAAAGGAGTGATGGAACCTGCCATCGAACAAAAAATTATTGCTGACCGCTTTTGGGAAGGCGGAAAATGGGATTCAAAAATAGACTATCAGATAGCCGAGGGTGATCTGGTTGCCACGCGATGGACAGCCGATTACAAACCGGAGTCGTTCATGGCTAAAATAATGTTTGGCTCGGGAAAGATCCCGATCATCAATGTATTCAGAATTGAGGATGGAAAGATTGTAGAAATCTGGAATCACCGCCACGACATTGACACCAATCTTACCCTCAAGTTTGTTTTTAAGGGTTTACTAATCGGGCTGCTGATCGCATTAATCCCAACGATCATCGCGGTCCGTCTGAAAAGGAAATTGAAGAAGGCGACCAATGAAAAAGTATGACACATTGCACTTGTGGATGATCGTTCCTCTGGTGTTCATGCAGCTTGGAATTGCGATGGACTATTGGGGTGATTTCACTGACAATGCCTGGTCGGTACACATTCACTATTGGACGGGAACCATTTGGTATGTTTTTTTAATTATTCAGCCCTATCATGCGACTCACGGTAAACTGGCCAAACACCGTACCAATGGGATCATCGGAATGTTTCTCGCGGGCGGAGTATCCTTGACCGCCTTGAGCATGATGTACCGCGACCTGAATACTGTGCAAATGGCTACGGAAATGCCCGACCGCTTCGGACCTTTTGAGCCGTACTTTTTTATGGGTGTTGCCGCCATAGAAATACCTATGATCGTGGCATTCGGATTTGCCGTCATCATGAGCATACTCAAAAGAAAAAGCTTGGAAGACCATGCGTGGTGGCTTATCTCAACGGTATTTATCATCATGATGCCGGCTCTGGGGCGAGGTATCCAGAATATCTATGTGCTGATGCATATTGATAATTGGCCCGATATTGACATTTTGGCTCCCATCTATATTTCGCAGGCTTTAATTGTTCTCATGGTTCTACTGGCAGCATGGAAATACCAAAAGTTGCGGCATCCCGCCACTTTTTTGGCCATAGCCATCAACATCATGTGTTGCTTCTTGGGGCCAATCGGCAAATCAGAAACGGTACAATGGCTATTGACTACGCTGATCAAGGGATAAGTATGGGTCTTGGAAATTAGTTGATATAATCTCAACAAAGGAATCGCGCAACGCCTATTTAAAGGACAGGGATCTAATCCAATCTCAACCCGCCTTCTTATACTTGGTCACCACCAATCGACTGCGCGTCCCATCCTTACCCGATTCAACCAAAAGTTCCGCGCCAAGCTGCCGACTGAGGCTTGTCAGGAGTTTTTGACCGAATCCATTTTTCCCTGAGTCAGCTTCTGCTTCGAAACCTTTTCCGGTATCGCTGACTTCGAGGATCAGGGTGTCATTCTCCTCACGCAAGGTGATTGCAATACGAGCCACATTCCTATCGGTATTTAGGGCATGCACCCTTATCGGAAAAGCGTACTTGAGGCTATTAGTGATAAGTTCGTTGATGATCAGACCTAACGGAACAAGCGTATCGACATCCAAACTTATCGGTTCTATATCGAGCTTGAGTTCGATTTCTTCAGAATCAATCTTGTATGTGGAAAGTAGTTCTCCGCAAAGTTTTTCGAGGTAGGGCTTTACCTCTACCCCGGTCAGATTCTCGCCTTGATATAAGTTTTGATGGATAAGTGCCATCGAGCGCACGCGGCTTTTGCCTTCATTGATCGCCTTCAATGCCCCTGCATCGCTCACACTTCGGCTTTGCAGGGAGAGCAAACTCGATACGATCTGCAAATTATTCTTGACGCGATGATGAATTTCCTTGAGCAACACCTCCTTGGCGTCCAGAGCCGATGCCAAATTCTGTTTTTGCCGCAGGTACTTGCGCACCAATATGTAGAGAACAAGAACCAAGATGCCAAAAATGACAAGGGCAGCCGCACCAATCCAAATCGTTTTATTCTTTTGAGCGATAACCGCAACCGCAGCAGTATTTTGGGCGTCTAGCAGAGCCACTTTATTCCGCTGTTCCGCCAGATCAAATTTAGCGTCTTTCTCGGCTACCTTCTCTAAGATATCTTGGTTGAGAATGGAATCTGAAATAAGTTTATACGCTTTGTGTTGCTCTAATCCCTCGCGGTAATTGCCCAGAGCCTCATATGCCCGAGCCAGAGTGGCGTGGGCATTTTGCTGATGGCTCAATGAGTTGTGGAGCTCTTTGTCGGCCAAAATCAATTCGGCCTGCTCGATGGCCTCAGGATAGCGCTCCATCTCCAACAGGATATCGCAAAGGTGCGACCGCGTTTCGCTGATATTGTAATGGCTCTCAAGCCCCTCCCTGATGCTTAAAGCCCTAAGGTGGCTTTGATAAGCTTCATTAAGTCTTCCCTGCATGCGCCGCAGGTATCCCATAAAGTCAAAGAAAAAACCCAAGCCCCAAGAAGTGTTCAAGAGGCTGTCTAAATGCCCTTGTTTCATGAGGTGGTACTCTGCCGAATCGTATTCTTTCATGTCGATCAGAAGCAGCCCCAGATTCGCGTGTACATTGGCCCGCCCCATGGTATCATCTACTGCCTCATACAAAGCCAGTGCTTCTTCGTATCGTTCGCGAGCCTTTTCGTTCTGATTGATATTGCTGTAAAAGATGGCGAGTCCATTGTTTGCTCCTGCAATGGCAGAGGTATCTCCACGGGCCTTTTCCAATTCATAAACTTCGTTCATGTAGTTCTGAGCCGCTTCATTATAGCCCATAAATACGTGCATGGATCCGAGGTGATTGGCTGAGAACACCCAATTCGAAGTATCCCGATGGTGGCGGTAGTAGGCATAGCATGTTTTCAATTCTTCGATGCTGCGTACATAATTTCCCAACCAGCGATTCGCACCGCCCTGAATGCGGAGGGCTTCCATGTATAGGCTGCTATCGCCTTTAACGATGGGGTGTTCCAGAAGAAGATCGGTGTAATTCACACAGCGGGGCCGATCTTCCGACTCTGCCAGTTCTGCGGCTTCCAGCAGCAATGCTATCTTCTCTTCTTCTGAAATTGATTGGTTCAAAACCTCATCAATACTGTCGAGACGGGCATCAATATTCTGACCGTGGAGAGAGTTCACACACATCAAACCCGGAAAAAAACATCCGATCACTGAAATTTTCAGTGTCCTACTTACCATAGTTTCCACCAAGGGTACGATTTTTTATCCTCCCCATTGGAAGGTTTTGAACGCTCAACTTCTGCGTTTTCATCCATGCGAGCTTCTTCCAATTTATTGCTTAGATCCAGTAAATCCATACCCAGATACAAGAGGCTCAACTCCTTTTCCAGCGTTCCCGTATTCGGATCGCTCAGAGAATCAATGAAACTATTTGCCTGAAAAGAAGCCATAAATAAGATTGTACAAAAATGAATCGAACACAGCTCGACGCTACGAATTAAGGAAGTTTATTCTGACGGTGCTTCACCCGAATGGGTGATTTAGCAGAAGCTGCAGAACCAGCACAAGTACCGAGGCAATCTACCTGTCTATTCTACAGCACTATCTGCTACCAATTTTACAAAATCCATTGCACTTAGCATCCCGCGAATTTCTCCCTCGTCCATCACAACAAGGTGGTGTATTTGATGCTTCACCATCATATTGGCGGCAGCCTTTGCACTGGAAGTGGTATGAACGACTTGAACATTCGAAGAAGTCATCACGTCATCCATGATGGCATCATTGTGTACTTCTTTGTTAATGTCTGTAGCAGTCACTATGCCACGAATAATCATCTTGCGATCTACAGTATCCGTGGTATGCGATACAATGGGAATTGCATGAATGCCTTTATCCTTCATTAGCTCTCTGATTTCTTCCACGCTGTTTTCGCCTATTGCAGTGATCACCGGGGAAGACATAAAATCCTTGACTTGTATGCGCATGAATTCGATTTTCCTTAAATATCGGAAATTTTAGTTTTGTATATGCTGTCGTTGCAATTCCTGAATCAAAGAAACAGTACATTCACTTCTGAGTTCATTTTCAGTCAATCCGGAATGACCGTAAATGCTGATACTTCCACGCAAGAAAACACTTGCAATGCTGTAAAAAGATGAACTATAATCACCTTGAAATGTCAAGAAATACTGAAGAACTACCTGAGCCTTTTGATGAGAACCGCACCGATTCAATTCTTAAAAAATTTGATATACCTGCGCTCAATGCAATGCAAGAAGAAGCCCGCACGGCGATCCTTACGAAATCAGACGTGGTATTGCTTTCTCCTACCGGTACCGGGAAAACACTGGGTTTCCTACTTCCGCTGATAGAAACACTCAATAAAGACTGCGAAGAGATTCAATTGCTTATACTCGTCCCCTCGAGGGAATTGGCGCAACAAATAGAACAGGTAGCCCGCAACATGGGATCGGGATTTAAAATAAACGCAGTATACGGAGGACGTGCCGGTGCCCAAGACAAGATCGAATTAAAACACCGTCCCGCTATACTCATTGGCACACCCGGTCGCATTGCTGATCGGTTTCGGAGGGACGGGTACTCTTTGGAATCCATTCAAACCCTGGTTCTCGATGAGTACGACAAATCATTGGAGGTCGGCTTTGAAAACGAGATGTCAGAAATCATCGAAGCTCTACCCAACGTAAAGCAAAGAGTGCTCACGTCGGCTACGAGCGATGTGGAAATACCTGACTTTGTGGAATTGGACAAACCGATTGTGATCAATCATGTGCCCGAAGAAAAATCTCGATTGAAAATCAAGACTCTGCTTACCTCTGAAAAGGATAAGCTGAACGGATTGCTCCTTGCTCTTGGGATCATTGGCAATGAACCCGGAATAATCTTCGTCAATTTCAAAGAATCACTTGAAAGGATAAGCGATTTCTTAGCAGAACACGAAATCCATCACCAGTGCTTCCATGGCGACATGGAGCAAGTGGATCGAGAGCGATCACTTATCAAGTTTCGCAATGGTACCACAAGGATTTTGTTGGCCACCGATTTGGCAGCTCGCGGTCTCGATATTCCCGAGATCAAGTTCATCTTGCACTATCACCTTCCACCGCGCCTTAAAGAATTTACCCACAGAAACGGGCGCACTGCGCGCGTCAATCGCAAGGGTATCGCCTACATTCTCCGGTGGAATGAAGAAGAGTTACCCGAGTTCATTCGTGAAATGGAGTCTGAACGATTGATTCTTGAAGACCAACCTTCAAAACCTATCATCAAGGCTACTCGATGGGAAACGTTGTATGTCACGGGAGGCCGAAGAGATAAAATCTCTAAAGGCGATCTGGCGGGATTATTTTTGAAACAAGGTCAAATTCGAAAAGATCAACTCGGTGTTATTGAACTCCAACAAAAAAGCTCCTACGTGGGAGTGCATGCAGAGATAGCGGAAGAACTGATTGAAAAGACCAATAACACTAAACTGAAGAAAAAAAAGGTGAGAATAAGTCTGATTTAAGTACTCCGTGGCTCAGAGATTATTCGTGAAAACATCAAAGGTTAATCGCGTAGTTCGCACAATGAGCGAATTGGTTCTATTTTTAACCGCGTTGGTTCATCTTTTTTCTCCAGAAGAAAGTGGTGCCTTTCCTTTGGTCTCATGAGAATTACAAAAAAACACATCCGATACCTATTGATCGCTGCTCAAACGCTGACTTGGGCGGCAATTATTTGGGCGACTATTCCCATCTCGACCCGACGAGCTGCTGAGGGAATGGAAACACTTACGGTTCCGGAGATCATCTGGGTTTTTATCCCATTCATCGTTCTGATCAATGTGAATTGGTATTACCTCGCTCCTCGCTTTCTCAAAAAGGGAAGCTACGGAAAGTATGCGCTTTATGCCGTGGCATTGATTTTTGCTTGTGCGATAGCTTTAGCACTTAACCGGAACTTTATGGAGCAGAATGACCTTTGGCTCATTTTCGGAGATTCTGAACGTCAGATGCTCATCCCGGGCATCTTTACCATGGCCTACGCTCTATTTGCGGTGTACCTTCTCTCCATGCCGTTTTATTTATCGCTGGGCTGGTTCGACCAACAAAGCAAGATTGACAAGCTGGAAAGTGAGAACCTGAGAACGGAACTCGACAGCTTGAAAGATCAGATTAACCCGCACTTCTTTTTCAACACGCTGAATAATTTGTACTCGCTCAGCCTCAGCAATTCTGAAAAAGCCCCTGAGGTGATTTTGAAACTCTCAGAACTGATGCACTACGTGATCTATGACGGAAGCAAACCATCCGTGGCGATTCAAGAAGAAGTGAATTACCTGAGGAGCTATTTCGACCTTCAAAAGCTGCGACACGATCAGGAAGCCGACATTCGCTTTGAATCGAACGTTGATGACTATTCTACTCAGATTGTGCCGCTGCTTTTCATCAATCTGCTGGAAAACGCTTTCAAACACGGCACCGATTCCATGACAAAAGGCGGAAACATTCTTTGCACCTTGCTATTGGAAAATGGAAAACTGACCTTCAGGCTCAAGAACAGATACGAAGAGAGCGATTCCAAAGAGGAAGGTCTGGGATTGAATAACTTAAAACGACGTCTTGCTCTGGCTTATCCAAATAGCCACTCCTTGAACATTACCGATGAAAACGGCATCTTCGAAGTCTCGCTTGTAATCAATAAAACGGATGACCTACCTCATAGTTGACGATGAACCACTGGCACACGATGTCATAAAGCGCTATGCCAACGAAATTGGCTTTTTAGAGCTTGCCCATCAGTGCTACAACGCCATCGATGCGATGGAGTGGCTGAGGAAAAACACGGTCGACTTGATCATCCTCGACATCCATATGCCAAAAATTACCGGTTTGTCTATGCTAAAGCTGCTGAAAGAAAAACCGGATGTCATTATCTCATCGGCGTATGAGGAATATGCCTTGGAAAGCTTTGACCTCGATGTAGCGGACTATCTGCTGAAGCCCTACAGCATAGATCGGTTTTACAGCGCCATTCAACGGGTCAAGAAAAGAATAGCGAACAATACCGATGGAAACCAGGCAGAATCATTTTTTATCAAAGGAGATAAAAAGCACCATCAGTTGCGCTTTGAAGGAATAGAATACGTTGAAGGCTACGGGCAATATTGCAAGATTCACTATCGAGGCGAGGTGATTTTAACATTGGAGCGCCTTACCAAAATTGAGGAAGCTCTTCCGGTAAATGATTTCTTACGCGTACACAAATCTTACATCGCGGCGATACCCAAGATTCAGTCCATCAGCGGAAATATGATTGAACTGGAGAATATGAAGATTCCTATTGGCCAATCGTATCGAAAGTCTGTTAAGGAAGTGTTGAAGTTAAGATAAATGGGTTATCCCATTTCTCCACGGTTGATTAATATTGACCTAAATTTCCTCTAATAATGAAAATCACCACCTCATCAC
>JGI12048J13642_10020763_pt1 | contig 17996 bp, 13 predicted proteins | sample ElkSlonscriptome_16_FD_13642 | JGI IMG/M metagenome (IMG submission 13642)
ACGATACGCTCGAGGCGCTGGGCGTGCTCAACGATGACACCGTCAGCCGCGAACGGCGTATCCTGCGCGCGCGCTATCAGCTGGTCGAGCTTGCAACCGGCACAATCCTGCTCGATGCGACAGCGGGCTCGGATGCGGGGATCGATGTCGTCTCGAGCGAATATGCAACCATCGCGGCGGAACAGACCGCGCTCGAAAACCTCGCCAGGGATGTCGCCGATCGCATGGCAACCCGGATCGCCCTAACGCTGCGCGACACTGGGCGCGAACGCGAGCGGGCGCAGACCACGCCGTGAGGGGCGCCATGAGGGCAGCGGCTTGAAACTCAAGCACACCGATTTTGCGCGCGGCGTTCCGCCCCGGGCGCTCGAAGCCCGGATCATCTTCCTGTGCGGACCCGACGAAGCGGGCGCCTCGGCAGCGGCGCGCGCGATCATTGCCGCATGGCCCGAAGCGGGCGAGCGGATCGAGCTTTCGGGCGGCGATCTCAGGCGCGATCCTGCGCTGCTGGGCGATGAGGCGCGCTCGGGCTCGCTGTTTGGCGACAAGCGCCATATTCTCGTGCGGGCGAGCGGGGATGAGGCGCATGACGGCGTCAAGGCGCTGATCGAGACGGGCGAAGCGGGCGCGGGCGAGGCAGCGCCGGTCATCATCATCGCCACCAGCGCGACCGACAAGGCGCGCACGGCCAAGCTGCTCGAAAAGCGCGGCGATGGGCTCGTCGTGATGTTCCACCCGCCCGATCTCGCTTCGGTTGCCGCCGCGGTGCGCGCGATGGCCAACAGTGCGGGCCTGAGGCTCGGCGACGATCTGGCCGAACGCATCGCGCGCGCCGCCTCGCTCGACGTGCGCCTTGCGCAGTCCGAGATCAACAAGCTGGCGCTCTATTGCGATGCCGATCCGCAGCATCCGCGCCCCGCCAGCCCGGAGGATTACGACGCGATCGGTGCGCCGAGCGAGGACGATGGCTTTGTCCCGCTTGTCAACGCCGTGCTCGGCGGGGAGACAGGCCTGCTGGCGCGCGAACTGGTGCGGATGCGCGAGCAGGCGATCAATCCGGTCGGCCTGCTCCTCGCGATCGAACGGCGTGCGGCCCAACTGGCGCAGATCGCCGCGCGGATAGGGCCGGGGGGATCGTTCGACCGGCTGAGCCGCGGCGAAGAAGCGCAGCTGGGCATCTTCTTCCGCGAGAAAGCCGCGATCCGCCAGCAATATGCCCGCTGGGTGCGACCGGTGGCGCGCGGATCGAATGAAACCCGGCTCGACCGGCTCATCGAGCGCCTGATCGGGCTGCATCGCCAGCTGCTCCAGAACAGCCAGTCGGCCGAGCTCCTGCTCGCCCACGATCTGACCGAGATCGCCCGTTTCGCGGCCAAGCGGTAACAAATTCGGATAATTGTCTCTTCGCACTCGCAAAATGTCCCTGATTCGGCATAAAGAAAGTGATAGGGATAAATACGAAGGTCCGGCAGGCGACCGGGATGACCACGGCTAGGGGCTGATATGAACAAGCCGACCGGCATCGGTCTTGAAACGGCAAAGCCCGATCTGATCGGGCACACGATTGCGCCATCGCGCGAACGCCGCCGATTGCGGGCCTATATCGCACTGCTGCTGATCGATGCGCTGGTCTTTCATTTCGCATTCGGCCTTGCCTCGCTGATCTATGAGGGCAATGCCTTTGGCCCGCGCGCGATGGTCGCCGCGCAGCTCATGTTGCCGCTCTACTTCACGATCGCGCTGTACAATTCGACCTATGGCGCGCGCGCGCTGACCGACTGGGCCCATGCCGCGCAGCGCGCGATCACTGCGCTCGTGGTCGCGGCGGTGCTGCTCAATTTCGTCGCTTTCTACACCAAGTCCAACGCGCAATTCTCACGCGTGACGCTGACGCTCGGGCTTGTCCTGTGCGCGATCTGCCTCGTCTCGATCCGGCGCCTCGTCCCGCTGCTGATTGCGCGCTTCTGGGAGGGGCGCGTGCGCAACGAGCTCGTGATCGATGATGGCGGGCCCGCTTTCGCGCTCGAGCGCAGCGTAAGCGTCTCGGCGGCGCATTATAATCTCGATCCTGCAAGCTGCGATCCGTTCATGCTCGATCGCCTCGGCAAGCTGCTGCGCAATCAGGACAAGGTCGTGATCAGCTGCCCCAGGGAGCGGCGCGGGCAATGGGCGTTGGTGCTCAAGTCGACCGGGGTCTATGGCGAGATCGTCAGCGAGCCCGCGCATGCGCTGGGTGCGATCGGGGTGCATCGCTATGAGGATCAGGGGCGCACGACCCTGGTCGTGGCGACCGGCCCGCTGGGCCTGCGGTCACGCATCGCCAAGCGGGCATTCGATATCGCTGTCGCGATCGGGGGGCTGATTGCGCTCTCCCCCCTGCTCGCCGCGATCGCAATCCTCATCAAGCTCGAGGATGGCGGCCCGGTCCTGTTCATCCAGCGCCGGCTAGGGCGGGGCAATCAGTTTTTCGATATGTGCAAGTTTCGCTCGATGCGCGAGGAAAAGCTCGATCAGAACGGCGAACGCTCGACCGCGCGCGAGGATGATCGCATCACGCCGATCGGGCATTTCATCCGCCGCACGAGCATTGACGAGCTGCCCCAGCTCATCAACGTCCTGATGGGCGACATGTCGATCGTCGGTCCGCGCCCGCATGCGCTGGGCAGCCGGGCGAACAACAAGTATTTCTGGGAAGTCGATGAGAGCTACTGGCAGCGCCACTGCCTCAAACCCGGCCTGACGGGCCTTGCCCAGGTGCGCGGGCATCGCGGCACGACGAACCGCGAAAAGGATCTGACCGATCGTCTGCAATCGGATCTTGAATATATCGGCAGCTGGTCCTTGCGCGGCGATATCATGATCGTGCTCAAGACCTTGTGGGTGCTGCGCCACGAAAACGCCTATTGAGGACGGCCGCCGCTTGGGCGGGGAAGGTTCAGCTCCCGTCGTCGTCCTCGCGCTGCGGCACGGTGAAGGTGCCCGTGACCCGGCCGCCTTGCGAGCCGCCAGCGTTCGAGCCTCCCGAGGCGCGGCCATCAATGCTCGAGATCCCGGTATCGAGATCGATCACGAGCCGCCCGCCATTGAGCGTATCGGAGCCGCGGCGCAGGCGCACATCGCCCGCCATGGTGATCACCCGGCGGCGGAAGTCGTAGATCGCCGAATTGCCGCTGGCGCGCTCGTTGCCGCGGGCGATACTGACGCCGCCAGTCGCCGTGATGCGCTGGATCTCGAGCGAGCCATCGTCGGTGTAATTGACCAGCATGCGCGCCGAGCGCACTGACAGCCCGGCCTGCTCGATCGTCACTCCGCCGCTCAGGGCGACGCGGTTCTGCCGGTCCTGCAATTCGATCGATCCCGCCTCATAAGTGACGGGCGCGCGCGTGTTGTGCGCCGCAATGCCGACATTGCCCGCCCCTTGCGCGAGCGCGCTCATCGAGCTTCCCGCGATCATTCCGGTCGCCAGCCCCGCCGCGCCGTAACACAGCGACAGGCGAGCAAGAGTGCGCATCTTCATTCCGGCATCCTCATCGAATTGACCCTTCCGGGAACCATCACCAGCCGGGCATTGCCTTCAAGCGTGATCGTGCGTTTATCAAGATCGGCGCGCATCGAATTGGCCTCGAAGGTGCCAGCGGGGCTCTCGCCCTCGACCCGCCCCTCGCCGCTCATCGTGCGCGCCTCGAGATCGAGCGAGACGCCGCTTGCGCGCATCTCATAACCATCCGCCGCGCGCAGTTCGACAGTGCCATCGATCGTGACGATCTCCTCGTCGATATCGTAGGTGCCGCCCGGCGCACTGATGCGTGCGGGGCCATCTTCGAACAGAAGCTGGGCGACCAGATCGCGCATGCGCACCAGGCCTTCCGCGCTCGAGCGCTGGACCGCTTCGCCCGCGAGGATCGAGAACGGGCGGCCCTTGTCATCGCGCCCGCGATACATCGCATTGTCGACGCTGAGCCGTTCATCGATGATCGCGACCTTGTTGCGATCGAGCAGAAAGCTGACTTCGCCGCGCGGGGAGAGCGGCGTGATGATCATCAGCGCGGCGATGATCCCCACTCCGATCGGCAAACCCCGCGCGAGCACGCCGACGAGCCGATCATGCGATCCGCCCGGCGCGGCAAAGTGTTGGCGCCGCGAGCGCAGTGCCTTCGCCTGGGCAGTTTCGATGCGGCGCTTGATGTCCATGCGTGTGGGCCTTGATCCCCTGATCGCCTTATTCGTGGCTGAAGATATCGCGCTCGGCCCAGCCGGCGATATCGAGCAGGGCGCGCGTGGGCAGGAACTCGAAGCAGGCCTCGGCGAGATGAGTGCGCCCCTCGCGCTCGAGCCGCCTGGTCAGCTCATCGCGCAGCGCATGCAGATAGCGCACATCGGAGGCGGCATAATCGCGCTGCGCATCGCTCAGTTCGGGCCCGCCCCAGTCCGAGCTTTGCTGCTGTTTGGAGATATCCGCGCCGAGCAGCTCGCTCGCGAGATTCTTCAGGCCATGGCGATCGGTATAGGTGCGCACCAGCTTGCTCGCGATCTTGGTGCAGAAGACCGGCGCCGCCATCACGCCCAGATAATACTGGATCGCGGCGAGATCGAAGCGCGCGAAATGATAGAGCTTGGTGCGGCTCTCATCGGCGAGCAGCGCGGTGAGATTGGGCGCGTCATAGTCGCTGCCGGGCGAAAAGCGCACGAGATGTTCATCGCCCGAACCATCGCTGATCTGAACGACGCACAGGCGATCGCGCGGGGTCACAAGGCCCATCGTCTCGGTGTCTACGGCGAGCGCGCCGCTTCCTTCGAGGAGGCCGGCGGGCAGATCTTCTTCATGGAAATGCACTGTCATCGTGAGCGACGCCTTACGCGGTCCGGGGATAGAGGGGAAGGGGCGAGTGGCGCTGGGTTGGCTTGCATGTTCTAACGCTGCGACGATGGCCGAGGAACCGATCCCCGAAAGCTGGCGCGGCGTGCTGGAGCCGGTGCTGGCGCGCCCCGAGGCGCGGCGGCTGGGCGGGTGGCTGCGCGCCGAGGAGGCGGCGGGCAAGGTGATCTATCCGCCGCGGGGGAGCCGGCTCACCGCGCTCGCGCTGACCCCGCTCGATGCGGTGCGCGTGGTGATCCTCGGGCAGGATCCCTATCATGGGCCCGGCCAGGCGCATGGGCTTGCCTTCTCGGTCGAAGGCGTGACCAGGCCGCCGCCTTCGCTCGTCAATATCTTCAAGGAGCTGGAGAGCGATCTTGGCCTGCCGCGCCCGGCGCATGGCAATCTGACGCGCTGGGCGAGGGAAGGCGTGCTGCTGCTCAACAACACGCTGACGGTCGAGGCAGGCCAGGCGGGCAGCCATGCCGGGCGCGGCTGGGATGCGATCACCGACGCGCTGGTCGAAGCGGTGGCGGCAAGCGGCGAGCCGACCGTGTTCATCCTGTGGGGCAGTCATGCGAAGAAGAAGGCGGGCCGGGTGAAGGGGCTGGGCGCGGGCGAGCACCACCTCGTGCTGAGCTCGCCGCATCCCAGCCCGCTTTCGGCGCATAACGGTTTTTTCGGCTCGCGCCCGTTCAGCCAGGCGAATGCGTTTCTCGAGGCGCGCGGACGCGGGGCGATCGACTGGACGCTCTAGACGCTCACTCCGAAGAGCCAGCCGACCGCGGCCGTCAGTCCCATGGCGAGCGCGCCCCACATGACCACGCGCAGGACCGCAGGCCCCATCGGCGCCCCCCCGGCACGCGCGCCGAGCGCGCCGAGCAGGGCGAGCGCGACGAGCGAGACGATCACCACGCCCGGCACGATCTGGTCTGCCGGAATGAGCACGGCGGTGAGCACGGGAAGGCTTGCGGCAAGGCTGAAAGTCGCGCCCGAAGCCGAAGCCGCGAGCAAGGGCCGGGCGGCCTGTTCTTCGCTCAGCCCGAGCTCATCGCGCAGATGCGCCGCGAGCGGATCCCTGGCGCTCAGTTCGCCCGCCACCGCACGCGCCGTTTCATGGCTCAGCCCGCGCGCTTCGTAGATGGCGACGAGCTCTGCAAATTCATCGCGCGGGGCTTCTTCGAGCGCGCGGCGTTCGCGCTGGATATCCGCCCGTTCGAGATCGGCCTGCGATGAGACCGAGATATATTCTCCCGCCGCCATCGAAAGAGCGCCCGCAATCAGCCCGGCTATGCCGGCAAGCAACACCGCTTCGCGCGAAGGCGAGGCTGCGGCAACGCCGAGAAGGAGCGAGGCGACCGATACGATCCCGTCATTCCCGCCCAGCACGGCGGCACGCAGCCAGCCCGAGCGGTTGACGAAATGCGGATCATCGGGATGCGCGCTGGGATCGGTCATCGCTTCACGCCGCGCGCCAGCATCGGCGGCGCGGCTATTGCGCGGCCTCGCTGCGGCGCTTGTCGCGGAAGAAGGTGTAAGGGAAGAGGAACTGCTCCTTGATCGAAAGCCGCCGCCGATCGTCCTGGCCCACGATCTCGGATTCGCCATCCTTGAAGGTGCCGAACAGCCGATCGTACAGGATCACCGAATTGCCGTAATTGCAGCGCGTGTCCTCGTAGCTCAGCGCGGTGTGGTGCAGGCTGTGATGGCGGATCGTGGTGAAGAAGAACGAATACCAGATCGGCGGGTCCGCCTTGATGTTGGCGTGGGCGAATTGCGAGATCGCGCCGAGCGTCAGGAAGGCCGCCAGGAGCGCGTTCAGATCGAAATCGAGCAAGGCGAGGATGCTGAGGCCGATCAGGAAGAGCTCGATCGGATTGCCGATGAAGCCCTTGAGCGCGTTGAGCTGGGTCACGTGGTGATGGGGCGCATGGGTCGACCACAGCACGTCGTTGTTGTGCATGAAGCGATGCATCCAGTACTGCCCGAACTCGTAGATCAGCATGATCGCGATCACCTGGACGAGGAAGGGCAATTCCATCAGCCCCGGCGTCGCAATCCCGAGCGTTTCCTTGGCGCGCATCAGTGCCCCGTCGACATAGGTCTCGGTGAAGACGCCGATCACGAAGACGACGAGCAACAGGTAGAATATATCGGTCGCGATCTCGCGGCCCGTGATGCGCCAGCCATCATGCCGCTCGTGAACGAACTCGAGCAGCTGGATGAAGGCGAGCGTGCCGAAGAAAACGAGCGGAAAAAGCCAGCCCGCTTCCACCCACTCGGTCGGCGCGAAGGCGAAGATCGCCCAGATCGCGGCAATCGTGGCAGGGGGAATGTGATTGAAGATCGCCTGTTTCATCGTTCGCCTCGCACTCAAGCTGGAACCCTATCTCACAAGTCTCAACGCGGCAATTCGGATGCCCCCATCAGCGCCTCGTCGACGCTGCGCGCAGCCTGCCGGCCTTCGCGGATCGCCCAGACGACGAGGCTCTGCCCGCGCCGCATATCGCCGCAGGCAAACACATTGGGAACGCTCGTCGCATAGCTCCGGGTGTCGGCCGTGACATTGCCGCGATCGGTGAGCTCGACGCCCGCCTGTTCAAGCATGCCCGCCTTCTTGGGGCCGACAAAGCCCATCGCGAGCAGGATCAGATCGGCCTTCAAGGTGAATTCGCTGCCGACAATCTCGCGCATCTCGCGCTTGCCGTTTTCATCCGCGACCCACTCGACCCGTGCGCATTCGAGCCCGGTGACCTTGTCGCCATCGCCGACAACGCGCTTGGTCAGCACGGCCCAGTCGCGCGCCGCGCCCTCCTCGTGGCTTGACGAGGTGCGCAGCTTCAGGGGCCAATCGGGCCAGGTCAGCGCCTTGTCTTCCTTTTCGGGCGGCTTGGGCATGATCTCGAGCTGGGTCACCGAGGCGGCGCCCTGGCGGTTCGAGGTGCCGACACAGTCGCTTCCGGTATCGCCGCCGCCGATCACGATGACATGCTTGCCGGTTGCGAGCAGGCTGCCGCTCGGGGCAGCGCGCAGTTCATCATCGCCGGCATTGCGCTTGTTCTGCTGGGTGAGGAAGTCCATCGCGAGGCGCACGCCGTTCATCTCTGCGCCCGGGATCGCGAGCGCGCGCGCATCTTCCGCGCCGCCGGCAAGCACCACCGCGTCGAAATTCTCCTGCAGGCTCTTGAACGAGATGTCGACGCCGACTTCCTTGCCCGCCTTGAAGGTCACGCCTTCGGCTTCCATTTGCTGGCAGCGCCGGTTGATGAGATGCTTCTCCATCTTGAAATCGGGAATGCCATAGCGCAGCAGCCCGCCGACCCGGTCGCTTTTCTCGAACACGGTGACCGAATGGCCGACGCGCGCAAGCTGCTGCGCGCAGGCGAGGCCTGCCGGGCCCGAGCCGACCACGGCGACCGATTTGCCAGTCTTCTTCTCGGGGATCTGCGGCTTGACCCAGCCTTCCTTCCAGCCGCGATCGATGATCGCGCATTCGATGCTCTTGATGGTGACGGGCTGGTCGATGATGTTGAGCGTGCACGAGGCTTCGCACGGTGCGGGGCAGATCCGGCCGGTGAATTCGGGGAAATTGTTCGTGCTGTGCAGCAGATCGAGCGCGTTCTTCCAGTCGCTCTCATAGACAAGGTGGTTCCAGTCCGGGATCAGATTGTTCACCGGGCAGCCATTGTGACAATAGGGGATGCCGCAATCCATGCAGCGCGAGGCCTGGCTCGCCAACGCCTCATCGCTCGGCTGGATCACGAATTCGCGATAATTGCGGACGCGTTCGGCGGGCGCGATCGTATCACGCTCGAGCCTATCGAGTTCGAGAAAACCGGTATCCTTGCCCATTCGTGTCCTACCTCATTCCAAATTGACCTGCCCCGCTGGCCTCCCGCCCGCGCGGGGGCAGCAGCGGCCCATCGCCCTATTCCGCCGCCACGCTTTCGGCCTCGCGCCGTTCGGCCTCGAGCGCTTCGAGCGCGCGCTGATAATCGCGCGGCATTACCTTGACGAAGCGCTTCACCGACTTTTCCCAATCGCCGAGCAGCTCGCTTGCAAGCGAGCTGCCGGTGTGCAGCTGATGCCGCTCGATCAAGATACGCAGCCGCTCGGCATCGTGACGCAGCATGTCGCCCATCCCGAAATCATCCACCGAGCGCGCGCGCTGCTGCGGGCGACCGGTGCCCTCCTCAAGATCGGGCTCGGTGCCGATCGGCATAAGATCGACCTGCGCATGGTTCACGAGTGCCGAGAATTGCCCAGCCGGATCATAAACATAGGCAACGCCGCCGCTCATTCCAGCGGCAAAGTTGCGCCCTGTCGGCCCGAGCACGACGACGACCCCGCCGGTCATGTATTCGCAGGCGTGATCGCCAGCGCCCTCGACCACCGCGATCGCGCCCGAATTGCGCACCGCGAAACGCTCGCCCGCAACCCCGTTGAAATAGGCATCGCCCGCGATCGCGCCATAGAGCACCGTGTTGCCGACAATGATGTTCTCGCCCGCCTCGCGCGGCACGCCATCGGGCTGGCGCACGATGATCCGCCCGCCCGAAAGCCCCTTGCCGACATAATCATTGGCATCGCCGACGAGATCGAGCGTGATGCCGTGCGCGAGCCAGGCCCCGAAACTCTGCCCGGCAACGCCCGTCAGATTGATGCGGATCGTTTCGGGCGGCAGGCCCTCATGGCCATGGCGCGCGGCGATCGTGCCAGAGAGCATCGCGCCCACCGTGCGGTTCACATTACGCACTTCATAATCGAGCTGGACCGGCTTGGCTGAAGCGATCGCTTCGCTGCAATCGGCGATGAGCTGGTTATCCATCGCCGCCTCGAGCCCGTGATCCTGACTCTCGATGTTGCGCAAGGGGGAGCCATCCTGCAGCTCGGGCTTGTAGAGGATGCGTTTGAGATCGATCCCTCGCGCCTTCCAGTGGCGATGCACGCGGCTCATGTCGAGCCGGTCGACCCGGCCGATCATCTCGTCCATCGTGCGAAAGCCCATTTCGGCCATGATTGCGCGCAGTTCCTCGGCGACGAAGAAAAAATAGTTGATCACATGTTCGGGCTGGCCGGTGAAGCGCGCGCGCAGCACCGGGTCCTGCGTCGCGACGCCCACGGGGCAGGTGTTGAGATGGCACTTCCTCATCATGATGCAGCCCGCCGCGATCAGCGGGGCGGTCGCGAAGCCGAACTCGTCTGCGCCCAGCAGCGCGCCGATCGCGACATCGCGGCCCGTGCGCAAACCCCCATCGACCTGCACCGCGATGCGCGAGCGCAGATCGTTGAGCAGCAGCGTCTGCTGGGTTTCGGCGAGGCCGATTTCCCACGGGCTGCCGGCATGGGTCAGGCTGGTGAGCGGCGATGCGCCCGTGCCGCCATCATAGCCCGAAATCGTGACATGATCCGCGCGCGCCTTGGAGACGCCCGCCGCGACCGTGCCCACGCCCACTTCGGAGACGAGCTTGACCGAGATGCGCGCGCCGGTGTTGACGTTCTTGAGGTCGTGGATGAGCTGCGCGAGATCCTCGATCGAATAGATGTCATGATGCGGCGGGGGCGAGATCAGGCCCACGCCCGGCGTCGAATGGCGCACCGCGCCGATCCTCTTGTCGACCTTGTGGCCCGGCAATTGCCCGCCTTCGCCCGGCTTGGCGCCCTGCGCCATCTTGATCTGGATATCATCGGAATTGGCGAGATATTCGGCCGTCACACCAAACCGCCCCGAGGCGACCTGCTTGATCCGGCTGCGCATCGAATCGCCGTTTTCGAGCGGGGTGAAACGGAACGGCTCCTCCCCGCCTTCGCCCGTGTTCGAGCGCCCGCCAATGCGGTTCATCGCGATCGCCATGGTCGAATGGGCCTCATGGCTGATCGAGCCCAGGCTCATCGCGCCGGTTGAAAAGCGCTTGACGATCTCGCTGGCAGGCTCGACTTCCTCGAGCGGGACAGGTTCGCTGCCCGGCCTGAACTCCATCAGCCCGCGGATCGTCAGCAGCCGCTCGGACTGTTCGTTCACGCTGCGGGCAAATTCCTCGTAGGTCTTCGCATCGCCCCCGCGCACCGCGTGCTGCAATTGCGCGACATTCTCGGGCGTCCAGGCGTGCTGTTCGCCGCGCAGGCGATATTGATAGATCCCGCCGACATCGAGCATGCTTTCATAGAGCGGATTGTCGCCATAGGCCTGGGCGTGGCGGACAAGCGCCTCGGCGGCGACTTCGGCCAGCCCGATCCCTTCGATCATGGTCGCGGTGCCGGTGAAATACTTGTCGACGAAAGCGCTCGACAAGCCGACCGCATCGAAGATCTGCGCGCCGCAATAGGACTGATAGGTCGAGATGCCCATCTTCGACATGACCTTGCGGATGCCCTTGCCGAGCGCCTTGATATAGTTGTGCTCGACCTCCTCGCGCGGCAGATCGGGCGCCTTGCGCGCGCGGATCGCCTCGATCGTCTCGAAGGCGAGATAGGGGTTGATCGCTTCCGCGCCATAGCCGGCAAGCACACAGAAATGGTGCACTTCGCGCGCTTCGCCTGTCTCGACGACGAGCCCGGTCTGCATCCTGAGCCCCTGACGCACGAGATGATGGTGCACCGCCGCTGTCGCCAGCAGCGCGGGCATGGCTATGCGACCGGGCCCCTGCGCGCGATCGGACAGGACGAGGATGTTCTGATCCTGCAGCACCGCTTCGGTCGCCGCCCAGCACATCTCCTTGATCGCAAGCTCGAGCCCTTCGGCCCCGGTGCTCGCATCCCAGGTGATGTCGATCGTCGAACAGCGAAAGGCGCCGTCGAGCACCTTCTCGACCGAGCGGATCTTTGCAAGATCGCGATTGGTGAGGATCGGCTGCTTGACTTCGAGCCGCTTGTGCGTGCCGGCATCGTGGCCCAGCAGATTGGGACGCGGGCCGATCATCGAGAGCAGGCTCATGACAAGCTCTTCGCGGATCGGATCGATCGGCGGATTGGTGACTTGCGCGAAGTTCTGCTTGAAATAATCATAGAGCAGCCGCGAGCGGCCCGAGAGCACCGCGATCGGCGTATCGGTCCCCATCGAACCGACCGGATCATCGCCTTTCATCGCCATCGGCTCGAGGAAGCGGCTGAGATCCTCTTGCGTGTAGCCGAAGGCCTGCTGCGCTTCGAGCAGCGTGGGCGTATCCTGGTTTTCATCCTGCGGCGGCTCGTCGAATTCGGGATCGACGATCTCGAGATCCTCGAGCTTGAACTGCGCCTGTTCGAGCCACTCGGAATAGGGCTCGGCCGCGGCCAGCTCGGCCTTCAGCTCGCTATCCTCGATGATCCGCCCCTGTTCGAGATCGATCAGCAGCATCTTGCCGGGCTGCAAGCGCCATTTGCGGGTGATGTCCGCTTCGGGGAAGGGCAACACGCCGCTTTCCGAGGCGAGGCACACGATATCGTCCTGTGTCACGCAATAGCGCGCCGGTCGCAGGCCGTTGCGATCGAGCGTCGCGCCGATCTGACGGCCATCGGTGAAACAGACCGCCGCCGGGCCGTCCCATGGCTCCATCAGCGCAGCGTGATATTCGTAGAAGGCGCGGCGATCCTCGTCCATCAGCGTGTTGCCGCCCCAAGCCTCGGGCATCAGCATCATCATCGCATGCGCGAGCGAATAGCCGCCCGCGAGCAGCAGTTCGAGCGCGTTGTCGAGACAGGCCGTGTCCGACTGGCCATGCGGGATGATCGGCCAGATCTTGTCCAGATCAGGGCCGAGCAGCTCGCTTTCCATCGTCCGGCGGCGCGCATTCATCCAGTTCACATTGCCGCGCACCGTGTTGATCTCGCCATTATGCGCGATCAGGCGATAGGGGTGCGCGAGGCGCCAGCTCGGAAAAGTGTTGGTCGAGAAGCGCTGATGGACGAGGCCCAGCGCCGAGATGCAATCGGGATCGCGCAGATCATCGTAGAAGCTCTTGACCTGATCGCACAGCAGCAGCCCCTTGTAGACGATCGTGCGGCTCGAAAAGCTCGGCATGTAAAGCTTGGTGAGCTCGGGCATACCGTGCTTTTCGGCGAGCGCGGCGAGAGGGTTCTGGACCTGCTTGCGGATCACGAGGCACTTGCGCTCGAACGCGTCCTGATCAGCGGTCCCTTCGCCGCGCGCGATGATCGCCTGGCACATGACCGGCATCGAGGCGATCACCGCATCGCCCAGCCCGTCGGGCGTGGTCGGCACATCGCGCCAGCCGATCAGGCGCTGGCCTTCCTTGGCGATGAACTTCTCGAACTGCTCGGTGATGAAGACGCGCGCCGCCTCGTCCTGCGGCATGAAGCATTGCGCAACGGCATAGTCGCCAGGTTGCGGCAGGACGTGGCCATGCTCGCGCGCCCAACGGCGAAACAGCGGATCGGGGATTTGCAGGAGGATGCCCGCGCCATCGCCCAGCAGCGGATCGGCCCCCACTGCGCCGCGATGATCGATCGCTTCGAGAATCTGTAGCGCGCTGGAGATGATCGCGTGGCTCTTCTCGCCTTTGATATGCGCGATCATGCCCACACCGCAGGCGTCATGTTCGTTGGCGGGGTCGTAAAGACCCTGGGAAGCCGGATATCCCATGGCGTCAATCCATCCTGTCAGATGCCGCCCGACCGAGACCGTTTGCGGTCTGCCGGGGCGGCAGGGTGCCAAGCGTGCCGACAGGGGGTGTCGGCCCACGCTTCTCTTTGGACCCTATTGCCGATGGAATCGTCGTTTTGCAACCGCGAAAAAGGATGCAATATTACACGGCCGGTTCTCCGGGCGTTACTTGATTGCGCGCAAGTTTAGGGAAACCCCTCGCTCTTGCGTACCGCGCAACAGTCCGCGCGCCTCACGCAGCGCCGCGCATGTCCTGCAACCGTGTCAGCGCATCGCGCAGCACGCGCTCGGTATCGCCAACCGTCTCGATCGGCTGGCCGCCGTGCTGTTGAGCGTGATGCTCGCCTTTGGTAAGGCGCGACAGCGTGTTGAGCGCCTCGGCGAGCGCTGCGTCGCGCGCTGGCGACGAGCTGGCTGGTGCAGGCATATCGGCGTTTTCGCGGGCTCGCGCCTGATGGTCGTGGAGCGCGGCGGCAAACCGTTCGACGAGCTGGACCAGGCTGAGCTCTTCGGGAGGGGTCTGGCGCAGCCGCGCAATCGCGCTCGCGCGTTCGGCCTCGGCCTCGGCCACTGCTCCGGTGTCAGCCTCCTCGCCGGTTGCGGCCTCTTCGCCAGTGCCCTGAGGCATGGTAGGACCGGATATATTGGTCTCGGTCGCGCACGGGCCACCAGCGCGAGCGGGATTGGCATCGACCTCTGCCTCGCTGCCGATCACCCAGACCTCATCGCGCGGGGCTGGCGCCGCGTCTGTGCCTGTTGCGGCTTGCGCCTCGAAGGATTGCCCGGACCACGCCGCGATTTCACGCTCGCTTGCGCTGTTGGCCTGCGGCTCTTCGCCCGGCTGGCTCGCGAATGCGGCCTCGTCCAGCTTGTCGCCATCGGGTTCGAAATCCTCGTCGATAAACGGCTGGGGTGTGTCCTCGAGTTCAGCGGGCTGGTTGTCTTCATTGTCGAACGGGACTTCGCTAGCAGGATCGAGCTCGAAGGGTTCGAGCTCGCGCGCTTCGTCGATCGGTTCATCCCTCGCCCCATCGACCGCCCCATGGGCCTCCCCATGGGCTTCCCCATCGGCCTGCTCAGCGACTTCCCATGCCTGCGCCTGTTCGCTCTCTTCGAGCGGGGCATCAAGGCTCTCGCTGCCCAGTTCCGAAGCCGGATCGATCGGACGCAGCCGGCGGCTGGCGAATTCGGCAACCAGGCCATTGTCATCGCGCGCAGACAGCGATGTGCGCAGCGCCCGCGCGGCGAGGAAGCTCGCGCCCCCCACCAGAAGCGCGGCGAGCAGGGCAAGGACCGGTCGGGCCAGTTCGCCCGACATGGCGAGCCCAGCTGCTCCGGCGATACTGGCGATCAGCGCTCCGGGCAGGATCGCGACCGACAAGCCGCCCAATGCCGCGCCCCATCCCGCCAACGCGGGCACAAACACCCGGTGGCGCACAATCTGCAACGGCTGCACTTTCGTGCGCGCGCGGCGCTTGCGCGGCGGCGGCGCGGATTGGCGCATCCTCTTTCTCAGTTCGCTCAGTTCCATCGTGCTGCTTGATACCCCGCCGTTTCTTCGCCCCGATCGCATGGGGACTTGCGGCCTAACCCTGATGCGCCGGATGCGATATCGCCGAAGCGCCGGGGCCTGCCGGTTTGTTACGCCGGGTTATCAAGTGATGGTAAAGGGATAGATAACGCTCAGCATTACGCGCCCAGTCATGCCGCTCGCGCACATGGCGCGCGCCCGCCTCGCGCAGCGCGTCCCAGCTCTCGGGCGTATCGAGCAGATCGGCGAGCGCGTCTGCACAGGCGGCGGGATTGTCGGCCTCGAACAGGATGCCGGTGTGCTGATGGGTGATCAGCTCGCGGTGTCCGCCAACATCCGAGGCAGCGACAAGGCGGCGCTGCGCCATCGCCTCGAGCGGCTTCAGGGGCGTGACAAGCTCGGTGAGGCGCTGGGCCTTGCGCGGATAGGCGAGCACGTCGATCAGCGAATAATATCGCTCGACCTGGTCATGCGGTACGCGGCCTGTGAAGATGATCGTGGACGGCTCGCCAAGCGCATCGGCCCTTTCGCGCCAGGCTGCCTCCATCGCGCCCGCGCCCACCAGCAGCAGGCGCGCGGCCGGATGGCGCTGGCGCACAGCGGGCATGGCGGCGATCAGATCGTCGAGGCCCTCATAGTCGTAGAAGCTGCCGATATAGCCGATCACCGGGGCGCCGGGCGCAATCCCGAGCTCGCGGCCAAGCGCATCGTCGCGCGCAGGCGGCTCGCCGAACAGCGCCAGATCGACCCCGTTCGGCATCACTCCGATCCGACCCGGCGGGATGCCGCGCGCAGCCAGATCGCTGCGCAGTCCCTCGCAGATCGTCAACACGCTATCGGCGCGTCGCGCGACATGCGTCTCGAGCGCGCGGGTGGCGCGGTATCGCAGCGAGCCTTCGCGCCCCGTCCGGTTGCCCACCGCGGCATCTTCCCAGAAGGCGCGGATCTCGTAGACCATCGGCACGCCGAGCGCGCGCGCCGCGCCGAGCGCCGCGAGGCCGCACAGCGCGGGCGAATGGGCATGGATCACGTCAGGACGCCATCCCTGCGCGAGCGACCTGATCCCGGCTTCGAGCCGGCGCACTTCGCGCAGTTCGCGAAGCCCGGCCGGGCCGCTGGAAGCGCCGCTCACCCGCGCAAACCGGATGTCATCGAAAGTCTCGTCGGGCCTCTGGACCGCCGCCCCGGCATTGTGCCGCAGCCCCGTGATGCAGCGCACATCGAGCCCCGCCGCGATCTGCGCCTTGACGATCGCCCGCGTGCGAAACGTATAGCCGCTGTGAAGCGGAAGCGAGTGATCAAGAACGTGCAGGATCCGGGTCATGGTGCCCGTGTCTAGCCGCGCCGTGCTTAACGGGACGTCAACCGAGCCGATCTAAAGAGGACCCAAGCGAAGGATTTAGCCACAAGGAGCGCACCCCTGGCGCTCACATCCGGGCGCGCGACGAACAACCATGATCGATCACATCGCCCTTGCCATCGGACACGGCCTTCTCGCCATCGCTCTCCTGCGTCTGTTCGTGCGCGAAGATCTCAATGTCGATCCGCTGCTCGATGGCTTCAAGGCAGCCTCGCTTGCGCGCCGCCGGGCCCGGCGCGAGGCGCGCCGCGAAGCCGTTCGCCAGTCAGGCGCGAGCGACCCGCACGAGCGCCGCTGATGCTCGATCTGTTCTTTCTCGCCTTTATCGGCTTTGCGCTTGTGCTGGGCCTGAGGCGCCCGTTCCTGTGGGTGCTGCTGTATGTCTATATCGACATCCTCGCACCGCAGCGGATCGGCTATTCCTTCATCACGACCATGCCGCTTTCGCTGATCGCCTTTGCTGCGGCGTTTGGCGGCTGGCTGCTGCTCGATCGCAAGGAAGGCCTGCATGTCTCGCTGCGCCAGGGATTGATGATCGCGCTGTTGCTGTATTGCTGGTGGTCGACCGGCAATGCCGATTTTTACGAAAGCGCGCTGACCAAATGGGACTGGGTGTGGAAGGCCCTGCTGTTCGCCATTTTCCTGCCCTTTACGCTCACGACCCGCACGCGGATCGAGGCGCTCGCCTTCACGCTGGTGATCACGGTCGCAACGATCGTGATCGGGACGGGGATGAAGACCACGCTGGGCGGCGGGGGCTATGGCAAGCTCAATTTCTTCGTGAACGACAATTCAGGCATCTATGAAAGCTCGACGCTGGCGACTGTCGCGATTGCGCTGGTGCCGCTGATCTGGTGGTTCACCCGGTTCGGGACGATCTACCGCCCGCACTGGGCCGTCACCGCCTTTGCCGTGCTGCTGACCTTCGCCTGCCTGATGGTCCCGATCGGCACCGAGGCGCGCACCGGGCTTGTCTGCATCGCCGCGCTTGGCGTGTTGATGCTGCGCTATGTCAAGCAGCGGCTGCTGGTGATCGCGGGGGCGGGCGCGCTCGGCCTCGTCGCGCTGCCGTTCATCCCGCAGAGCTATTATGATCGCATGGCGACGATCACCTCGCCCAGCGGCGACGAGAGCGCCTCGACCCGCATTGCGGTGTGGCAATGGACGATCGACTATGTCGCGCAAAAACCGCTGGGCGGCGGGTTCGACAGCTACAAGGGCAACAGCTTCACCTACAACATGGCCGTCAAGGAGGAGTCGGGGAACACCGTCTCGCTCGAATATCGCGAAGTCACCGACAAGGCGCGCGCCTTCCATTCCTCGATCTTCGAATTGCTCGGCGAACAGGGCTATCCCGGGCTGGCCCTGTGGCTCATGCTGCAGGGGCTTGGCCTGTGGCAGATGGAGCGGGTGCGCGCGAAGTGGAAGCGGCGCGGCGCAGCGGGCGAGATCGGCGAGGACGAGGCGTGGATCGCGCCAATGGCGGCCGCGCTGCAGATGGCAAGCGTCATCTATCTGGTCGGCGCGCTGTTTCAGGGGATCGGCTATCAGCCCGTCATGCTGATGATCATCGGCCTTCAGATCGGGCTCAACACCTATTGCATGCGGATCGAATCGGCCCGCGCGCGCGAGGCGCTCGAACTGCGAG
>JGI12048J13642_10297286_pt1 | contig 17994 bp, 10 predicted proteins | sample ElkSlonscriptome_16_FD_13642 | JGI IMG/M metagenome (IMG submission 13642)
GGGCTGGGCGAGAAGCTCGGCCGGATCTTCGGCGAGGAGTCGGCCAACAACGCCGTCGCGCGGATCCAGACCAACTTCGGACAACGGGGCTCGGCGGGGGTCATCCTCACCAACTACGATCGGGGCCAGGACTGGAACCGAGCCCTGGGCTTCGACCTCAGCCAGCGTTTCGGCTCGGCGTCCAGCGCCGACCTCTGGTACACCCGGGTCTCCGATGCCGACCCGGAGCAGCAGGACTGGGCGGGGAGCGCCTCCCTCAACCTTCGGAACGACGTCTACGGGGCGAGCCTCTCCTACACCAGCGTCGGGGAGCGCTACCGGCCGGCGCTGGGCTTCGTGCAGCGCCGGGACATGCGCCAGGCCATCGGCACCCTCACCTGGTCTCCCTTCCTGGAGCGAGGTCCCTTCCGCCAGATGACCGCCCACGTCATGGGCATCCACGTGGACGGGCAGGACGGGGAGCTCCAGTCCTGGGAGGTGGATCCGTCCGTGTCCTTCACCTCCCGGGCCCGCACCACCTTCCGGATCAGCGGCTCCCACGAGTTCGACCGGCTGGAGGTGCCCTTCGACATCCGCCCGGACGTGATCATCGGGGCGGGGGACTACACCTTCTCCCGCATCGGCGCGCGCGTCTCCACCGACCCGGGCCGCGGCCTCTCCGGCGGCGCCGACTTCGAGGCCGGCGGGTTCTACGGGGGGCGGCGCTTCGACTGGGGGGTGAACGCGGGGTGGCGGCAGTCCAAGCACCTCACCCTGGGGGCGGGGCTCTCCCGGAGCGACGTGAGCCTGCCTCTGGAGGGGGGCGACTTCGGGGCCACCACCGCCTCGGTGGACATCCTGGCCAGCCTCGACCGGAAGCTTTTCGCCAAGGCGCTCGTCCAGTACGACAACTTCTCCCGGGACGTGAACGCCAACATCCGCATCGACTGGATCCACACCCCCGGCTCCGACCTCTTCCTGGTGCTGAACACATCCTGGCACGCCCCGGGCAGCCGCGAGGACCTCTTCGACCCTCGGGCCGACTTCCTCATGAGGAACGTGGTGGGGGTGGCGAAGCTCACCTACCTGATCCTCCTGTAGCGAACGGCAGTCGTAGGCAACGCACGAAGGGGGAGCCGGATGCCCGGCTCCCCCTTCGTGCGTCGAAGCCGCGTGAGGCTACGGCTGGATCTCGAAGGTCACGTCGCCTTCGGAGACGGGCGCCGGATCGATGGTCCCGCCCCGGATCACGACGTGGCTCGAGCCGTCGTCGGTCTCGATGACGTCCAGGGACTCCTCACCGTCGCTTCCCACCAGGGTGGAGCCACGGATCACCACCGTGTGACCCCCGGCGTCCTCCTCCTCCATCTCGACGGCGGTGTTGTCGTTGTCGGTGAAGGTCGAGCGGAAGAGGTACGCGAGGATGTCGCCCGCCCCGTTCTCGGTCATCTGGAGACCCTGGCCATCGTTCCTGGAGGCGTCGATGCGCCAGAGCTTGAGGTCGATGGAACCGTCGTCCTCCTCGTCGACGCGCAGGCCGTCGTCCTCCGAGTTGCCCGAGAAGGAGCTGTTCCGGATGTAGCCCCGGACGTCGCCCTCGCCGAACTCCTCGAAGCGGGCGCCCCGGCCCTCGGCCGACCCGTCGGCGGTCACGTGGGCCATGGCGAGGATGATGTCGCCGGCGCCGCCCAGGACCTCGGCGTCCACCTCCTCCCCGTTGGCGTCGAAGGTCACGACCTCCACGAAGTCGGAGATCTTGATGTTCTCGTCGGCGTTGCCGGTGGCGACCACCCGGCGAGCCGAGAAGAAGACGTCGCCGGCACCCACCGCCACGTCCTGCCCGGCCTCGTCGAGGTCGGACTCGTCGAGGTCGATGCCCTCGTCGGTATTGTCGTTCACGCGGCTGTTGAGCATGGCGACGTGGATCCCGCCCGGCCCCGCCTCGTCAATGTCGAATCCGTCTTCCAGATCCTCCGGGAACTGGGGCTGCTCGCCGTTGCGGCTGAAGTCGGACCCGCGGACCACGCCACGAACCCCCCCGGAGCCGGTCTCGTCGAACTCGATGCCGTCGCCGGCGTTCTCGGTGAAGCCGACATTCTGGAAGGCGAAGGTGATGTTGCCGTCGCCGCCCTCGTTGATGCGGAAGCCGTCGAAGTCCGCGAAGGAGCAGCCGAGCCCCTCCGCAAGGGAGCGGCAGCTCCGGGCATCGTCCTCGGCGAAGCCGGTGCCGGACACCGAGACGTTGCGGAGGTTGAGGAAGATGGAGGCGGAGGACTCGATGATCTCGGGTGCGCTCTCGGAGCCCCCGGTCTGGTCCTCGATCCACATGCCGGAAAGCCCCTGCCCCACGAAACGGGTGTGCGTCATGCCCACCCGGACCGTGCCGGAGGCGTCGTCGGTGAGCTCGAAGTAGATGCCGTGGCCGCTCTGGCCCTCGAAGGTGAGGTTGCGGACGGTGAGGTTCGGCGCCCCGAGGATCTGCAGTCCGTCGCCGGCAGTTTCCTCGCCCACCCGGCTCCCGGAGTTGCTCGGCGCGTCGATCTGCACCGCCGGACCGACGATCCGGGCGCTGTGGCTCCCCTGGAGGACCAGCGGCTTGTCGCTCTGGTAGGTGAGGGGCTGCTCCAGGACGATGGTCCCGCGAACCCGCACCTGCCCGCCCCCTTCGGCAGCGGCGTCCAGCGCCTTCTGGAGGGACGAGGCATCCGAAGCGACGCTCCCGTGCTTCTGGGACTCGGCGGATACCAGGTCCGACTCGTCCAGGGTGGGCTGGACCGGTGAGTCGGAGCAGGCTGCCCAGGCCAGGGCTAGGGTGAAGACGGAGGCGATTCGAAGGCTTCTTCGGTACATGCTGCGGAACTCCCGTTGGTGGAGGCGTGCTCTGGATCGTCCGACCCAACATGGGGCCCCGCCGACGGGAGGTCAGCGACGAGACGGGGACGGTTTCGTCACGACTCGATGATCGGGGTTTGAGCCGATCGAACGCGCCCACCGGCAGGGGGTCGGTGCAGGGGACTCCGAGGCATGCGACACGCCCGGTTCTTCTTCTCCAGATCCACGGATCCGGGAAGATCCCGTAACACCCTCGTACCGGTGCGGGGGGAACGGTGGAAAGGCCGTTGAGGGCCTCCAGCCTCGCTCTGAACGTTGGAGTGCGAACCGCCGACTCCGGCGCACGTTGCCTCTCCCACCGAGCATTCCACCGACATGGTTTCGATCTCGCCTGCACGGCATACTCGCTCCGCATTCCTCCCGAATCGACGCTCCACCGCCAACCACTCGCCCCGCTCCTGGCTCGGCCGCCTGATGACGGCCGTCCTCCTCCTGGCCTTGGCGGCGCTGACCCAGCCGGTCCTCGCCCAGTCCACCGGGGCGGTGGGTGGGTACGTCTATGGCCAGGGAGACCAGGATCCCATTCCGTCCGTGCGCGTGAGGGTGGAGGGGACGGACCTCGGCTCGGTGACGGACCAGGACGGCTACTTCCAGATCACCGGGGTGAGCCCCGGGAGCTACTCGGTGGTGGCCTCATCCTTCGGCTACGCGCCCCAGACCCTCCAGGTGACGGTCGGCGCGGGCTCGACGGTCCAGCAGGACTTCCGCCTGGAGCGGGAGGCCTTCGAGGTCGACGGGCTCACCGTGACGGGCCTTCGCGGCGGGCAGGTGCGCTCCGTCCAGGAGAAGCGTCAGGCTCTCACCGTCGTAGACGCCATCTCCGCCGACGAGATCGGCAAGCTCCCGGACCTCAACGTGGCGGAGTCGGCCCAGCGTGTGCCGGGGGTGACCATCCGCACCGACCGGGGCGAGGGTCGCTTCGTCTCCATCCGAGGGACGGCGCCGAACCGCAACAACGTGACCTTCAACGGTCAGGCCATGGCCTCGGCGGCCGGTACTCGCGCCACCGCGCTGGATCTGGTGCCGTCCGAGATGGTCTCCTCCATCGAGGTCTCCAAGGCGGTGACCCCGGACATGGACGCCAACGCGCTCGGCGGCTCGGTCAATGTGGAGACCCTCACCGCCTTCGACCGCCCCGGGCGCATCTTCTCGGCCTCCCTCAACGGGATGGCCCACCAGCTCACCACCGACTGGGGGGACACCCAGATTCCCTTCCGGAGCAGCCTCACCGCCGGCGACCGGTTCGGCGCCGGCGACCAGTTCGGGATCGTCCTCTCCGGTACCGCCTCCCGGCGGACCTTCAACACCGCCATCGCCTCCCCGGCCTCCTGGGTGGACGTGGACGGCCTGCCGGCGCCGGAGGAGTTCGAGCGCGAGGTGGAGGACAACACCCGTCTCCGCTACTCGGCCAATGCCAACCTCGACTGGCGGCCGACGGACGCCACCGAGCTCTACGCCCGGCTGACCTACTCGCTCCGGGACGAGGACTTCACCAACACCGAGATCCAGTTCGAAGGGGATCCCACGCCCACGTCGACGACCCAGGGACGCATCGAAGAGGCGGAGGGTGCCCTGGACATCCCCACCACAGCCATCGACGAGGATCTCACTGGCATTACCCTGGGGCTCGACCAGGAGCTCGGACCCGCTGCCACTCTGGAGCTCTCGGGCACCTACTCCCGGGGATCGCGCACCCGTCGCACCTTCCAGCCGGAGTGGGGTGAGGAGCAGGATTTCGCCCTGAGCTACGACGTGAGTGGCGACTTCGAGACCGTGAACTTCGACGACTTCGCCTCGGCCTCGAACCCGGCGAACTACCTCTACACCGAGATGGACATCGAATTCGAGGACCTCATCGAGAACACCTATCAGGCGGGGGCCGACCTCCGCTGGGACTTCCGCTCGGGCAGCTCCATCGGATTCCTCAAGTTCGGAGGCTCCTTCCGCCTCCGGGACAAAGACATCGACCGGAACGAGGACCCCTGGGCCGCCGGGGACCTCCCGCTGGAGCTGACCCAGTTCGCCTTCCCCTTCAACGATGAACTCCAGGGCGGCGCGCGGGTCCCGGTCACCGGGAGTGTCGATCGCTTCCTTGAGTTCTTCGAGCAGAACCGGGACGCCCGGCGCTACTTCGACCTCGACCCCGTCGAGTCCGCCGAGGAAGAGGTGGAGGTGGACGCCATCGTCACCGAGGACGTCTACGCCGGGTACGTCATGGGGAACCTCCAGGCCGGGGCGCTGACCGCTACGGGTGGCGTCCGTCTGGAGTCCACCACCACGACCTCCGAGCGCTACCGCTTCGTCAGCGACGACACCTTCGACGACGCGCAGATCTCGCTCCTGGAGGCCGAGAACGACTACGTGAACGTCCTCCCCTCACTCCACCTCCGCTACGAGCTCTCCGATCAGGTCCAGCTCCGCGGCGCCTGGTCCAACACCATCGGCCGGCCGGACTACGACGAGCTCGCGGCCTTCCAGGACATCGAGTTCGAGGAGGAGGAGGACGGCGTGTGGGTCGGCGCCATCGAGGAAGGGAACCCCGATCTGGAGCCCCTCAAGGCCATGAACTTCGACGTGAGCCTGGAGTTCTATCCTGGCCCCGGCAGCATCTTCTCCATCGGTGGCTTCTACAAGAGGGTCACCGACCCGATCTACACCTTCGTCTCGACGCAGCGCGACCTCTTCGGGCGGGACGTCACCTTCGAGATCCAGGAGGTCCCGGGCTTCGACGACCGCTTCTTCGACGAGGTGGAGTTCGTCCAGCTCCGGAACGCCGACGAGGGCACCGTGGCAGGGCTCGAGCTCTCCTGGAGCCAGGTCTTCGACTTCCTCCCCGGCTCCTTCAGCGGCCTGGGCATCTCCTCCAACGCGGCCTTCATGACCTCCGACGTGACCGTTCCTGGTCGGGAGGACGAGGACCTGCCCTTCTTCGGGCAGTCGGACGTGGTGATCAACGTGGCCCCCTACTACCAGTTCGGACCTCTGGAGCTGCGGGCGGCGCTGAACTACCAGAGCGAATTCATCGACGAGGTCGCCGAGGATGCCTTCGACGACGTCTACGGGGGCGAGCGCACCACCGTGGACCTCTCCGGTCGTTACGAGCTCCGGGGGGGCGGCGTCCAGTTCAACGCCTACGTGCGGAACCTCACCAACGAGGCCGAGCGGGAGTTCCAGGGCGTGCGGGACCGTCGCATCTACCACGCCCTCACTGGCCGCACCTTCGAGTTCGGGGTGACGCTTGTCCCCTGACCCGAGCCACCTGCGGTCCCTCCGCATCGCCCTCCTTCCGGTGGCGCTGGCGGCGACCTTCGTGTCGTGCGGTCCGGACAGCTCCGATGCCGGGGACACCGCCGCGTCGCCCTGGGTGCAGACGGCCTGGGCGGTGCGAGCCGATACGGTCCCCACTCCCTCGGCCGCGGCGGGGCTGGCGGGGGCGGGTGCTTCCGGAAGCCCCGAATCCCCGGAGGTGGACGCCGACCAGCCCTTCCGGCTCCGGTTCGAGTTGGAGTGGCCGGAGGACGGGGCAGTGGGGGAGGGCGAAGCAGCCCGATTCCAGCTCCAGGCGAGGCGGGGCGGGGGGAGCTGGGAGACGCTCCTGGCCCGGGATTTCCCGTATCCGGACGAGATCTCCACGCCTCCGGTGAGCATCGTGGACGCCACCACCTGGGCCCACGGCGCGACCACCGGCGACCTCCTGGACGGTTCGTCCACACCCTTCGTCGGAGGGTCCGCGGTGGCGCTGGACTCGGTAACGGCGACGGGGAGCCTCGAGGCCGGCGTCGCCGGACCGGCCCACACCGAATGGGAGTGGCCGGTGGTGATCCGCCGGTACGCCGACGGCGCCGAGACCACCGAGGCCGGGGACGTGTTGGAGTTCCGGATGGTGGATGGCCTGGGCCGCCCGGTGGAGGCGCGGGGGAACGGGCCCGCCACGGTTCAGTTGCGCATCCCCGACGGCCTGCTCGGGGGTACCTTCGTGGAGACCCCGGGCGTGCTGGGGCCGTGGCAGGCCGACGACGGGACGCTGTACTTCCCCATGGAGCCGGCAGAGACCTTCAACGTGCTCATGACCGTCCGATCCGAGGACTTCGGCGCTTCGTGGGCCGAGGTGGGCGGCACGGACCGGCCCGTCACCGACGACCTGGAGGGCTTCGCCACCGCCATGCACGACCGGCGCGTGTACATGCTCCATCAGGTCTCCGAGGCCACCTACCTGCACGCCTTCGCCACCACGGATGCGGCCTCGGACCCGGACTCCTGGGTGATCCAGGACGAGCTGGTGGCGGAGCATTCCGAGCCTCCGACGCAGGTGGCGGCGCTGGTGGCCCATCCCGACGGGGCCCTCACGGCCTTCTATGGCGACTCGCTGGGGCTTCGGTACCGGACCCGGGAAGTGGACGGGAGCTGGGGAGACGAGGGTCGCATCGACGGGCCCGAAGGCACCGTGGCCTCCGGGGTCATGGCGGCGCGTGGCTCCGACGGCCGCATCCACCTGGCCTACACCTCGGGTGACGCCCAGCGGCGGGACGTCTGGTACCGCGCCCTGTCGGCTGCGGGGGTCCTGGGCCAGCCGGTGAGGGTCGCCACGGGGGTGGGCGTCACCGACGACGACATCGGCGCCGTGGCCCCCCTGGTCCACCTGCCGGAGCCTGGTCTCACCGTCGTGCCCTACCGGCTGGACGACGGCTACCTCTACGCCCGCACCGCCCGTTCCGACGGCACCCTCACGCCTCAGACCCGCGTCACCGACCGCCCGGTGGTCCAGAACGGCTCGGACTCGGAGCAGGTAGGCGTGGACGCAGTGGGCTTCGAGGGTCGGGTCATCCTCGCGGTCATCGACGAGGAGACCCGGGACCTTCGGACGGTGCAGGGGCGTCCCGGGCCCGACGGGGCCATCCGTTGGGAGCCCGCCCGGCCCCTGGTGGACGACATCAACGCGCAGTGGGTACGTGGCCGGGTGATCCGCGACGAGGCGGGCGCGGCGGTCTACGGGCTGGTCTACGACGCCGGCTCCGACGGGGGTTCGGGGATGAATCGCTTCGTCGTCCTGCCGCTGGACGAAGGGTAGGAGGCGCCCGCACCTGGGAGAGCCCGGAGGGCGGGCGGGTGGTCCGTAGGATTTGCTCCCGTATCGGATCCGCCGCATTCTCGTAGCGTTCCGCCGTCTCGGCGGGGGACCGGGTCGGTGCGCTTCTCGCTGCGCTCCGCCCTCCTCCCGACGACTCCGATTCCCAGAGAGGAGTGCCCTCCATGCTGCGATCGTCCGGTCTCCGCCCCCGTCCCCCCGTCCTCCTGACCAGCCTGATCCTTCTCGCGCTGAGCGCCGGGTGTGCCGACAGCGGGGAAGAAGCCGCGCCGGCCGACGAGTCCGCCGCCACCGAGGCGGCCGCATCCTCCGGCGCCGTCCCCACCTTCGAGGTGGACCCCACCTGGCCGCAGGAGATGCCCGACCTCTGGGTCATGGGCTCCATCACCGGGGTCTTCGTGGACGCCCAGGACCACATCTGGGTGACGCACCTTCCCGAAACCCTGACGCCGGAGGAGCTGGGCGCCGAACAGGACCCGCCCCTGGGCACCTGCTGCACCACCGCCCCGACGGTGGTCGTCTTCGACACGGACGGGGCCGTGGTCCAGGCCTGGGGACTCCAGGACGACGACATCTCGGAGTATCCGCGCAACTCCCACGGCATCTTCGTGGACCACAACGACTTCGTCTGGATCGGCACCTACCGGCATCATCGCGTGCAGAAGTTCACGCGGGACGGAGAACTGGTCATGACCATCGGGGAGTACGACGAGACCGGGGGCAGCAACGACCCCGACCTCCTCGGCGGTCCCGCAGGGATCTGGGTGGATCCCACCGACAACGAGGTCTTCGTGGCCGACGGCTACGGCAACCGCCGGGTGATCGTCTTCGACGGAGAGAGCGGAGAATACCTCCGGCACTGGGGCGCGTACGGGGAGGAGCCCGACGACACCTACGAGTACGACCGGGAGTCGAGCGAGTCTCCCCCGGCGGAGTTCTCCACGGTGCACGGCATCACCGGATCGGCGGACGGACGGATCTATGTGGCGGACCGTCGGGGGAACCGGGTGCAGGTCTTCGAGCAGGACGGGACCTTCGTGGACGAGCGGGTGATCGCCCCCGAGACGCGCGCCTCGGGCTCGGCCTTCGTGCCGGTGCTCTCCCCGGACCCGGACCAGCAATGGCTCTACATGGCCGACGGTACCAACCACAAGATCTGGATCCTGCGCCGCTCCGATCTCGAGATCGTCGGGGAGTTCGGGCGGGGGGGACGGCAGCTCGGCCAGTTCCTTCGGCCCCACGGGCTGAGCGTCGATTCCCAGGGGCACCTCTATGTGGGAGAAGCGTCCACGGGCCGGCGGGTGCAACGCTTCCGGATGCGGTAGCGCGGTCCTCGGGCTCCGCGTAGACGGCTATATTGGCGTCGACATCCGGACGAACCCCCCTTCTCCAGCCACCGACGTCATGCCCCGTCCCGTTCCGCCCTCCTGTTCGATGCTCCTTCGCGCTCTGACCCTGGCGCTGTGCCTGTCCATGGGAGGGATTCCCCCGGTGGCGGCACAGGGCCAGGAACCGCCCTCTCCCGCCCAGGTCCTGGGGTGGGAGTTGGGGGAGCGCTTCAGCGACGTGGCCGCGGTGAACCGGTACTTCCACGCCCTGGCCGACGCTTCGGACCTTGTGAGCATCACGGAATACGGACGCTCCGTGGAGGGCCGGCCCCTGATCCAGGTCCTCATCGCCTCGGCGGAGCACCGGGGACGGCTGGAGGCGGTCCTCGACGCCAACCGGGAGCTCACCGACCCGGGTACGTCCGACGCCCGGGCCCGGGAGATCGCCGCCTCGAACCCGGCGGTGCTCTACTTCTCCTACGGCGTCCACGGGAACGAGTCGTCGTCGTCGGAGGCGGCCATGTGGACGGCCTGGGACCTGGTCCGCGATGCCGAGGGCGTGGCGGGGGTGATGGATTCGGCGGTGGTGGTCCTCGACCCGGTGGTGAACCCCGACGGCCGGGACCGCTACGTGAACTTCTACCGCGCGACCCGGGGTCCCGAGGCCAACGCGGACCCCTCCACGCGGGAGCACGACGAGCCCTGGCCCGGCGGGCGGACCAACCACTACCACTTCGACCTGAACCGGGACTGGGCCTGGATGAGCCAGCCCGAGACCCGGGCGCGGCTGGCGACCTGGGATCGCTGGAATCCCCAGGTGCACGTGGACTTCCACGAGATGAGCCCGAATTCCACCTACTTCTTCTTCCCGCCGGCGACCCCCATCAACCCCATCTACCCGGAGCACACCCGCGTCTGGAACGAGCGCATCGGGGCGGGGAACGCGGCGGCCTTCGACGAGCGGGGTTGGCTCTACTTCACCGAGGAGACCTACGACGCCTTCTACCCGGGCTACGGCGACACCTGGCCCTCGCTCCTGGGCGCCATCGGCATGACCTACGAGCAGGCGGGAGGGGGCTCCGCCGGGCTGGCCTACGCCCGGGCCGACGGCGATACCCTCACCCTCCGGGACCGCGCCACCCACCACCGGGTCGCCGGCAACGCTACCCTCCGCACCGCCGCCACCGGCAAGACCGACCTCCTCCTGGGCTTCGCCGGCTTCCACCGCACGGTGGACGAGGGGCTGGAGGACATCCTCCTGGTGCCGGACGAGGGCTCGGCCCCTCGCCTCCACGCCCTCCTGGGGGAGCTCTCCGACCAGGGGATCCGCTACCAGGTGGCCGACGAGGCCTTCGACGCCGATGCCGAGCCCCATCCAGGCTACGGCGCTCGCAGCCGCTTCCCGGACGGGGCGGTCCGGGTGCCGATGCGGCAGCCTCGAGGTCGCCTGGCCGCCACCCTGCTCCAGGCCGAGGTGCCGCTGGACGCCACCTACTCCTACGACGTGAGCGCCTGGTCCCGTCCCTACGCCTACGGGGTGGAGGGGCACGCCGCATCGGGCTCCGCGCTGGACGGGGGGCCGTGGAACGACCCTGCCGCCATGGACCACGCGGCGGCCGGGCCCCCGGCTGGTGGGAGCTACGGGTACCTGGTGCCGCCGGGCTTCGGGAGCTGGCCCGGTCTGGTGGACTTCCTGGAGGACGGCGGCCGGGGTCGCGTCCTGGAGGACACGGTGCGGGTGGACGGCGTCCTCCACGCCCGGGGCACGGTCTTTCTTCCGGTGCACCTCAACGACGATCTCGAGGCTCGGCTGGCGTCCGCTGGACTGTCCATGGCCGTGCCGGTGACCTCGGCCCTCACCGAGAGCGGCCCGGACCTGGGCTCCGGAAGCCTGGGCGAGCTCGCCCTTCCGCGGGTGGCGCTCGTGGGGGGCGACGGGACCTCGGCCTACTCCTTCGGCACCCACCGCCACTTCCTGGACCACCGACTCGGCCTCCCCTTCGACGCCGTGGACGTGGGCGACCTGGAGGGACTCGAGCTCGCCGGCTACGACGTGCTGGTGCTGCCCGAGGGAGGGTCGGTGGGTCGGGGGCTCGACGAGGACACCCAGGCACGCCTCCAGCGATGGATCGAGGGCGGCGGCACCCTGGTGGCGGTGGGGAGCGGAGCCGCCGGATTGGAGGCCCTCACGGGGGTCGCCCTCCGGGAGGCCGCCGAGCCCTCTGAGGAGGAGCGGCTGGAACGGGCCCTTCGCCTTCGCGAGGAGCGGGAGCTTGAGGAGTGGGAGGAGGAGACGCCCGGGACGATCCTCCAGGCGCACCTGGACCCGGGCCACCCCCTGGCCTTCGGAGCCTCCGCGGCGACGGGCGAGCCCGGCATGTTCGTCCTGAGCTCCGGCAACGGATTCGAGCCCTCCGAGGACGTCGAGAGCCCCATCTGGTTCGGGGACGAGTTGGAGAAGGTCAGCGGCGTCATCAGCGACGGCACCCTGGAGCGCCTCTCCCAGGCGGCCTGGGTGGTGGAAACATCCATGGGGCAGGGGAGCGTGATCCTCTTCGCCGACGACCCGCTCTTCCGGATGATGTGGTACGCCGGTTTCCAGCCCTACGCCAACGCACTCCTCCTGGGCCCGGCCTTCTGATGGACGTGCGGGTGGGCGCCGGGCTCCTGGCGGTGGTTCTGGGGCTGGGGGGGCTGGCCCCGGCCTCGGCCCAGGAGCCCGTGTCGTGGGGCGAGGAGCCCGTCTTCCACACGTTCAGCATCGTGGCCATCGATCCCGCCACCGGCGAGTCCGGGGTGGCGGTGACCACCCGGCGACCCTGCGTGGGGAACGCCGTGCCCTGGGCCCGCCCCGGCGTCGGGGCCGTGGCCACCCAGGGCGGCACCCGGATCGAGTACGGGGACGACGTCCTGGACCTCCTGGAGGAGGGGCTGTCGGCGGCGGAGGCGCTGGAGCGTGTGGTGGCCGCCGACGAAGGGCGCGCGCGACGTCAGGTGGGGGTCATCGACATGCAGGGGCGGACGGCCCAGTGGACGGGCTCCGGCCAGTACGGCGAAGAGGCCCGCGGCGACTGGGTGCACGAGCGAACCGGGGCCACCTGGGCCGTGCAGGGGAACGCCCTGGTGACCGTACGGGTGGTGGACTCGGTGGCGGCGGCCTTCGAGGCCTCCGCGGGCCAGGACCGCCACCTCGCCGACCGGATGATCGAGGCCATCGCCGTGGGACAAGCCATGGGCGGCGACGGCCGGCACGGCGCGACGCAGTCGGCGGCGGTGCTGGTGGCGGACCCCCGACCGGGGAGGTCGGGTCGTCCCGACGGGATCACGGCGGACATCCACGTCTGCGAGCACCCGGCGCCCGTCGCCGAGATGCGCCGCATCTACGATACCGTCTCCGAGACCCTGGGCTTCCGTACCCTCCAGGGCTTTGCGGGACGGGACGTCCTGCAGCTCAAGCTCATGCTCCACGCCCTGGGCCACTACCGCCCCGAGGCAGACGGGCTTGATCTGGAGGGTCCGGGGGCCGAACGCTACGGACCGGAGCTCATGGCTGCGGTGGACACCTTCCGAACGCAGGAAGGATGGGCCACCGAGGTGCCGGGCTTCGTGGACGACCGCACGGTGGCACGACTCTGGGAACGCCTGGCCGAGACCGGGGAGATGGAGCGGGTCCGGACGGCGGTCCGGGCGCTCTCGCAGGTGAACCGCTGACGACCTCGCCCCGACCTCAGGGGCGCCGGGCCAGCATTTCCTTCCGCCAGTCGTCGTAGCGCGCCCGAAGCTCCACCAGGGGGTTGGCCCCACCCACCGAATCGGTCACCGAGAGGGCGAGCCAGGGGGCCTCGCCGGTGCCCTGGTCGCTCACCCCGATGTCCCGGGTGGCGTAGGGCGGGTCGCCGCCGCGAGCCACGAGGATCACGGCGGTGGCGGCGGTCTGGATGAAGGCGTCGGTGTTGCAGCGCACATCCCCGCCGGCGATGGCCCCGGCCTCCAGCCCCCGGAGGAGCCGGTCCGGAAGAAGGTTGCGTCCGGCGGCGTCCCGGCGCTGGAAGGCGGCGAGGGCGTCGGCCACCACCTCGTGGCTCACCAGGGTATTCCCCTGTGCGCTCACCGCCATCTGGGCGTCGGCCATGACCCCGGCCCAGGCCGGGTTCTCCTCGTCGTCCGCTCGTGCCAGGATGGCCTCCCCGGTGAAGCCCGCCACCTCGGCGCCCCCCTCGCCGTCCAGCGTCACCACCCCGTACTGGCGCCGGTCGAGTCCCGAATCCGGCAGCTCCCGGGTGACGCGTCGGATCACCGCCCCGGCATCCAGCTCGTCGCGGAGGGCGTCGTAGACCACGTTCCGGTTGGTCAGGTCCCAGGCGGCCTGCACCGCCGCGACGCCGTGCCCCGGAACCAGGGCGCCCACGGCGTCTCCGAAGGTCTCGGGGACGCAGGAGGCCATGGCGATCCCCACGTCACCGGTGGCGGGGTCCGCCGCCACCACCGACCAGGTCGTCATGTCCAGGGTGGAGGGGGTGGGGTCGGGGGGAGGCAGAGGGGTACAGGCGGTCAGGCCGGCGAGGCCGAGCCCGAGTGCGGGGATGAGGGCCAGGCGGGAACGGGGCTGGGCATGGGTCATGGGAATCCGGGTGGGAGGATGGCCCCGAGGATGGCTCGGTCCCGTCGGTCCTACAAGGGCCTTCGCCCGTCCCATCCTGGACATGGGTTTGCGTCGCCACCGCCCACGAATCCAGCTTCTGGACCCGCACTGCCCTGAACTCCCTTCCGTCACGGACCCTCCATGCCCGTCTCCCGACGTGACTTCGCCACCCTCCTGGCCCGCACCGCCGCCACGCTTCCGGCGGTGGGACTCGCGCTGCCCGCCTCCCTCCAGGCCCTCGCCCCCGACGTAGCCGAGCGGGAGGCGGCCCGTGGGCCGACCCTCCGTGGCCAGGCCATGTTCTTCGAGTGGGAGCGGGTCTCGGACCGGGTGCGTGTGGCGGTGGGCGGCGGAGGGAACGCCGTCCTCTACCGAGGAGACGGGGAGGCGGCGGTGACCGACGGGAAGAACTTCGGGCTGGGTCGCATCCTCCGCCGGGAGGCCGAGGCCTTCGGAGTCCCGGTGGGGCTCCTGGTGAACACCCACCACCACGGGGACCACTCCGGCGGAAACGAAGGCTTCCGCGACCTCCCTCGTCGAGCCCACGCCCACACCGTACCCCGCATCCGCGCCACCGCCGAGGCCAACCTGGCCCGGGCCGCCGAGGCGCTCCCCGAACTACGGGAGGAGCTGGCAGCCCAGGGCCAACCGGCCGCCGCCGCCGACGTGGAGGGGCTCCTCGACGCCCTCGAGGGGCTCACCCCGGACGACTTTCTCCCGACCGACACCTTCGATCGGGAGAGCCAGGTGGAGGTGGGCGGCGGGTCGCTGGAGCTGCGTTGGGTGTCCCGGGGCCACACCGACGGCGACAACTTCATCTTCCTCCCCCAGGAGAACGTCCTCCACACCGGCGACCTCTTCTTTCACGGCCGACACCCCTACGTGGACGACGGGGCGGGGGCGACGCCCGCCGGGTGGATCCGGTGCCTGGACGCGATGCTGGCGCTGTGCAACGCCGATACGGTGGTGGTGCCGGGCCACGGCGCCCTCACCGACCGGGAAGGGCTGGCGGGCCAGCGGGCCTACTTCGAGCGGCTCCAGGCCATGGTGGAGGAGGCCGTCCACGAAGGCCGGAGCCGGGACGAGGTCACGGCGCTGGCGCCGGACGACCTGGCGGCCCTTCCCGGCGCCGAGCGGCACCTCCCCCGCAATCTGGGCATCGTCTACGACGAGGTCACCGGGGCATAGCACCTGAGGCATGGCACTCCGGGGCATGGCGCCGCGGCCCGGTGCCGCACGTCAGAGGTCCATCGTGGTCTGGCGGACCGGTTCGCTGGAGCTCCTCCGGCGGCTCTGCGGCCCCACACCCCGCGCCCGGAGGGAGCGCTTCCGGGAGCCGTGGCGCCGGTAGACCTCCGCGGCCTGCCGGCGGGCCTCGGCGGAGCGCCGGACCGTCCCGATGCGCTCCCGGGCCTGACGCGCCGCCGTGCGGTGCTCCACCAGGGGGTGGGGGTAGTCCCGACCCAGTACGCATCCCGCCCGCTCCTGGAGGTCCCTCGTCATCGCCTCGGGGCGGGCCAGCCAGGAATCGGGAACGTCCCGGAGCTCCGGGACCCAGCGCCGGACGAACCGGCCCTCGGGGTCGTGGTCCCGGAGCTGCTTCGCCGGTGCATAGATCCGGAGGGCGTTGATCCCCGTCACCCCGGACTGCATCTGGCACTGGCAGATGTGGATGCCCGGCTCGAAGTCGGTGAAGCGACGGGCCAGGATCCGGGCCACGGGACGCCAGTCCAGCCAGAGGTGGTAGGCGGCGAAGGAGACCAGCATGGCCCGCATCCTGAAGTTGAGCCACCCGGTGGCCGAGAGCGCCCGCATGCAGGCATCGACCATGGGGTAGCCTGTCCCGCCCCGACGCCAGGCCCGGAAGCGATCCCGCTCCTCCGCCGACCAGTCTTCCTCCCGGGTCCGGAGTCCCTCGTACGCCGGGTTCATGCACCGGAACTCCAGCTCCGGCTCGGACTCGAGCTTCTGGATGAAGTGATCGTGCCAGCGGAGGCGGGACTGGAAGGAGCGAAGGGAGGGAAGCCAACGGTCGTCCAGCTCCGGGTCCCCGTCGCGGCTGCGGGTCCGCACCTCGAGCTCGGCGGCCCGGGTGGCGTGGACGACCGTGCGCAGTCCCACCGTGCCGTAGGCCAGGTGGGGGGAGAGCCGGGAGCAGCTCGTCCGGGCGGACTCCGGGGCGGACATGGCCCGCCGGTAGTCCACGCCTCGCTCGGCGAGGAAGTCGCTCAGCGTCGCCCGGGCCTGGGGCTCTCCTCCCTGCTGCTGGGGGTGGGTGGGCGGGTCCATGCCCAGCGCCTTCAGCGTAGGAAGCTCGCCGTGGCCTTCCGTCGTGCAGAGCTGCGCGATTACGGTGCGGAGTTCCTCAGGAAGGGCCGGAAGCCGCTCCGGAGCCGGCCGTGGGGCTCGGGCCATCCGACGATCCCAGCGAGCGGCCCATTCGTCGCGATCCGTCCGACCCCGGACGACCCCGTGCTGGGGAAGCTCGGTCCAGGGCACTCCCACCTTCTCGACCCAGTCCGCCACCCGGCGATCCCGGGCGAAGGTCACCTCCAGCCCGGTTTCCTCGTGGCTCCAGAGCCCCGCAACCGGCAGCCTCCGACGGAGATCCTCCAGGACGGCCACGGCTTCTCCCCGCACCACCAGGAGCTCGGACCCCCGGACTCGGAGGGCCTCCCGCAGCTTTTTCAGCGACTCCAGCACGAAGCCCCAGTGACGAGGAGCGCTCTCCGGTGCGTAGAGAAGGGCGGGCTCCAGCAGGTAGAGTCCCACCACCGGTCCCTGGCGGGACGCCTGCCGGAGGGGCTCGTGGTCGTGGACCCGAAGGTCCCGCTTGTACCAGACGATCTGAATGCCCATGCGGTCCCGGGTACACGGGGTCCAGGGGGACGTTCGACATGGCCGTGGGCTGTCCAGGAACGCCTTCGGGCGCACCGGGCCCGGGTTGGTCCGGGGGCGCGTGGGCCGCTTGTCCCGGATTTCCGGGACGGTCTACCTTGAACGTTCCGGCGTCCCCCGAATCGACCTTCGTCGTCCAGCTTCTTCTCCGACACGGGAGCCCATCGTGGGCATCGGCGGCTACATCTTCCTCGGCCTGGCCATCGTCGCCCTGGCGTACGCCGCGGCCCTCTACAACAACCTGGTCCGGCTCCGTCACAACGTCGCCATGGCGTGGTCCAACATCGACGTGCTTCTGAAGCAGCGGCACGACGAGCTCCCCAACCTCATCGAGACTTGCAAGGGGTACATGGAGCACGAGCGGGAGACCTTCCAGCGGGTGGTGGAGGCGCGGAATGCCGTGGCCCGGGCGCGTCGGGACGAGGACGTGGGAGCCCTGGGACCGGCCGAGATGGCGCTTCGCCTGGGTTTGGGGTCGCTCTTCGCGCTCTCCGAGGACTACCCGGAGCTCCGGGCCAACGAGACCTTCCAGCACCTTCAGCGACGCATCACCCAGCTGGAGAACCAGATCGCCGATCGGCGGGAGCTGTACAACGCCTCCGTGACCAACTTCAATGTGCGGCAGCAGCAGTTCCCCGACGTGCTCCTGGCACGGAATCTGGGCTTCCAGCCGGCGGATCTCCTGGAGTTCGACGAGTCGGAGCTGGAGGAGGTGGACATGAAGGGGGCCTTCGACTGATGCCCGAAGGACTCGTCCTCGCCGTCCGGAGCATGGGGACCTTCCCCTGGGTTCTCTTTCTGGTGGGGGGCGGTGGCCTCACGGTCTTCGCCTTCATGATGTGGCGTCGATCCTTCCAGAACGCCCGGGTCATGGAGGACACCCCCACCTCGCGCATCCGCTCCGCCGCCCAGGGCTTCGTGGAGCTCGCCGGGATGCAGGAGACGGCGATGGACCGGCCCCCGACGGCGCCCCTCACCGGCCGGGAGGTGACCTGGTGGTCCTACTCCATCGAAGAACGGAAGACCTACCGGGACTCCGACGGGCACCGGAAGACGCGGTGGGACACCGTGGAGTCCAAGACCAGTCCCCACCTCATCCGCCTCCTCGACGACACGGGCGAGGTGGTGGTGAATCCGGCGGGCGCCGACGTGACACCCTCGGTGAAGCG
>JGI12048J13642_10016783_pt1 | contig 17990 bp, 11 predicted proteins | sample ElkSlonscriptome_16_FD_13642 | JGI IMG/M metagenome (IMG submission 13642)
CTTGGTAAATCAGACCCACCCCTTGCGTATACATGGAGGTTGATGTAGAAAACACCTCATAAGGATTGGTTTCATTGAACACTTTCAATCTGATTTTCCCATCAGGAGTAAGCATATATTCCAACAAAAAGTCTCCCAGAATACCACTCTGCCCGTTTGTGTATTGGGCCTCGGTCGCCTGAGTTACACCAAAGCTTCCGCTTACCAGCAGGCGTTCGTCAAAGAGCTGAGTGCTCAAGGCTACGGCAATTTCTTGATTGGTAATCTGATCACCCGGACGATAATTTAACCCGATATCAAACTCATTGCTTATTTCGCTGAGCCATCCGCTTAATTGATTGCTGATGAACTCAGAAGTACTGGCATTGGTAAATGCAGCCACCCCCGATACCACGCCGGTGCCCGCTTGGTCAGGTGCCGCTATCGCGATAAAGCGATTGAGGATCAATAGCGCAAACACCTGTTGGTTAAGTTGATTGACACTGCTCACGGCACTCGCTAGCTGAGTTCTTTCATTTTCGGTAGCCTGAGGGAGCTCTATATCAAATTGGATGGTAGGTTCTGTCAATTTCCCACCAAGTGCCATTACCACATTCACCAATTCCCTTGATTGGTAGAGCTCTCGGTTCTCAATCATAATCGGTCCGAGGGGAGTTCGCACAGAATAGACTGCTGATAAATCTAAGTCGGCATTATACGGATCTCCGTACCACCCGATGGTACCACCCGGACGTAGGTCAAACTGCTTGCTGATCAGACTGCGAAGGGTAAAATTGTAGTTTCCACTCAAAATCTCGTATCGACCGAACATGGTAAACTCATTTCCTTCTGAAGTTTCCAGCGAAATTTTCCCCGAGCCCCTACCTTGAAGGATATCCCCTGCTTTCTCATCGAAAAGAATTCGAAACAAGGCATCGGGCGTCGCATCCACATTTAAGCGCATGGTCACTCCTGCCAGGTCAACTTCTCGATCGATGACACTTCCCTTATCTTCATTTACGAAATAGACGAAATTCTCCAATGCCACTTCCTCATCTGAATCCAGAGGCAGGTTGAAGATGGTTCCCTTTTCGGTGGACGCATCTATGTTTACCTCCAGTTTGTTTTCAAATCCTCCTAACTGCACCGTACCTGTGGCATAGGCTTGGCCAAAATAGAGGCTGTTATCGTCCCGAGTGGTATTGAGAATATAAAATTTCTCCACATCCGCACTGATGTCGTAAGTCCAGTTGGCATAGTTCTCGTGGAAAGCCGAAGCCACCACGAAGCCCTTATTGCCCTTCGAATCGTAGAGGGGCTTATAATCGATACCGAAAAAATCAGGCTCCACCCTTATCCTGTCTTTAAACACAAAAAAGGCGTTGAGATAGTCTATTTTGAAACGTGCCTCATCAAAATCAATGTAACCCTCGAGCTGCGGCTCCGAAAGCAGGCCTTCTATTTTTATTTTCCCGTCGGCTCTTCCCGAAAAATTTGAGACCTGAGGTATATTAAACTCGTTTAAGACGCTCAAATCAAAATCATTCATGAGGAGATTCCCCTTCATCTCTTCTTTTCCTTGAGTATTGTATATGCCTTCGAAGGTTACCAACTCGAGAGCATTCTTCATCAATGTCGCATCAATTCGCAAATCTTTAGAATCATCTCGGTACCCGCTTGAAAGGAGTAAATTCCCGATTTCATTTTCTCCGATGACAAAGTCTTCCAATATTCCATCTGCTTCCACGAAAGTGGTGCGGTAAAAGTCAGCCACCTTACCTGAAAGATTCACCAATCCCTTTACTTCTTTTTGTGCACCAAACCCCATTGAGTCAAGTGAGGTCAATTGAAAATTTTCAATTTCAAACTGTAGGGTGTCCTTTGGGTTTTTGCTCACCTTTCCATCCAACACAATGGTTTGATCGTCTGCGTGAATTCTGAATGCGTCAAATATCACCGAAGTACTGTCCTTTTCCAAAGTAGCCTTCTCATCAATATCCCAGCGCATTTCGCGAATGTTGAAGTATCCGGGCTCCAGCTCCACGATAAAATGATCCCGATTTAAGAAGTCAATATGCATCTCTAAATCTGCTGAACTATTTCCATCAACGCCGTACCAACCCGTTTTCAGCTCAATGAAATTATTATACGCCTCTACATCCAGGTCAGGGTTGTCAAACCTCAAACTGTCGATGTAAAAGTTGTTGGCAAAAATTCGTGATTTAAATATCTCCCCTGTCTTTCCCATATCGGCTGAGATGTTAGACGCAGAGAATTTTTCATATTCCACCTGTGGGCTTAAAAATGAAATTTCGAGTTGACGTTGCTCTGAATCAAAAGCACCGTATAAAGATGTGTTTGCGCTAATTTTCAATCCGGGAATCAGCAAAGAGGTTATTGAGTTGTCTGAAACGTAATTTACACTGAATTGAAAAATCTCTTTAGAATTAGTTTCGACAGGATCCGCGATGGCGGGCATCACCTCAGAAACCATATTGTTAAATGCAGCGGGAAGTTGTCGCAAATCGAAAGCTCCCGTGACGGAAATATCGACGATGTCACTGTTGAAACTTAACTTTCGATTCAGGGAATCACCGTAGATGGTCAAGGTAAGGTCATTGAAGGCGACAGAGCTATCCCCGTAGCACAATAAAGAGTTTGTGGCGAAGAGTTTTCCCGCAGCATTATCCAGATTATTTCCGCGACCATCGAGTGTGAGGTTGGTTACAATGCTCAATTCCTTCTCTCCACGAACCAAATTCAAAGCGGAAAGGTTAAAATTCGCGATTTCAGCGTCAAAATTGTAGTAGGGAATCTCTTTGGAAAAATCGATCAAGCCTCGAAAATCCAATGCCATATTGGGGTCGTTGGAATTAACTGATCCCGAAAAACGCTGCTTTGAGAGATTCCCGTCTAAAATAATCGTACGATAATCGTAATTTCGATAAGTGAGAGCGGTGATCTCGCCCTTAATATCCGCGGTTTCAAAGTTCTCTTGAGAAAAAGCGCTTAGTGTAAAATCACCCGATATAGCGCCGAGACTATCTACATTGAACAAATATCCCGCTTCGACCTCTCTTGCCGAAAGAGAACCTTCGTAAACCAATCCATCCCGTATAGTGTCCCGCTCTAAGTTCAAATCGAGGTCAAATGATCCCGCCTCTGTTTGCAATGTTCCAAAGGTCACAAAGTCTTGAGGAAAACCGGTGAATGCGCCGGAGTAAAGGAGATTTCCTGCGCGATCTATCTCTGTGGGCAATACTTCGGCCAATGATTTTTCGATGGGCAGGGATTTTCCGATTCGAAGCATATCTTGATAATCAGTACGGAGCTCGCCTATTCTGAAATCGATAAACGTGTTCTCAAAATCGGGCAGCCCTGTCAAATCGATGTCACCGCGCAATACGGTTCGGTCTCCTGCCATAATGAGCATACGTCGTCCATTCAAATTTGAAATGGGGCCTGTAATCAAGCCGTGAACGATGAGATCAATGTCGAGTCCTCGCATTTCTTTTGAAAAATAACCGATGTCCCGCAAGCCGATCTTGCTGGCTGATAACTTCGTGTTCCAATTTACTGCACTCAGAAAATCAGATAGATCTTCGCGCGATTCGTAGAGCATTGCCAGCCGACCTTGAATGTCGCTGTTGGGGGTTTTGAGCAAAAGCTGATTGGCGTGAATTCCACTCGAGTCAAATCTTAGTTCAGTCTGTAGCCCTGTTAGTTCAAAGCCTGATTGCTCTTGTAAAACCAATTGCTCTATTCCTACCTTCAGCGAATCTCCGGCAAGATGCAACTCAGAAAACTCAGCATTGATGTTGCGCACCAAAAGATCATTGAAGTCAATCCCTTCGTCGCTATTTTCACCGAAAAGATTTTCGTAGACGAATTGAGACTCGCGAATACTGATGGACTCAGCGTTGAAGGAAGCGGTGCTTTTTCGGGAGGAATCGGGTTTATCGCTTCGAAAAAAATCAGTGAGGAAGTCAAGGCTTGTGGTTCCCGTAGAATCGATCCGATAAAGAAAAAAACGCGCACGTGTCAGGTTCAATTCTTCGAACGAAAAAATGCCCTCTCTAAAGTCCATTCGCTCTATTTCAGTCTCGAGCGACTCTGCGTAGAGTAAGGTATCCGACCGCTGATCGCGTATTAAGAATCCTTTCAAGGTAAAACCATTGAATGGTCTGAAGTCCAATTTGTCTACTTGCACTTCGGCATTCAGCTGTCTCGAAAGGTAGGAAGCCGCACCGCGCGCAAGTTGCGTCTGGACAAAAGCAGATTTGAGGGCGAGTGCTAAAAACAGCGCGACCAAAAGAATCATGACCCCTAATCCAATCGCTATTTTTTTTCGTTTTCTAATTGTCGTAACCTTGTAATTTTGCGAAATTAACACAACCCACCCACCTTTGAACGAGAGAGCGTCTTTTATTGTATTGGGAATCGAGTCTTCTTGCGATGATACCGCTGCGGCGGTAATCGAAAATGACAAAATTCTTGCCAATGTTACGGCTACTCAAACCATTCATAAGGCATACGGTGGGGTGGTTCCCGAGCTGGCATCGAGAGCGCATCAAAAGAGCATCATTCCCGTGGTCGATGCTGCTTTGGCTCAAGCCAATGTTAATCCTGAAGATTTATCGGCCATCGCCTACACGCGTGGCCCTGGATTACTCGGATCATTGCTGGTGGGAAGTTCCTTTGCCAAAAGCATGGCTCAATCGCTGGCCATTCCCGCCTTACCAATTCACCACATGAAAGCGCATGTTTTGGCCCATTTCATTGACGATGGTAGTCCGATACCGCCATTTCCCTTTCTATGTTTGACGGTGAGCGGTGGACATACGCAGCTTTTAAAGGTTACGGCTCCCGATCAATTTCTGATTTTGGGAGAAACGATGGACGACGCAGCCGGAGAGGCTTTTGATAAAGCAGCCAAAATGATGGGACTGCCCTACCCAGGTGGCCCGGAGATAGATCGATTGGCCGAGGGGGGCGATCCACACGCGCATACCTTTTCCAGACCAACTGTAGGAGGTCATAACTTCAGCTTCAGTGGATTGAAAACGAATATTCTGAATTACATCGAAAAGAACCGGAGACGAAATCCAAAATTCGTGGAGGAAAATTTAGCGGACTTGTGTGCCTCTATCCGTTTCACGATCGTAGAAATTCTCATGGTTGCATTGATCAAAGTTGCCGAAGAGGAGAAAATAACACACATCGCCATGGCAGGAGGAGTCTCGGCCAATAAGGGCCTGAGGAGGGCGCTCGAAGAAAAAGCGACCGAGCTGAAATGGCACACCTACATCCCAAAACTTGAGTATTGCACGGACAACGGAGCGATGATAGCTATTGCGGGTTACTTCGCTCTGTTAAACGGCGAAGAAGGAAGTATCAATCTGGCAGCTACTGCTCGGTGGAGGATGGACTAGGCCGAAATAAATTTCAGCGTACTTTTTGCCACAGCAAGTAATTTCGGAGGCAAACCTTCGCTCTCCCAAGGGTGACTTCCGCCGAATGTATGCCCCGTCTCTTTAATGATCAGTAGGTTGGAATTTTTATTTAAGCAATTTAAATAGTCTGCGTTCGAAATACATACTGCTTCATCACGGTCTCCGTGAACAATTAGCCAAGGTATCTTAATCTGCTTTGCTGCTTCGGGAATATCGAGTTTATCGATATTCTCCATATAATCTGTGTAGAACGAATAGTGATGAGGAAGCATTTGCTTAGTTCGACTATTCTGAACGTATGCTACCCCTTTTTCCTTCCAGTCTTTCAATTTGAAATTCTGAAATCTTTCGCCAAAGTCAGCGACAGCAGACCAAGTGATCAACTTATCAATTTGCTGAAACTTCGAAGCTGCAAGCACAGCCATTCCCCCGCCACGACTGTGTCCGATCATGTAAACTCTATCATAAACTCTGTGATCGCCTTCTAGCTCAAATCCATTTCGCACCAAGTCTAAGATTGCCTCGATATCCTCTAACTCCTTGCTGTATGTGTTTTTCGCGAAAGCTTCCGTATCGGGAAAATCGATCGGGTTCTCTTCCGTACCGCCATTGTGGGAGAAATTAAATTTCAAAAAATCACACCCCTCATCGATAAAAATTTGAGCCATATCATTCCAAGGCCCCCAATCCTTAAAACCTTTGTAGCCATGGCAAAAGATAACCAAATTTTTGTTTTTACGTAAGGGTGAATAGCTTAGATCGTAGGCGGATTTTCTTTTTGATGCACCCACATAATAAGATTTGAGTTTCATAGGGCTTGATTAGCACTCTGAATATCTGAAAAATAATAGACCTGACCAATACAAGATCAAGAAATGACCACTCCACGCTTTTTAAATATTCTCTTTTTTCTGTTTTCAAGCTTTTCGTGCATGGCTCAAACTCATTTTGAGTTTCATCAGATGGCTAAATTGTCGCTTAAGCAACTCGATTATAAAGGAGCTTCGCGCATGATGAGCAAAGCGATTGAATTAAACCCTGGTGAAAGCAGCTATTTTGTAGAGCGCGGCCATATTTATTTAGGCCTGGAGAAAGAGAAAAAGGCTTATGATGATTTTAAGGTTGCGATGCGCTTGGACTCTATGAGTGTGGAGCCTTGGATAGGTAAGAGCCTCTGTCACATGTATCAAGGAGAACTTGACTCGGCGCTGATGGTGGCACATATCGCTTATATCTTGGCCGAAAACCAATACGAGCAGGCAAGAGCAGGTTCTACCCTTGGGGAAGTATTTCTGAGTAAAGAGGATGATTTGAAAGCCTTAGAATATTTTTCTGAAAGTCTTCTTTTGGACTCTACAAATAACCGAGGTTTCAAAAAAGCCGCTCAGATAGCTATCAGGCAGAAAGATTACGATCAAGCTGAAACGCTCTTGCTTCAGGCGCTAAATAATGATCCCAGAGACCTCGAGGTATTGATAAATCTCGCTTACACTTACAACCAGCTCGAGTATTACCGACAATCATTGGAATATTGCAACATGGCGTTGAGCTTCGACCCTACCCAACCCATAGCCAGAAGCAATCGCGCCTATGCCTACTTTCAACTCGGTGAAACCGAACGCGCTTTGGAAGACATTAATCTCTCGATCAGAAACAATAAATCCAATCCGATGGCCCATATGTACAAAGGCGAAATTCTGCTCGCAACTGAAGACGAAAAAGATCACGCTTGTAAGTGCTTCGAAAAAGCGAAAAAATTGGGGGGTTATTCAGAAGAGAACAAAGCTTTAGAAGAACTGGTTGCCATTCACTGCACTGAAAAAAAATAGTCTAAAACAGGGTTGCCTGTTCGCCACTTGGACCGTCGTCATCGTTCTTTTTCTCCGATGTGGTCACTTCAGAATCAGATTCATCCTCTTCTTTCTGTTCTTCTTCCGGTTCTAATTCAGGTTCGATCCTGTCAATTGTTTTCACTTTATGCGGCGTGAGTCTGTTTCCCATCGCTGTGACACCCTTAACGGAAATGAACTCCGACAATTCCACTTCTTCGTCTTCTAAATCACTGCTTCTCTTGTCGAATTGAATTGTTGCAATGGGTGCGGGATGAGTCGTGGCGAACTCCAATCGGGAATCATCGTGTTCGGTAATAAAGCTTACCGGTTTTTGCGACACCTCAGGATTAAAGCGTTTTACATTGTACTGCTCCTTATCCCCTTCCCAATACACGGCAGTAACTACCACCTCAGGATTAAATTTTTCGATCAGAATCAGTTCCTCATCGAAGCGCGTGCTTAAATCGTAACCTGTGATTCGGTAATAGCCACCTTGGTAAATGGTAAGAATTTTATCATCTCCTTTAAAAGAACCAAGGAAGGTACCTCTGCCATCGGGATTGAGTCTTTGAACAATGTCATCGAACCAAATCTTGCGCGGTGCCAGCGTACTCGTTCCCTCTTCTTTCATCTCGATTTTGCGTACCAAGTGCTTGGAAAGAATGTTTCCTTTTGCACCGCGGCCTTTGATTGCCAAATCGGCAAAATCGTAGTCGAATTTTGCTTTACGCAGATTTGCTCTCGGACGCAAGAAGATTTGAATCACTTCTGCTTCCCCATTCGGATTGGCAGTAAAGTACAGAACTTTTGACTTTTTGTTTCCCGCCGTGAGATCGTAATCCTTATCGCGGGTGATACTATTGACGGGAAATCGTTTGACGTAAGCGGCACCCTTGGTTCCGTCTTGGTATACCATATTGTATATGGTGCGCTTGTCGCCTTTTTTCCAGACGCCGACATGAAGGATGTCCTTACCAACAAATTTCTTGGAATCGATCTTGGTCACAGACATGGTTCCGTCGTTGCGAAAAACAATAATGTCGTCGATGTCAGAGCAGTCGCATACGTACTCGTCCTTTCGCAAACCGTAACCGATGAAGCCCTCTTCGCGGTTCACGTAAAGCTTCTTGTTCGCAACCACAACCTTCGAAGCCTCAATACTATCGAAAACCTTGATCTCAGTTTTGCGCTCGCGTCCCGCTCCGTATTTCTTTTTGAGCTTTTTAAAATAATCGATGGCATAGTCCACCAAGTTATCGAGGTGATGCTGCACTTGCTCCAATTCCGCTTCCAAGCCTGCTATCTTTTCATCAGCCTTGAACTTATCGAATTTTGAAATCCGTTTAATCTTGATTTCCGTCAAACGGATGATGTCATCCTCGGTTACCGGTCGCTTGAGGTGTTTGATATGAGGCTTTAAGCCCTTGTCAATATTCCCGATCACTTCCTCCCACGTTTCCGCTTCTTCAATATCTCGGTAGATCTTATTCTCGATAAAGATTTTTTCGAGCGAAGAAAAATGCCATTGTTCTTCGAGCTCGTTCTTACGGATCTCCAGCTCCTGCTTCAGCAGATCAACCGTTTGCTCCGTATTGATCTTAAGAATTTCATTTACACCAACGAATCGAGGCTTCTCATTTTCAATGACACAGGCATTCGGAGAAATCCCAACCTCACAATCGGTGAAGGCATAGAGGGCATCCATCGTTTTATCCGGCGAAATATTCGGCGGCAAATGAACAATGATCTCTGCCTTGTCGGAAGTGTTATCCTCAATCTTTTTGATCTTGATCTTGCCTTTGTCGTTGGCTTTAATGATGCTCTCGATCAATGAGCCCGTTGTGGTGCCGTGCGGGATCTCGTCGATGATTAAGGTCTTCTTATCCTGCTGACGCATCTTGGCTCTGATGCGAACTTTGCCCCCGCGTAGTCCGTCGTTGTAGTTGGTAAAGTCGGCCATCCCACCGTTTGGAAAATCAGGCAGTATGTTTGGCTTTTTGCCTCTGAGAATTCCGATGCTCGCGTCGATCAGTTCGTTGAAATTATGCGGCAGTATTTTACAAGCCAATCCAACGGCAATTCCTTCGGCACCTTGAGCCAAAAGCAATGGAAACTTAACGGGCAGGAAAAAAGGCTCTTTATTTCGCCCGTCGTAAGACAAACCCCATTGAGTAGTCTTGTGGTTGAATACAACTTCTAAAGCAAATTTTGAAAGGCGTGCCTCGATATACCGTGGTGCAGCCGATCCGTCGCCGGTTAAGGTGTTCCCCCAGTTTCCCTGCGTATCGATCAGCAGGTCCTTTTGTCCCAATTGCACCAATGCATCACCGATGGAAGCATCCCCGTGAGGATGATACTTCATGGTATGTCCGATGATGTTGGCGACTTTATTATAGCGACCGTCGTCCAGGTCTTTCATGGCATGAAGGATGCGTCGCTGAACGGGTTTCAATCCGTCGTTCACCGCCGGGACGGCTCGTTCTAAAATTACGTAGGAGGCATAGTCCAAGAACCAATTCTTGTACAAGCCTTTTACCTGAATTACTTGTTCGTCTGATCGGGAGTCGAATTCTTCGCCTTCCGGCCCGTTTAGATTCTCGTTTTCTTCTTCAGCCATTTAATGCTTAAGCGTTAGCTTCTTCAATTAATTCTTCTACCTCTTCCACTGCATCCTTCTCTACGCGAAGGTTATCGATAATAAATTCCTGCCTTTCCTGGGTATTCTTGCCCATATAAAACTTGAGTAACTCGGCCAATTGCGAGTCTTTATTAAGGACTACCGGCTCCAACCGAATATCATCTCCGATAAAGTTTTTGAACTCGTCGGGTGAGATTTCTCCCAAACCCTTGAATCGGGTTATCTCGGCTTGTTTACCGATTTTCTCAATCGCCGCAATTCGCTCCTCTTCTGAATAAGAGTAGATCGTCTCCTTTTTGTTCCTCACGCGAAACAGTGGCGTTTGCAAAATGTAGAGGTGATTGTTTTTTACTAAGTCGGGAAAGAATTGCAGGAAGAAGGTCATCAGCAAGAGACGGATGTGCATCCCGTCGACATCAGCATCCGTAGCGATCACAATTTTGTTGTACCGCAATCCTTCAAGCCCGTCTTCGATATTGAGAGCCGCTTGAATCAAGTTGAACTCCTCGTTCTCGTAGACGATCTTTTTCGTGAGTCCGTAGCTGTTCAGCGGTTTTCCCTTTAAGGAAAATACGGCTTGGGTATTTACATCACGAGACTTGGTGATGGAACCCGATGCCGAATCACCCTCGGTGATAAAGAGCATGGTCTCCTTCCCCTTTTCGCCGCTTTTCGCATCGTTGTAATGCGCGCGGCAGTCGCGTAATTTCTTGTTGTGCAGGTTGGCTTTCTTGGCTCTTTCTCTGGCTAGTTTCCGAATGCCTGCAAGATCTTTTCGTTCCTTTTCGTTTGACTTGATTTTCTTCTCGATAATCTCTGCCACATCAGGATTTTTGTGAAGAAAGTTGTCGAGCTTTTCTTTCAAAAAGTCACCGATAAAAGCACGCATACTCTTTCCACCCGGCTCTATCTCATGGGAACCGAGTTTGGTTTTCGTTTGGGACTCAAAAACAGGTTCGATAACCTTTACCGCCACTGCGGCCAAAACACTGGAGCGAATGTCAGTGGGCTCGTAGTTCTTCCCGAAGAAGTCTTTGATCACTCGGGCAAAGGCCTCGCGAAAAGCACCTTGGTGCGTACCTCCTTGCGTGGTGTGCTGCCCGTTTACAAAACTGTAATACTCCTCTCCGTATGCATTAGAGTGGGTAAAGGCTACTTCAATATCATCGCCCGTAAGGTGCACGATGGGGTACAACGGCTCGTCAGATGATTTCTCTTCGAGCAAGTCTTTAAGACCATTCTTTGAATGAAAGCGCGTACCGTTGAACCAAATGCTCAGCCCCGTATTCAGGTAGCAGTAGTTCCAAAGCAGCCTTTCGATGTACTCTGATTTGAACTTGTAGTTTTTGAATACTTCGGCATCTGGACGGAAGTAAACCCGAGTACCGTTGCGCTCATCGGGAGCTTTGTAGCTTTCTTCAGAAACGAGGGCTCCTCGTTCGAAAATGGCTTTTTTTCCTTCCCCTTCGCGGAAGGATTCTATTTCAAAATATTCCGAAAGTGCATTAACGGCTTTCGTACCGACACCGTTTAGTCCTACCGATTTCTTAAATGCTTTGCTATCGTATTTGGCCCCTGTATTGATTTTGCTCACTACGTCTACCAACTTCCCGAGGGGTATTCCGCGTCCGTAATCACGCACCAACACGTGGCCATCTTTTACAGTGATTTCAATCTTCTTCCCATTCCCCATCACATACTCGTCGATTGAGTTATCGAGAACTTCTTTGATCAGAATATAAATACCATCGTCGTAGGCACTTCCGTTTCCAAGCTTCCCGATGTACATCCCGGGACGAAGCCGGATGTGTTCTTTCCAATCCAGCGATCGAATATCATCTTCAGTATAATCAGTGGTTTCCGCCATGCAATAGGATCAAAATTTAACGTAAAAAAAGGGGGGCATTTTCGACCTTCTAAAATACCGTGTTTCCTTGAGACTCGGAGCGTGTTTTATCAACAATCGCAGTTACTTTTCCACGAAAGAGCATAAAAGGGCAAAATCCATCAATGGTAGATGCCCTTACCGGTTTAACAACAATGAATGCCTATACTATTTTTGGTTGGCTGGAGCAGGGAGGGCCCTGAGAATCTTTGAAGTAGATAGCTTAAAATCATTAGATCACAGATAATCGCTATAGCGATTGAGCGAGAAGCAAAAATACAAGGTGCGCGGCGAACTCATTCGCGTGCTTGAACGTCTTTGCGAACTCGCGATTTAGACTTTGATTGTCCGTTTTCTCTGCGTACTCGGTGCTATTAGCGAAACTTGAATCAAGGCTCCACGGACTGATTTCTATTGTTAAACGTTGAAGCGGAAATGCATCACATCTCCATCTTCCACTACGTATTCTTTTCCTTCCACACCTAGCTTACCGGCATCCTTTGCTGCCGATTCGGAACCGAGAGAAACATAATCATCGTATTTAATCACTTCGGCACGTATAAAGCCCTTTTCGAAATCACTATGAATAACTCCCGCAGCTTGTGGGGCGGTGAATCCGTTTTTAATGGTCCAAGCTCTAACCTCTTTTTCACCTGCCGTGAAATAGGTGCGAAGGTTGAGAAGATGGTATGCCGCCTTAATCAGCTTGCTCACACCCGGCTCATCCAATCCAAGATCAGACAAGAATTCCTGACGCTCTTCGTAGGTTTCCAATTCGGCGATATCAGCCTCAATCGCTGCCCCGATAATGAGTATTTCGGCGTTCTCGTCCTTTACCGCTTCACGAACCTGATCGACGTATTTATTTCCTTCTGCTACTGAACCCTCATCCACATTGCAAACGTAGAGGATGGGCTTATTGGTCAAGAGCTGAAGTTCCTTTGAAAATGGCAAATCCGTATCGTCCACCTCCACCGTCCTGGCCGACTTACCCGACTCCAGCGCTGTAGTGTATCGCTCCAAAAGAGCGAGTTGCTTTTGTGCAACCTTATCACCTGCTTTTGCGGCACGGGCACTTGCTTCGGCTCTTTTCTGCACCGTTTCCAAGTCTTTAAGCTGAAGCTCAATGTCGATGATTTCTTTGTCCCGAACGGGGTCAATGCTACCATCTACATGGGTCACATTGTCATCGTCAAAGCAGCGAAGAACGTGAATGATCGCATCGGTTTCGCGTATATTTCCCAGAAACTTATTGCCGAGTCCTTCTCCCTTACTGGCCCCTTTTACCAATCCCGCGATATCTACGATTTCAATGGTGGTCGGAATGATTTTCAATGGCTTAACCAAGTCGCTCAGCTTGTTCAATCGCTCATCGGGCACGGTGATCGTTCCGACGTTTGGTTCAATGGTGCAAAAGGGAAAGTTCGCGGACTGTGCTTTCGCGTTAGACAAACAATTAAAAAGAGTTGATTTTCCGACGTTGGGCAGTCCAACGATTCCACACTTAAGCGCCATAAAATGAAATTTGGGCGCAAAAGTACGTGATTTAACAGAATACGGAAATACTTTATGCCTACATGCTCGAAATAACGATAAGCGCCCCTACTACGGCAATCGCACCGATCACGATACCTGCTATGGCAATCCCCTTTCCTTTCATGCCCGGATTTTTTTCAATTTTTCCTATGGCAACACCGCAAAGGATGATTGCCAAAATACCGAGCGGGATACCCGCGACAAAAAGGCCTACTATACCGGCAATAAAGCCGATTATCGCACCTGCGGGGGCAGGCTGTTCGACTACCTCCTCAGGTTGCTCCGCAAAGATTTCGCTCACGAGCGAGGGCCACGAAATGTTTTTTACCCACTTTTTTCTTTTTGAAGAAATGTGACTTTCCTCAATTGCCCGAGTGGCATCTTCATTGGAGGCAGTTAACAGCTCAGGGGCTGATTCACTAATACCCTCAACCGTTTTGAACTCAATGTTCTTTGCTGAAATACTCTGCAGAGTATCAACCTCAAGATAAGCTCTGGCTGTAACGGATTTTGATACCATACGAGAATTCGGCTTTCTCAGATTGATGTGGTATCCCTTCGTATACCTTCTTTTTTGAAACACTTTTGAATCAGCGAGGTCGGAGGAAGTTTGACAAGAGGTGACTACAATGCCACTCAGAATAACAAATAGAACTGTTTTTACTATGGATTTCATCGTCTAAAAATTTTAAGCCAAAATATATCTCACATCTAAAACCACCAAGAATTGATGGATTTTTTGTAGAAATTTCTAGCTAGGGTCTACTCAGAAATACACATCTCATCTTAATAAGTCGAGTGCACAATTATGATTGGCATTTGATGTTTATACTACTTTTGCAGCCAAAGCGCACAAAACATTTCTTTCCATGAGTAATATTGAAAACCTTAAGTCCTTCGCCAGCCAAGTGCGACGGGACATCGTTCGTATGGTACATGCCGTAAATTCGGGTCACCCCGGAGGCAGCCTTGGTTGTACCGATTACTTCGTAGCGCTCTACGGCGAAATCATGAAATACGATCCGAAAAACTTCGACATGGATGGCAAAGGAGAAGATCTTTTCTTTCTTTCCAACGGCCATATTTCACCCGTATGGTACTCCGTTTTGGCGAGGAATGGCTTTTTTGAAGTGAATGAGCTCAATACCTTTAGAAAACTGAATAGCCGCTTACAAGGACACCCTACCACACACGAGGGGCTTCCCGGAGTACGGGTAGCTTCGGGGTCTCTGGGACAGGGACTTTCCGTTGCGCTTGGTGCAGCAATGGCAAAAAAACTCAATGGAGATGATCGATTTGTTTACAGCCTCCACGGCGATGGTGAACTGCAGGAGGGCCAAATCTGGGAAGCTGCCATGTTTGCGTCGCATAAAGGAATAGACAACATTATTTCAACCATCGACTACAACAACAGGCAAATAGATGGTGACGTTTCGGATGTACTTAGTCTGGGTGACGTGAAAGGAAAGTGGTCCGCTTTTGGTTGGGACGTACTCGAAATGAACGGAAACGACATGGAGGAAGTCTTGTCAACACTGAAAAAGGCAAAAGGCAGAACAGGTAAAGGAAAGCCGGTTATGATCGTGATGAAGACCGAAATGGGTGCGGGAGTTGACTTCATGATGGGAACGCATAAATGGCACGGAGTGGCTCCAAACGATGAGCAACTGGAAGATGCGCTTTCCCAAAATCCCGAAACCTTGGGAGACTATTGATTTGAATGAAGCTTAGATTTTTTGTCATAGCGCTTTTTATACTGAGTTCCTCTTTTGACACATCAGCTCAAGACGAGAAGCTCACGCGACTACTTTTTGTATTCGATGCCAGCAATAGTATGAATGCGACTTGGCAGAGCGATCGAAAAATCACGGTAGCTCGAAAACTATTGTCTGAATCCGTTCGCGAATTGGATGACAACCCCAATGTAGAGATGGGGCTTCGCGTTTACGGCCATCAAGTGGCCATCGCCCCCGGAAAACAGGATTGTGAAGACACCAAGTTGGAAGTTTCTTTTCGGCCAAACAACGGGATGCTTATCGAGCGAACCCTCGACCGGATTCAGTGCAAGGGCACCACTCCCATTGCTCGTTCTTTGGAAAAGGCAGCCGGAGATTTTCCCGAATGCCCCGACTGCCGAAATATCATCATCCTCATCACCGATGGAATCGAAGCCTGTGATGGTGACCCTTGCGCCATTTCCAGAGCATTGCAGCGCCGTGGTGTCATCCTAAAGCCCTTTGTAATCGGAGTAGGTTTGGAAGATGAATTCAAAGACACCTTCAATTGCGTGGGGAATTATTACGATGCCACCAATGAAGAGACCTTCGAGAATATTCTCGATATCGTTGTTACCCAAGCATTAAATAATACTACCGCTCAAGTAAACTTGATAGACGACTTCGGCAAGCCAAACGAAAGTAATGTAACGGTGAATCTTTTCGACGAGAATACCGAAATGCTCGAATATGGCTTTGTGCATACCCTGAATCACAAAGGCAATCCTGACACGCTGAGCCTTGACCCGATCATCACTTATCGGGTTGAAGCACACACCATCCCTACCCTCGTAAAAGAACACGTAAAGATTACTCCCGGCCAACACAATATAATAGCTCTTGACGCGGGGCAAGGAAGTCTGGTGGTGAAGGTAGCGGGAACCCTGGCCAAGGATGTCTCTGTGATCGTTAGAAATAAAGGGGAGTCAACAACGGCTCACGTAATGGCTACCAATCAAAAGGAGCGTCTTTTGACGGATTTTTACGATTTGGAGATTTTGACGCTGCCACGAACCAACATTACGAATATAGAAGTCAATCAAAATAAAACTACCACCATCACCATTCCCGAACCTGGTGTACTTAATCTCACATTGGCCTCAGCCGGCTACGGTAGCATCGCGCTGGAAAGCGGCGACGATTTGGAATGGGTGGTGAACATTGACAGCTCGAATTTACAGCAGCAATTTCAGTTGCAACCAGGAAAATATAAACTGACCTATCGGTCGAAAAACAGCAAACAAGTTATTTATACCATCGAAAGAGCTTTCACCATCTCATCGGGCTCTTCCACCAATTTGAAACTCTAATGAAAGAATTTACCGTTCAGAACAAGCAAGATACAAGAAGCGGCTTTGGTGCCGGGCTTTTGGAATTGGGAAGAAAGAACCCTAATGTCGTGGGACTTTGCGCTGACCTTACCGGCTCACTGAAAATGGGAGACTTTCAAAAAGAGTTCCCGGACCGATTTATTCAATGCGGAGTGGCTGAAGCCAACATGATGGGAGTTGCTGCGGGATTGACCATTGGTGGTAAAATTCCATTTACGGGAACCTTTGCCAACTTTTCAACGGGAAGAGTGTACGATCAGATCAGACAATCCATTGCTTATTCAGGTAAGAATGTAAAGATTTGTGCTTCACATGCAGGACTTACGCTGGGGGAAGACGGTGCGACCCACCAGATTTTGGAAGACATTGGTATGATGAAAATGCTGCCCGGCATGACGGTGATCAACCCATGCGATTACAATCAGACCAAAGCGGCAACCATGGCCATCGCCCGGCATGAGGGGCCTGTTTATCTGCGATTTGGACGTCCCAAAGTGGAGAATTTCACGGAAGAGAACGGGAAGTTTGAGATTGGAAAAGCATTGATGCTCTCCGAAGGAACAGACGTCTCCATTTTCGCTACAGGCCATTTGGTATGGAAAGCCATCGAAGCAGGGCATATTTTGGCAGAGCAAGGCATCAACGCCGAGATCATAAATATCCACACCATTAAACCTTTGGACGAAGACGCGGTCTTAAAGTCGGTAAAGAAAACGGGATGTGCCGTCTCGGCTGAAGAACACAATATTTTTGGAGGACTTGGTGAAAGCATTGCTTCTACCTTGATCAGAAATCATCCTGCTCCGATCGAGATGGTGGCAGTGAATGATTCCTTCGGCGAAAGCGGGACACCGGCTGAATTGATGACCAAATATGGCATCGATACACCAAATATTGTGGAAGCGGTCAAAAGGGCAATCAGTCGCAAAGGATAAGTTTTTGCCCGTTTACCGGAAAGGAAGATGAAGTCCGAAGAGCGGGAAATACTAAAAGGTCTCCGAAACAAGCGAACCAAAGAGGCCGCTTTTGTGCAGTGCATGAATGTGTACAAGAAGCCGCTCTATGCCCATGTTCGATCCATGACGGGAAACCATCCTGATGCGGATGACGCACTCCAGAATACTTTCGTAAAAATTTGGAAGCACGTAGATGGCTTCAAAGGAAATTCAGCACTCTACACCTGGATGTACCGTATAGCGACCAATGAGGCAATCACGATCATCAATCGGCGGCAAAAGATGCACGCAGTTGATATCGAGGAAGGAAGAGTTGAGGGTGAGCAAACCGACGGACCTAGTGGGGATGAAATCAAGGCGAAGTTGAAGGAAGCTCTCGAACAATTGCCCGAAAAGCAGCGAAAGGTATTTGAGATGAAGTATTTTTCTGAAATGAAATACGAGGAGATTGCTAACTTAACGGGTACCAGTGTGGGAGCACTGAAGGCAAGTTATTTCCATGCAGTGCGAAAGATTGAAGCGTTTTTGAAAGATGATTAAACCTTTTATCGATTGATGAGTCGAAGAGGTGATTGTATTAAAGGTGATTGTATTAAGTATTAAGA
>JGI12048J13642_10787674_pt1 | contig 17971 bp, 12 predicted proteins | sample ElkSlonscriptome_16_FD_13642 | JGI IMG/M metagenome (IMG submission 13642)
TGAGCAGGGTTGGAATCATCAACACGCCGAACCAGCCTACATATAGGCGATTGTCGGTGCTGGTGACCCAGTTGCAAAACTGCTCCCACAGGCTGGCGCTGCTGCGCTGCTGTAAGGTAGTTGTCATTAGGTATAAATCCTTGTTACTTCAAGAAATATGTATTTGGGAGGTTAGTGATTGCCTCCACTGGTAACACCATAAGAGATATGTGGAGTTTTGTAAAGTAAAAAGTCTGGACTTGCACGTTTCATACTGCCTTTTGGTTGGCTAAAAACCTTTCCCTGAATGGATTAGAGCAGTTTATGAGAAAACGAAGCGCAAAAGCTCCAGCATGAAACAATGTAACAAGAGTGAGGGCGATCGCCATCTATCTCCATCTCGTGGAATCAAGAGTCAGTAAGCACGACAGCTTCATTGCAAGCCACAAAACCCACCTGAAGATTCCTAAAGTGTTCGACTTCAAAGACTGTGAAGCCTGATCCAAGACTCGGTCTTCTGAGGTTAGGATGCGGTTTATCAATGAAAGTCTGATGAAAATGTCAGGAGACGAATCATGCAAAGCGGATCGAGTCAAGATGGAACCACGTATACTTTCTCAGAACTCACTTTTTATTACGCTGATGGTCGCAATGAAACATTCAACGTTTATGAAGCAATAGATGGAGCAGCCACTCAGCAAGGATTGCAAGTAAAAGTGCGTCACATTCTAAAAAAGGAGTGGTGGATTTTGCAACTCCCTGAGCAAAGCGTCTTCATTAATGTAGACAATGTCATCAAAGTAGAAGCTAAGCCTCCACTGGCTCAAATCCAGGGGGAAGACGTTTTTACCGAAGCCGATCGGGTTACGGCTTTGTCCCGAGGTCACTAAGTTTTGAAGCATCATCGTTCAGAGTTCTATTTATGACGGATTCCCTTGCTCGACCTAAAACAGCGTCAGCGTCTCAAGGCGCTAACCACAACCGTTCTGAATCAGTCTGTGAGTACACAGCTCCGGTCGTGAGCCTCACACGAGCTTCGTCCTATGAGGTTCAGCCGCTACGTCAGTCTTTAGAGGCGCTGCTGGATCCGTTTGGAGGTATGGCCGCATTTGTGAAACCGGGCGATCGCGTCTTGCTAAAGCCCAATCTGCTTACGGGTGCGCGCCCGACTCGTGAATGCACGACTCGTCCTGAACTCGTACATTGCGTGGCTCAAATGGTTCAAGAGGTGGGAGGGCTACCGTTTCTGGGAGACAGTCCAGCGTTCGGTAGCGCCCATGGAGTTGCCAAGGCTAATGGCTATCTACCTTGGCTAGAGTCGATTAACGTGCCAATTCGAGAATTTCAGGGTCAGCGCTACGAAACCATCAGTCAAGAGTTTAGTCATCTGCGGCTATGCAAAGAGGCGATCGCCGCTGATGTGGTGATCAATTTGCCCAAAGTGAAGTCTCATGTGCAGTTGACGCTGACGTTGGGAGTCAAAAACCTCTTTGGTTGTGTTCCAGGCAAGATGAAAGCCTGGTGGCACCTCGAAGCGGGAAAAGATCGAGAGAAATTTGGGCGAATGCTGGTGGAAACGGCACGGGCGATCGCCCCCAATCTCACCATTGCAGACGGCATCATCGCCCATGAAGGCAATGGCCCCAGTGGCGGCGACCCGCGATCGCTGAATTTGCTTGCGGCATCGCCCAATGTCTTCGCCCTTGACCGAGCTTTGGCAAAAATCCTGGGTGCGTCTCCTGAGACCATTCCGACCCTGGTTGCTGCAGAACAGCTAGGGCTCAACCCTGAGCTAAACGATGTCCAGTTTCCGCTCGAACATCCTGAACAGATCGCTGTCTCAGACTGGAAGTTTCCTTCTCATTTAGTACCTATCGACTTTGGACTTCCTCGCGTGATGAAGTCCACATTACGCCATCTCTATATTCGCTATATCAGAGAACCTCTAAATGCCTACGCTAGAGCACGTTAGCCTGCCATAGAGCTATGGCGTCAACGATTGAATTTGAGCTGCGAAGTAATCGACTCGAAAGCTGAGTTGCTGAGCCAGTGCTAGCCCTCGCTGATAGGCCGCTAACGCTTGATCCGCTGCGCCTCTGCTGCGATGAATGCGAGCAATGTGGTCATAGGCATCCATCATGATGTAGTAGTCATAGGACTGTTGACCGACATCGAGCAGAAGTCGATAAACGACTAGAGCGTCCTGGGGGCGTTCGAGGGCTTCGTATAGCTCGGCAAGCTGCTGTAATGCTTCGCTGGCGTAGCCGTAATATTGAACCGACCGCGAGATCGCAAACGCTTCTTGAAAAGCTGGGGCTGCCTGATCAGGACGATCCAACTCAAGAAAGCTATTGGCGATCGCCAGTTTCAACGCCGGTAGCTCAGTGATCTCTTGCCTCCGCTCAAAAATATTGACCAGTTCTCTGCGAGTAGCGATTGCCTCTGCTGGCTCGCCGCCTTGGTCATAAATGTAGGCAAGCTGTTCTAAGGCATCAACCTCAGCGGGTTTGTTGCCCTGGCTTCTCACAAACACCAGCAAGTTTCGATATGCTGCTGCCGCTTGAGGATAATCGAACCAAGCCAAGTGCAGTTCGCCCAATGCTCGCAACGATTGTTCTTGGACTGCGAGATTGTTTTCTGCTTGTGCCTGCACTAATAGGATTTCATACAGCTGAGCGGCTTGGGTGCGTGCCCGCAGTTGTTGATAAGACTCAGCAATCTGCAACAGCAAGTCGTAGTTGACGGGCTCTCGCGACAGTACCTGCTGCTCGATCTCGATCAGTCGTTCGGTGACCAAGCGCACCTCAGTCGTTTGGCTTTCGTTCCAGGCGATCGCTCCAACTCGCCCTAGTGCTGGAACCTCTTGCTGTATGCCCAAAACTCGCCGCAGCCGAATTTCGCGGAACCAGATGTCAAAAGCGTCTAGAACATTGCCTTGCTCAAATTCGGTCTGCCCTTGCAGAGACAACTCATTGACAGCCGCACCCAGGACTCGCCGTTCTTGTGGACTGAGGGGACGATCAACAATCAAGGTCGGCAGCAGCGGATCGGTTTCGTCAATTTCCAAAGGGCTGGGCGGAAAAAAATCTTCCTGAGCCATTGAGGGAAATGATGTCCCTATTAGACTTGCTAAGGCGATCGCCACTGCGGCACCCCAGCTTAGGGTTGAACGTCGATTCCTCCCTGAGTGCTCTAACATCAATTTCGTGTCGATTCGAGGAGATTTGACTTGACTCACCGTTTCTGTCCCTAACGCTTGAATTGCCTTCGAATTGCAGCAGATGATATGTGGATGGTTAGATTCGAGTATTGAAACAACGTTCGACTTGGAGACATTCAACTACTTACATTGTCTTGTCTCGTTCTCCAGACGCATTCCCGATTGAGTGTTCCTGCATTTGGCCAGTGTTGTTTTGCAATCATCGGTCAAAACCATCTCTTCAGAATTCTATCTTCTTCTATTCCGTACTCGATTTCGGACTGTTTTGTTCCCCAAAGGCGAGATATGGTAGGTTAAAACCTCTGTACTAACTCGCATAAACAGTCGATTGGTGCATGATTCCTGGTCTTGCCTCTCTGAATCTAAACTTCGAATCTGAATTTTACCTCTGGACTCAATCATCCGATTTCTTGGCATGATTAAACTTCTTCACCTTTCTGACATTCATCTAGGCAGCGGGTTTTCCCACGGCTATACCAACCCTAAAACGGGTCTGAACACCCGATTTGAGGATTTTGTCTCTAGTCTGCGACAATGCATTGATCGGGCGATCGTTGATCAGGTAGATTTAGTGTTATTCGGGGGAGATGCGTTTCCAGATGCGACCCCGCCGCCGCTCGTGCAGGAAGCTTTTGCCCGTGAGTTTCGTCGCTTGGGCGATGTGGGCATTCCCACCGTAATGCTGGTCGGAAACCATGATCAATATGCTCAGGGACAGGGAGGCGCGAGTCTTTGCATTTACCGGACGCTGGGCGTTCCTAGCGTCATTGTGGGCGATCGCCTGACGACTCACCTGGTCGAAACCGTTAGCGGCCCCGTTCAGGTGATGACGTTGCCCTGGCTCAATCGTTCGACTCTGCTGACACGCCCCGAAACAGAAGGCTTGTCGATGACGCAAATCAACGAACTGTTGCTGAGTCGACTGCGGGTAGCTCTCGAAGGCGAGATTCGCCAGCTTGATCCCGACTGTCCAACAGTGCTCTTGGCTCACCTGATGGCAGATACAGCAAGCTATGGAGCGGAAAGATTTTTAGCCGTGGGCAAAGGGTTCACCGTGCCAATGGCGCTGCTGTGTCGTCCCTGTTTTGACTACGTCGCTTTGGGACATGTTCATCGTCATCAAGTTCTCAACGATCAGCCTCCCATCGTTTATCCCGGCAGTATCGAACGGGTTGATTTTGGCGAAGAAGCAGAGGAAAAAGGCTTTGTTCGAGTTGATGTAACGCGCGGTCATGCGGAGGTTGAGTTTTGCCCACTTGTTGTGCGTGCTTTTCGAACACTGCGTGTGAATGTTACCGAGGAGGACGATCCCCACACCGTCGTGATGCAAAAAGTCCAGTCAGCAGATATTCAAGATGCTGTGGTGCGACTCATCTATCAAATTCGTCCCGATCAGCTCGATGCGCTCAATATGGCTGAGCTTCAAAAGGCTTTGGCGATCGCCCACACAGCGACCATTCACCCAGAGTTGGTCAGTCAGCTGGCTCGACCTCGCTTACCCGAACTAGGGTTGGGGCAAGGACTAGAACCTCTCGATGCACTCAAAACCTATTTAGGGCATCGTCCAGAATTAGCAGACGTTTCAACGGATTTACTAACGGCTGCCCAAGCGTTGATTGCTCAAGATGATTTGGAATTGACGTTTAATTCAACTGAGTCTGAATTCAAAGAGGGTTCTGGTCAACTCTATGACGAGACGGTCTCCGATCGCCGCTCAGTTTGTGAGTCTTCAGCCAATCAGCTCCGACTGATTTAGCTCCTTATTTTTTGATTAGTAGAACCGGATATGAGAGCCAAAATCGAAAACCAAGTTGTATTCATCCACTCCGAAGATGTGCCCTTTTACAAGAAAAAAGGCTCCGTTGTGCGCAACTCCTATTTTTGGGCGTTGCGATCGATTGCGGGGCGATCGCCTCGTGAAAGAGATTGGGAATACGAGTCCGAGGTGTGGATTGCTCTCCAGAGATTGCTGCTTTCCTTTGCTGAATCAGGTTATCTCGGCTTGCGAGAGACGCAGCTTGAATTTCATCCAGATGATTCTATTCCTCCTGTGCTCAAGCCAGTCTCTACTTGGTCAAGTCCGGATGAGTTCGCAGATGAAGCGGATGCAGATGATATGACAGAGGGTTGGAAATCTGAATCGCTGCCTTACTAGAAATCGTTACAATTCGCAATCTAAGCTGATTCTGCTGAAGTTTCGCGTTTGTTCAGTAAAATAGCCTGCTATTAAAACTGGGCGATCGCCTGTGGTTATCGGATCAGAGAGGACTTCGGCTGCATTCTTTACAGCCACGGCACCTATCATTTTGTGACCGAAATCACTTTTTGAGTCGATGGTCATCACATCGGGATCATCGGAGGATCACTGAGAAAAGTCTATAAACCAAAGAATATAAAGCTTGTAAGGAGTAAGCGAGATGAGGTTTTCTCATCCCATAGACAGTTTAGGCATTGACCTATTAGACGATGTGCGAGCCGTAAGTCTCCTTTAAGCTGAGATTAGCGTAGCAAACTGCTGTGTCTGCCTTACAGCTTGCTCTCTACAAGTTTCTAAAGCTTGAGTTGCAGCATCTTGAGAAGGGCTGCGAAGAGCAAAGTAGAGATTTTTTTAATAGCGCGCCATAGATTACTTAAGTTGGCTGGGAGGATGCATTGTGCAGCAGAACGTGTCGGGAGAGCGGGTCTTGTATCGATCATTTTGGAAGCGTTTGAAGCATCCTCTTGCTGGGCTAATCCTAATGTTCGGTATGCTGCTGACGAGTATTCCTTCCGTAGAAGCTCAGAACGCATCGTCTGAAGTCGCTTCAGACACCTCTGTCTCAGCCTCTTCGACAACGCCCTCGACTGAACTCCCTGCCGAAACAGTAGATGAAGAAGGCGTTGATACTGCCAACGAATTTCCTGCTGATGGCATTTATGTCTATGGCCGATCACCTCAGCCCGGACAGCTCGGTGTTGACTATGCTGTGATGGAAGTGCGTAATCGTCAAGCGGTCGGTGCCTTTTATCAAGTTTCATCATCGTTCGACTGCTTTCACGGCGAAGTTGGGCCTGAGCAAGTCAACTTAACTATTGTCAACAGCTACGAACAGACTTCCTACAGCTACTCACTTCTTCTCGACCAAACAGAGACGGTTGCTTCAGGCAACGGTGCAGGATCGGGTGAGGTTCAATTGGTAGGTCTGCACTCCATCGACACCGTCAGCGATATGGATATGTCTATTCTTTCGACCTGCCGAACCATTCCCACTCAAGATATTTAGTTGCTAGATCGAAAGTTCGCACATCCCATACAACTCTAAATATATTTTGTTGAGTGGTTTTCTTACCGTGAGCATATTTTAGCTAAACAACACGTAAATACTCATAACGCACGGCTAACAAGAGAGGTAGACGTTGCCCTCCGAAAGTCGCTAGCTTAGTCTTAGACATCATCTGCCCCCTTTGGCGTTCTGCACAGGGGGTTTTTTATTGCTCAGGTTTGCGAAGACAAATTCGACCAGATCACCCAAATTTTCACTAAACTCTATAGTGCTACGCACTGATATAAAACCAATAGTTGAAACCAATAGTTGATGGAGAAGCCGCGCACCGCCCGGCTTCTCCATCAACTATTGGTTCTAACCTATCTGCGCATGGCTATAGCTAAATCTAGAGGACAGCCAAAGAAAAGCGGATACCGCGCAAAAGGCAGGGAACAATTAGCTTATCCCTCAACTATGGGGGAGCGACTCGAAACCCCGGCAGTGTTGCCGGGGTTTCCTTATGGCGATCGCTCAACAGCACAACAACAAAGTCTAAGAAGCTGTTGACGATGTTTCGCAGACTTTGTCCAAGATGAACCCAATGACGTTTGGCTGTAAAGATTGGTCGTTGGGACGATATAGCGAATTAGTTCTTCGCAGATTTAGTTCTTCACCGATACAGATGCAGACTTTTTGGATTCCTGAAGCAGATTACAAATCAGCTCAAATCGGAAATCGTCAACCATTGCAATGAGAAACTGAGCGAGACGAGAAGACGAAGCAGGAATGAGGGCAATGAGCTGACGACAGGTCTGCTCGTTGAGGCAGTAGGCTGCATCGTACAGGGCATCTTGCCAACTTTGCGGCATAACGTCAAGTTCGACACCGCTGAGTACGGGTGAGAAGTCTTCACCTTGGCGTTTTGAGGGGGGAGGAGTGGACTTAGGCTTAGCAGTAGTTTTCTTTGCAAAGTCAAAAGATTTTGAGTTCGAGTTAGAGACTGATTGCCGTAAATCTTCTACGTCGAGATTGAGATGAGTAGCGATCGCCTCATACAGAGTATTGACGCGATAGGGCTTGTACACCACATCATCACAGCCTGCTTCAATAATGCGTAGCCGATCGTCTGCAAAGGCACTTGCCGTTACAGCGATAATTTTCGTTTTTGTAGAGTTTGCTGGATCGTTCTCGCTGGCTTCAGTCATTTGCGCTGCTTGCGCTTCGAGATAGCGAATCTTCTGGGTTGCCTCGTAGCCGTCCATAACAGGCATCCGCATGTCCATCAAAATCAGATCAGGCTTCCAGTTTTTCCAAGTTTCAACAGCGATCGCCCCATTCTTGGCTTCTTGAATATCGATGTTTGCCCGTCCCAACAGCTTCATGACCAGCTTACGATTATCAGACTGATCATCTACAAGCAAGATGCGTGGTCGAGTAAGAGGTTGCTCTCGGTGCAAAACAGGCATTTCAGGAATGTAGTGGAATAGCTCCTTCCTCCTGCTGACCTCTTTCATAGGTAGCGTCACGACAAATGTGGTGCCTTCATCAACCTGACTTTCTAGGCAGATGGTTCCATCCATCAAGTTGATGAAATGGGCGCTTAGGGTCAATCCCAATCCAGTACTGTTCGCGGTGTGTTTCGATGATTCTGTTTGCTCAAAAGCTTCAAATATTCGCTGATGATCTTCACGTTCGATGCCGGGGCCGGTATCTTGAACCCGAATCTGAAGCATGGGTGTCGATTGGCGATCGCTCTGCGGAATCCACTCCGCCACCAATCGAACACAGCCTTGCTGCGTAAATTTGATGCTATTGTTCAAAAGATTCAGCAAAATCTGCCGCAGTTTCTGAGCATCAGTGTGGACATAGCGAGGTAAAGACGAATCGATGTTGGTCTCTAGCCTCAAGCCTTTGGCGATCGCCTGCTGCTTTAGCATGGCATCCACTGACTCCAGCAGCTCCAATAGATCGACCGTCGAATGTGACACTTTCATACGACAGGCTTCAATTTTCGATAGGTCTAGCACGCTGTTAATCAGAGACAGTAAATGATTACCACTAGACAAAATAGTTGACAAATATTCTCGACAAGAATTGGGAAAGTCAGGCTCTCGGTCAATGAGTTGAGCAAATCCAAGAATGGCGTTTAAGGGGGTTCGCAGCTCATGGCTCACGTTCGCCAAAAACTCTGTTTTAGTCTGGCTTGCCGTTTCGGCTTTGGCCTTGGCTTGCTGCAGTGCCAGTTCAATTATTTTGTAGCTCGTGATGTCTTGAACAGTTCCCACAATCTGAGTCACTTCTCCGTGGTCATTCACCACGGGTTTGCCCCGACACGCCACATGGCGCGTTACTCCCTCATCAGACAAGAGGCGTATTTCCAATAAGTAGCAATCAGCACCAGAGGAGGCACGCTCAAACGCCTGACAGAGAGCATCGCGGTCGTCTGGATGAATTGGTGCAATGAAGTCATGAAAACTAAGCTCCGTTGCTGACGCGAACCCAAATATTCTTGCGGCTTCTTCTGACATTGAAATCAAATTTGAGTCTGGAACGTTTGCCCAATTGCCCAACTGTGCGATCGCCTGAGCTTCCGAGAGTTCATGCTGGGTTTCCAGAAGTTTGGCTTCTATTCCGTTTCGCTCATCAATTTCGTCCGCCAGACGTTTTAGATTCAAACGCAGCTCTAGCTGACTAACAACTTGACGGGCTAGAGATTCGAGAGCAATAACCTGCTGCTGACTCAGCGTCCGAGGTTGACTATCAATGACACACAGGGTTCCTAAAACGAAACCATCTGGTGTGACGAGTGGAGCCCCTGCATAGAAGCGGATGTGGGGTTCTCCCGTGACTAAATCATTATCAGCAAATCGGGGATCTTGAAGCGCATCTGAAACAATCAACGTCGCGGAACTAAGAATTGCATGGGCACAAAATGCCAAGTCACGATGGGTTTCTCTCGTATGCAATCCTGCAACTGACTTGAACCACTGCCGCTCTTTATCAATCAGGCTAATGAGGGCGATCGGGGTCTGACAAATAAGAGAAGCTAGCTGAGTCAAGTCGTCATAAGCAGCTTCAGGCTTTGTATCCAGAACGTTGTAGCACTGCAACTTTTGCAGTCGTTGGCTCTCGTTGCGGGGAGGAGGTGCTTGCATATTTTTATCAAATAATAGGCTTTGTTATTAAAGTCAAGTACTCAAACGTGAGCTGCTTGAGATTAGGTCGTATATAAAATTTGATTCAAGCAGATCTAGCTAAATGTGAGAATTTACCAAACTCTCTTTGGTTCTCTGTCGTTTGTACAATAGTTCCAGCTTTTGCTGAAAAGCACGTGTCAGGAAGTCTGAAAATCACCAAATAAACACAAACCTTGCTGGAAAATTCACTTGGAACAAGCCGCAATAGAACAAAGTGAAGCAACTAGCAACACAATTTCTATTCTGCAAGGAGACAATTCTGGATACTAAAGTTAGAGTTCCCCACAGCATCTCCCGAACACCAGGTAGCCCTGTTGCAATGTGACTTTCCATCGATGATTCATTGAACCATTGAACCCGAACACCATTTTCTAACTGTTGACGTATCGAGTGACTATCGCGATTTTATCTACTCAATTTTTATAATAAAGGGTATGCCCATGATTGAAAATAGCGAGAATTCCTGTTGCATCATTATTTCAAGTCTGAGTTCTCTTGCCGCAAGGCTGTTTATATATGCGTAGAGAATATTTAAAGCATCAGTGAAATTCCCAGTTTTGGAGCTTGATTCATAATCATTTCTCTACGCTCTTATTAAACTTTTAAATGCTCTATAGCGATACTAAATCGCTTGTGAACTGCTAAATGAGAGGCGGGTTGGGCTGCGCTCGCCCCTCCTCTCACAAATCATTTGAGATTGCTATACAAGGGTTAAAACAAACTTAAAAATAACTTGTAGCTACAATCAAACACTTTAATGAGATTGGCCGCCTTTATAAATCCCATGACTCCTTCTCCTTCAGTAAATCACCGATTGGATTATCTCGACTTTGCTCGACAGCTTGCCCAAGCTGCAGAAGCCGTCATCATGCCTCACTTTCGCAATCACACCGTCAGCTATAAATCTGATGGTTCAGAGGTCACGATCGCCGACCAGCAAGGTGAGCAGGTGATGCGATCGCTGATTGAGCAGACCTATCCAGATCACGATATTTTAGGGGAAGAGTATGGCGCTAGTTCTCAAAAAGAGACGGAACAACAGAAGTCTGGAGGAGAGCCACACTATCAGTGGATTCTTGACCCCATTGATGGAACAGCCTGGTTCACTTTGGGAGTGCCTCTGTTTGGCACTTTAGTTGCACTGCTGGAGGGAGGCGAGCCCATCGTTGGCGTCATTCATTTTCCAGGGTTAGGGGAAACCGTGTATGCCGCAAAAGGGCATGGCTGCTGGTATCAGGTTCAAGCCACTGATCCGATTCGAGTGACGGTGCGTTCTTCTGTCGATCTAACTGAGGCGATCGCCTCTACGACGGGGGTTCACAGCTCCGACATTCAGTCCAATCCTGGAGAAACGCCCTACGCCCTGACACGGCTGATTCATACAGCCCAAAAATTTCGCTTTTGCTCTGATTGCAACCAACATGCTTTGGTTTGCCGAGGAAAGCTCCATGTTGCTGTCGATACATTGATGAATCCCTGGGATGTTGCGGCGCTAGTTCCTTGTGTCGAAGAAGCGGGCGGCAAAGTCACGACTCTTCAAGGCGATCGCCACAATATTGTCTTTGGTGGCAGTCTTTTGTCTACCTGTGGGGAGCCTTTGCACAGCGAAGTGTTGAAATTACTCCAGCCTTAACCCAGCCTTTAAACTGGTCTCAAAAGGGCTAATGCATCTCTGATGGGATTTTCATGGCTCCCATTTACTGGGACAATGGCGATCGCACCGGACTCTAGGGCAATAGCCTTAGCGAAGATTTCTATCGAGAGACTCAGTCGAGTGGACAACGCCAGCTTCACCCCACCTCCCGCTTCTCAAACTCAAGACCGCGACCGCGATCAAACCTGGGCATTTTGGCCTGTTGTGCCGCTATATCCCTATGGCAACCGTCGCACCCTTCGTCGGGAAGTCGTTAAAGATACGATCTGGACTTTTGAGCAAGTGCAGGGCATTCTCTACGTCATCGTGCCGATTCGGATGACGGTGGTGAAGCTCGATGCAGGTGGCCTGCTGGTCTATGCTCCCATTGCGCCTACCCCCGAATGCGTGCGTCTGGTGCGAGAACTAGAGATTGAGCACGGCGAGGTCAAGTACATCATTTTGCCCACGGTGTCAGGGCTTGAACACAAGGTTTTTGTGGGGCCGTTTGCTCGCAAGTTTCGTCATGCCCAAGTCTATGTAGCTCCTCAGCAGTGGAGCTTTCCAGTATCGTTGCCTCTGAGCTGGCTGGGCTTTCCCGTCAGACGCACTCACATCCTGCCGAATCACTTCAAAGATGCTCCTTTTGGGGATGAGTTTAGCTACTCGATTTTAGGGCCGATTTACCTAGGCCCCGGAAAATTTGGAGAGGTGGTGATGCTGCATCGGCGATCGCACACCTTGCTGGTGACTGACACCATTCTATCCATTCCCGACCAGCCTCCAGCCGTTGTGCAGCTTAATCCAGCCCCCCTGTTATTCCATGCGAGAGACCACGTTCACGACGTGGTTGATGATACGCCTGCAAATCGCACTAAAGGGTGGAAGCGCATTGCACTGTTTTCCTGCTTTTTCCGGCCCAGTGCCGCCGCGACGGTTCCGCTGGGCCGAGCGATTCGTGAGGCAAGTCAAGCGAGCGATCGCTCTCGTGCCAACTACTTTGGCCTCTTTCCTTTTAGTTGGAAACCGGACTGGGAGCGGTCGTTTAAAGCGTTGCGCTGTGACGGTCGCTTGCTTGTCGCGCCCGTTCTGCAAACGCTGATTCTCAATCGGGCTCCTCAAGAAACATTAGCCTGGGCTAACGACGTATCATGCTGGGATTTTGAGCGCATTATTCCTTGCCACTTGGATGCGCCTCTCGCCGCAGATGGTCGTCAGTTTTTGGAGGCGTTTTCGTTCCTCAATCCTGAAATTCAAACTTCGGCATCTGATCGTGATTGGGCAGCTTTGAAAGATGACTTTGAGGTGCTTGATTCGCTTGATCAAGGACTCACCCAGCGAGGCATCACTCCACCCGCAAAAACCCCGTAGATCGGTTTGCAACCTCATCTCAATCTATCTATCTCTTGGCGCGATCGCTTCAACGTATCCTTTTGAGAAGGGTTGCTGATATTCTGGATTTTGCTGATAGCGATACGGTGTGGAGTGGCGATCGCCATCTCCCGTGCATCGTTTCAAACATTTCAACTCAAAGACCGAGAGCATTTAGAGGATAGAAGGAAGAGTGAAAGCCATCGTCATTGGAAATGGTGGACGTGAACATGCGATCGCCTTTTCGCTAGCGCAGTCTGACAACATTCATAATATCTACTGCGTTCCCGGCAATAGCGGAACGGCTCAAGTACCCAAGTGTCAAAACGTTGAGATCGGAATTCAGGACTTCGGAGCGATCGAGGCTTTGGCTCTGGATCACACCGTTGACCTCATCATTGTTGGGCCAGAGGCTCCTCTAGCTGCGGGCATCACAGATTACCTGCAAAGTAAAGGACTCAAAGTTTTTGGCCCGACCCAAGCAGGGGCTCAACTGGAGGCGAGTAAAGCCTGGGCTAAAGAACTCATGCAGGCAGCCAACATTCCCACAGCCCAGTCTCAAACCTTTCAGCAAGCAAAGGAGGCTAAAGCTTATGTTTGTGCTAAAGGAATCCCTATTGTTGTTAAAGCCGATGGATTAGCGGCGGGGAAAGGGGTTGTCGTTGCCCAAACCTTAGAAGAAGCATTAGCAGCGGTAGACGCTTGCTTCGAAGGTCGCTTTGGGGATGCGGGTCAAAAAGTTGTCATTGAAGAATTTTTAACCGGACAAGAAGCTTCTGTCTTAGCCGTGACGGACGGACAAACCATTCGACCGCTGATTCCGGCACAAGACCACAAACCCATTGGAGAAGGAGACTCTGGTGCAAACACGGGTGGCATGGGAGCTTATGCCCCGACTCCTGTAGTCTCTGATGCGTTGCTTCAGCAGATTCAAACCCAGATTTTGGAGCCAATCTTAGCGGCTCTACGCCAGCATGACATCGACTATCGCGGCATAGTTTACGCAGGGCTGATTATCACAGCAGCGGGAGACCCCAAAGTCATTGAGTTCAACTGTCGGTTTGGGGATCCCGAAACTCAGGTGGTCTTGCCGCTACTCGACATGCCCCTCGATGCACTGGTGATGGCCTGCGTAGAACAACGTCTCAGCGGGCTGCCGCCAATTCCTTGGAAGTCTGCCGCCGCTGCCTGTGTCGTCATGGCATCAGGAGGCTACCCCGACGCCTATCAAAAAGGGCATCCCATTACAGGCATTGCGGAAGCAGAAAAATCTGGCGCAATCGTGTTTCATGCGGGGACTCAGCTCAAGGAAAATCAGGTCGTCACCGATGGCGGTCGAGTGCTTGGCGTCACCGGATTGGGAGAAACGTTTGAAGAGGCGATCGCCAATGCCTATCAGGCGGTGAAATATATCCAGTTTCAAGACGCTTACTATCGACGCGATATTGGTTATCGCGTGATTGAAAAGCACAAAACTTGACCCTATTGTGCATGACTCTAGCCCATTCTTGACCTACAAAAGTGCTGGATTCAGTTGTTAGAAAATGGCGTAAATTGCATACCAAATTGCATACAGAGTGGCGATCGCACGGTAACCCCGAGTATGATTTCTTTAGAGTGTTTTGCGCTGTAAAGTACAAGAGCGTGAGTGGGAAACTCGAAAACATGGATCTGTGCAGGTCAAAAGACTTGGCACTGAGTTGGCAGGGGTGGAGTTCGCTTGATGCAATCCAAGCCATAAGAGGATGTTTGAGAAGTCGTCAATGCTACTTCAGATCCCCCCTAGCCCCCCTTGAAAAAGGGGGAACCGGAATCAAAGTCCCCCTTCTCAAGGGGGATTTAGGGGGATCTGTATTGTTCCAGCGTGTTGTCTAATACTTTTCAAACATCCTCTAAAGTATTTGTTCAACCATAGGTGATTGAGTCTTGGGTAAGTTTTGGGATAGAAGGAGGCTGATTGGATGGAAGTTTTAGGCTATTTGCATGGAGCGATCGCCTATGAAATCCCCGAGACTCAAGACAAGTCTCAGGATTCCTCCGATGTACTGTTCTCAACGATTCCGTGGCAGCGAGTCAGTGCGATTTCTCTCCTTAGTCTGGCCTGTATTTTTTCCCTTTCCTTCGCTCCAGGGGAAAGCGCAGAAGCCGCTCTCTTGCGCCACGCCGATCGCAGTCCCGCCGTGACTCAACTCCAGCAAGGACTCACGGTTGTGGGATGCTACAACGGCCCAATCACTGGATACTACGGAGACTTGACCCTAGCTGCGGTGCGACAATTTCAGCAGTCTCAAGGTCTGATTGTAGATGGTATCGCGGGGCCACAGACCTTAGCAGCCCTTCAGCAAGCGGCTCCGGGATACACATTTTCGACACAATCAAACGATTCATATCCAGCGACCCCTTCCACTCGCCCCTCTACTACCCCTATTCCCGCCAACGGTCTAAGCGTCGGCAGTACTGGAGTTGCAGTGACTCGGCTCCAGGTGCAGCTTACCCAGGCGGGGTTTTATGATGGGCCCATCACTGAATACTTTGGCCCCAGAACTCAAGATGCAGTGCTTCGGTTTCAGCAAGCCAATGGATTGCCTGCAACTGGAGTGGCGGACGCTCAAACTCTGACTGCGCTCTCACAAGTGGCTCCCATCGCCAGTACGGATGGAACGACAGACGGTCGGCCCTTCGAAGTCAACCCGTCTCAGTCCGCTTCTCGCCCCAACAATAATCGTCCTGGGGCATCTTCGGGCGTGTCCTCATTTAACACTACGGGTGTGGGAAGCTTTGCAGATACAGCGGATATCGGCACTCTCCTCTATCGGGGCGATCGCGGCCCTGCGGTGACCCAGCTTCAGGAATCTCTAACCCAGATTGGAGTCTACAAAGGCCCAGTGACAGGCTACTATGGCTCTCTTACCGAAAGCGCAGTATACCGCTTTCAGCAGCTCAATGCAGTTGAACCCACTGGGGTTGCAGGCCCGGTAACTCAACAACTGATCGAGAGCAGTATTCAGCCCATTTAATTCCACTGAGCATAAGGGGTGGCGATCGCCTGATATCGATGGCAATGAACCGGGGCTGGGTTTACCGCGAACAAGTAGACAAAAAAGCCGCAGGCCAGCCCGTTCTGGACTACTACGTTGAGCGATATGATCATTCCTCCGTAGTCGAGTGGCGACAGCGGATTGAAGCCGGACAGGTGACTTTGAACGGAGATGTCATTGCCTCAGATACTCTGCTCGATAGAGGCCAGTGGTTGGCCTATCATCGTCCGCCGTGGAATGAGTTAGACGTTCCTCTAGACATTCCGATCCTCTACGAAGATGAGGAACTGTGGATTGTCGACAAACCTTCAGGTCTGCCCGTCTTGCCAGGATCGGGCTTTTTAGACCACACCTTGTTGCGGCAAATGCAGATTCGCTACCCCGACGAGAATCCAGTGCCCATTCATCGATTGGGACGAGGTACTTCAGGACTGATGTTGGTTGCCCGAACGTCCCTAGCTCGTTCTGCCCTTAGTCAGCAGTTGCGCGATCGCCAAATCCGCAAAATCTATCGTGCCCTAGTTGGAAGCTGGAATTTGGGCGATCGCCTCACCATCACGCAACCCATTGGGAAACTTCCCCACCCTACTCTCGGCTACCTGTATGGAGCCGCTAGGGAGGGACTCGATGCTCACAGCGAGTGCAACGCGCTAGAATACCGAGCTGAGACTACGCTGTTGGAAGTGGCGATCGCCACCGGACGTCCTCATCAAATCCGGATTCATCTTGCATCGGTCGGCTTTCCTCTGATTGGTGATCCGCTCTACGGGGCAGGAGGTAAGCTGCGCTCAGATGTGAGCAATAGTGGCGATCGGATACCTGTCCCTGGAGATTGCGGCTATTGTCTCCACGCCTATCAGCTCACCTTCAATCATCCTCGCACTAGCAACGTTGTAGAGTTGGCATGCGAACCTCCACCCCTCTTGAGAATGCAACTTTGAACTAGAAAGAAAAGGCGGTACGCAAGACACCCACGACTGCTGTATCGTTGCCGCTGTAGCCTTCAGGATTAAATACTGCGAACACCCCAGGGGTCACCGTGATATTGTCGTTTACCCGGAAACTAATATAGCCTTCTAGGTGGTAAGGGTCAGCATTTTCAGGATTGTACGCATCGCCACCAGTACTATCGCGATTGAGGGGTTGTCCAAAGACTAAACCCGCAGAGTTGCCTTCGCTGAACAGATCCTGGACATGAACTCCCACCATCCAGTTGATAAAGTTGGTGGAAGCATCCACATCAACCAAGTCCGCAAAGATGTAGGCTCCAGAAGCCACAAGGGATACATTGTCCACGAAGCGCCAATTCACCGTTGCCCCCAGCGAGTTGAGGCGAATTCCTTCGTTGGCGATCGCCAATACAGCATTGCCCCCTGTTGCCCCTAACTGATCAGCATCTGGATTAAACAAAATCGAACCAATATCAGAGCTGCTTAACCCCGTTCCCAAAATATTGATTTGGTGATAGCTATTGGCATAATTCAACCCGATATCCAGAGAATCCGACGGATTGAGGGTAAGCTGCGTGGCCCAAACATGGCTACCGTTGAATAACCCTGCTCCTAGGGGAGTACCTCCCAGCAGACCCCGGTTTTCGTTAATGGGAGCGTTCACACTGGCATAAAGTCCCGCCAAGCTGACCCAGTCAGCTACATTCCAGATAAACCCACCCGCAGCGGCCAGCCCCGTTCCTGAAGTTCCTCCAGACACCCGCATCGCAGCGTTGTAGGGAGCAAAGCGAGAAACGGCACCTTGGGTATCGCTAGCAAAGGGACTCACGGCAGGAAATGCATCCGTCACTTCTGCATTCGAACCCACAAAGAAGGTGACATCGTCAAACCCAGGAAAAACATACAACAGCTTGTACAGCCGAAAATCATCTGTATCACGGGGCGAAAAGTTTTGGGGATTGACGCCCGGAAACTGAGGTTCCATGCCAAGGCGTGTCGTGCTGGCATTGAGAGAAAGCGGATCGGAGTAGCCCAAAGCACCCTGAACGCTGTCTGGATCGCCTGAGAAGCTATAGGCTTGCAACCCGGTAATGAGGGCATCCCGTCCGGTGAAACTGGTGGTCAGATTGAGCCGTGCTCGGTAGTTGAACGTTATTTGGGCGGCGTCACCTTCTGCACCTCCAGTATTGCTAAGAATGCCTGGTGTTGCATCTGACTCAGTTCCTCCTGGATAAGCTCCAGTTGCACCGATAAGTCCAAAGATAATTTCTCCGTTGAGTTTGGTAGTCGTAGAAAACTGATTAGCCTCTATCTCTGCGGTGCGTGCTGCAAGGGCAT
>JGI12048J13642_10017397_pt1 | contig 17934 bp, 10 predicted proteins | sample ElkSlonscriptome_16_FD_13642 | JGI IMG/M metagenome (IMG submission 13642)
GAAAAGCGACCTCGAGGGACGCGGTGTCGAGGCTCGGGAATTCCCCGCGTCCCTCCTGTTCCAGCCCGGGACCATCGTCAGTCAGAAAGGTGCGCCTCTGAAGGTGTTCACGCCGTTCTGGAAGACATGCCTGGCATCGCGGCCACCCGCGACGCCGCTCCCCGCGCCCGAACGCCTGACCGGGCTAAACCCGCCGCCTGGAACCGATGACCTGGATGCCTGGGAATTGTGCCCCTCGAAACCGGATTGGGCGGGGGGCCTTCGGGAAACCTGGCGTCCAGGTGAGGCGAACGCAGTGGCTCGGCTACAAGCCTTCCTCGAAGAGGATGTGTCCGAATACGGAAAGCTTCGTGACCGCCCGGAACCCACGGCCACGTCTATGTTGTCACCTTACCTGCACTTCGGGGAGATTTCGCCCCGTCAGATCTGGCACGCGACACGCATGGAAATGGACGCTCGCCCGGCCTCGTATGCCGGTGGCGAGGCTTTTCTTCGCGAAATCGGGTGGCGGGACTTCTGCGCCCACCTCCTCGAGCGGAACCCGACAATGGCCGAAGCGCCCATGCAAGCGCGGTTCGAGCGGTTTCCGTGGGCGGAGGATCCCGACGGGTTGGCGGCCTGGCAGCAGGGACGGACCGGATATCCAATCGTCGATGCCGGTATGCGCCAGCTCTGGCGCACCGGCTGGATGCATAACCGCGTCCGCATGATCGCCGCCTCCTTTTTGGTGAAGGACCTGCTGCTAGCGTGGCAGCAGGGTGAGGCATGGTTCTGGGATACCCTGGTGGACGCGGACATGGCCAATAATTCCGGGGGCTGGCAGTGGGTGGCTGGCTGCGGCGCCGATGCCGCGCCGTACTTTCGGGTCTTCAATCCAATCTTGCAGGGTGAAAAATTCGACCCCGGCGGCGATTATGTTCGCAGCTGGGTACCGGAACTGGCCGATCTCCCCGATCGCTGGATCCATCGGCCTTGGGATGCATCCCCGCTTGAGTTGGAAGCGGCAGGTATTCGCCTCGGATCCACCTATCCGTTACCGATCGTCGACCATCGAGCCGCACGCGACCGCGCCCTTGCGGCATTCGAAGCGGTCAAGTCAAGCGGTACAAAAAATCAAATTGCCGAAAAAGAATGGCAATGATTCATAAAAATTGACCCGAATGCAGGTTGTAACGGGGGCCTACTAATACTTACATTCGCATCAACACGACGCCTTGTTGGTTTGGGCAGTACGTGAACACGGTGCGGCTACTGGTCGCCCAAACTGTGCTGAATGGATAGGGGGCTGGTTCACGTCTGCTGAGGGGCGACGGGTATGGCTTGGGTTTCGAGGGGTCGAGTTTTTGCGTGCGTGGGGATCGTGCTCCTGGCCGCAGCGGGCGCATGGGCCCTGCGCTCCGAAGTACAAACATCGCGTCTTCAAGCGGGTGTTATTGTTCCTTTCGCCCGGGACCTGACCTTTTCGGTTGAGCCGGGGCTTGATCCGGACGGCCTGTTTCCCATCGGCGGACCCTACAACAAGCGGCTGGGGTATGCGGATATTCCGTCGTTCATCACGTCGCTCAGCGACCAGGGTTACGGCGTCGAGCAGCAGGCCCGGCTGTCCGAGAACTTTCGGAAGTTCATTCGATATGGCGGTTTCGCCGTCTATCGCGAGAAATCGCAGACCGGCCTGACCATTCGCGATCGCGATGGTGATGAAATTTATACATCACGGCATCCCGAACGGGTGTTCAAAAACTTCCGGGACATTCCGCCGCTGATCGTCGACAGTCTTTTGTATATCGAGAACAGGGAGCTTCTCGCCAACGCGCATCCAACCAACAACCCTGCGGTGGAGTGGGATCGGTTCGCGGCAGCGTCGTGGAATTTGCTCTCGCAGATTGTCGATCCGTCCCAAGAGCGGTTCGGTGGCAGCACGCTCGCCATACAAATGGAAAAGTACCGCCACTCGCCCGAGGGCAGAACCACAAACGTGCTGGAAAAAGTTCGCCAGATCGCGACGGCGAGCGTGCGGGCGTACAGCTACGGCGCCGACACCGGTCAGGCGAGGCGAAATATCGTCGTCGATTACGTGAATTCGACGCCCCTGGCCGGCAGTCCGGGCTTTGGCGAAATCATCGGTATCGGCGATGGGTTGTGGAGCTGGTACGGCACTAATTTCCGCGCCGCCACCCAGATCCTTCAAGCGCCGCCAACCACCGAGATTGGCAAGGCGCTTCGGGGAATTATCTACAAGCAGGTTGTTAGTCTGCTGTTGGCGCAGCGCCGCCCCTCTTATTATCTGGCAAACGGCCGCAAGGATCTTGAGGCGTTGACCGATGTGCACCTGCGGCTGATGGCGAAAGCGGGTGCCATCGACAAGGAATTGCGCGATGCCGCCCTGGCGGCGGATCTGGTGTTTCGGACCGAGCCGCCCACGCGCGAGGAGATTTCATTCGTCGATCGCAAGGCGATGAACGCCATTCGGACCCGATTGCTCTCGCTGATCGGTGCGCCGAGCCTCTATCAACTCGACCGTCTCGATCTCCAAGTGGACACGTCGCTCGACTCCGCGACCCAACACCGGGTGACCGAGGTGCTGAGACAAGTGACCGATCCCGATGATGCCGCCGGGTTGGGCCTGACCGGCCGCCGGCTGGTGGACACCGGCAATGCGGACGAACTGATCTATAGCGTGACCCTTTACGAGCGCGGGAAGGACGTGAATTACTTGCGTGTTCAGGCCGACAACCTCGATCGGCCGCTGGACCTCAACGATGGCGGAAAACTCGATCTTGGATCCACCGCCAAGCTTCGCACCCTGGTGTCGTATCTGTCGGTCGTCGCCGAGGTTCACGAACAACACAAAGATTTGGGGCCTGAAGAGCTTCGCGCGGCGGTGGCCGAAGCCGAGGATCCGCTGACTCGCTGGGTAACATCGCGTATGAGCGAGGCTCCCGACCGCAGCCTGCAGGGTGTGCTTGACGCTGCCATGAGCCGGCGTTATTCGGCCAGTCCCTATGAGAGCTTTTTCACTGGCGGGGGCCGTCATACCTTCCACAATTTCAATCGGCGCGACAATGCGCGCATCATGCCGGTCGCCGAAGCGTTTCGCCGGTCCACCAACCTGGTGTTCATCCGGATGATGCGTGATATCGTCAGGTACCACCGTGCGCAGGGTCCAATTTCGCCGCGGGAGGTTCTGAACGATCGCAACCATCCGGCACGCATTGTTTATCTTCAGAGGTTCGCCGACCGCGAAGGCAGGCAGTTTCTTGACCGCTTCCTGGCGCGGTATGCCGGGCTGTCGCCGGAAGAGACGTTAACCCGCATCTCCGAGCGCGTTCGCGGCAGCCGCCACCGGCAGGCGACGTTGTTCCGCTCGGTGCGTCCCGACGCCGATGTGACCGAATTACGCCGTTTCCTGGAGCAGCGGCTGCCGCGCGCAAAGTTGAGTAACGCCGATGTTTCTCGGCTTTACGACCAGTATGGGGTGGAGCAATTCTCGCTGGCCGACCGCGGCTATCTGGCGCGCATCCACCCTCTGGAATTGTGGTTGGCGGGGTATTTGTTTCAGCACCCAAACGCCAAACGCAGCGAGATCATGGCCGCCAGCACGCAGGCGCGACAAGACTCGTACACCTGGCTGTTTAAGAAGGTCGGCAAGCGCGGCGCCAATAGCCGAATTCTGACCATTCTTGAACAGGACGCGTTCGAGCGGATACACGCATCGTGGTCGAAAGTGGGATATCCGTTCGCCCGTTTGGTGCCCTCCCTTGCGACGGCGCTCGGGACCTCCGCCGACCGGCCGCAGGCATTGGCGACATTGATGGGGATCATCGTCAACGACGGCGTGCGTCTACCCGGCGTTCGTCTCACCCGGCTGCATTTCGCCGAGTCCACACCGTACGAGACGGTGGTAACGCCCGAGGCGGAGAGAGGTGTCCGTGTGCTGCGGAGCGAAGTGGCGGCCACCCTGCGCGCCGCCCTCACGGATGTTGTGGAACATGGCACTGCGCGTCGTCTCGACGGGACCTACGTCGGGCTCGATGGCTCGAAGCTGGCGGTGGGCGGCAAAACGGGAACCGGAGATGACCTTCTTGAGCGAAAGAATGGTAAAGTAACCGGGATCGCATCGGCCCGCAGCGCCGCGTTTGCCTTTTTTATCGGCGACCGGTTCTTTGGAACCATCACGGCACACGTGCCGGCCGAATACGCTCGCAAACACCGGTTTACCAGCGCGCTTCCCGTTCAGCTTCTGAAGGCTCTCGCGCCGGCGCTAAAGCCGCTGATTAATGGCCCAACGCCGCCCAGGCGCCAGCAAATTCCGGAAAATGCGCTGGCGGAGGCTGGTCAATCCGGCAGTTAGACCCTAGTTTACCGCTATGACTGTATCTAGCTATAAATCCGAGACTGCACCGCGCGAGCGGATCGCATCGAGGCAGCGTCGCGTCGAAGCCCGGACGGCAGGCGCCTTCGGCGCGTTTGGAACGTGGCTTGCGGCGATGTTGCTGGCGCTGGGTTTGATTGCCGTCGCCGGCCAGGTTGGCGCGCAGGAAACCGTTGCCGTCCCTGAGGATCTGCCACCGAGCGATATCATCGGAGAGATCGTCGAGAGTTACACCTGGAGCGATGATACCTTATTGGATATCGCTCGAGCCGATGGTCTTGGATTGCTGGAAGTCATGGCCGCCAATCCGGGCGTGGATCGCTGGCTTCCGGGCAAGGCGACCTACATCGTTCTACCGAACGCGCACATCCTGCCGGATGCCCGGCGCAAGGGCATTGTGATCAATCTTGCAGAGCTGAGGGTCTATTTCTTCCAGGAAGACGGCGAGATCCACACCTTCCCCATCGGCGTGGGGCGCGGCGGATTCACCACACCCGTCGGCAGCACGCGTATCGTGCGGAAGCGCGCTCACCCCGATTGGTATCCGACCAAGAATGCCCGCAAGGAAGATCCCGAACTCCCGGCGCGCGTTCCAGCCGGTCCCGATAACCCGCTCGGCGAGTATGCCCTTTACCTGGGGTGGCCGACTTACCTGATCCATGGAACCAGCAAGCCATGGGGTGTGGGCCGCCGGGTGAGTCGCGGTTGCATCCGGCTGTACCCCGAAGACATCGAATGGTTGTTTAAGCATGCCAAGGTCGGAATGCCCGTCACCGTTGTCGACCAGCCCGTCAAGTTCGGACGCAAGGATGGCGATCTGTATGTGGAGGTTCATCCGACCCACGCTCAGCTGGATGAGATCGAAGAAGCCGGCGTGATGACAATCGAGGGGACGCCGGATGAGACGGACCGCGTGTTGTCCATCGCCTCTCCGGACGAGATTTCCCGGATCGATTGGACTGCGGTGGATCGGGCCTTCACCGAACGGCGCGGTCTTCCTATCCGCATCACCCAAACGGCGTCGCCGACGGCCACCGCGCCCAACCAGCCGCAACGCCTTGGTGCGCCCGACATGGGGTATCCGGAAATGGGAACGGGAACGATGCCGCCGCTCGAAAAGAGTGGGCCGGCGATTGAACCGGTTATGCCAGGTGCCGAACCGCCCCGCAGTTTTGGTCCGCGCAACAGTTAGAGCGCGATTTCCTTAACCGAACACCGTTACCGGTCATCAATTCGTTCGTGGGCTGTGTTACGGATCTGCGCGATCCTCCCCGAACACGCTCATGAGCCGGTTCCAGAATCCCGGACTCTCGACGCTCGCCGGCTGGGGCCTGGTCGCGGGTTGGGCGCTCGGCTTCGACGCGGGAATCACGCGCGGACGTGGAGGTGCCTCGCGGATCAAACCGGGAAGCGGCTTTGCCCTGGTTCCGGCATGCGCTTCGTCCATATATTGTCGCCAGAGCTGAGCCGGCAACGTTCCGCCGGTGACCCGCTTCATGGCACGGCCGTCGTCATTGCCCATCCACACCCCGGTGACGAGATCGGCGGTAAACCCGATGAACCAGGCATCGCGATAATTCTGGCTGGTTCCGGTTTTTCCTGCCGCCGGGCGCGACAGCTTGGCGGCGCGTCCAGTGCCGTGCTCCACGACACCCACGAGCATGCCGGTCAGGGCGGAGGTGTGTTGTGGCGAGGCAACCCGGCCCGGGCCCGAGCCAGAGCGGGAGTAGAGCCGCCGGCCCTCGGTATCGTGGATACGGTCGATGCCATAGGGCCAGACTCCGATGCCACCGTTGGCGAAGACGGCATACACGGATGTCAGCTCGATTAGGCTGACATCTCCGGTTCCCAGCGCAAGACTGGGAATGGGTTTGAGGTCGGCGGTAATACCGAACCGCCGGGCGGCATCCATCACGTTCCGCCGTCCCGCGCGTTCGCTGACCCGGACCGCCACGGTGTTGATGGATTGAGAGAGGGCCTGACGCAAGGTCACTTCGCCCTTATAGCGTCCGTTAAAGTTGCGCGGCCGCCACCCGTTCACCTGGACCGGCGCATCCACGATGCGGCTGTCGGGTAGCAGCCCGGCCTCGAGCCCGGCGAGATAGACCAACGGCTTGAAAGCGGATCCAGGCTGGCGATAGGCTTGCACCGCGCGGTTGAACTTGCTGCGGGTATAGGCCCGGCCGCCGACCATGGCGCGGACGGCGCCGTCCAGGGTCATCGAAACGATGGCCGCCTGCGATGCATTCTTCTCCGCGCCCGGCCCGTCCAACATTTCCTTGGCCTTGGTTTCCGCCAATCTCTGCAGGCGCGGGTCCAAGGTCGTCACAACGACCACGTCACGGTCATGGGTGGAGACGAAGTCGGAAACCTGAGCCAAAACCCAGTCGACAAAGTACCGACTGCCGCGGCGGTCGCCAAGTTCGGCCACCATCGTTCCCTTCTGCTGTTCGGCGGTGCGCGCCTCGTCGGGCGAAAGGTAACCCGCATCCACCATACGATCGAGCACCTGTCTTGTGCGCAAGGCCGCGTTTTCGGGACTGGCAATGGGGTTGTAGCGGGACGGCGCTTTCAGCAGCCCGGCCAGCATCGCCGCCTGATAGGTGGAGATCCGTGTGGCCGGTTGATCGAAGAACTTACGGGCGGCGGCATCCACGCCATAGGCGCCAGCCCCGAAGTAGGTCCGATTCAAATAGATGGCGAGGATCTCGTCCTTGGTGAATTCGTGCTCTAGCCACAATGCCAACGCAAGCTCCTGAACTTTGCGCTTGATCGTGCGTTCCGGAGAAAGAAATAGATTTTTCGCCGCTTGCTGGGTGATGGTGCTGCCGCCCTGAACCACTGTTCCGGCGCGAACGTTGGCGACCATGGCCCGAGCGAGCCCGAAGACATCCAGGCCGAAATGGTCGTAGAATCTGCGATCCTCGGTGGCCAGCACCGCCAGCGGAAGAGCGGGTGGAAGGTCGGCCACTTGGAGTGTCGCGCCATATACATCACCGGAGGTCGCGAGAACCGATCCGTCAGCGGCTTTGACCGTAACCGACGGATGGCGCGCAGCCGCCAACGCTGCTTCCACGTCGGGCAGGTCGGCCAAATACCACGCGGCAACACCGGCGGTAATCACCGCCAACCAAATTGTCGCCACGGCTCCCCATTTTAACAAGAACCGCCCCCAGCGCTTGCGCTCTTGCGTCCGCCGCGGTGGACGCGTCCGTACGGTCTTGCCGCGAGGCGTGGGCGCCTTGGTGGTGCCTTTTTTGGTTGTTCGAGTTGTTTTTGCCATGCGAGGAGATTACCCGCAAACTCCGCCCGTTCGTTAGTCAGATGAATGTCGGCCTGTAACTATCAAAAATATAGGGGAAAATTTCAGCAGAGGGAGCGGAGCGCCTTTGGCTATTCGCGAAAGACAGCCGCATGTCCGCGAATCGGCGCACCTGCCGCGCGCGAATCGAGATTGAGCATTGCCGCATCGAGGCTGAAGCGCTTGAGTTGCGGTGGCCGTCGCGGGGGCCCGCTATCAGACCAAGAGTACTTGTCCGCACGACCATCAAACTTCCATTTCATTATAAGGTTGTTCCTCCGTGAATGTCTCCAAGTGCTGAATTCTGCCATGTTTTTGGTTCGGCTCTTTTCGGGTCGATCGTGGCGGGCAAATAACCTCTGATCAGAATATTTAACCCATGCGACATTTTTGCGATGTTTAGTTGCAATATTTTCCCCTCGGTGTTTAATCTAGTAAATAGTAGGGCGCGCTAGTAAATTTCGATAAGTTAAAAGGCGCTTGAGAGAGGATTCATACAGCTATTTCCCTATCGCCATTCTGGTCAATTGCGGGACGGTTTTCCGAAGTTGGCTGAATGGTACCGGGCAAATCAGTGAGCAAATGGTGATGGTTAGCGACACGTTTGGGGTTTCGCTAGAACCCTTTGGGATCTCTCCGGACCCTCGATTCATGTATTTCGATTCGAAATTGGACCGCGAGCATCAAGTATTGCTTGAGAGTTTGCGTCAAGGAGTCGGTCTCGCGGTCATTACTGGCGAGCATGGTGTCGGCAAGACAATGCTGCTGCACTACCTTGCTGCCGAATTGGATGTTGCCAACCACCTTGTTGTCCATGTTTCCTGTCTCGGTAGCCCATCCGTCGACGACATCATGGGAATCTTCGCGGTTCAGATCGGATTGCCTGAAGATTTCACTGTCGAGGGAGAAGACAGCAACCAAAACAGCTTGGCTGGAATGCTCGGTTCGGCGGGTGTTTGCGGGACCACGGCGATCCTTTTTCTCGACGATGCCGATCGCTTGAGCGCGGAAACGTTGTCGGCTCTCTCGACCATGACCCGGGGCGACACGAAAAAAGGTGCGGCGATCTCCATCGTCCTAGCGGGCTCGCCGGATCTCGCGCCGCGGTTGGATGCAAGCCGCGATCGGTTCCCCCGGCGCAGACGGGACATCAATGTCTCCCTGAGCCCCCTGAAGCCGCAGGACGCAGAATCATATATCTTGCATCGGCTCCGTGTGGCGGGCGGCCAGGAAAACACGGTGTTTACGCCCGATGCGATCGCTCGGGTTGCGCACCACGCGAGAGGAAACCCGCAGGCAATCAATCGCATGTGCAGGGCCGCTATGATCGTCTCCGTGGGACAGTCGCACAGCAACGTTACCGTCGATGTGGTCGATCAGGTCGCACCTAGCAGCGTTGCAGCCGACCAGAACGCGCGCGCGTCGGACAGTCAGTATGCGCGTTCGTCTTCCGAATTGGCAGCGGCGCTGCACACCCGTCACTCAACCGATGAATCCGTCCATTTGCCAAAAAAAGGGGCGACGCCGTATTTCGAACCCGCCGGTTCGTCAATTGCACCGGCACGGCCCGGGGAAGCAGCGGCCGAGCAGAATGGTGAAGCAACGGGAGCGAAAAACGACGATTGGACGCTCGACGTCGTCGCCGGAACCCAACAATCTTCGGATTCTGCTTTGCCATCGGGGCGGAATGTGGTGGCTGCAATGGCGGCGGACGCAAACGATCGTCCGCGAAAACGAGCAAGCCGCGGTCCACGGCGGATGATGTCGGCAGCCGTCGGAGCCTTGTCGGCGGCTGCGGTAGTCATTGTGTATGTCTTTGCAAGCAGCCAACCCGACGAAAGTACCGTCACAAGAACGAACGTTTCTGCAAGCGCCGACGTTGGATACAAAGCGGAAAACGGGCCGCCGGAAGAGTCCACTCTTGCGACAGAGACGGCGCGCGAGGCGCCGCCACCGAGCGGGGATGAGCCGTCTCGGTTTGCCGAACAGGCAACAACGACACCCTCTCCGCTATGGGGATCGCCCCTCGAAAAAGCCGTTTTCCTCGGCGACATAAGGGCCGTTGAGGCATTACTCGATGCGCGGACCGACAGCGGCGCGCCGCTCGCGGGTGGCGGGACGCTGCTGGTTGTTGCCGCGAACAACGGCGACAAGGCCATGGTTCGCTATCTTCTTGAACGTGGCGCGGACCCTTCGTTTGGGACAGTCGATGTCATAGATCTCGGCACTGATACCCTGTTTCCGGAATCTAACGGACAATCAGATATAATAGCGGGCGAGCCGGGATCACCGGACGCCGTAGCTGGATTTTCCCCAGCATCGGGAACCCGCGAGCCTGTTATCGGCGAAGGCCTGGATGCCGATTCGCGAGAAATGCTCTCACGGGACTTGTTGGGGGCGGCCTCTGGAACTGGCCAATCAGGAGATTCCGGGGCGGCGCCGGGAGCAGATCCTGAAACGTCTCCCAATTTGGGCGTGACACCTCTTATCGCCGCCGCGCGCAGGGGGCACGCCGATGTTGTGGACGTTCTCATCGGTGCGGGTGCGAACGTCAATGTTGCCGACACGCGGGGCCAAACCGCGCTGATGGCCGCCATCGACGCCGGAGATGGAGAGAGCACTCGATTGTTGCTAGCGGAAAACCCGGATATCCACGCGGTGGATGACATGGGACGGACGGCCTTGGATATCGCACGGCAGAAGGGCCGACCGGATCTCGCCAACGTGCTTGCCTCGCGGACCGGCTCTCTTCCGCCGGATACAACGGCGACGCGCCTCGCGCCAGCTACCCCGCAGGCGAAGCCGGAGCTGGTTACGAACGTGGAACCAGCGCAAAAGATTGAACCTCCGAAGCCACCCAGCCATGACAATCCACAACCAGCGGCGGGCGGCATGGAGGATCGGGTACGCGTTACACGGGCTCAGACATACTTGCACCAACTGGGCTACGACCCCGGCCCGGTGGATGGTGTGAAAGGGTCAAAAACGCAATCCGCTGTCGTCGCGTTTCAGCGCAGTAGCGGGTTACAAGCCGACGGAAAGATAACCGCGCGTTTAATAAATTCGCTGGCGGTGGCGGCCAGTTCCCGGCAGCCGAAAGAAGTGGCCGCGGACCCCCCTGCGCCAGTGAAGCCTGCCAAACGCGAGGACTTTATCGGTTCCATTCTGAGCGGTTTTCAAAATCTTCGCGGTCTCAATTTCAATAGCATCGATAACCCGGCAGAGCTCAACGAATATTGTGCAAAAAACAGCGACAATTGGGTTTACGACAACGGCACCAGTCGCTCGGTTTACTGCCGGGATGTTTTGAGACGGAGCAAATTGTAGCCGCCGCTTGATCATTCATCCAAAGGGTACTCGGCCAGCGGTTCGTAGTGCGGGCCTTGGTTGCCGAGGTGGCTGCGGAACAAGGTGAAATACGTAACGCGGAACGGTTCGGTCCGAAACCGGTTGTTGTTTTCGATAAAGGTGCCAATCCGCCCGCCTGACCCCTTTCGAAACCGGGCCAGGGTAATATGGGCCTTAAACTTGCGCCGTTCCGGTTCCAATCCCTCGCGGACCACCGCGGATTCCACCTTCTCGCGCAGGCGCGACAACAGTTCGTGCTTCTCGACGCTGGCCCAGAGGCTATGAATCTTTCGCCGCGTTTCGAAACACCCGACGCCAGACACAACCAAGTCAAAAGCCGGAAGGCGAATTCGGCTTAGCGCTTGATGAATGTCGTCGGCGTCGCCTCTTCCGACTTCGCCGATGAACCGAAGCGTCAAGTGCATGTTCTCGGCGGCGACCCACTTGGCGTCGGGTACGCCGGAACACAAGCCGGCAAGATCGGAACGAATGTGCTCGGGGAGCGGAACTGCGATGAACAGGCGAAGCATAACGGATCTTTGCTCTAAGGCGCCGGGTCGGGGTTGCTTTCGTGGATGGTATCGATAGCATCGTTCAGAGGCGGGTCCAGAACAACGTCCACGGCCTTCAGAAAAATTTCAAGCTGTTCCGGTGTCCTGGCGCCGATAATGGCGCTGGTCAGGAACTCCCGGGACAAGACATGAGCCAGCGCCATGTGCACCGGATCGAGACCATGGCTCCGGGCAAGAGCGACGTAGGCCTCGGTCGCCGCGATCGCGTTCGGTTTGATGTAACGTTTGTACTCGGGAAACCGGGTCAGCCGTGCGTCCGGAGGGCGTTGACCCTCGAGGTATTTCCCGCTCAGGACGCCGAATGCCAGCGGCGAGTAGGCCAGCAGTCCGCAGTCTTCGCGAATCGACACTTCCGCTAGACCGATCTCATAGAGGCGATTGAGCAGATTGTAGGGGTTCTGCACGCTCGCAACCCGGGGGAGCCCGTACTCCTCGGCCAACTGAAGGCATCGCATGACCCCCCAAGGTGTTTCGTTGGAAAGTCCGATGGCGCGAATCTTGCCCACCTGAACCTGCGCCGCCAACACCTCGAGAACCTGGCGGAGCGGCGTGTCGTCATCGTCGGAGGCGCCGTGCACATAGCCGCGCTTTCCGAACAGGTTGGTCGTGCGTTCGGGCCAGTGCAATTGATAGAGGTCGATGGTGTCGGTTTTGAGCCGCCGCAGGCTTCCGTCGATGGCCTGTTCCATAAGCGGCGTCCGGAAGCTCGGTTGGCCACCTCGAATATGGGCGAGACCCGGGCCGCTGACTTTGGTGGCCAAAACCATCTGGCTTCGGCACTTCCGGCTGCTGATCCAGTTGCCGAGGATCTCCTCGGTCCGTCCGCCGGTTTCGGCGCGGGCCGGGATGGGATACATCTCGGCCGTATCCGCGAAATTGACGCCCGCGTCGAGGCTCCGATCAAGCTGCCAGAACGCCTCGGCTTCTGTGTTCTGCTCGCCAAACGTCATGGTGCCGAGACAAATTCGGCTTACCGAGATGCCGGTCCGGCCAAGTTGGGAATACTTCATCGCTGAATGGGGTGTCTCATCGTTGCGGGCGCATTAAGTGAACAAGGCCAGGACGCCTGTATAGCCATAGATCCGGCTGTTGGAAATTTCTCCGCCACAATAGAACCCCACGAGCGGGATATCGCCCAGTTGATCCTGCAGCAGGGAAATCTCATGCCCTGGTTGGCCGAACATGCCGGGGCCACGCGCGACACACGAAAAATACACACCACCGCGCGGTGGCCCGTTAAGGCGCTTGTTGAGCTTGGCCAGCATCAGTTTCAGGTCGTGTTCCGCGGTGCGCGGGTCGCGGCGAACGAACATGACCCGATCGCCCACCGAAATCGGTTCGCCGATGGCCAGCCAGCCGTGTTCCGGATCGATGGCGATCAGGTTTCGAACCATATAGTCGCCGGTATCCGAGCCGGCCAAGGGAATCGCCGCGTGGATATATCCGGTCACGCGGTTGAGATCGCGGGCCAGGAGTTCGCCAATGTCTTCCTTGAACACCTCGAGCGCGGGGCGGCCGTCCAGGCCAATCAGCACGTTGTCCAGGCAGTCGGAGATCAGATGGTGGGTTCCCACGGGCACGCACCCCTGGCTCAGGGCCGTCTGGACCCCCACGTCAGGGCCGAACATGATGCCGGAGACACCGCCTCCGGTGATGCGGTTGGCCACTTGATGGCAGGCGGCCCTTGACGACGTCAGCCCTCCGACGAGAAACAGGGTGTGATTCTGAGCGAGGTCGTCGATCAGCTGCGGGGTTTTCATATTATTGGGATCGCCATGGACGATCCCGACGTGCGCGTCTGCATCCGCGACCCAGGATTGGTGTTCCGAGGAGAGCTGATTGACGTTCTCGCTGATGGAGGGAAAAATGCGAAACGATTGTTCGGGAATATGGCCCGCCATCACGGCAACCGCGCGGCAGTCGTAATATTCCGTTCGCGCGGCGCAAATTCCGATGCCGACGCTGCCCACCCAGTGCTGGATGCCGGTTTTCTGACGGAGGTAGTTCAAAATATTGCTGAAATCCTCGGCCAGCCGGTCGGTCACATAGATAAACGCGATATTGGCTTCCGAGGCGATGTCCGCGAGACCGTCGGCGCATGTCTGAGCGGCGTGTGCCCAGTCTTCGCCGACGCCATGGACGACCTTGAACCGCTTCATCTGGCGGCCTCCGCTTGCTCGACCAGTTGCGTCACCGCCGGCGTGATGCGCTCGACAATGACGGCAATGCCTTCACGGTTCGGATGAATACCATCGGCGAGATTGAGGTGTGGACGCGCGGCCACGCCCTCAAGGAAAAACGGATAGAGCGGAACTCCGTGTTTATCCGCCACTCGGGGAAAGATCGCGTCGAACGCCTCCACGTACTCGGCGCCGAGGTTGGGCGGCGCCCGCATCCCGGCGATCAGGACCGGCAATCCGCGCTCGCGGAGACGGCTCACGATGCTATCGAGGTTGTTGTAGGTAACGTCTGGGTCGATACCCCTAAGTCCATCGTTCGCGCCCAATTCGACAATAACCGCGTCCGGTCCCCCATCGCCAACCGAGTCCACGACCCAATCCAGACGCGCAAGCCCGCCGGCGGTGGTATCGCCGGACACACCAGCGTTGATCACTATGACGTCGTGCCCATCGGCGCGCAAGGACCGCTCAAGTTGCTCCGTGAAGCCGTCCTCGCGTGGAAGGCCGTAACCGGCCGCCAGGCTGTCGCCCAATGCCAGCAAACGCACGGGCTCGGACGCTCTCGCGGTCGCCGGCGTTAGCTGGAAGGCGGCAAGTAGCACGAGCAGCAAAAAGGTCCGCGCGTTGACAATGCATCGCTCCAAGCCATATCGGGTAGGAACGAATACGCCACTAATTACCGCGGTTGAGGTCCACATCGATGCCAGGGTCATTCCCTCCTCACAATATTGAAAAAAAGCATGGCGGCGCCGTTATTCTTGACGACGTCCATCTGCAACTGACTTCCGCCGCCGGCGATGTCAATGTTTTGCGCGGTATCAATTTGTCGATTAACGCCGGAGAAACCGTCGGCGTGGTCGGGCCGTCGGGGTCGGGCAAGACCAGTATGCTGATGGTGATTGCCGGGCTCGAACGGCCCACCAGCGGATTGGTGAGCGCCGCCGGAACCGCGTTCAACGGCCTGGACGAAGACGCGCTCGCGGTGTTCCGGCGTGAGCATGTGGGCATTGTATTTCAAAACTTTCACCTTGTCCCCACCATGACCGCCATGGAAAACGTTGCCCTTCCGCTGGAGTTCGCTGGCGTGGCGGACGCTCAGGACCGCGCGAACGCGCAGCTGGCGAGCGTCGGCCTCGCCCATCGCGTACAGCATTACCCGGGTCAGATGTCCGGCGGCGAACAGCAACGGGTCGCGCTGGCCCGCGCCTTCGTCACCGAGCCTTCAATCCTCCTGGCCGATGAGCCCACCGGCAACCTCGACGGCGCCACCGGGGAGTCGGTGATGGAGGTGCTTTTCGACCTGCAGCAACGGCGCGGAACGACACTGATCCTGATCACCCACGAACGCGCGCTGGCGGAGCGGTGCGGACGGATTGTGCAACTGGTGGACGGACTGATCGCCGAAGACGAGGTGCAGCAACCGGGTAGCGTGGCCGCTGCCGGCGGCTTCGCATGACTGAGGCGCGATCGCCCTGGGGGCTTGCCTGGCGCCTTGCCCGGCGTGAGTTGCGTTCGGGGCTATCCGGCTTTCGGGTTTTGGTGATCAGTCTCGCGATCGGGGTTGCCGCCATCGCCGCCGTCGGTACGGTCAACGAGTCGGTGATCGGCGGTCTCCGATCCGATGCCCGCGCGCTGCTCGGCGGCGACGTGGATCTGCGGCTTCTGCACCGTGATGTCACCGCTGAACAGGACGCCTATCTGCAACGGAATTCGGCCGACTTGTCCCACGTGACCGAGATGCGGGCCATGGCCCGCCCGGCAAACAACCGCGACGCTCGCACCATGGTGGAGCTAAAAGCCGTCGATGCCGTGTATCCGCTGGTCGGCGGCATCGAGATGACCCCTGTGATGCCGCTGGCCGACGCTCTGGCGCGAAACAATGGTGTCTGGGGCGCCATTGCCGAACAGAATTTGCTCGACCGCCTGGGGATCGCAGTGGGCGACCGGGTAAAGGTGGGTGACGCTGTTCTCGATATTCGCGCCCGGTTGGTCCGTGAGCCGGACCGGGTGGCCAGCGTGTTCAATTTCGGGCCGCGCCTGATGATCGCCGACGCGGCACTGCCGGAGACCGGCCTGGTTCGGCCGGGCAGCATGATCCGCTATCACACCCGCGTCACGTTGCCGGCCGGTACCGACGCCAAGGCCTGGACCGAGGCGCTTAACGACGCCTTCCCCACCGCCGGATGGCGGGTGCAGAACACCTCCGAGGCCGCGCCGGGTGTTCGCCGGTTCGTCGAACGGATGACGCTGTTTCTCACCTTTGCCGGCCTGACCGCGTTGCTGGTGGGCGGTATCGGGGTTGGCAATGCGGTCAAGAACTACATGGACGGCCGGGTCAACACCATCGCCACCTTCAAGTGCGTCGGTGCGCCCGGGTCACTGGTGTTCCAAGTCTATTTGCTGCAGGTCTTTTTGTTGGCGTCGATTGGGATCGCCATCGGGCTGGTCGCCGGTGTGGTCATGACCGCGTTTGCGCTCGAGGCTGCCGCGGGTGTTCTGCCGGTACCGGTCGAAACGGCCATCTATCCCCTGCCCATCGTTCAGGCCGCCGCGTTGGGACTGCTAACAGCGATGACGTTCGCGCTGTGGCCGCTTGCGCGGGCCCGCGATGTCCCGGCGGCCAATCTGTTTCGCCAATCCGTGGCGCCCACCTCCGGACGCCCGCGGCCGGTCTATATGGCGGCGACCGCGCTCTGTGGTCTGGCTCTCGTGGTGCTGGTGGTCGCCACCGCGCTGGACCGCAACCTGGCTTATTGGTTCGTCGGCGGCGCGGCGCTGACGCTGCTGATCTTCAAGGGTGCGGGATCGCTGATCGTGACCCTGGTCAAGCGGTTGCCGCGGCCGCGAAACGCCGAGTTGCGGCTGGCCCTGAGCAATCTGTCGCGGCCGGGGACACCGACACCGAGTGTGGTCTTGTCGCTGGGGATGGGCCTCGCGGTGTTGGTGGCGTTGGTGCTGATCGAGGGCAATCTGCGTGCTCAGATCGGCGAACGACTGCCCGAAGCCGCGCCCACGGTCTTCTTCATCGATATCCAGGACGACCAGGTGGCGGTGTTCGACAGCACGGTGCAGCAGGCGACGGGGGTGGAGAACATGCGCCGGGTTCCGTCGCTGCGCGGCCGCATCGTCCGTATCGACGGCGTTCCGGTGGAGCAGGCCACGGTCGCGCCCGAAGCCGCCTGGGCGGTGCGCGGCGACCGCGCCCTCACCTACGCCGCGACGCTGCCCGAGGACGCCAAGATCGTTGCCGGGTCCTGGTGGCCTGAGGACTATTCCGGCGAGCCCATCATGTCGTTCGACGCCAAGCTGGCCCAGGGCTTCGGGGTAGAGGTCGGCGATTTCCTGACCCTCAATGTGCTCGGCCGCGAGATCGACGTCAGGATCGCGTCGCTCCGCGAGATCGACTGGCGGGCGGTGCCCTTCGACTTCGCGCTGATTCTCGCGCCGGGAACCCTGGACGGTGCGCCCCACACCCATATCGCCGCGGTCTACACCGGAGCCAACGACGAAACCGCCGTGGAAAAAGCGGTGTCCGACCAGTTCGAAAACATTACCGCCATTCGCGTGCGCGAGGCGTTGGAGGCGGTCAATTCGATGATCGAGGGTATTGGCCAAGGCATCCGCGCTGCCGCGTCCGTGGCAATCATCGTCGGCGCCCTGGTAGTTGCGGGCGCTATCGCCGCCGGGCGCCAGCGCCGACAGTACGACGCGGTGATCTTCAAGGTTCTGGGCGCCACCCGGCGGCGCATCGCCGCGAGCTTTTTGATGGAATACGGCCTGCTCGGTCTGGCGACCGGGATGGCCGCCGCGATCGTCGGCACCACCGTGGCCTGGGCCGTAACCGTGTTCCTCATGCGGATGCCCTGGGTGTTTCTGCCGGGCGCGGTGACCGCCACCATCGTGGCCTGTGTCATTCTTACTCTTTTGATGGGGTTTGCGGGAACATGGCGGGTCCTCGGCCAGAAAAGCAGCCCCTATCTGCGCAACGAGTAGTGACAGATTTTTCCTATCAATGGCGGCCGGAATAACGATCAACGATTGCCTTCCAGGCGCCGGAATACACTTGCGCGCGTCGCGGAGCGTGCCATATTACCGAGTAGGAAAGTCAGTTTCTTGAAAGAGGATTAAAATGGCTATAGGACCAAATAGACGCTTCAATCT
>JGI12048J13642_10637958_pt1 | contig 17919 bp, 19 predicted proteins | sample ElkSlonscriptome_16_FD_13642 | JGI IMG/M metagenome (IMG submission 13642)
TGCGCAGATAGGTTAGGACAGATATTGATGGAGAAGCCGCGCGGTGCGCGGCTTCTCCATAGACTATTGGTTTTATATCAGCGTGTAGCAGGATATCAACTCTCTATTGTCTGTATCTTTCTACGTATTAGATTTAAAAAAAGTTGGCAAACGCTATGTTTGTTTATGTTAGTTTATGTCAGAGGCGCATTCAGCGGACTCTGCTCAGGCTTATGCCGATATGATTTGTACTTTTTTCATGTCTGGTAAATTCCTGGGATTTTTTTGTGCTTTTTTGTTATCGCAACTTAAATTTTCGCGATCGCGATACGCACGTTTGGTTTGTCTGGGTGGCTTTTTTCTCTAGGTATACGGGAAATACTTCGATGAACTTGATTACAACCCTGGGATTGATTGCTGGAACGTTGACGACGGCAGCCTACTGTCCTCAGCTTGTCAAAACCTGGCGGTCAAAGTCAGCTGGGGATATCTCTTGGTCAATGCTAATCACGCTGTGTGCGGGCATCTTGCTGTGGCTCGTCTACGGCGTTTATGTTCACGACTGGCCTGTTATTCTTGCCAATGTTGTAACCCTGATGCTGACATCAGTCATATTGGCGCTAAAAATTCGTTACGAGCTACCTTCTCCATCTCTCCCTGCGACCCAAGCTTCAAGTCTTACTAAGTAGGCAACCTGACTTAGGAACTGCTGAACCCCGCCTGTATCGCCATTATTCTCATTTTTTTCGGGAATACTATGCTCATCTTGAATGTTTCGTCAAGAGTGTTCGTCATGCATGAGGGTGCAAGCAGTGGTACAGGAGCAAGCATTTTGGTTTGCCTGGTCGCAGATTCCAGGCTTGGGTTCGACGTTGGTTTATCGAGTCTATCAACACTTTGGAGACCTTCAAACCGCTTGGGAATCTGACACAGCATCAATTCTGGAAGTAGATGGGATTGGTCTACAAACGGCTCTAGCGATTGATAAGACTCGCTCAAGCTTGGACGTTGAGCAATCTTTTGATAATCATGTTCAGCACAATCCTAATTTCTGGACTCCTATAGACGCCGACTATCCCCGGTTACTATTAGAACTGCCTGACCCCCCACTGATGCTCTACTACCGAGGAAAGGTAGAACCAGAGGAAAATCAAGGAATAATTCCGGCGATCGCCATTGTCGGCACGCGTCGTCCTACCGACTACGGCAAGCGATGGACTCGTCGCATCGCTCGTGCTCTCGCTCATGCAGGTTTCACTGTGATATCAGGATTGGCCGAAGGTGTTGATGCAGAAGCCCATCGCAGTGTTCTAGAACAGAGGGGACGAACCATTGCTGTCATCGGTACAGGGGTCAATCTCGTTTACCCTTTATCAAACCGTAGACTGGCCCAGGAGATTGCGGAGTATGGGCTCATTATTAGTGAGTATCCAGTTGGAACGAAGCCAGATCGGGCTCACTTTCCTCAACGCAATCGCATTATTGCAGGTCTAAGTCGCTCAATTTTGGTAATTGAGGCTCCTGTTCAATCGGGTGCATTGATTACGGCTCGGCTCGCTACAGACTACAACCGAGACGTTTATGCTCTGCCTGGTTCCTTAGATAACCTCAATTCCGAGGGCTGTCTCCGGCTCATTCATGACGGAGCGCACATGATTTTGAATGAAGATTCTCTACTAGAAATGCTGGAAACCATGCCGTCTCTGTGGAATCCAGAATGTTTGGAACCTCGAAATAGTCAAGCGTCTTCGCAAACGACTGAGCTTGAGCCCACAAGTCACTCATCTTCTAATCAGCAGAGAAAAAAGCATTCTTCCTCTTCAACATCGCGGCCTGCTCTTCGGCCACTGCCGCTCCCTTCGCTGTCACCCGACCTAAAGCAGGTGTTTCAGGTTGTTGCACTGGATCCCGTTGCACTGGATTTTATTGTAGAAAATTCTTCTATGCCCACGGGAACTGTACTTGGACTTCTCTCTCAGCTGGAACTTATGGGGCTTGTTGCCCAGCTTCCTGGCATGTTGTATCAGCGTTGTTAGAACCCTGAGCGTCTTCTATTTGGGGAATTTTGTGAATCACAAGGTTCAACCAAAGTCATTCTATTGCGGTAATTACGAATCTCTCGATCGGTCAAAACTCCACGAGCTTCATGAGAAATTCGAGTTGTCACGATAACATTAAGAGAGAGATGTAATATTTTTTAACAAAACTCCCATGAGTCAAGTCAATTTAGAGCAAATTGCTGGTCAACTTGAGAGTCAGAGTACGCGCGATCGCCTGTTGGCACTCGTTTCTCTTCGAAACGTTGCTCCTTTCGAAGCTGTGCCCCTGATCAAAAAAGTTCTGGATGATGAGAATTTGCAGATTCGCTCCATGGCTGTTTTTGCTTTAGGCATCAAAGCAACCAACGAGTGCTACCCTCTGCTGGTGAATATTCTGGAGTCAGATCCGGATTACAGTATTCGAGCGGGTGCTGCAGGCGCTCTTGGATATTTGGAAGATCCCCGAGCATTCGAGCCTCTCAACCGTGCATTTTTCGAAGATACAGATTGGTTGGTGCGTTTCAGTGCGGCTGTGTCTCTTGGCAATCTAAAAGATCCTCGGGCTTACGAAGCTCTCACCAAGGCACTTGATAGTAAGGAAGGGGTCATTCAACAGGCTGCGATCGCGGCTCTAGGCGAAATCAAAGCTGTGAAGTCCGTTGATAAAATTCTGACATTTGCGCAGTCCGAAGATTGGTTAGTGCGACAAAAATTGGCAGAAGCACTCGGCAACTTGCCTACGACCAAGAGTGTCTCAGCGTTGCGATATCTCGAAAAAGATCCTCATCCTAATGTCGCCGCTACTGCTATCTTTTCGCTCAAGCGTCTAGACGAAGCAGAACTCATCGACCCCTCTGCCGACCTGTCCTCTGGCATCTAAGATAGAAGTCTAGAAAAGAAGACTGTGCAAAGAAAACTGTAGGTAGATGTGGGTGCACATCTGCTTACTTACCAAGGTTCATCGAGGCACAGCTTTGGCTGAAAGCAGTTTTAATCCTGGTTATGGTCAACATTCGAAAAGCGATCGCCCTCTTGATCGTTGTGGGGTTCTTCACAGTTGTTGCGTCTGCCTCGGCGGTGGCTGATAGCTGGGTTATGGTTGCAAAGTCAACAACAACTCAGGAACGGCAATATGTTGATCCAGACTCGATTCAGGTGCTCGAACAGATTAAGGGTAGCCCCACCCATATCCGTCTCAAGACATCTTGGGGATTTGAAGCCGATCCGGATTCGCTGAGTGTGGCTATGACAGAGTATCTGTGTCAGCAGAGCCAATACCGAGATGTCGTTGTCAATGGCAAAACGACTGGGGATCGGTGGCAGCCCTTAGGGGAAGATCTGCTCAACCGAGCCGCAATGGAGTACGGTTGCAAAAGCAACACTCCTTAGAGCTTTGCAGCGACCTGATCAGGATTTGGATGGGGATCGAGTCAAAGCCTCAATTTAGAGCGTAGAGCTGAAAAATAAAGCTTAGTTCTAACTCGCGCTCTTATCTAAAGTGTTGCGTAACCAACACACCTGGTATTGCCGAGCAATTTTCTCCTGATAATATTAATTATTCACAAGGTAGAACATCTGGTTAATTTTTTGAGGCGTAAGTCATTCTCATGTCGAGCTCCGATGAAGCGATGAATCAGTCTTGGTCAAACTCTTCTCCTCCCAATCATTCAGGTGATCCTGTAGTGCCTGAATCAATGGCGACGAAGTATGGCGATCGCGCAATTCAGAAGTCAACCACCGAGCCTCTAGAGAAATGGCCTAATCCTTCAGAGAATGCTTACACGATTCACCTTGAGCATCCGGAGTTCACTGCGCTTTGTCCTCGCTCGGGCTACCCTGATTTTGGAGCCATCATTGTCGATTATCAACCTGACCGGTGGGTCGTCGAACTGAAAGCGTTCAAGCTCTACATCAACTCTTTCCGAAACGAATACATTAGCCATGAAAAGATCGTCAACCAGGTGTGCGATCGCCTCTGGCAGGAACTGTCGCCGTCAGGGCTTCGAGTCATTGGTGACTTCACCCGCAGAGGAGGAGTAAAAACCATCGTCACGGTTAATAAAGGTGATTGCAGTCTTTTCTTACCCTATACGCATAATCTGCTGTAGCGCGCTGGCGTAAAGAGTTGCATCATCTAAGTTGCGAATCTTTCAAGATTTCGTCATTTTGGGATAGAGTCTAGTTTTGTTGTGCCTTGTCGAGGTAGCGAGTCAGTATGCCTAGAAGCCCAAGCGAATACGCAGTTCACATCTTCATGGAGGGTGGTCATCGGGAAGAAGTCCGGTTTCCAACCATCCAAGAATTCCAGAAATGGTACAGCGGGGAGCTAGTTCCCAAGGCAGATGCATCTGACTTCATCACAGTTCCCATCAAAAATATTCAAGGAGAATATATGGTGGCTCGACCTCGCAGCATCATTGCTATTCGGGTAGAACCTATCTTCTCGTCTAGTGTGGAGCGTTTCTAAAAAGTTCGGGCGGCACACTCAATCTTTTATTCTTGAATGGCACCAGGGTCGGGAACTGAGGCCCTGAGTCGGTTGGCAAAAATCATGAAACTTGATCAGCGGAACAGATTTGTTCCAAAGCACTGGAAGTTATTTGGGGCGGTCGCTTTCTTAGTCGTGGCAACTCTGATCCCTCGTGCTGCAAAGGCGGAGTTGACGACATCAGAACAGTCCCCTAATGCACCTCTGCCACCTTATGAATTGAGTCCCGCGACAAGTCTTCCCTTGAGGCTGACCCCCGACTCAGAGCTTGAGCATCGAGTGGAGCGAGGTGGACGGGTTCTTGATCGCTCTCTTTTGGGTTTAGATAGGCGAATTTGGGGTGAAGACGGGTTTGGGGGCGATCGCCATCGCTTGCTTCACTCGATTGATCAGTCCTTGGCTTATTTGCAAACTCCCGCCGCTGCTGAAGATTATGCAGAATATCGCGCCTCTGGTGCCTACGTTAGCGGCATCACGCGCGATCGAGTGCGTCGGAGTCTACAACGGTTTCGCCAGCTTGTTCTCTCCTCTCGCTCAGCTCAGGAACTGCAAGCAGCGGTTCGACGCGAATTTTCGTTCTATCAAGCAGCAGGAGTCGATGGCAATGGGACAGTTGAGTTTACGGGCTATTTTGAGCCGACTTATACAGCCAGTCGAGTTCCGACAGACACCTATCGCTACCCTCTGTACCGTGTTCCAGCCGACTTAGAGGAATGGCCTCTGCCTCACCCAACGCGGGCTGAGCTAGAAGGAAGCGACGGTCTGCAAGGAACAAACGGCCGCTTGAGAGGTTTAGAACTGGTGTGGCTGAGCGATCGCCTTGACGCATTTTTGGTGCAGGTACAAGGATCTGCACGGCTACAGCTCACCGACGGCACAGTGCTGAGTGTAGGATACGACGGACGAACTGAGTACGAATACCGCAGCATTGGTCGAATGCTCATCGACGATGGCATTATTCCAGAAGCAGAGCTGACGTTGCCCTTACTCATCGACTATTTTCAGCGTCATCCCGACGCCTTGAACCGATATTTGCCCCAAAATAATCGATTTGTTTTTTTTCAAGAAACATATGGAGCTCCTCCTCAGGGTTCCCTAGATGTGCCTGTGACGGCTGAACGCTCCATCGCAACCGACAAGTCATTGATGCCTCCCGGAGCATTAGCGGTGTTCCTCACGGACTATCCCGTGGTGACTGCATCTCATGGAATAGAAACCTGTCTTGTTAGCCGATTTGTTTTGGATCAAGATACTGGAGGAGCCATTCGAGGGGCGGGACGAGCCGATATTTTTATGGGAACGGGGCAACAAGCGGGCGATCGCGCCGGACTGATTAATACCCCTGGAGAGTTGTTCTACTTGCTTATACGAGACTAGATTGGTGAGTGGCCTTAGTCGAACCACAACCGAAAAACCTTAGCTCATAACGGGGATAGCCGTCGCACCCGCATCCTATAAGCAATGATGTTATGCTTGATACGCAATATTATTGCATTTCGTAAAGTTAGAACAGCTCTGCTTTTTTAAAACAGCAGCTCTGTTCTACGCTACGTTCGCTGACGCAGCACAAACTTTAGATGAATGTTATTCAAGAACGACTGACGAGTAGAGACATGGAGAGTTATTTTGAATCCATGGCGATCGCCCTCATATAAACGTGAGTCAGACGAGCCAAGTTCTATTTTGTCCTACTGCAAGGGTCTCTTAGGTTCATGGCAGATATACACAATTTAGTTTACGCTTCTGCCGTTTTGATGCTTCAGGAGCAAGAGAGGAGCATCGCTGGTTAGATCTTATGGATACTCCATTTGAGATCACAATCCAGATGGTCATAGCGACCATTGCTGGCATCAGCGCTCAGGTTCTGGGCGACTATCTTAAGCTGCCTAGCATTGTGTTTCTCTTACTCTTCGGTATTTTAGTAGGGCCTGACGGCTTCGATTTGCTCCATCCTAGCGATCTAGGAGCTGGACTTGAAGTGATCGTCGCGCTTTCTGTAGCCCTGGTCTTGTTTGAAGGTGGCCTCAGTCTTGAGCTGAGAGATTTAGGACGCGTTTCGAGTAGTCTCCAAAATCTAGTCACGTTCGGTACTCTTATTACGCTGATTGGCGGCGGCATGGCCGCTCACTGGTTCAGCGAGTTTCCCTGGCCCATCGCGTTTCTGTACGCTTCTCTTGTAGTTGTGACAGGCCCGACCGTCATCGGTCCACTACTCAAACAGGTGAGCGTGGATCGTCAGGTTGCTACATTACTTGAGGGAGAGGGGGTACTCGTCGATCCCGTGGGAGCGATTCTTGCGGTGGTTGTCTTGGACGTGATTTTAAACGGCGATACTGATCCGATAGCCGTTATAAGTGGACTGCTGCTGCGGCTGAGTATTGGCGGAGCGATTGGAGCGATCGGAGGCTGGATACTTGGATTTTTCTTGAAAAAGGCCGAGTTTCTTTCGGAAGAATTAAAGAATTTAGTCGTTCTTGCTGGGGTTTGGGGACTGTTTGGCCTTGCTCAGATGATTCGTAGCGAGTCAGGGCTGATGGCTACGGTACTAGCAGGCATCGTCCTACGAGCAGCATCCGTGCCGGAGGAAAGGCTGTTACGGCGGTTCAAAGGACAGCTCACGATTCTTGCAGTGTCGGTGCTGTTTATTCTTCTTTCTGCCGATCTTTCAATTGCTAGTATTTTTGCTCTGGGACGCGGAGCCGTCTTTACCGTAGCGTTTCTCATGTTCGTTGTCCGCCCTGTCAATGTCTGGCTCTGCACCTGGACAAGCAACCTCAACTGGCGTCAAAAGTTTTTCCTCGCTTGGGTTGCACCAAAAGGGATCGTCTCTGCCTCAGTCGCTTCCCTATTTGCCATTTTGCTGACGGATCGGGGAATCAGCGGTGGTGATGCGATCAAGGCTCTGGTATTTCTCACCATTATCGCTACCGTTTCAGTTCAAGGGTTGACAGCAGGCTGGGTTGCCCGCTGGTTAAGGATTACCTCCACTCAGGCGACTGGAGCCGTTATCGTAGGCTGTAATCCGCTGAGTCGTATCATTGCTCGGTTTTTCCTGGAAAATAATGAGACGATTGTTATCATCGACACGGATGAGGAATCCTGTGCTGAAGCTGAGCAAGAAGGTTTGCCTGTCGTTGCAAGTAGTGCTCTCGACATGGACGTTTTGGAAGCCGCAGGCTTGGCCTCTTCGGGGACATTTCTTGCCATGACCAGTAACGGCGAAGTCAATTTAGTGCTGGCACAGCGAGCCTCTGAAGAATTTAAGCCGCCTCGGGTCTTGGTTGTCTCTCCGGGTGAGATCAAGTCAGCGACAGATATTTCGCCTAATTCCAATCCAACTCCAGCCTCCTCTAAACCAAATAAACCAGGAACTTCTCCGAAACTAAGTAAGCCAGGAACTTCTCTGAAACCAAATAAGCCAGGAACTTCTCCGAAAGTTCCACAGGCGTTTACTGAACAATTGCCCTTGAAGCGATGGAACGGATTCATTCGAGATGGAGCCGTGAAGTTAGGGGAAACAACTCTGAGAGAAACAGGTTTATTGTTTCAGCAAGCCCATTTGCGGGCTCTGACTCGGACAGGTGAGTTGGTTCCGCTGTTGATCGAACGCGACCGACGCTTTCAAGTTGTGCAGGCGACTGAGGAATGGCGTCCGGGCGATCGCATCATTTATCTGCTCCATGATCCGCGTCCGAAGCTGTTGCGACGCTTATCAGGTGGTACAACACCGGGTCGCTTGTCCCTTGAAAAACTTCCTGCTGTAGAAGAAATTCCGATGCCTGTTGCGGCTGAAGTCGTCACATCACAGCAACCTTCAACGCAATCTGATTCCGAAAGCGATCGCCAAAAGGGCAATTCACCTAAACGAAAACCTCCCTCTGTCAAAAATCTAGCTGTAACTTCACAAAACACAGCTTCTGACTCCTCTCAAGCAAACGATGTGAGTGACTCGAAAAGCTCTAATTCAGTTCAAGACAGCGGCGATCAGGATTCATAGCACGCTGGACTATAGTTAAAGAGACATTAATTTCTGTCAAACCGTTTATGAATTCTCCTTCGAAACTATGGGCGATCGCCCTCACCGTGAGTCTGGTAGTACTAACCGCTTGTGGACAGGAATCTTCTGATTCTCAAGTCACCAATTCTTCTAAGACAGGTGATATAACCAGCACCGCTGAAGGCACAGTCACATCAGATGCCTCAGCCACATCAGATGCCTCAGCAGAGTCCGTTTCGGCAAAACAAGCTCTAGCGAACCATCTCGATGACGTCGGCGCAACCATGTATGGAGCTTACTGGTGTCCTCACTGTGCCGATCAAAAGGAGATGTTTGGAGAGGCTGTAAGCACGATTGACTATGTGGAATGTGATGCGGAAGGCGAAAATGCCCAGCCTCAGCTCTGCGTAGATAAAGGAGTTGAGGGCTTTCCAACTTGGGAAATCAATGGCGAGCTGTATCCAGGAGCGCAGCCTCTAGAGCAGCTCGCCGCTCTGTCAGGTTATCAAGGGCCTCAAGATTTTCAATAAACTCTGCTTGAGCTCAGAAAGACAAAAAACCCCGGCGCAAGCGTCGGGGCGAAGAATCAGGGTGCATCTACCACTTCATTGTTCTCAAGCTAACCTTCCCTATCCGGAAAAGTAGCGAAAAAAACATTTTGCATGTCACCCCGACCTACTGAGCTAGAGTTCGGAGTTGTAAGGGTGCTTAGAAATATCGGGCGATCGCCCCGTTAACCCCGTCATGAAGCGAAGAGCCCAATACTTTATGGCGCTGAACTGGCGCATCATTCGGAGGCTCAGTCGTCTCAAGGGTGTCACCACAGCCCACGTGTTTGAAAAGGCTCGATCGAGCACATCTGTGAAGCCAAGCACCAGCCAGTTTTCACGTTTGCGCCAGCGCTCATAGCGTTTGAGAACATCTAGACTTCCAATATCTTCGCCACGGCGCGCAGCCTCTTGAATCACCTGAGCCAGAGACGCCGCATCACGAATGCCGAGGTTCAACCCTTGTCCCCCGACCGGATGGCAACTATGAGCGGCATCTCCAACCAATGCTAGGTGGGGCCGAACATAGGCTGAGCTGTGCATAAACTTCACCGGAAATAGAAAGCGATCGCCTTCCATCTCAAGTCGACCAAGTTGGTGACCGTAGCGACGGTTTAGTTCCTCTAAGAAGTCGTCTTTGTTTACATTCAGCAACCGCTGAGCTTCGGCGTGAGGAGCCGTTAGTACAATCTGACAACGGTTATCAGTTAAAGGCAACGTCGCAAAAGGGCCGCTCGGCCAAAAGTGCTCCCGCGCAATATTTTCATGAGACCGCTCAGGGCGAATCACGGCGGTCACGCAAGACTGCCAATATGGCCATCCGTGGGTGCGAATTCCAGCCTCTTGGCGCAAGGGAGATTGAGAGCCGTCAGCGGCGATGACTAAGCGCGATCGCAAATGAAGAGTTTGAGTGGATGTGGAAGGATCTGCCTCCGACTCCTCACGTGTCTGAGTAGACGATGTCCGCTGCTCAAGGATAATGTCTGCTCCATCAGAGTCGTAGCAAACGTGGTTCATTTGAGCTGGACAAAACCAAGTCACATGGCTCGACTGTTCGAGCAATGCGTATAGCTCTCGGACGAGCACCGAATGTTCCGCGACATATCCCAGTTCATCCGTGCCTAAATCGCTGGGATGTAGATCTACTGCAGCATTACAATCGGCATCAGCGAGGCGAATGGTCTTGAACGTCGTGACATCGGGCAAGATCCGCTTCCAAATGCCAAGTCCAGCAAAAATGCGTCCAGAAAGCAAAGTAACAGCATAAGCTCGGTGTCGCTGTAAGCCTAGCTCTTTGGGTCTGGCCTCTACTAATGCGAGTCTCAGTCCGCTGTCTTTTAGAGCCGCTGCTAGGGTCAACCCTACGATGCCGCCGCCCACGATAACCATGTCATAGTCTAACGGGCGATCGCTGAACTTTTGTGAACTTACACTAGAACGAACCTGTACCATTCTTACTGAATCTGCCACATCCTGATCTAAACCAGCAGAGCCTTGAGATTGAGACGAAGGGGGTGAATAAAGCATTTTGACTCGACCAACAGCAGTGTAAACCCATGCTCAAATCTGACTCTTGTTGCAAAATCAAAAGAACCTGCAAGTAGGTTTACGAATCTTTACTTCTTATTGTGACGTGATTTTTGATCGACTTCAAGGAACATCGTCCGCTGAGACTGTGGCGATCGCCCAGTGAAACCTCCCTTTTGCCTTGTAGAAGCGCTCTTTAAAAAGGATGTAGCGCTTCCTGCTACTGAAACGGTATAGTCAAGAATTATTGCTTTTGATTTGAGCGCTCAAGTAAACCGATGGCAAAACATACTCAAGCTCATTTTTCCAAAACCTTTGACGCTGGATTACCTCCGGCGATGAAAGAACGCGAAAAAATGAAGATGGAATACTACATGGGAGCAAAATTACTTGAAGTTGGCATCAATCCTAAATCCGCGATTTATCGGTGGACTACAGAACCGAAAGGAAGTCGCGAAGTGTGGACTTGCAGTGCCTATTGGGGAGACTCCAAAGAAAGAGTGTTGCAGGAAGAGCAAGCTTGAGCATGAGGTTCCAAGCGTTCAGGTTCAATGGAAAAATCCAGAACGAAGGTCAGCTTGAAAGCCTTACTTCACAGCAAATCAGTCTCAATTAATTTTCCAATCAAATCAACAGCCTAGTCCATCGAATCATGATCGAAACAGGCTGAATCGCTCTAGCTGGGCTTCTAGAGTGCTCGGCAGAAGTGTTTTGAGCTGAGAAGCATTGCGAAACTGTAAGCGGTTAGATCCGGGTAAATCGAAGGGAAAAATGCCTGGCATCTCCGATCGCTCCATTTGAGCCACAAGAACCTGCTCAGCCCGTTTGCACTGCAGTGCATATCCAACCTCAACACAGACATTGGGACTAGGAATGAGATGGATAGGACTATCTCCGATCGCCAAAATAGGAGTGACGTCGGCAATGAAAAGAAGGCTCTGACGGATTTTTCGCATGAGCGAACTGTTGAGGCGAGTCGGGCCTTCGGTCAAGCGATGAGACTCTTCTAGAACAAGAGGAATGCGCGATCGCTTGTTGAGACTATCAATTGATTGTTGAAGTTCTTCACGTAGGCGATCGCTCGATTCGGCATATTCAAGCTGATAGCAAAAGAAAATAGATGGCTCCAAGTGAGCCAGAGAGTCTTGCTTCGTAAAGTAAATCTCGTGGCTGATCAAATCGACATTGGCCACGGTATAGGTGCCGCTGCCTTCGACATAAAATTCCGGCGAACCGCCTGCGAGATAGGACTGAAACCACGCAGATTGCTTGACCTCATGACTTTCGTCTAGAAAGTCGGCGCGCAACCCCGACTTCAGTAGACTGTTGCGGCTAAGGCGCAAGTCAGGGGGGCGACTTTCAACTTCTCTAATTGGCTCATACTCTGCTAAATACCAAGCTCGCAGTGCAATGATCGCCATAACGCATCAACCTGACCGTCTAGACGTGGGCTGAGGTAAACCAGAACGTTACTGGATCGTATGATCTAGTTTGACCTTAAGTCTCAAGCCTACCCCAAAAAAGCAAAATTAGCTGTACTGCTATCGCAATTTAAGCCTTTAAACGACAACAACGCCCAAAGAGGAAGCTTCCGATTCACCTTCGCAACTTTCTACAGACTATGTGGAGCGACGTACTTTTATGCAAACTCGATTCAAGATCGAGAATGGCACATCTAGGCTCCCATTGATCATTTTGGAAAGTTTCGGTGCTTCCTTTCGGACGTTGCTGGATTCGAAAAAGCAGATCTTTTTGTAAACAGCTCTTTTACCTCTTATCTAGTGGACGAAATTGGCTGTCAAATCTGCCAGATGAAGCGTTACTTGCTTCACTTTTTAGAATACCAAGGCTTTTACTTATCCGATCAACTTAGATACCAAAATTTACCTTCCCCCCCCCAAGTTTAACGAGCCAGCAGTCATGAGTTGAGACACGATATCAATCTTGAATGTATTGACATACTTGTATATATATCAATCTCACTTAGCCGTTCACAAGCGATTTAGTATCGCTGTTTTCTTTTAAGCTGATCTGAGAAGTTGTTAGGCTGACTGATATTTGACCGTGTAAAAAGCCGTAGTTCAAGCAATTTAAAGGCGCTCAAACTGCGAGTAGTCTTCAGTTATCAATAGGGGAGCCAAACGGTTTATGAATGAGCCAAGACGCTTTCACAACAAACGATAGCCAATTTATAAACTTTGAAAACCTCTCCAAAACAATAGCACCCAGTCTATGACTGAGTGCTTCCTCAACGGTTTCGAACTTACTGTGGAGTTGCGGTATTCTTGCTAAACTTCTAGTTGTTGCGTTCTGGCTAGAAGGGCTTATATTTTTGCAAAAAATGCATTGCTCCCTATTTTCTATTAAGAGGAAATAACGGTAACTTGGCCGGGTGCTATTGAGATAACACGAGACAGATTTGAATAACTCAGTATTAACCTCCTTGTCACCTTGACACGTTGCAAATTCGTATTTGTTTGACGTTTAGACTTCATAAGTCAAATTGTCAAATCTGTCAGGGAAGTTCTTCACTTCCCCTTTACTATAGCGTGCTTGTTACGCCCCAAAAGTTGATGGAAATCAAAGTTTACGACATCTGAATCAAGGACTTTTGTCTGCACTAAAAAATGCAAAATGCTGAGATATGTTCGTGGGATACAACGCTCATTTCTTTGCAGTTTCATCCGTGGGGGATGTTTGTTTTGGGTTGCGGATTGCATCTACGAGGCCGATACCGTGTGGGAACTCAAAGAGAAGCAGATGAAGAGTCTTCGGACGATTGTGACCCTAATCGAGACTCTGTCCCGTTGAGAATACGCTGAATGTTGCGGCGGTGTGTCGCCACAATATAGAGAGCAGCAAGCAATCCAAATAGGATGAGGGGTAGCGGTTGTTGAGCGATCGCCATCACCACAGGAACAGTAATCGCCCCTGCAATCGAGCCAAGGGAAACAATGCGTGAAATCGAGACCGTGATCACAAAAACAGCGATCGCCATCAGAGCTGACGGCCAATAGAGCGCTAGCAAAATGCCCAACGAAGTCGCGACCGACTTGCCCCCGGTAAACTGAAGCCAGACCGATCGACTGTGACCCAAAATAGCGGCAAACCCAGCGAGGATTGTCAGCCAAGCACCCCATGGGCTAGAGGTAATAGAATCGGGCGCAGCAGATGTCACAGCAGGCAGGACCGCAACCCATCGCGCTAGAGCGATCGCCAGCACGCCTTTCAGCATGTCAATTCCCAGCACTGCAAAACCTGGGCCTTTGCCTAGGTTTCTCAATACGTTTGTTGCGCCTGTCGAGCCTGAGCCGTGACTGCGAAGATCAATGCCTTTGAGCCAGCGCCCTGCAAGATATCCAGTCGGCACCGATCCGAGTAAATAGGCTGCAACCAACGTCAGTAGACTCCAGCCAAGCCATACCACCATGAGTCTTTCCCCTTACTTGATGCAACTCTAAAAAGCAGTAACAGTTTACACCGTTGATTTGGTCTTGAATGGGGCTGCATCAAAACGGATAAGAGAGGGCGATCGCCAACACGAAGCGATCGCCCTTCCCTTTCTTGTTTTCGAGGCTTCCCTAGCCAATCATCGACAAAGTCTGTCAGTACATCCCCATCGGATCTTTGGGATCAGGCGCAAAGGCCAACCAGAGTGGAAACTGCAAAATCGACAAACTCACCGCTTCTTCTGCCTCATCGACGATGATGATAGGGAGTAGCTCCTGGTCAATGAGTCGATCGGCACGTTGCGCGATCGCTTCTGGAGCCTCAAACAGAACAACGCCCTCATTTGAACCGAAGTCAGCTCGCGAGATTCCGAGACAATCTTGCAGACCCCGTCTCCATTCACCCAATCGCTCAGGAGAGTCCCCCAGAACCAGCGCCCGGACGCGATCGCCATACAGAGTTCTAAGAACAGAAATGGCCGCAGATGCCACGAGAATGTTTTGGAGACGTGATCCCAACGTGCGGAGCGCACCTCGACCTCCCTGCTCAAAAAACCACTGCCCGACTCGATCAGCATGAATTGGCTCGAAGGTTCGGCGCAGATGCCAAGGAGGCCCATAATAATCAGGCATCATCCGGTACTGGTCGAGAATTTGGCGAATCCGCTGCACCTCATCTTCAAACGGTTGCTCTGCGAACTGAAGCTGTGGCTTCCCAACGTCGCCAACGGGTGGAGTCGGGACTGGTTCAGGCTGTGGAATCACTTCCAGAGGGGGACGCCTCGCAGCCTTGGGGCGTTTGGGCTCAACAACAATGGGCTCTCCGCTCCGTGGAATAGAGATGGGCTGAGGGGGTTGAGAAGGTTGAACGGTTCGAGGCGATAACTCTAGCTGTTCTGCTGCTGTCGTTAAATCTTGAAGGCTACCCACCAGGTAATCTTTAAAGCCTTGCAGACGAACTGCTAAATCTTGAGAGGCTCCCGCAAAGCTAGTGCGCATCTCTTCGCGAATCCGCTCCTGACGACGCTCTAATTGCTCAACTGAGAGTTGTAAAGTCTTTTTACGCTGCTCTAACTCGCTCAGCCCTTCCCGTAGAAGCCGACTCACCATCACTTGAGCGTCTTGAGACTGATCTTTTAGAGTTTTTTCGTATGTTTGCTTGAGATCGATAATCTCGCGCTTGAGTCTCTGTTCTTCTCGTCGCAGTTCATCGAGTCGTTGAGAGAGATTTGTTTCTTCATCCATTGCGTTTTAAGAAGAGCGTAATAATCCAAGAGAACATTGATATTGCCCGTCCACGCTAGTCTCGTGGCTTGAGCCTGACAGCATTATCTGGCGATCGCGCAACGGTTTCAAATAAATTCTTCAGGCCAAGCAATATAGCGGCCCCACAATGTCCCTGAAGTTTAGTAGTGAATGGCGATCGCCAACATCGTTTCGCTATGTCTGTTGGGGAAGCTGGCGCTGTTGGAGACAGTCGCGCAGCCCTTTGGGGTCGAACAATACGGGCAAAAAGTGAATACTCTTCACTTCCTTGAAATAAAACAAAATCGGAACAGGCATCCAGAAAATTTGCCAGTTCTGCCAATCTGAGTAGGGAAATCGTCGGAGGAGCTTTTCTCCCCGAAAGATGTCTAGAGCAGTGGCGGTAAACACCAGACGCAGAGTCACCGCTTGAAACAGCAGAAAAACACCAAAAAGTGCGATCGCCAAGCTGACCCAAGGAGAAACGAGCAGCAACGGAACGGCAATCAACACCAAGGCAATCGGTAGATTGTAGCTGGGCGAGAGCGTTACTTCAGAGTCGGCAGACGGGGTATAAGTCGCTTCAGTCACGCTGACGATCCTCCATGGAGAGACAATTCTTCGACAAGGTCTTATCAATGAAATGAGTTCGATTTTGGAACTTAAACACGCCAGAAAGGGGCTTCTGGGATAGTTTTATCTTAAACATCTACAGCTCTGACCGCTGTGGAGACCGCTGTGGAGATAGTGTCCTGGGCTTCTCCCCGAGGCTTAAATACCCCCTGCCGCATTTCCAACTCCCTGAAACATCAACCAAGATAGGAAAAAGTTTGAGACAAAGATCATCAGTAATGCGGTAACGACAGCCGTTGTTGTCGATTGTCCGACGCCTTTGGCTCCACCCGTTGTTGTCAGTCCCCAACTGCTCCCGATTACGGCCACGATCGCCCCAAACACGATCGCCTTAATGATCATGCTGATGATGTCCCAGGTGTTCAAAAAATTTTGCACGGAGTCGAGAAACACTGAGTAGCTGATGTTATAGAAGCGATCCGCAAGAATCAATCCACCTGACATCCCGGTCACAAACGACAAGACGCTCAGAATTGGCATCATCATACAGCAAGCCAAGACCCGAGGAATTACTAGATAATCAATCGGATCGGTTTTGAGTACTTGTAACGCATCGATCTGTTCGGTCACCACCATCGTTCCAATTTCAGCGGCAAAGGCCGAGCCCACACGACCAGCCAGAATGATACCCGTCAAAACCGGGGTCAACTCTCGAACCAAGGCAAGCGCCAAAACACCCCCAACAGCTGCACTCGCGCCAAAGTTGATAAACTCACGGGCAACCTGAATTGTAAACACCATTCCGACCGTAGCAGCAGTCAATAGGGCAATCAGCAAAGACCCTGGCCCCACCGTAGCCAGTTGCTCCACTGTGTTGCGTCGATGGATTCTAGCTCCTGCCAGGTGAGTCACAACCTGCCCTCCCAAAAACAGCGCCGCAACCAGACGCTGAAACCATCGACGCAATGAGCTAAGTGCATCTGACTTCATCAATCGTTTTCTCCTTGGGCAGATCGCTGGACGAGCATCTAAACATATTGCACCAAGACCTCATCACGATTGCAGCGACTATAGGCTTAGTATATTGGCTCAAGCTGATGGAGCGACTTTGGGGAAATGAACGACCCCCACGACAGCATCTAAATGGAACTCTTGATTTTGCAGATGATGGAACTCTTGATTTTGTAGATGCTAGAAAAAAGCTCTCAAGAGAAACTCCGTTCGAATTCTGTAGCGATCGCCACCCCTAGATGGTCAGATCATGAAGAAACTATAGATATTTCTTAAGGAAGATTTAAGATTTTTGAATTATTCCCAAAATGGTGTCAGTTGCTCATATGGTGGTGAGTAATCTGATGAATCCATTGAATCTGCTCGAATACAGGTTGTTAGACAAGCTTGGGCTTGAGATCGCCTGTTTGAGCCTGTCAAGGAATCAGATGAACAGATGGGATGTTATGCCTGTTGAGTTAAGGATCGCAGTTCGTGACCGTCTATTGGGCTGTAGCAATACCTCAGCGTTCTCTAGATTGTCTGATTGCAGTCAACTCGTTCAATTCTGTTTCCTGCAAAGTTTCATTTCCTGAAAATTCATTTCCTGAAAACATTCACACTGTAACAGCATCTTACTGGGTGTGAAGTCTCGTTCAGACTTCAGCAATTTTGCAATGACCTCTTCTATGATTGAGTGGCTCCGCACGTCATCCTGTCTTTTGCAATCAAACCTCTTTTTTATAGACATTATTTTCGGCCATTTTTATCTCTCTGATTTAATTTCTCTGGTTTAATTTGCTTAACCTAACTCGTCTTTAGCCTATCTATCGTTTGGATTTTAGATTGAGTATGCTAATTCATCTTCTGCGTTCCCTGGTTCTAACTGGCATTGCTGGGTTTATTGCCCCTCTGTTGTTTATGGGAATGCTTATCACTACTGCATTTCTGATCGGCTATGTGCCTGGGCTAGATGGCATCAGCCACGACAATCTAAACCGACTCACTCACTTTCTAAATGTCTTCGGAAGTGGCAGTCCGCTTCGAGGAGTTGTGGTGTTGGGAATTGTTGGAGGTTCTGTTG
>JGI12048J13642_10408883_pt1 | contig 17873 bp, 19 predicted proteins | sample ElkSlonscriptome_16_FD_13642 | JGI IMG/M metagenome (IMG submission 13642)
GGCGACTTCGCATTTGAGCTCGAATTCGAGCCGTTTTCGCCGAGATTCGCTCCTTTTCCTCTTTGGAGGCTTGGTATTCTTCGTTTCGTTTTGCATTGATTGCCGCTTTCCGCGCTCGAGCCGCTGCTATTTGTGCGGACTTACTTGGAATCGACTTTGTCTTATTTCGTTCTTTGCTGGTCGATTGACTCTCGGGCGAGGAATTGGTGTCTCCCTCGGATTTCGACGCAGTTGTTTTGGCCTTTGGGGCTGGTTCGGAGCGGCGTTTTACCGTCGAGGTGGACGTGTCCTTGGCCTTGGAGGCGGGCGATTTTGAAGCAGCCGCCGATTTTGGCTGGGTTGATTTTGGCTGGGTTGATTTTGGCTGGGTTGATTTTGGCTGGGTTGATTTGCGCCGCATTTGCCGATGGACTTTCGAAATGGCGGTGACCAAATCATCCTTTCGCATGCCGTGCCAGCCTTCGACACCGTAATTCTTTGCCAATTCGGCGAGTTCACGCCTTGTTTGTGCCTTTAGGTCTGCGGTTTTGATCACCTTCAAAATCTCCAGTTGTTTACAATTCTAGCCAGTTCTGCCCCTCTCAAACGCCCAGCTTGGTGTTAGATGGGGCCAGCCATCACCGATTGCATTATGGTCACCGAATCCCCCTTGTTCTAGGTGCTGGGGGACAAAACAACGAGATTCCATGCCAAATTTACTAGCTGCCATCCCATTGTCCCGCAAAACAGGCTCATGCAACCTAGCCTACTCAGTTTTTTTTCTCGGCAAGGACTGCCAAGACGAGACAAACGACAGGGTTCGTATGTTCATGCTCTGGTGTGTGTCGTTGGTTTTTTGCTATGCCACTTATTTTACGCACTCGGAGTCGGTCCACCACCGGGGCGGTTCGCTTTCAAATGTTTTCCTCGATTTGCTGGTCGGGTCGCAAAAGGTTAAGCGATGGGCGTGCAGGCATAATGGTGGGGCATCGGGTGTGAGCGTTTGCTGCTCTCCGAGCTTGTCTTTTTCGAGATAAAGTGGGTCGCCTAAAATGGGATACCCAAGCGACCATAAATGAACACGGATCTGATTTGTGCGGCCGGTTAGCGGCCGGGCAAGGAGCAGCGTCGTGTTGTCTGGCAAGCGTTCGACGACTTCGAAATCGGTTCGGGCTGACAATCCAACATCTTGACTCGAAAGAGCATCTGGCTCGTGATTGGAATGGATCGAGATTCGCCCACCCGCACCACGGCGATCGCCACCGACGGCAGGCGATGAACTGATTGCTAAATCACACGTGTAATCATTCCATGGAACCGCTCCGACCGCGCGTACCAAGTAATGTTTCTCGACTTCGCGACGTTCGAATTGCGGTTGGACAAAAGCGGCGGCTTCGCCCGAGCGACAAACAACGACAACGCCGGTCGTGTTGGCATCGAGTCGGTGGGCAATACGAAGCCGCTCACCGGTGTAATGTTGCTGAAGAAAATAGAGCAACGTATTTCGGCTAAACCGACCGCTGGCGTGCATCGGTAGCGGTGCTGGTTTATCGATCACGAGCATCGACTCGTCTTGATGGATGACCGAGACGACCCCGTTCACATCGGGCTCGGTTACATTGTGCATCACATGCACGAAGCAATCGCCTTGGCGCACGATGCGAGCCGCTCGAGCGGGGAAGGAATCGATTCGGATATCACCCGCTTCAATCCAATGCAGCCAAGTTTGTCGGTCGATTGGAGGATGATAGCGGCAAAGAAAATCGATGAAGGTCAAACCAGCGTACTTCGCTTTGACACGAATGTTTCGCCGGCTTTCGTACGGCTCGCTGCCGGGTAGCGGATCGAAGCTGAATTTACAAACTGGTCTTCGCACCGCTAATCAATTTGATGAATTCCTCGTTTGACTCAAAGCGGCTTAGTTGCTTGGTCAGTTGCTCCATCGCGTCACACGGATGCATACTGCTGAGCGTTCGCCGCAGCATGGTGACGGCTTCGAGAGTTTCTTCGTCGAGTAGCAACTCTTCGCGTCGCGTACCACTTTGGCTGATGTCGATCGATGGCCAAACACGGCGATCTGCTAAACGTCGATCGAGAACCAACTCCATATTGCCGGTTCCCTTGAACTCTTGGAAGATCGCTTCGTCCATACGGCTATTGGTATCGACGAGGGCGGTTCCTGCGATCGTTAGCGAACCGCCTTCATCGAACGCTCGCGCGGTCGCGAATAGCTTCTTAGGAATGTCCATTGCTTTGATGTCCAATCCGCCCGTCATCGTGGCACCGCCCCGTCCACCGCGTCCAACCCATTTGTTGAAAGCTCGAGCCAAGCGAGTGATCGAATCGAGCAGCAAGAATACATCTTGACCCATTTCCGCTAATCGCCGAGCCCTATCGATGACCAATTGGCTAAGTCGAACGTGGCTTTCCACATCCATATCCAAGCTGCTGGCGATGACTTCGCCACCAAGCACACTGCGACGCATATCGGTGACTTCTTCGGGCCGTTCGTCGACCAACAGGACGATCAATTTTACATCAGGGTGATTTTCAGTAATTCCTTGGGCAATGTTCTGTAGCATTACCGTTTTACCGCTCCGTGGTGGTGCGACGATTAACGCCCGTTGCCCACGTCCAAGTGGTGCCAATAGATCGATGACCCGATTGGTAAGTGGTTGTCGACCGCATTCAAGTCTTAACCACTGCTCGGGGTTGATCGCGGTCAACGAGTCAAACTCTTTGACATCGAGATAGTTTTCGGGGGTCAGCCCATCGACGTCCAGAATTTCGCGGACGCGAGGTCCTTGTTGGCGACGAGCTTGTTGCACCATTGCCGTCAGCATCACGCCTTGTCGCAAGCCGAACTTTTCAATCATCGTGCCGGGGACGAAAGCATCGCTACGTTCGCGAGAGTAATTGTTCTCGGGGCTGCGAATGAAACCGTACCCGTTGGGATGCAGTTCCAAGATGCCAACATTTTCTTCGAGGGGAGCATCGCTGGCAAAATCGGCGGGCTCGCCACTGGCGCCCGATTGTCCATTGGGATTGCTACCACCACCACCGCCACCGCCGGTGGGCCGACGTCGCCGCCGACTACGGTTTTTCCCGCCACCGCCGTTGTTGCCACCACTATTGATTTGGGGGCCACTGTTGTTACTGCCCGAGCCGCTTCGGCCACGATTGCTGCGCTGTTTTTTAGCCATGTTTGATCCAGATGCGCTGTCGGAATTGTCTGCATTACCACTTCGGCGTGTTGCTGCAACAAGGCTCTCGACGAGCGTAAAATCGAAGAATTACCGCAAAAACAAAAAGGGAATTGGAAGCTATTGAAAAGCAACGGCGGTAGCGTGCTTTCTAGCAAGTCAACATTCAAAAAGCTTGTAAGCTAACGGTTTACGAAATAAACCGCTTGGCTGCTTGAGATTCTCGTCATCGAAAATCTCGTGTTTTGAGATTCAAATTGAAATTCGTTCAGTTATTCCGTTCTGAAACGTATGACGGGGAACCGTTCGTTGTAGAAACTACATGATGAAGATGGGGGCTGCATTTCTAATGCCAACCGATTCGTTCACAATCGCGACGCTCTTTCTCTAGCCAATTTCATGCGGCGAGGGGTGGATCACTCTTCCGAAGCGAAACACCGAAGAGAGTAGCGGCCAAATTTGCCAGCAAACCATCCTCGAGAAACAGCCAACAAAGTTCTAACGTCGGCTCGTTTTTCTTTAACTATGAGCAAATATAGGCTACTGGGTTTGCATGTCAAGAGCGATTTGACCTTGTAAAGGTAGCAAAATGCCAGGAAAGTTTTGTTTCGTTTGGCAAGCTGTAACCATTGTAGCGGATATTCTCTCTCAAAATTGGCGTTCTGCTGCCACGCCGCCGGTTTCGCAGGGCATGGATGTCCGGATTATCCGATCTTTCCCAGGGTGTAGGGAAATGCCGAATGCAGCGATTGGCATGATCGACTAGTCAGCGACGGGAAAGAAATCATGAACGCAAATCAATCGACGAGCGAAACCCAAACAATCGCTCCGAATCGCTCCGCGAATTTCAATCCTCACGTGAAATGGCTGGTGATCGTTCTAGTCGCGCTCCTTGCTTTCGAATGGAAGCAATCGAGGGGCCTACCGCCGCATGACCCGGTGAGCCCGCAAACCGCCGAGGCGGCGTCCGTGGATCGAATAACGCCAAGCTCGAAAGTTGCTACCACCCGAATCGATAGCGAGGTGACGACTCGTTCCAATCGAACCGCTATGAGGAAGCCAAGCCATGAAGTGAGTTTGCTGGTCCCCCACCCCCTTTCGCAAAGCAGTCGCCCGCCTGGGGAATCGCCATCGGAGCCAACCATCCGGTTGCCCAAGCCGCCGTCAAAATTGCCGGCCAAATCGCCGGTGCAAACGGTATCGTTGCCCTACGCAACGCCGCTAAAATCTCAGACCCAGTCTCGCGAAATGCTTGCGCAGGCGATGCGCGAATACCAAGTCGGAGCTTCGCTATCGGCCGAGACGTCGGCTTGGATGTCGCTTGTCGATGCTGCCGAGGCGATCGCGATTGCATCCAATGACCGACCGCCAATGCTCGGTCATTCGACACTCGACCCGCGAACGGAGCTTCAACTTGCCCGCACCGCACTGTTGGAAGCACGTGACTTTGCCGATCAGGCAAGTGCCAACCACCAAGTTAGTTTGGTCGTGATTGTGAAGTCGCATCAAACCAAGACTTTGCATACGGCAAACTTAAGCAGGCTCAGCGCGACGCAGGCGATTGAGATTTACTTGGACGAAGCTCGCAACCGGTTGGCTTCGTTGGCGTCGCAAAACCGAATGGCTGCCGAAGCGATGGACTTGCTCGCGGCAATCTATTTGACCCGCAACGACCCGGCAACGATGCCAACGAGCACTTCCCTTTGCCTTCGCCGGGCCGCACTTGCAGGGCAACCCGGCAATGCCTCTTTAGCATCGAGCCTCGGTTTTCAACTGGCCAAAGTCGGGCTATTGGACGAATCCCAGCGGGTGTTGGCTCATTCGCTTAAACTCCGCTACGACTTGGATACCCAAATGGCGCTCGTCCACGTCTTGCGAGCAAAAGGTCAGCCCCAGCAAGCGGCACAGCTCGAGCAAGCTTACTGGGAAGCAAGTCGTCAAGCGATTGCCAGTGCGGACCGCAAACCCATTCCCGAAATCGAGCAGCTTTCGCCAGCCGAGTTTGCTGCGGTTTCTCGTCCGGTCATGCCAGCCACGCGACTTGCTTCGAATCGGATGAGCCCGACGCAAGCCGTGCCTATTAGTTTTGCTTCGCAAAGAATGAACTCCGCGTCGCAGCAACCCAGCGTTGAAATCTCGGGAAATCAAGACGGCAACGTTCAAGCTGACAAGCCCAGCATCCTTCGCAATCCGTTTGAGTCGATGACCAAATGGTGGTGATCGCGCCATGTAGCGACTCCAAACCGTCATGTAAATCCTCACTATTTTTCATCGTTAGCAATAAACATGTCCATCCCTACCACCATAAAACGATTGCCGAGATTGTGGGTGTCGATGTTGTTGATGCTTAGTTATGTTGTCCTGTGTCAACATGGTAGCAGTCAATCCGTGGATTATTCCCAAGCTCGATGTGATGCGGAGGGGTGCGATGGTGTCGTTTGTCGTGGTCTTGGCGGTGGTCCTCGGGGTTGCGGAAATTGCCGCTCGTGCATGATGGGCGTTGATTGCCAAGACGGATGGAATGGCGAATCGAGATGGAAGAATTTTCGCCCGATCGCATTTAGTGCTTACGGCCCCGGTGGATATGCAGGTCCCTCACGATTGGCTCATCTCAACGAATATCGGTTGCGGCCTGGCGATACCGTGGAAGTCTTCTACTTGATTACTCGAATTCAACCTTCAGGCATGTATCGATTGACGCCCGGTGATTCCATTCTGATCGAATCGTTGACCAATGAAGAATTGACGCGAGGAACCTTGGAGAATGGTTTGACGATCCAACCCGATGGGACCGTCTCGGTGCGTTTGCTTGGGCCCATCCGGGCTGCAGGGATGTCGGTGACGCAGTTCAAGGAGGCCCTCAACGAAGCCTACTTGGAGCTCTATGACAAACCGGACATCGACGTAACGCCGATCGAGACCAATCGGTTGGCCGAAGATATCCGAGCAGCGGTTGGTGGTCAAAGCGGTTTTAATCAACAATCGGTGCGCGTGGTTGTCATGCCCGACGGAATGATTCGTTTACCAGGAATCGGAGCCGTCAACGTCCAGGGGTTCTCGCTAAGCGAGATGAAACGCGAGGTCAATTTGCGTTATGCTCAAATCGTCGTCGGGCTAGAAGTGGAACCGATTTTGGATTCCCAAGCACCTCATTACGTTCATGTGTTGGGGCAAGTCGGCACGCCAAACCGAATCGAGGTTGATGCACCGACGACCGTACTCGGTGCGATCGCTACTGCAGGTGGTCACTTGCCAACGGCGAACATGCGCCAGGTGGTCATTTTCCGTCGTGCGGAAGATTGGCGTTTGATTTCAACGATGCTGGATTTGCAAGGAGCCGTGTTTGGTCGAAGGCCCTCACCGGCTGACGAAATTTGGGTCCGCGATGGAGACGTGATCATTGTCCCCGAAAGGCCGATTGTCCGCTTCGACAACTGGGTCCAGCAAGTGTTTACCAACGGGATTTATGGCGTCATCCCGCCAGGCATTCAGTTTGACGTTAACTGATTTAGTACCTCGGCACCGACGTATCAACTTGTAAACTCCATTGGTCGATACCACCGGCCATGTTTTGAACTCGATCAAAACCGCTGGCACGCAGCGCGTGAGTGACCTGAAGGCTGCGGCCACCATGGTGACAATGCACCACGATCAATCGATTTTGATGGGAATCGAGTTCGCCGGCTCGGCCCGCTAATTCACTCATTGGCAACAGTACACTGCCATCGATTTTTGCCATCGCATGCTCACTCGGTTCGCGAACGTCGAGTAGCAAAAAGTCGTCGCCGCGTCGTAACGATTCTGCAACAGCGTGGACATCAATTTCAAGCGGAAGTTCTTCGTGGGATTGCATTTTGATTCCGTTGGTAAGAGGCGTCAAAAAAAAGGTTTGAAGAAGAAATCTACAAGCGACAGTTCGACAGAGTGGTTTCGAAAATCGCAGAAGCACCGAGCCTCTCTAGTTTTTCCATCGCTTCAATCACACACTTGCGTTTCACCATGACGCGAACGCTACACCATGCCTCGTCCTCGAGCGCATTGATGGTCGGTGAATCGAAGCCTGGGGTGATCGCTTCGGCTTCTGCCAATTTCGTTCGTGGTATATTGTATTCGAGTAGGGAATAGTCACGGGCGATCACGACTCCCTCAAGTCGACGAACGACTCGATCGGCGGTCACTTGGTCACGGCAATGATCGTTTTGGATCAGCACGGTTTCGTAATGACCAATCTCATCAAAAATCCTTAGCCGGTTCGCAGCTAATGTGCTGCCGGTTTCCACCAAGTCGACGATCGCATCGGCAACCCCTAGCTGAATCATCACTTCGACCGACCCGGTAAGCGACACCAGATGTGCATTGGCATCGTGCGTGGATAGATAACGCCGAGTGACTTCAGGAAAGCTGGTGGCAATCCGTTTTCCGTCAAGCTCGCTAGCCGTTTGAATCGGCGAATCGTCGGGAACGCAAATCGCTAAACGGCAACGTCCAACACCAAGCTTCATTCTCAGTTGAATATCGGCCCCTGCTTCTTCGACGAGATCGCTACCGGTGATGCCCATGTCGATGGCACCTTCGGCGCAGAGCGTTGGGATATCATCGGTTCGCAGAAAGATCAAATCGATCGGCAAGCCGCTGACACGAGCGAAAAGCCCGCGTGATTGCCGGCGGAATTGTAAACCTGCCGATGTCAATAACTCGGTGGCAACATCGCATAGCCGACCTTTGCTTGGCAGCCCAATTCGGAGGTGGTTTTCAGTTTCCAATGGTTTCTTCTTTTTCTTAATCGGTTCGAAAGGTTGTGGCAAAAGGAATCGGGTGAGCGCAATCGTTCAGTCTTTGTTTTCGCGACTCGCTTTTTCCGCTAACCCCGAAGTGCCTTCTCGGCGGGCAAGTTCAGCGGCGACTTCGTCCAAAGTGACTGATTTGTGGGCAAGCAAAACGAGGGTATGGAAGAGCAAGTCGCCTGCCTCGTAAATAAAATGTTCTCTCCCTGAGTCGCCCGATTCGTCGGCGGCCTCGATCAATTCATTCGCTTCTTCACGAATTTTCTCGCCGATCTTTGCTGTACCACCTTCCAGCAACTTGGTCGTATAGGAACCACTTGGGCGTTTTTCAGCGCGCTCGGTAAGCGTTTGCATTAAACGAGCGAGCGGATCGAGTGGGTGAGACATGCGGAGCAGACCGATCGAAATCGAGGTTAGGTAAATAAAGCCAGCTCATAGCCTATAAAAAGTTGCCTGGGACGCCAACGTGGCAACCACGCAAGAATGCGATGCTAAGTGATATATGGGATCACACCGCTGTGCCATTATGTATCACTTGCGGAGCACAGGGGCCCCTTGCGGCAAGCTAGCGAATGTCTAAGATCAGGGGAACGTTTTTTGCTCAGGATAGATGTTTGCAAGCGATCGGCTGTTGAGACCGCACGCTTAACCTATCTTTTGCACGACCCATGCTTACGGAGATCGGAGATGGTCCAATCGTTACCCGAGACCGAATTTTTTTCGGCCGACAAATCTTCCCCTACCAGGAATGCAGCTCGATTCTTCCTGCTCAAACTCGCTTCCGAAACTGTCATTGATAGCGGCTTGCGAGAAGAGATCCAACATCTTGACCGGCGGTTTCATCGAATTCTTGACCAGCCCGACCAGTCGGCGATTATTTTGGATGCCTTGGCGGTCGACCCGCTGGTGATCCGGCAAGCAGTCATTCGGTTTGTCAAATCGTGTGACACGCTCGGATTTGAAAATTTAGTGATTGTCGTTCGCGAGTCGCAATTGAAATTGGCTAGCTGGAAGGAGTATCGCAAGTGGTTCCGCGAGCATCTCGATGAACACGGCTATAGCGGACGGATTGCCCTCTTGGTTGTCCAAGACGGATGCCCCGAATGTGATGCGCTGGCCTGCTGGGTCGCTACGACCGACAGCGTTGTTTTGACCGATCCAGACGGGATTGGCGAATTCGCAGCCAATCACGTCGTGGCGGTAGAGCCTAACGACTTCGCCCTCGATCATTGGCTTGCACAATTACAGTTACTAGCAACACCACGAATGGGGTAAGGGAAAATCGTAATGAGAGGCTTCTTGGTGGCGATTGCCATATTGGCGTTAATTTTGGTACTCAGTGCTTGGGCAGGTTGGTGGACGGTCGATTCGAACGAAGAGAGTACCAACGTTCGAATCGATAAAACGGAGATTCAAAGCGATACTCAGCGTTTCACCGACAGCGCAAAACGATTAACCGACGATGCTGCCCAGCAGGTGGATCAATCGATTGACGATGAGGCGGAATCGGAAGAGGTTGTCGTGCCATAGCTTGGCCATCATCGTTGGTCTCCCTAGCATTCTTTTACTCCTTTGCAAGCTCGTTCCTTAACAAGATCGATCATTTCCGACCCTATTCTTATCCGAGGCCAACCCTAGCGGTTTGCCCCCGATGTTCTTTCTAGTAGCCATCTTTGATGGGGAATTGTCGTCAATCGCGACACCGATTCAATTTAAACGCGACTGTCAATTATTGAATTTTGAGATGGAGGGATATCGATGGCGGAACATCTACAGAAACGGTTGCCTCCGATTCAAAGCATCGTTGTTGATAATCCGGTTATTCTCGGCGGTGGCGATTACCGAAACAATATCTTCAAGATGGCTGCCAGTGGACTGCGGATCGGGCTGCGTGCTGCGATGGCAGAAGCGAAAACGGTTCGTCGCCGCGTTCAACATGACAACTTGTCAATTCGTGTTGGAGACCGAATTCAGCCAATGATGTTGACGGTTCAACCGATGCCCGAATCGATTACCGAAGCGATCAAATAACCTTGAGTCCCGAGGCTGCGGCGATCTACGGATTGGGCGAGACTGAAACGGTGGTCACTCACGATGAACTTCACAATGTGTATCATCCTGAAGATCGTCCTGAATTGTCAAAGCAGATGGAACGGTGCGTCAACTCCTACGATGATGGCGTGCATGAACTTGAGCATCGTATTTGTTTGCCCACTGGCGAAGAACGTTGGATCAGTGCGCGCAAACAAATTAGCTTCGATCAGAGCACCACACCACCGACGCCGTCACATGCGACGTTGGTTGCGAAGGATATTACGTATCGGAAAAATTGGGAAATTGATGTGGCGGATCGCGAAGCCCATTTAAGACGAGTGATCGATGGGACGATCGCGTTCATCGGCGTGTTGGACCCCGACGGGACGCTACGAAAGGCAAACGAGCCAGCACTCAATGCGGCAGGATTGACTCGTGAGGATGTCATTGGAAAGAAATTTTGGATTTGTATTGGTGGAGTTTTAGTGAATCGGTCCAAGCCGATATGATGCAACTTGTTTATCGCTCGGCTGCGGGAGAGTTTGTGAGATGCGGTCGCGTCTACCGTAGTCGTGGGGATATCATTCGTCCGCTCGATTTGATGCGCAACCCAATCTTCGATTCGAACGGCACCGTGACGCACCTAGTCCCCTCGGCGGTCGACATCTACGATCGCGAACAGGCCAACAAACAGCTAACGGTTGCGAAAGAGCGTCTCGATCTGTCAAAGATCGAAGCTGGGAAATTTGATGTGAGCTGCCAGCGTTTCGCTCCCCATCGAGTCGTCGAAGACGTCCGCAGTATGGTGGAAGTACGTGCCAAAGAAAACGGTATCTCGCTGGACATTGAATATGATGGCGACATCCCAGCCGAGATTCAGAGTGATCCAAAACGCTTAAAGCAAATCCTGATCAACCTTGTCGGTAACGCTATCAAGTTCACGCCTGAAGGTGGCGTTCGTGTCGTGGTAGGTCTCCGCGATGATCCCGATCGTTTCGAAACGGACCAAGTGATACCACAGCTTCAATTCGACATCATCGACTCAGGGATCGGCATTAGCGACAAACAACAAGAGCGTCGATTCAAACCGTTTATGCACGCCGACGGGAACGTCAACCGAGAATTCGGTGGGACAGGACTTGGTTTGGCAATCAGAAAGCGTTTGACCGAGATGCTCGGTGGTCGAATCGCTATCCATAGCACTCTCGGTAGCGGTAGCAAGTTTTCAATTTCAATTGCCACGGGTGATCTATCCAACGTGCGTTTCATTAAGCCTGAACAAGCGGAGCCTCCCCTTCGTGACGAGATCGAGGCGAAGCAAGTCACCCTCCGGTCTCACGTGCTGGTTGTCGACGATCGCCGCGACATTCGTTTTTTAAGCAAGTCGCTATTGACGAAAGCGGGAGCGACGATCGAAGAGGCTGAGGATGGCATAAAGGCGATTGCTAAGGTCGAAGCGTTGTTCATCGAAGCGGGATGTAACGATTACCTCAGTAAGCCGATCGATGCAAAATCATTGATTGGTAAGGTTCACGAACTGACCAAAGGTGTGTAAGGGCGGCGAAAAAAATAGCATTCGCACTTGACTTACTTGATGGGTGATGTCCCATCAGACCATGGAACACCAAGCTAGCGGAGGCCGCTAATCATCACCTTGTATCCGCCTTGATTATCGCTTCTTTCACCGACAGCATCATTGATCTTCAAGACCAGCCATGATTCTTTTTCACAGCGAAACCGCTGAGTTGATTCAACCGAAACCATCTTTAACGGTTCATCGCTTCTGCCGCCACTCGACGTTATCGGAACCAAGCAGGCAACGCATTGGCCGAGAGGTTTGCCGTCGACGTAGCGAATTGTGACACCGCCCGGTTCGCTGATCCACGTTTTTCCAGCCTGCTCGGCAACGGTGCATCGCCCGCTAGTGCTGATTTGAAATTCCGTTTGTGCCGGTAGACGAATTCCCGCACTTTGCCATCCTAGTGATGCATCCACTTGTCGTTCCAAGGTCCCTCCGTTCCAAAGCGAATCGGACATACTAAGGCTGATTCGATTGCGATCCCAATCGAAGCCGTAGTGGAGATCGCTGCATAGCAATCGCCAACGGGCCGAAAGGACTGGCCACTGTGGCAACAGACGCTGATAGAATTGGCGAGTAAAATTGACGCCAGTGTCGCGTCCTTCGCGTGCAGCGGACAAGTAGGCTGTTTTGTACTCTGGATATTCGCACAGCATCATCACGGCTGCCCAGCACCATGCATAGCTCTCCGCGTCGGCTTCCAAATTGCCTTGATACCGCATGACGGTTTCGATACTGGGTATCGAATTCTCGGTTCTTCGCTTTTCGATCAATGAAATGCGGCCCCAATAGGGAACCGAACCCCTGTGCTTTGGCACGACCGCGACGACTACCGATTCACGACTCGATCGATGGGTCGCCAAGAGCTCGGCGGTTCCTTCCCCAAACCAAGACGGCCCGGTGCCACCGAAACAGTTAATGACAAGAGCATGGACCCCTTCGTGGAGCAGCAAGTGACGCGTATAATATGCACTCGGCTGGTGCATGACCCAGACGGAATTGCCGTACGCAAAGCCTTGCGTGAACGAGGGGACACGCAGCGGCAAAAAACCCGCCTTGGTGAACGCCGCTTTGTCTTGCATGACGTAAGCATTGATGCTCCAATCATTAAGGGCATGGTCGGGAAGAGCGAAGAACGATTCCCAAGCGGCAACAGCCGTGTCAAATGTTTCAACGAGTTGTTTCGTATCGAGCTGTGAGGTCGAAACATCGGTTGTCAGCGTAATGTGCCGACCACGAGTCGTTTGCAACTCCGCAGCCATGGTACCCTGGCTTACCGCCATACCAACAAATAGAATGATAGTAGCGTGCCAAACCCATGCAACAACGAAAGCTAATAGTTTTGATCCGTTCATCTCTACAGTTTACTCGGTTTTGTTCGTCGCTGTCGATAACGATATCGATGACGGCAGCATTTCTAAGCACCGTGGTTTTCCTATCGGCTTCGGGCTGCGTTTCGCGGACGGAACAAGACGTCGTCGTCTATTCCGCTCTCGATGAAGAATTCGCGACACCGATCCTTCATGCGTTTGAAAGGTCGACCGAAACGGCGGATGGTAACGCTGTCAATGTTGTGGGCAAATTTGATGTTGAATCGACAAAAACGGTTGGCCTAGTGACGCGTCTGATTGCTGAGAGCGACAAACCGGTATGCGATCTGTTTTGGAACAATGAGATCATGCACACCGTGCGGCTACAGAAACTTGGCCTCTTAAAACCACGGACTTGGGCAGTAGAAGCTCAATGGCCAAAGAACATGATCGCCAGTGACGGTACATGGTGTGGTTTCGCAAGCCGTGCACGCGTGTTGATTGTCAATACGGATCTAATTTCAGACCCTACCAACTATCCAACTTCGGTCTCAGAGCTCACCGACCCGAAGTGGAAAGGACAGTGTGCATTCGCTCGTCCATTGTTTGGGACGACGGCAACCCACTTTGCGGTTCTACGCGAGAAGAACGGGCGAGCGGAAACATTGGAAGAACTTCGCCGAATCAAAGAGAATGCAGTCACCTTGTCAGGTAACAAACAAGTCGCCTTGGCCGTTTCGGCGGGCACGGTCAGTTGGGGGTTGACGGACACCGACGACGCAATTTTGGAAAAGGATCGTGGACGACCGATTGCGATCGTCTTTCCCGACCAATTGCCAGAGCAAATCGGCACGCTGCGTATCCCCAACACCCTCGCCATATTGAAGGATGCGCCGCATCCGGTTGCCGCGGAGTTGTTGGCCGACTACATCGTATCCCCATCGACGGAAGATCGTTTGGCAATGGGTGACAGCAGCCAGCTACCGATTTCGCAGGAGAGCGATTTTCCGCCGCGTGTGATGCCGACGATTCCGGTACGTTGGATGGACGTCAACTTCGAAGCTGCCGCCGACGGCTGGGAAGAGTGGGCCGAAGATGTGTTGGCGATCTTCTCGCCATGAAATGGTTGGAGTGTAGCCTTTAGCCGATTCGGGGAGACGCGAGCGGCTAAAGCCTGGACTCCAAAACTTTAATCAAAATCCGCAAAAAAAGATCTTAACGCCGCCTTGAAACTTGGCACACGATTTGTATATGGTGCAATTCTTGTCTTAGCGATCTTTCGCTTTTAAACCTCCTTTTGGAACGGTTTGAGCGTAGGGGTTGCAGTTTCCCTTTTCTATCAGAGCTTTTCACGCCGCGTTTACCGGCTCTTACGCCGTTTGGTTGCTACTTCGTCGTCTGCTCGATACGTTGACTCACGCCTTTCGTTCGGGTGTGCGGTTTCCGACTGACTTTGGAAGTTGCTACCTACGTTTGTAAAACATTCCATCATTCTGGAAGTATTTACAATCCGAAACAACTGCGTGAAGGACTCGACTTTTCAAAAATACTATTCGCGGATAAAGGAGTTGTCATGCTGAGTACCCTTTGCATCGCAGGTGGTGCCGCTGCGCTTTCAGCAGTCGGTGTTGCCGAATCTTGGTGGCATACACGAAACCTGAACCGAATTCCGATTCGAATCCACGTCAATGGAACTCGCGGCAAATCCAGTGTGACGCGGTTGATCGCGGCGGGACTTCGCGCAGGAGGTATTCGTACTTGTGCGAAAACGACTGGTACGGTCCCACGAATGATTTTTCCCGATGGCAGCGAAGCGTCTGTCTTTCGTCCTTCGCGGGCCAATATCTTAGAACAGCGACGGATCGTTCGTGCCGCCGCTCAGCTCGGGTGCGACGCATTGGTTATCGAATGCATGGCTTTGCAACCCGAACTGCAATCGATTTGCGAACTCAAACTGGTCAAGTCGACTCATGGAGTCATCACCAACGCTCGAGCGGACCACTTGGATGTCATGGGGCCAAACGTGATTGGCGTTGCTCAAGCCTTGTCGGGAACCGTTCCCGTGGGCGGAACGGTCTATGCCGCCGAGCAACAGTGCGAACCGCGATCGGTAATCGAAGCTGCTGCAAAGAATCGAGGCTCAAACATGGTCTCGATTTTGGACGATGCCGTCGCAGATGTAACCTGGGAAGAACTTGGTAAATTCTCGCATATCGAACATCCCGACAATGTCGCTTTGTCACTAAAGGTGTGTTCCGATTTGGGAGTTGACCGAGCGACGGCACTTTCGGGGATGTGGTCGGCAACGGCGGACCCTGGCGTGATGCGAATGTTCCACGTCGCCGACGAGGACCAAGACATGACGTTCGTGAATGCTTTCGCAGCAAATGATCCTGAATCAACCGGGCACAGTTGGAACTCGGTGGTTGACCGATATGAATCAGTGGAACGCCGAATTGCATTGTTCAATTGCCGCGAAGATCGTGCCGATCGGTCGCTGCAATTGGCTGATGCTTGTGTTCGTTGGCGTCCAGCGGATCACTATGTTTTGTCAGGAACGGGGACTGAAATCTTTGCTCGCCGCGCCCTTCAACAGGGCATTTCCAAAGATCGATTGACCTGCGCTGATTCCCAACCTGCGGCCAAGGTGATGGATGTCTTAAAAGGACATTCAGGTCGCTCGTCGATGGTTATGGGCATGGGAAATATCGCGGGTCCAGGCATGGAATTGCTAGACTATTTCAAACGAATTCAAGTGGTCCAAGAAACGCAACGTCAAAATTCGAATCGATCGTATGACCTCGTATGCCAAGGAGCGGCCTAATGGATCCGACACTCATTGCAATCGCTGTCGGTTTGATCGTCAGCCTCGTCGTTACCGAAGTCCTCGGCCTTAGCGTCGGAGGGATGATTGTGCCAGGCTATATCGCTTTGTCACTACATCAACCGATCGCAGTCGCCATGACCGTCTTGGCTGCTGTGGCAACTTGGTGGGTCGTCCGATTCATCTCTCAACATGCGATCGTGTTCGGACGTCGCCGCGTCGTGATTACCATTCTGGTCGGTTTCGCTATCGGGATGACCATTCGAACGATTGCCGAAATGACACTGGTTTCGGGCGTCCCCGAAACGATGACGCCGATGGTCATGATCGGGTTCATCATCCCAGGGCTGATCGCGTTGTGGTTCGAAAGGCAAGGGTTTATCGAAACCTTGTCCCCCATGCTTTCCGCAGCGGTGATCGTCCGATTATGCTTAATTCTTATTGGTATGGAGACCTTTTCATGAGCACTCAAAACACAAACGCTGCCGGTGCGAAGCGGCAACCAATCCAAGTGATGTACTGGAGGCCAAAAAAGCTTTCACGCCAGTGGTTGACTTTTTCGATGCTCGTTTCTCTTTTCGGAATGATGTTAGTGGAATCACTACCTCGAAAGATTGCACCTGAGCACGCGGAGACGTTGAAGGCGGCGTCGCTCAAAGCGAACGAGGCATTTCGCTTGATTGCCAGGACTCAAAAGGAGCAGGGCCACAAGATAATCCAAAAGCACGATCCACAAGGCTCTCACTTAATCGGTCCTTCGATGTCGATGGTTACCAGTAAACTCGGATCACTCGAGTCGAAGCAAACTTCGATCAACCCTAACTTTGCAGCCGTGGTGACCGAGTGGTTGCGGGAGGTAGGCGTGAAGCCAGGTGACAAAGTGGCGATCGGTGCCAGTGGGTCTTGGCCCGCACTCAACATCGCCGTTTATGCGGCTTGCGAAACGATGCAGCTTCAGCCCACGATCGTATTGTCGGCGGCTTCAAGTCAATACGGAGCCAACTCGCCCGATATGATGTGGCTCGATATGGAACGACTTTTCCATGAGGCAAATGTTTTTAGCTTTCGCGCCGAGGCGACTTCGAGAGGTGGATTGTACGATCAAGCGTCGGGCATGACCGATTATACCAAGAAGCTCCTCTTTGATGCTGCTAAGCGAAATGGTGTCCCGCGATTGCCAGGGGTCACGCTGCGAGATTCGATTCGTGAGCGGATGGCGATCTACGATAAGAACGAGCCAAGTACCGCGTACAAAGCTTACATCAATGTCGGTGGCGGATCGGCGTCGATCGGAGGCTCGATCGGGCATCAGTTATGGCCAGGAGGCGTTTACACGGAGATGCCGCAGGGTGATGAGATTCCCGATTGTGTTGCCTCACGGATGCTCTCGAAAGGTGTTCCGCTGATCAACGCTGGCAATGTCAAATCCGTCGCCAAACGGTACGCCATGCCAATCGCCCCCACCACGCTACCGCCCGTTGGCGAGGGAAGTGTGTATGCCCAAGGCGTCTATCGAACATGGCTCGTTGCGCTGGTGTTCGCGCTGAGTTGGATCACGATGACGCTTACGGTCGCCCCAGAATGGGCACTTCGCTTTGTTCAAAAATTGCGTGGTCAAAACCAGCCCGAAATACCTGAGCAGGTCGAATGGATGGTTTGACTCGGCAAATCTCGTTGAACCGCGTGCCCAACGGGCCGCGCTTTGGTGGGTTCAACGTCGTCGTTTACGCAATCGACGGCTGGGAAAAACGGGTAGCGAAATGGACACTAGCAGCAGACTTGCCGCGATCGGGGTCGGTGCGACGAAGAAGCCACAAATTGACAGCAAACTTAACCAAAATGCGGGATGAGTCGCGACGGGTTCGACGTGTCGACGAAACGGCACTAAAATGATCACCAAGGCCAAAACGCCAAGCATCGTGATCGCGTAAACCAGCGAGATCCAAAGCTGGGTTTCATCGTGGTCGGTGGGTCGCACGCTCGTTCGCTGTGATGGAGACCTCAGCTTCCGAATCTCGTTAATGAAGAAGCCTTCAAAGTGAGCGCGATTCGCCAAAAGTGGGACCGTTTCCGAGGGGTCCACCCCATAGCGGTCAATGTGCGTTCGTATTTGGCGGTGCAACCACAGCCAATCGTTTGCGCTTTTCGATCCATCTTCGC